>ENA-OQIO01000791-OQIO01000791.1-human-gut-metagenome-genome-assembly--contig:-NODE-791-length-16324-cov-8.498055_pt1 | contig 16324 bp, 20 predicted proteins | sample MGYA00242573_ERZ504737 | MGnify/ENA primary metagenome ERZ504737 (study PRJEB26092, sample SAMD00036203) | human gut metagenome | host: Homo sapiens | study: EMG produced TPA metagenomics assembly of...
AGATTTTAAAAGAAAATCTAGATCGAGAGTTTAATCGTGATGCATTGTATTTTGCGTATGTAGTGACTAAGAACAAAGAGTTATTGAATATCTACCAGGAAAGTGAAAAGGGTGATGTAAAAGTGTGTAGAGCATTAGATGAAATGTTTGAAGAATCAACAAACAAAGGAATCCAGATGGGTATCAAACAAGGAATTGAACAAGGTATTGCACTAAATCAATTTGAAGTCTATCAAACCATGCTAGACAAAGGTTTTAGTGTTAAAGCTATCGCATCCATTTTCTCAGTGAGCGAAGAATCGATTAAAACGCTATTGATGAAAGCTTAGATGTCGTAGTATAATCTCATTGGGAATGAAGTTCTCCCTTAGTTGTAAACTAAAACCGCTTTTATAAGCTGATGAGTTCTGTGTTTTTTTACGCGGAAACCATCAGCTTTTCTGCGTTTTGAAAGGAGAGATAAAATGCTAATCAGTTTATCTTATATTTTTCTTGCAGGAATGTTTTTATCTTGGTTATGTAAAAAGATGGGATTACCTGGATTATTAGGAATGATATTTACAGGAATTCTTTTAGGACCTTATTGTCTTGGTTTGATTGATTCTTCATTGTTGAACATATCCAGTGAATTAAGAAAGATTGCTCTAATTATTATATTAATGCGAGCCGGATTGAATCTTGATTTAAGTGATTTAAAAAGGGTAGGAAGACCAGCCATATTGATGTGTTTTGTGCCAGCTTGTTTTGAGATGGTTGGAATGATTTTGTTGGCGCCAAAATTATTAGGGATTTCTTTACTAGATGCTGCTATTATGGGAAGCGTTGTTGCAGCCGTAAGTCCTGCAGTTATTGTTCCAAAAATGTTACAACTTATGGATGAAGGATATGGAACGAAAGAAAGTATTCCACAATTGATTTTGGCTGGAGCAAGTGTAGATGATGTATTTGTGATTGTGATGTTCACAGCATTTCTTGGTTTAGCCCAAGGAGAAAGCGTGAATATATTAAGCTTTGTGAATATTCCACTATCCATTCTAACTGGTATTATATGTGGAGCATTATTAGGAAAAGGGTTTGCAATCTTCTTTAAGAAAAATCATATGCGAGATACTGTAAAGATTTTAATTCTACTAAGTGTGGCATTTATTCTAGTGACACTTGAGGATGCTTTACCAATTTCATTTTCAGGATTAATTGCGATTATGTTTATGGGAATTTTCCTTCAAAGAAATCATTCGGTTGCATCCAAACGACTATCCGTTAAATTTAATAAGTTATGGGTAGGTGCTGAAGTCTTATTATTTGTGTTAGTTGGAGCTTGTGTAAATATTTCTTATGCATTAAAAGCAGGCATGATGGCTATTCTGTTGATATTTGGAGCACTTTTATTTAGAATGCTCGGTGTGTTTATTTGTTTATTAAAAACAACACTCACAAAATCAGAACGCTTATTTTGCATGATCGCATATTGTCCTAAGGCTACTGTTCAAGCAGCAATTGGATCAGTCCCTTTGGCTGCAGGGCTTGGATGTGGGCAAATTGTATTGACCATAGCTGTTTTATCCATCTTGATTACAGCTCCATTAGGTGCATTTTTAATTGAACATACATATAAAAAATGGTTAAAAAAAGAACAAAGAGCTTATTAGTCTTTGTTCTTTTCATATATAACTTTTAATCCTTTGAAAATTAGATTTGGATCATATACATCAATGGATTTTGTGTAGTTACAAACAATTCTTCCTAAACCACCAGTCGCAATGACTTTCATGTCTTTACCAACTTCTTTTTTGAATTGAGCAATTGTATATTCAACTCCGCCCAAGAATTGATAAAATACACCAGCCTGCATTTCTGTTTGTGTATTTCTTGCCAAGATAGTTTTTGGACGTTTGATCTCAATTTCAGGAAGTTGTGCCGTTTGTCCCCATAATGCATTTGCTCCTGTTTCAATACCAACACCAATGGCACCAGCTTTAAAACAACCATTTTCATCTACATAGTCATACGTTGTAGCTGTTCCGAAATCGGCCACTAGAATAGGTCCTCCATATTCACTGAATGCACCAGCACAATCGGCAATACGGTCTGCACCAACATTTCTAGGGTTTTCTAATTGAACACTGATACCACTCTTAATACCAGGACCAACAATAAGTGGTTCGATACCAACAAATTTTTTGATTCCATTTGTGAAGGAATGCATCACTTTAGGAACAACACTTGAAACAATAACGGAATCAATTTGTTTTTCATGTACATTAGAACGATCCAAAAAGTTTTTTAACATAAAACCATATTCATCACTCGTTCTTCTTACTTTTGTCGTTAATCGATATGTACCAATTAAATCCTCTTTATCAAAAATGCCAATCGTAATATTTGTATTTCCAATATCTACTGTTACAAGCATATTATTTCTCCATCTCAATCTCTTTCATTGTTTCTAGAATTTTATATCCCAATTCTTCTTTTGAACACTTAGGCAAATGTTGCGTATCATTCTTTCTTAATAAAGTCACAACATTTGTATCTGTCTGAAAACCAGCACCACTTGTGAACAAGTTATTCGCAATCAACATATCACAATTTTTGGATTCTAGTTTTTTTCGTGCATTTTCCTCTAAATTCTGAGTTTCCATCGCAAAACCGCAAATGACTTGATTCTCTTTTTTGTGCTGTCCAATATAAGCTAAGATATCTGGGTTTTTCACAAAATGAAAAGTAACCTCTTCATCTGACTTTTTGATTTTTTGATCTGCGACCATTTCAGGTCTGTAATCTGCAACAGCCGCCGCCATGATGATGTAGTTTTGATCATCGAGTCTCGATGTGATCGCATCAAACATATCTTGCGCACTTGTTACGTGTACCATATTAACATCATTAAGATCTTCTAACGTCGTAGGACCTGCAACTAAAGTTACATTGGCACCTAGAGCTTTTGCGGCTTTGGCAATCGCATACCCTTGTTTACCACTTGAATGATTGCTTAAAAAACGAACAGGATCTAAAGCTTCCTGGGTTGGACCTGCAGAAACTAAAACGTTTTTTCCTTTTAATGTTTGTTCCAATTCAAACTCATGATCAATGGCAGACACAATATCTTGCACATCAGCAAGCTTACCTTTTCCAGTATCATTACATGCCAAATGCCCAACAACGGGTTCTACAAATTTATAGCCAAGTTCTTTGGCAAGTTTAACATTTCTTTGGGTGACCTCATTCTCATACATATGAACATTCATTGCCGGACAAATTAATTTTTTAGTATGACAAGCCAAGAATGTTGTTGAAACAATATCATCTGCAATACCATGAACAACTTTGGCAATGATATTGGCCGTAGCCGGAACTAGCACCATGATATCAGCCATTTAGCTAAAGTAATGTGGGCAATTGGATCTTCATTTGTTTCGTCAAACAAAGAAACTTCACATTTATGTTTACTCAAAGATTCAAAGTTGATTGGTTTGACAAATTCTTGAGCATGTTTTGTCATGACAACTTTGATTTCATAATCTTTTTTGGATAATTTGCTGACAAGATCGCAAGCTTTGTAGGCTGCAATACCACCAGACACCCCTATAACGACATGTTTTTTTTCCATGATTATTGATTCTCCTTTGTGAATAAAATCACGTATAGATTTTTCACTCAAATATTATCCCATATGACATCTTGCTTTTCAAGCAACAATAAAGCATTAACTATGGATATTTTAACTTATGAAACTGAAAAATTAAAAAAGTGTTTATTTTTTGTGGCATATGGTAAAATGTACGCATGAAAATAATTGTTGCGTGTGACTCTTTTAAAGGTTGTATGTCTTCAAAAGAAGTCGAAGAAAGTATAAAAAAAGGAATATTAAAGGCAAATAATAAACATGAAGTTTTAATTTTTCCTATGGCCGATGGCGGAGAAGGAACGGCTATGGTGTTTTGCGATATCATTCAAGGAAAGATAATAGACGTATTAACTGTGGATGCCTATGGTAAAAATGTATTTACGACATACTGTATTTCTCAAGATGGTCAACTTGCCATAATGGATGTGGCTAGCTGCATCGGACTGAATATGACACCTAAAGAAAAAAGAAATCCAATGATCGCATCAAGTAAAGGTGTGGGTATCATGATGAAAGACGCACTTTCTAGAGGATGTAAAAAAATTATTATTGGCTTAGGTGGCAGTGCAACAAATGATGGTGGTATGGGAATTTTAAATGAATTTGGGGTTCGCTTTTATAATTCAAAAAGAGAATTACTTGTACCAAGCGTATATGCTCTTAGTCAAATAGCTTTTATTGATAAGCGTTATGCAAGACTACCAAAAGATGTAGAAATCGTTTGTGCTTGTGATGTAAAGAATTATTTATTGGGGAAGAATGGGGCTACTTATATTTTTGGGAAACAAAAAGGAATTTATTTAAATCAAATGGCAGAAGTCGAAAAAGGAATGGCTCACTATTGTACGAAATTGAAACAGACATTCCATGTGAATGTGAATGAATTTGAAGGTTCAGGAGCAGCTGGAGGCATTGGATGTGTATTGTTGGGTGTTATGAAGGCAAAAAGAACTTCTGGCATCGATTTAGTTATAGAATATTCTGGCTTAAAAAATCATCTTCAAGATGCTGATTTAGTCATTACTGGAGAAGGTCAGACGGATGCGCAGACATTGTATGGTAAATTGCCACTAGGAATTGCCCACTTGGCAAGATCCTATAATGTGCCATGTGTTTGTTTGAGTGGGGCTTTAGGCTTAGGTTATCAATCACTTTATGAGCAAGGTATGATTGGAATTTTTTCGAGTGCTGATCGTGCCATGTCTTTTCAGATGGCCTTACAGACAGGAAGTGAAAAACTAGAGGCATTGGCTTTTAGTTTGACTAAATTTATGGATGGTATTAGAAAGTAGGTTGTTCGATGAAAAAACTATTAACTATATTTTGTGCTTTTATTCTGTGCATTGGGCTTGTTGGATGTTCTTCAAAAGAACCTTTTGAAATTAAAGAAATTACGGCAACAAAATTACAGAAAAAATTAGATCATAAAGACTCTTTTGTGTTAATTATTGAAAGAGAAAATTGTCCTTATTGTGAATCTTTACAAGAATATATCAAACAAACAAAGGATGAACATCCAAACCTTGTTTTATATAAGATCGATTCAACAGACTATGCTTTAGTAAAATTAGCCAGGATTCTAAGCAGCTACAAAGCTCGACAGAAGATGGAAAGATTCTTTTGGATATGGCTCCATATTTCCTTTATACACCAACATTGTATGTGATTGAAAATGGCAAGGCCACACATGCAGGTATTGGTTATAGTGAAGATGATCATTCAATCAGTTTATGGGATGTTGATTCTACCGTTGATTTTGATTTGGCAGATACACAAGAGTTCTGGGAGTTTTTAGAAACATATGAATAAGAAGAATATTACAATCATTGCGACAGGCGGAACAATTGCCGGCCGAGGAAGTTTAGGCAAAAGTGCGAATTATGAGGCGGGCACTTTTGATGTGGAAGAAATTGTTAAAAGTATTCCACAAATTCGTGATTTGGCAAATCTAAATACAATTCAATTATACAATGTAGATTCTAATGATATGGGTTTAGATAAATGGATTGAATTAAGAAAAATTTGTCATGAATTAGAAAAAGATCGCTATGTGGATGGAATTGTTATTACACACGGTACAGATACATTAGAAGAAACAGCCTTCTTTTTAAATCTTACTTTGGCATGTCATAAACCTGTTGTCCTAACAGGATCGATGCGACCTGCAACTGCAACAAGTGCAGATGGACCTATGAATTTATATCAAGCAGTGGCTTTAGCATGTCATATGGAAGCTTGGCAAGCCGGTGTTTTAGCTGTGATTTCTGATACAATCTATTCAGGTAGAGATTTACAGAAAACAAACAGCTATAAAACCGATGCATTTAAAATGGGTGAATTTGGCTCTCTAGGATATATGCGTGATGATCATGTGTATTTATTGAATGCACCATTTAAAAAACATACATTCCAAACAATTTTTTCAAAAATGGAATTTGATGACTTGCCTAAAGTAGAAATTTTTTATGTGCACACAGATTCGGATCCTGAGTTGTTAAAATTTATGTTAGGTATGTATGATGGCCTAGTTCTAGCAGGAACAGGTTCTGGTAATTATCCTACAAAGATAAAAGATGTTTTAGAAAATTACAAAGGAGAATGTACAGTCGTACGTGCAAGTCGCGTATTAGAGGGAGCTGTCTTTGATTCAGATGTTTTTGATTCTAAAAAAGTCACCATTCCGGCCTATAAATTTTCAGCGCAGAAGGCAAGAATTTTATTGATGCTTGCACTAAATTGTACTAAAAACCATGAAACAATCAAATCTTTCTTCCAAGAATATTGAAAAAACTTTTCTTGTATTGTAAATAATTTTGTAAATGCTATAATAATTTATAGACTATTACAAGACAGGAGGTTATTATGCAGCAATTAGAAAATAACGCATACTTTTGGCAAAAGCTTGATACGCTATTGTTGTCTAGCAGTTGTACGATTGACCGACCAAAAGGAAGTACTCACTATAAATTTACAAATTTAGTCTATCCTGTAGATTACGGTTTTCTTTCAGATACATTTGGTTCAGATCAAAAACCTATTGATGTTTTCAAAGGTTCTATCGCAACAAATAATGTAGATGCGATTGCGATTACAGCTGACATTCTTAAGAAGGATTGTATCGTCAAATTATTGATAGGATGTACAGAAGAAGAAACGATGCGTATTTTAGAGTTCTTGGATCAAACAGAATTCCAAAAAGCTATTTTAGTACGTAGAGGTAACGACACACCATCATGGTCAAATAATGATTAGAAAAGACAAGTCTTAAGATTTGTCTTTTTCTTATGCGTTTTAATGGAAAAACATGTTGAGTTGATTTAAAATAAAGACAGATAGGAGGTCTTTATTATGGAATTAAAAGGATCTAAAACAGAAAAGAATTTAATGGCTGCTTTTGCAGGGGAATCTCAGGCATGTGTTAAGTATCAATATTATGCTTCACAAGCTAAGAAAGATGGTTATGTAAAGATTCAGAACATTTTCACTGAAACATCAAATAATGAAAAAGAACACGCTAAATTATGGTTCAAGGCTTTGCATGGTGGAAAAGTTCCTACAACAACAGAAAACCTAAAAGATGCGGCTGCTGGTGAAAACTATGAGTGGACAGATATGTACGCAACAATGGCTAAAGAAGCTCGTGAAGAAGGCTTTGATGATATTGCTGCCTTGTTCGAAGGTGTAGGTGCTATTGAAAAACACCACGAAGCTCGTTATAAAGCTATGTTGAAAGATGTTGAAGAAGATGCTATGTTTAAAAAGACAACTTCAACCGTTTGGATTTGTTTGAATTGTGGACACATTCACTATGGCGAAACAGCTCCATTGGTATGTCCAGTATGTAATCATCCACAGGCTTATTTCCAAGAGTTAAAAGATCATTACGAATAATAATATCTCATGGTAGCTTCGGCTACCTTTTCTTATCTTTGAAAGTTGTGCTAAAATAGTCCTATGGAAATGATAGAGGCAATTGAAAAATTAAAAGATAATCATGCACTAATATGTTTAGAGAATCGTGCGTTGATTAAAATGGAAAAAGAAAAAATTTATATATGGCATAGTCAATGGCATTCAAAACTTTCAAGAAATGATTTTATTTCACTATTTCAACAGAATACGTTTGAAGTTTATGAAAATGACCATGGTATTGATATGGAAAAAGATGAAGAGTATTATGCATGGCGTAATCGCTACTTATGAAAGGATATATTTTATGATAGGAATTGTATATAGTTCAAAAACAGGGAATACACAATCTTTGGCAAACAGCTTGAATTTTATGGAGTCAAAATATTGTGTACCTGTAGAAAACGCAAAAAATTTAGAACCTGTAGATTTATTGTGCATTGGATTCTGGTGTGATAAGGGAGATTGTGATGATCAAATGAAACAATATCTTTCTACACTACGTAATCAAAATGTTTTCTTGTTTGGAACGGCTGGTTTTGGTAAATCTAAAGAATATTTTGAGATGATTTTAAAAAATGTTCAAAGTCATTTAGATGCATCCAACTGTGTTAAAGGAACATGGATGTGCCAAGGTAAGATGCCTTTGGCAATTCGTGCAAAGTTTGAATCGAATCCTGAAATGTTGAAGAATTTTGATGAGGCTTTAAAACATCCAAACGATAAGGATGTTGATAGTTTAATGAAATCTGTAAATGAAGCGTTGTGAGAGCATATCACTACGCTTTTCTTGTTGCTAGGAGTATGATGTAGCCAGAAAGAAGGAATGTGCTATGTTGAGTAAGAAAGTAGCGGGCTTGTTGAATAATCAAGTTAATAAAGAATTATATTCTGCTTATTTGTATTTGGATTTCGAAAATTATTATCATGATAAAAGTTTAGAGGGTTTCGCAAATTGGTATCATGTACAAGTACAAGAAGAGATTGCACATGCTCAATTGATGATGCAATATCTTCAAGACAATGATTATAGTGTTGTTTTGGAAGCTATTAATAAGCCAAATATTCCTTTAAATGAACTAAGTGATCCGTTAAAGGCAGGCTTAAAACATGAACAATACGTAACTGAATTGATTCATACTTGTTACGCAGCAGCTTATGAAGAAAAAGATTTTAGAACTATGCAGTTCTTGGATTGGTTTGTCAAAGAGCAAGGAGAAGAAGAAAAGAATGCTTCGGATTTAATTTCTCGATTTGAATTGTTTGGACACGATTCCAAGGGTTTGTATGATTTAGATGCAGAGTACAAAACTCGTACTTATATTGCACCAAGCGTTTTACAGACAAAAAACTAAGGCGATGATTTTTGATTCATCGCTTTTTTCATGCTTATTTCATTGTGATATATAACTTATATAATATTGACTTTACAACTGTCTTGTCAGATGTAAAGCCTGGGTGTATAATTCAAAACGGTAAAATTTTTTAAGGGAGGAAAATTCCATGTCTTTAAAGGAAGATGTATTGAAATTAAAAAAGGAAAAAAATGCGATTATTTTAGCGCATTATTATGTAGATGGAGCTGTACAAGATGTAGCGGATTTTGTCGGAGATTCTTATGCTTTGGCAAAGAAAGCAAAAAATACAGATGCAGATATTATTGTATTTGCGGGTGTTAAATTTATGGGTGAAAGTGCCAAAATGTTAAATCCAGACAAGAAAGTATTGATGCCAGATTTAAATGCAGATTGTCCAATGGCACACATGCAAGTAAGGCTGTTATTAAGAAGATGAAAGAAGAATATGAAGATTTAGCGGTCGTATGTTATATCAACTCAACAGCTGAATTAAAAACGATGGCTGATATTTGTGTAACAAGTTCAAACGCATTGAAGATTGTTCGTTCACTTCCAAATAAAAATATTTTCTTTATTCCAGACGGAAACTTAGGTGCTTATGTAAAGAAACAAGTACCTGAAAAGAATATTATCTTAAATGATGGATATTGTATTACGCATAAGCGTGTGACATTAAAAGATGTTGAAAAAGCACGTGAAGAACATCCAAATGTTCCAATTATTGTGCATCCTGAGTGTGTTAATGAAGTTGTTGAGGCAACTGATTTTGCAGGAAGCACTTCAGAATTAATTCAATATACAGTGGACAATCCAAACAAAGAATTTGTGATTGGAACTGAACTTGGTGTACTTCATGAAATGCAGTTGAAATCACCAGATAAAACTTTTTATCCTTTAACAGATAAATTAATTTGTATGAATATGAAGAAGGTATCTTTAGAAAAGGTTTATGATTGCTTGTTGAATGAGACAAATGAAGTGTTTGTAGATGAAGAAGTGAAGGTTATGGCTGAAAAGTCATTAGATAGAATGTTGGAGTTGGCAAAATAATATGGAAAAGTTAGAGGCAGATATAGTTATTGTTGGAACAGGTGCAAGTGGGTTGTTTGCAGCTTTACATGTTCCAAGTGATAAAAAGGTCATTATGTTGACAAAATCTGATGCCGAAAATAGTGATTCATTTTTAGCACAAGGTGGAATTTGTGTATTGAGAGACAAAAATGATTTTGATTCTTTTATGGAAGATACTATGAAGGCAGGGCATTACGAAAATCGTAAGGAATCTGTTGAAATTATGATCAATTCAAGCCGTGACATTATTAATGAATTGATTGGATATGGTGTTGATTTTGCGACAAAAGATGGTGAATTAGATTATACGCGTGAAGGGGCACACTCTAAACCACGTATTTTATTCCATGAAGATATTACAGGAAAAGAAATCACATCCACTTTATTAGATGTGGTTCGCAAATTAGAGAATGTTACAATCATGGAATATGTCACTATGACAGACATTATTGAAAAGGACAATGTATGTTATGGTGTTTTGGCAAAAGATGCCAACAACAATGAAATGAGCATTGAAGCAGGTTATACAATCTTTGCGTGTGGTGGAATCGGCGGATTGTATAATCATTCTACAAATTATCCACACTTAACAGGAGATGCCATTGCGATTGCAATCCAGCATGGTATTAAATTGGAAAATGTGGATTATGTACAGATTCACCCAACAACTTTATATACAAAGGAAAAAGGAAGAGCTTTTCTTATTAGTGAATCGGTTCGTGGTGAAGGGGCTAAGCTTTATGGAAAAGACGGAAAGCGTTTTGCGAATGAAGTGTTGCCACGTGATATCATGACACAAAAAATTCGCGAACAAATGAAGAAGGATGATATGCCTTATGTTTGGATGGATATGACTGTTTTAGGTGAAGAAGTCATCAAGAATCATTTTCCTCATATTTATGAAAAGTGTTTAGAAGAAGGATATGATTGTACAAAAGAATGGATTCCTGTTACGCCAGCCCAGCACTATTTTATGGGTGGAATTCATGTAGATAAAGATTCACGTACTTCTATGTCCCACTTATATGCGGTAGGAGAAACAAGCTGTAATGGTGTTCATGGAAGGAACCGTTTGGCTAGTAATTCCTTGTTGGAATCTTTAGTTTGGGGAAAGAGAGCTGTTGTTGATTTATTGAAAAAGGAACCAGCTTATACAAATGATTTTGATCATTTGGCAAAAGTGACAAAGTCACATCAGTTATCAAATCAAGAAAAAATGTATCATGATATGGTACTTGAAGAAATAGAAAGAGAGAGGCAAGCTCGTGGATAAGAATACAATGCGTTTAAATGTGGATCACTTATTGATTCAAGCTTTGCAGGAAGATATTACAAGTGAAGATGTTTCAACAAATGCGGTCATGCCTACCTATCAATATGGGCAGGTACAATTGATCTGTAAAGAAGATGGAATCATTGCAGGTTTAGAAGTATTTGAAAGAGTCTTTTATTTATTAGATGAAAACATGGAAGTGAAATTTTATGTAAAAGATGGGGATGTCGTTAAAAACAGACAATTATTGGCCGAAGTGTCTGGAGATGTTCGTGTTCTTTTATCAGGTGAAAGAACTGCGTTGAATTATCTTCAAAGAATGAGTGGAATTGCTACTTATACAAATCGTGTCGTATCTTATTTGAAGGGTTCAAAGACAAAGCTGTTGGACACAAGAAAAACAACACCAAATATGCGTGTGTTTGAAAAATATGCAGTTCGTGTTGGTGGTGGAAATAACCATAGATACAATTTATCAGATGGTGTGATGTTGAAGGATAATCATATCGCAGCAGCTGGTTCAATCACGAATGCAGTTAAGATGGCAAAGGATTATGCTTCTTTTGTTCGTAAAATTGAAGTGGAAGTAGAAAATTTAGAACAGGTTGAAGAAGCGGTTGAAGCCGGTGCGGATATTATCATGTTAGATAACATGAGTGTTGAAAATATGAAAAAAGCAATTGAAATCATTGATGGAAGAGCTGAAACTGAATGTTCTGGAAATGTCACAAAAGAGAATATTGAAAAATTAACTGTCTTAGGTGTGGACTATATTTCAAGTGGTGCTCTAACACATTCAGCACCTATTTTAGATTTGTCTTTAAAAAACTTGCAGGTGAAATAAATGGAAAAAGAAGCTAGACTTCAAGCCATTTATGACATGATTTCAAAAAGCGAAGTGCCAGTTTCCGGAAGTGCACTTTCCAAAAAGTTTAATGTATCAAGACAAGTCATTGTGCAAGATATTGCCTTATTAAAGGCAAGAAATGTTCATATTTATGCGACACACAAAGGATATGTATGTTCACATCAAAGAGTTCGAAGAGTATTTTCTTGTTTTCATTTGAATGATCGTATGGAAGAAGAAATGAATGCGATCGTAGATTGTGGTGGCTGTATTGAAGATGTATTTGTCAAACATAATGTATATGGTAAGTTAGAGGCTAAAATGAACATTAGTTCTAGAAAACAAGTCAAGGAATTCATTGATTCTATTTCACAGAATCAGGCAAAACCTTTAACGGATCTAACGAGTGGATATCATTGTCATACGGTAAGTGCGCAATCAAAAGAAGATTTAGATTCAATTGAGGAATCATTAAGAAAACTTCATATTTTACAAGAGGCCTAAGAGCCTCTTTTATGTTAGAATAAATTTAGAAAGTAGTGATTTTTATGGAACAACCACCTAAATTTATGCCTGATAAAGAATTGAGTAAAGTTGGAGGCTCATTATGGCTATATATTATTATGCAGCTGACACTCTCTTTTTTGTTTAGCTTTGTAGCAATGCCTTTAATTATGTATTCTTTGTATTATGATTATTCTGCAATCAATGCCTGCATTGAAATGTTGATTTCTTTTATATCTGGAATCATCATATTATGGTTTATGAGTAGTTCTTTTAAACAAAATATCAAAGATTTGAAGTTTACATTTAAACCCAAAGAGACAATAGATACTGTTTCAATGATGTATTTTCTAAATTATGCGATTGGTATTATTGGTGCTTTATTATCAAAATTTGGATTACCAGATACAAGTCCAGATTTTTCGTTAAACGGTAGTTTATTGTATAACACTTTTATTTTTATCAGTGTTGTCGTGCTTGCACCTATATTTGAAGAGTTGATATTTAGAGGTATGATTCTACAGACATTGTCTAAATATAATAAAATGTTTGCCATTGTTGTTACATCGTTGTTATTTGGACTTTTACACTTGAATATTACACAAGCCATACCCGCTTTCTTTATGGGACTAGTACTATGTTATATGTATCTTAAATCGGATAGTATTTTAGTTACTATGCTAGCTCATGCAGGTAATAACTTTTTAGCTTTAATGTCAGTTTATTCAAATCATGTTTTGATTACAGTTTTAGTGCTTGCTCTTGTGATTTATGGACTCATTACAATGGTATTAAAATCAAAAGAAATGAATGAATTTATTAAAGAAGAGAAGACAAATGAGAATTGGTATGCAAGATTCTTTAAGCGAATCCCAAATCTTTTGTATCTAGTATTTACCATACTTTGGATCATCATTCATTATTCATGAATATGTTTTAAAAAGAGGACATCTCCTGTATTGGAAATGTCCTTTATTTGCCATCTTTCTTTAATTCATCAAACTTTTGCTTCATTGTAGGATTATTTCGTGTTAAACGCTTAATGGTTAAATCTTCTGCTTTATTATTAGCCAACTGCAATTGTCTTTCACTTGATAATAAATCTTCTTTTGTTTTTTGAAGATGCAAAATAGTTTTATCGATTTCATCGATAGCTTTTGCGAATTTATCTGATGCAATCCTATAATTTCTAGAGAATTTTTCTTTGAAATCATTCATGTTCTCTTCGAAGTGTGTAATATCAATATTTTGATTACGCATCAACTGCAATTCATTTTTATACTGCATAGAATTGAAAGCGGCATTTCTTAAAATGGTAATCATTGGAATAAAGAATTGAGGACGAATCACATACATCTTTTGATAGCGATGGGATTTATCAACAATACCCGTGTTATATAATTCGTTTTCTGGCTCTAACATAGAAACAAGAACAGCATATTCACAATTCTTTTCATTACGGTCTTTATCTAATTCTTTTAAGAAATCTTCATTCTTATGTTTTGTAGCCGTTTTGTCATTTTCGTTTTTCATTTCAAACATAATGGAAATGATTTCAATTCCATTCTCATCTAATTCACGATAGATATAGTCACCCTTAGATCCTGTGCGAGCATCATTATCTTTTTCAAAGTATGCATTTTGAAAGCCTGTTGCACGAAGTTTATTGAATTCAATTTCACAATGCTGTTCTAAAGATTCACCAATCATTTTAGTAGACTGTTTTAATTTAAAATCTTTATAGTAGGCAATTTGCTCATCTTTGGTTTGTAGTAAAGTATCGTATTTTTCCTGCAGGCTCTTTTCTTGAAGCTGATATTTCATTTTATCCTGTTCAATTTGATTCTGTAGGTCTTGTTTAATACTCTTTACATTCAATTCATTTTCAACCTTTGCCTTATCCATATCTTGTTTTAAAGACTGGATTTCAAGGTTCTTTTCATTTAATCTTGATTGGTATGTATTTTCTAGATTTGCCTTTAATACTTTTTCGTTGTTTGAAATGTCATTCTTTAAAGCTTGAATTTCATTTTCCTTTGCCTGCAGCTGCAATCTATATTCTTGTTCAGTCTTAGATTCATTGATTTTATTTTGTGAAAGAATCTGTTCTAATTTGGCATTGAGTTTAGATATTTCTAAATCTTTTTGATTTAACTGCTCCTGATATTCTTTTTGTGTTTCAGTTTTCGTTAACTGCGTACTTGCTTCTAGCTTTTCTTTTAAAGAAATGACCTCTTGTTCTTTATTACTTTGTTTCTGATTGAAATCCGATTGCAGCTGTTTGATTTCAAGCTCTTTCTTGTTTAATTGCTCTTGATAAGCCTTTTCAGCTTCACTCTTGATAATTTGTTCAGTTGACTTTAATTGTTCTTTTAAAGAAATGATTTCTTGGTCTTTATTTGCCTGAAGCTCTTTGATTTCTAAGGCTTTCTGACTTAATTTAGCTTCATACTCTTTTTCAAGTTTAGATTGAATAATCTGGTTTGAATTCTTTTGCCTTTCATTTAATTCTTTTTCAAATTCTTCATTACGGACTTGTTGTAAGATTTCATGATATTGACTCTCATCCACCTGAAATACAGTTCCACAATTGGGACATTTTATTTGACTCATAAGCTACCTCCATTTTATAAGATTATAATCATTAAATTGACAATATTGATGTCTAAAACTAGATTAATTATAATATTTAAAAAAAATCAAAAAAAGACTTGCATAATATAAAATCGCATGGTATATTAAATAGGCATTCAGCGAATGGGCCTGTAGCTCAGGTGGTTAGAGCGCACCCCTGATAAGGGTGAGGTCGTTGGTTCAAGTCCATTCAGGCCCACCATTTGCTGAAGATATGGGGTGTTAGCTCAGCTGGGAGAGCACCTGCCTTGCACGCAGGGGGTCATCGGTTCGATCCCGATACGCTCCACCAATTAAAAAAGTAAGTCATCTTCGGATGACTTTTTTTCTATTTAGAGGATTGATTATGTATATACAATATTATGATTCACCATTAGGTAAAATCTTATTGGCTGCTGATGAAATTGGATTGATTGGCGTTTGGTTTGAAAATCAAAAATATTATGCGAATGGTTTAAAAGAACCAATTGAAGAAGAAACGGCTGTTTTAAAAGAAACAAAAGAATGGTTAAATCTTTATTTTAGTGGTAATGAACCAAAAGTTTTGCCTAAAATGCATCTAATTGGAACAAAGTTTCAAAATAAAGTTTGGCAACTACTTCTTAAAATACCCTATGGTAAAACTATGACATATAAAGATATCGCAAGAATGATTTCACCAACAATGTCAGCACAAGCGGTGGGAAGTGCTGTAGGACATAATAAAATCTCAATTTTGATTCCTTGCCATAGAGTGATTGGATCCAATAATAGTTTAACTGGATATGCAGGTGGAATCGAAAGAAAAGAATATTTATTAAAATTTGAAAAAAAGAATGAGATTTAATTTTGGATTATATATGAAAAGACACAAATAAATTGTGATTTGACAAATTCAAAAAAAGCGAACCCCTAGGGATTGCAGTCCCTAGGGGTTCTTTCTTATCTTTCAATGCCAAATACATTGAACTAACACACTCTAACGAGTGTGGGCTTTTTTTAATATAGCCTAGTTCTTCTCCTGTTTCTTATTCTATCATAGTTTTGTCTTTATTTTTGAAAGGATGTGTTGTTATGAATAAAGATGAAGCTTTAAACAAATTTACTTTTATGATGGAATA
>ENA-OQIO01000792-OQIO01000792.1-human-gut-metagenome-genome-assembly--contig:-NODE-792-length-16324-cov-2.335371_pt1 | contig 16324 bp, 22 predicted proteins | sample MGYA00242573_ERZ504737 | MGnify/ENA primary metagenome ERZ504737 (study PRJEB26092, sample SAMD00036203) | human gut metagenome | host: Homo sapiens | study: EMG produced TPA metagenomics assembly of...
AACGGCGATCTGCTGTTCTGGAACGACCCGCTGCAGTGCAGTACGAGCTGAGCAGCATGGGCATCCGTGTCAGCCCGGAAAGCATGGACAAGCAGCTGACCATGGGCGGGCTGCGACGACCCGCCCGCACCTGCCTTTCCACAAGGCAGTGCTGAGCGGCGAGCTGCCCTACACCATCGGCGGCGGCATCGGCCAGAGCGCCTGTGCATGCTGCTGCTGGGCAGCGTCCACATCGGTGAGGTGCAGGCCAGTGTCTGGGACAAGGCCACCCGCGAGGCCTGCGCTAAGGCCGGCATCCCGCTGTTGTAAGCGGAACGTTTTTCAGCGGAAAATACTTTTGATTTGAAATACAGCCAAGCCTGCGGGCTTGGCTGTATTTCGCTTTTTCTTTTATAAAAACCAAGAAGGGACAGCCTGTGGGCTGTCCCTTCTTCTGCTTTATATCTTATTAGTTCTGCTTTTTCCAGCGGCGCATGACACCCATGCCCAGTGCATAGGGGCCGGTGTGCACCGCGATGGTGCAGCCGATCTGCAAAAGCCCTACCTCACACTGTGCGCCGGGGTACTTGGCGCGCAGGGCGGCACGGGTCTGCATCCACAGACGCTTGCCTTCGTCGGCATCGTAACCGTAGCCCACCGTAATGCGGTAGTCGTCCGGGGTGCCGCCGTGGGCATCCAGATAGTTCATCAGCTGTTCCAGTGCCTTTTCAAAGCTCTTCTGCCGGCCGCGGCTACGCCGCCGGAGAAGATCTCGCCCTCCTTGAACAGGATCATGGGCTTCAGCCCCAGCATATTGGCGGCGCGGCCGGTCACCTTGCCGATGCGCCCGCCCTTGATGAGGTAGTCCAGATCACCCACGGTGAAGAAGATCTGGTTGGTGGATTTTTCCGCTTCCAGCCAAGTCACCGTCTCGTCTAGGGTGCAGCCTGCGTCCCGCATGGCCACGGCGTTTTCCACCATGGTAGATTCGGTCACGGTGGCGGCGGCAGAGTCGATGACCTCGATGCGGGCATCGGGGTAATCCTCCAGCACCAGATCCCGGGCGTTGCGGGCGCTGCCCACGCAGCCGCTCATCTTGCCGGTGAACACCAGACACAATACCGCCCGACCCGCCTCGGCGTGTGCGCGGAAGGCCTTTTCAAAGTCCTCGATGGAGCCAGACTGGTCTTGGGGTAGGCCGCCGGGTTATCTACCATGAACTGATAGAAGTCCCGCACGGGGATCTCCAGCCTTCCTTGCGGTAATGCTCGCCGTCCAGCGATACATAAAAGGGCACGACCTCGATGCCAAGCTGCTTGGCGGTGTCCAGCGTCAGGTCGCAGGCGCTGTCGGTAATGATATCAAACATCTGTGACGCTTCCTTTTCTGAAACTCGGGGGCTGCTTTTTGCGGCAGCTCAGCCGCGGTGGATGTAGGCTTCGCGCTCTGCGCCCACCGAGATATAGGTGATCTTGCAGCCCACAGCCTTTTCCAGATACTCCACATAATCGCGGGTCTGCTGGGGCAGATCCTCCCACTTGCGGGCTGCGGTGATATCGCAGTGCCAGCCGGGCAGGTACTCCACCACGGGCTGTGCGGTATCCAGTGCTTCACCCATGGGGAAGCGGGTGGTGGTAGTGCCATCGGTCAGCTTGTAGGCGGTGACCATGGGGATCTTTTCCATGTAGTCCAGCACATCCAGCAGGGTCAGAGCGACCTCATCGCAGCCTGGCAGAACACGCCGTAGCGGCTTGCCACCAAGTCGATGGGACCCACGCGGCGGGGACGGCCGGTGGCTGCGCCGTACTCGTGGCCGGCCTCACGCAGGGCGTGCTTCTCTTCCTCGGTCATGGCCAGTTCGGCGGCGAAGGGGCCGTCGCCCACGCAGGAGGAGTAGGCCTTCATGACGCCGATGGAGTTGTGCAGCTTGTGGCCGGGGATACCGGCACCGATGGGTGCATAAGCACCGATGACGTTGGAGGAGGTGGTGTAGGGGTAGATACCAAAGTCGATATCGCGCAGGGCACCCAGCTGTGCCTCAAACAGTACCTTCTTGCCGGCTGCATCGGCATCGGCCAGATACTGCCCCACATCGCAGATATAGTCCTTGAAGATGGCGGCATACTTTTCGAGCCATGCCCACATCTCGTCCACGCTGATGGGCGCTGCGTTGTAGCTGCCCTCCATGACCAGATTCTTGGAATCCACCATGGTGACCAGACGCTTCTTCACGGCGTCGTCCAGATGCAGCAGATCGCCCATGCGCAGGGTCTTTTTCATGTACTTGTCGCCGTAAGCGTAGGCAATGCCGCGCTTGGTGGAGCCGAACTGTGCGCCGGTCTTGGACAGGCGTGCTTCCTCCAGACCATCCTGCTCCACATGGTAGGGCATGGTGATGGTTGCGCGGTCGGAGATCTTCAGGTTTGCCGGGGTGATCTCAATGCCCTGCTCGCGCAGCTTATTGATCTCGCCGTCCAGATGATGCGGTCGATGACCATGCCGTTGCCCATAACGCACACGACGTTGGAGCGCAGGATGCCGGAGGGCAGCAGGTTCAGCACGAACTTGCCGCGCTCGTTTTTAACGGTATGGCCTGCGTTGTTGCCGCCTGATACCGTGCAACGATGTCATACTCCTGGCTGATCAGGTCGACCATGCGGCCCTTGCCTCATCGCCCCAGTTGATACCCGTAATTGCAGTAAGCATAATAAATGACCTCTTTATCCTTTTTTCAAAAGACAGCCTTTTCCGTGCACCTTGCCCGGGATACGCTACCTTGGGTAAAACGCACCGGTTTGCTGCCCTTGCGGCACGCACCAATGCTATTATAGTATAGCACAGTCTGCCGCGCAAAAAAAAGGGGGAATGCACCTTTTTGCGGCGTATTCCCCCTTTAAAATCACGTTCTCAGCTGCGCTCCCCGGTCAGGTCGGTGCGGCGGGTCACCTTGTGGATGGTGCCGTCCGGTTCCTGAATGGACGTGCGCTCCAGCTGGCTGCGCAGGCTGGCCTTGATGTCGGCCAGATACTCCTGCCGCAGTGCCTGCTGCTCGGCTTTTTCGGCCTCGGTCAGGCCGGCGGTCTTGCTCTTTTTGGCCAGCGCATTGATGCGGGCGATCTTTTCTTCCGTCATAAGGGGAACCTCCTGTATTTCATCGTAAAATATGCTATAATGTAGGCAAGACCATTATAGCAAAGGATGATACCAATGGCAACACAACGCAACTATGCCCAGCAGATGGACGCCGTGCTGGCGGGCCTTGGCGGTACCCGCCCGCGCCTTTTGCTCCACGCCTGCTGCGGCCCCTGTTCCAGTGCCGTGCTGGAACAGCTGTGCCGGTATTTTGAAATCACGGTGCTGTACTATAACCCCAACACATGGCCGGCGGCAGAGTACTACCGCCGGGGCGAGGAGCTGCAGAAGTTCGTGGCAGCAGCCCACCCGCTGGGGGTGACCGTGGTGGAGGACACTTACGACCCGCAGCAGTTCTACACCGCCGTAGCCGGGCTGGAAAAAGAGCCGGAGCGCGGCAGCCGCTGCACCGTCTGCTACCGGCTGCGGATGCGCCGCGCGGCGCAGTACGCGCGGGACAACGGCTTTGACTGGTTCACCACCACCCTGTCCATCAGCCCCCACAAGGACGCCGCCCGCATCAAACGCCATCGGCAGGAGCTGGAGGCAGAGTTCGGGGTAAAGCATCTGCCCTCGGACTTCAAAAAGCACAACGGCTACCTGCGCAGCCTGCAGCTTTCGGAGCAGTACGGCCTGTACCGGCAGGACTACTGCGGCTGCGAGTTCAGCGCCAAAGCAAGAGGCATTGAAGGATAACGCAAAATGATTTAAAATGCGCTGCGCGTTCGCTTTGCGCATCATCAGCGGAATCATTATTTATAATTTCGGGGTTCAGGAAAGTCTGCGGACTTTCCTGAACCCCATTTTCACAGAAAGGGTTATAGGGAGGCGGCACATCATTCCTCCGGCAGCTTTGCCACCAGCAGGGTAAAGACCACCAGACCCACGCAGGGCACGATGTTGGAGGCCATACCGGCGGCAAGACCCGCACGCTCCGCCACCATGCCGATGACCCACGGCATCAGGATGGCGCCGCTGGAGGCCACCGGCAGCATGATGCCCATGCTGGTCACACTGGTCATGCGGCCCGCGCTGGCCACGGCGGTGGGGTTCAGCCCGGACATGGAGATGGCAAAGGCAAACAGCAGCGCAATGGCTGCGCCCTGCGTGTGCGCCATGACCAGCAGCACATAGAACACGGTGCACAGCACGCTCATGCCCACCATGGCCTTGCGGGGATTTTTTAAGGGGAACACAAAGGCGATGAGCAGACGCCCCACCAGCGTAGCGCCCCACATCACGGTGACGGTGTAGGCCGCCAGCGTGCCCGCAATGATACCGCTGCCCTTGAAGTAGGTCACCATCCAGCCGTTGACGCTCTGCTCGGCGGCGTTCTGGAAGAACAGCAGCCCGGTCAGCAGCCAGAAGCGGGCAGAGCGCAGAAAGCTCCAGTCGATGGCTTCCTTCTCGGCGCTGCTTTTGCTCTTTCCGCCGCGCAGCGGGGTAAAGACATACACCAGCCAGAGCACAAGGCCCACGGCTGCCAGCAGAAAGACCGCCAGCTCGGTGCTTACCCGGGCTGCCGCCGCAATGAGGAAGGGGCACAGCAGTGCGCCGCAGGCGTAGCAGCTGTGCATCAGGTTCATGCCCCGGGTGCGGTCGGCGGAGTGATCGCTGACCAGAATGGTACAGGTATTGATAACGCTGCCCTTGGCGATGCCCACCACAAAAAAGGCCGCTGCCAGCAGCACCACTGCGCCGGTCAGCCCCATGACGGCGTAGCCACCGCATAGCCGATGGTCAGCAGCAGCACACTGCGTTTCATGCCCAGCGCACTGGGCAGCATGCCCATCAGCAGCCCTGCCAGCAGGTTGCCCACGCTCATCAGGGAGAGCAGTGTACCGGTCATGCCGTAGGCAAAGCCGTAGCGCTCCTGCAGCAGACTGACCACCACACCTGCGCTGATGGCACAGATGCCGCTGAAGAAAAAGGTCGCAAAGCCCGCATTGCGCAGGCGCGTGTTCTGTTGTTCCATGGTGTTCCTCTCCTTGCGGAAATATCCTTTCTCTATTTAACCATTTTTTCGCATCTTTGCAACCGGATTTTCTTACAAAAAGCAGCAAAAAAACTGCCGCACAAAACGTGCAGCAGTTTTTTCTTTTATGATAAGTATTTCTCAGTCCAGATCTTCGGCTTCCAGCACCGCAACGCCTTCGTTTTCAAAGGTCTTGCGGAGGATATCAGCCAGACCCGGGTTGGGTGCCTTGTTGTGGATGCACAGAATGATCTTACCGTTCAGGCTGGCAGCCTCCACGCCCACGGATGCACCGTCCGGCGGCACCCAGACGCCAAAATCCGTGGTGTACTGTGCCAGTTCCGGAGTGGCGGGCATGAGCGGATTGCCCAGATAGCTGAGCCAGAAATCCGAAATAGTGCCGCCGATGTACTCGCCCATCTGGAACACCCGCTGCTTGATGCGCAGGGGTGCCTTTTGCTGGTTCACCTTGTACACCCAGCCCATCTGGTCGGCCATACGGTGACGCTTGGACTCCGGCTGCAGGTCCCGCTTGATGTCTGCATCTACATCAGATACAAAATCTGCCAGGCGGGTCTGGGCTTGCAGCTGCACCGTATGCCCAAAGCTGCATACGCAGTTGTACAGCGCATTCGGCACACCGGCCACATCGCGGGTATCGGAGGAGTAGGAATACTGGATCTTCTCCTTGCCCAGATACTCCCGCATGGCCATACACAGCAGACCCATCAGAGCGCTTACCGGCTTTGCGTTGTTCGCCAGCGCTTTTTCCACAAGGCTCTGCTTGCTCAGGCACACCCGGGTGCGGCGCAGCGCACCCTCGTAGGTCTGCACCACATCCCGCTGGATGACATCGCTCCCGTACTCCACAGGCGGGTACTCTGCCAGCATGGCCTCCATATCATAGGGCGGGTCGCACACGATCTGCGGCACCGCAAAGGCCGTGCCGTAACGCAGGTTGCAGTACTGCTCCAGAATGCTGGTGAGCAGGGCGATACCCCGTGGCCGTCCAGCAGGAAGTGATGCCAGTCAAAGTAGACGGTATCCCCTTCGCAGCTGACGCAGAACAGGTAGCCGTTCGTCTGTTCCGGGATATTGCGCATGGTGCTGCCGGGGTACACAAGGCAGGGCTCCGTATTGGGCTCCAGCCACATCTCCCGCTTTTCCTGCACCAGACGCTGGGTATAATAGGGCGCACTTGCCAAGGCCGCTGTCAGTGCCCGCTGCAAAAGGGTGATATCCACCGCATCCCGCAGCGAGAACTGGTACCGGCACTGGATCTTTTCCCGACGGAAAAAGTACATGATTCCCTGAAAGTTATATTCCGTCGAGCGCTGCTGTGTTTCCATTGGTTTTTACCCCACGTTTGCTGCCAGATAATCCACCAGATCACCCATGGTGACAAAGTTGCGCAGCTCCTTTTCCGGGATGCGCAGGCCAAAGGTCTCTTCAAGATCTGCCACAATGGTCAGGATCTCCATAGAGGACAGATCCAGATCGTCCATCAGGACGCTGCTTTCGGTCACATCCTCCGGCGATACCTCTGCGACATCCTCCAGAATAGCCGTGATCTGAGAAATGATTTCTGCACGTTCCATCGTATTATGCTTCCTTTCTGTTGCGTATTACTTGCGCACCAGCTTGCCTGCGCCGTTGCGGGGCAGCGGCGTTTCGCTGAATTCCACCACGCCAATGCGCTTGTACAGCGGGACGGTGCGGTTCATCTGGGCAATAAAGTCCCGCACCGTCTGCTGGTGCTCCTTTTCACAGTATACCACAACACCTATCTTTTTGCCCAGTTCTTTTACGATACATTCCTGTACGGCAGGACATTTTTCTAACATGCCCTCCAGCTCTTCGGGGCTGACGTTCTCGCCGCTGTCCAGAATGATCAGGTTCTTCTTGCGGCCGGTAATGTAGTAGTAGCCGTCCTCGTCCACCCGGGCAAGGTCGCCGGTGTGGAACCAGCCGTCCTTGTCGATGACCGCAGCGGTGGCCTCGGGGTCCTTGTAGTAGCCCAGCATGATGCTGTCGCCCCGGATGCACAGCTCTCCGTCCGGCTCGAGCTTGTAATCCAGATAATCATTGCCCTGTCCCACAGCGCCGATGTGCTTTGCATCCTGCGCGTAGTTGATGATGCCATCGCCGCAGGTCTCGGTAGCGCCGTAGGTCTGCACCACGAACATCCCGTTAGTGGCCATATCCAGCATCACCTGCGGGTCAAACATCGCAGAGGAGCAGATGGGCACCCACAGCTCGCCCAAGCGCTCCTTGCGGCCGCGCATCACGTCCTTGTGCAGGGAGTTCATGATCACCGGCACCACCGCCATGACCTGACTGGGCATCCGCCGGATCTCCTTATAGAAATTGCGGATATCGCCGCTGATGTTCAGCGCCCAGCCCCCGTGTGCCCAAGAGAACAGGCAGATGAATGCGCCCAGATGGAACATGGGCAGCACCGTGTACTGGCTGACCACAAGCTCCGGGTCGTGCTTATACTCCATCATGCGCTCACCGATCTGCACATGGGCGCGCATCACGCTGAAGAAGTTGCGCTCGCTCAGCATCACGCCCTTGCTGCGTCCGGTGGTGCCGGAGGTGAACATCAGGATCATCAGGTCATCGTGGCCGATGCAGCGGGGCATCTCTGCCACCGGCTCATAAGCGCGGAAGCCGTCCATCGGGCGCAGGATGCTGCCGTAGGCGGCCTGCAGCTGCTCTTTTGTGCCGTAGTCGTCGCCGTCGGTCAGGATGGCAGCGGGGTCCACCAGCCCCAGCTCGTAGGACAGCTCGTCCCAGCTCTTGTGCTGGTTGAGCAGTACCAGCACGCCGCCCGCCAGAATGATGCCGAAGGTGTTCACGGCATATTCGTAGCTGTTTTTATTCAGCAGGCAGATCTTTTTGCCCTTGATATCCGGGATGGTGCTCTGGAAGTAGCTGACCGCACGGCGGATGTCCCGCGCGTAGTCCTTATAATGGACTGCGGTCACCTCGTCCGTTTCCTTATCATAAAAGCGGAGCGCCACACGCTCCGAAAAACGCTGTTCCATATTCAGGGTGACCAGATCATACACGTTGTCCAATACCTTGATCATTGTATTTTCCTCCTGCGTTGTTATTTCATCCTGCGGCAGTGTGCTGCACTGTGCTCAGTATACAATATTTTCCAATGCAATGCAATACTTCTGCAACATTTAATTTCTCACTTTGACAACTTTCAATTGCGCATCTTGGGATACGCCCCGGCCAAATTCTACCTTTCGTTGCAATTCGCCGGTTTTCGTGCTACAATTTTTAGCGCAAAATACCAGTTCCGGTATGGTGCAGACTGCAAAACAAAATTGACAGTCTCTATAAAAAGCATTATACTAGCCATATATCATGGCAATGCTGTATAAAAACTGATCATTTGCGCGTATCCGGCTTTTTTCTCGAGGGGGTATTGGCCCGGCGCAGGGAAGGAATCTTTCATGGAAACAACCAAGCCCCGCACTGTCAACTCCATCGGGATGTTTGATATGCTCAAGGGCGCTGGGATGCTGGCCATCGTGCTGGGGCACACTGCGGAGCTTTACCCACTCCAGCTGGAGGGCGGCCTGTCGCTGACGGCCTTTGTCGGCTTTATCTACCGCGAAACGCTGATGGCGGCCTTTTTTATTGCCAGCGGTACGGCTTCCGCAAGCGCTCCATCAGCAAGTGCATCCACCAGCAGCTCAAAAGCCTGCTCAAGCCCTTTTGCTACACTGCGGTGTTCACCACGGTGCTGCACTTCATCATTCATTATAAAACCTTTCACTATCTGCCCGGCTCCATGACTGAAAGCATCAAGTGGCAGGCGGCTTTCTGCTGGGTCTGCCCCATACTGCCACCTACTTCGGGCAGGAGTTCTTTTCCTGTGGGCCCATGTGGTATCTGCTGGCGCTGTTGATGGGCTGGATCTTACTGGACGTTATCCTGAACATCTTCCCGGAGCGGTACATCCCTTGGGCGGTGGGCGGTGCCGCCCTGCTGGGCTGGGGTGCCAGCCTTGTATGGGAGCTGCCCTTCTGCCTGATCCAGGGCGCGGTGATCACGCCGTACCTGTACCTTGGCTACCTTGCCAAACGGCAGCATTGGCTGGATCAGCCTTTGTCCCGCCGGATGTCCTGCATCCTGTGGGCAGCCGTACTGCTGATCCCGGCAGCCGCCCTTGCCACCCGCCACACCGACTGTGTATCCATGGCCGAGTGGTCGCTGGGCCCCATCAGCATCCTGCTGGACGGCCTTGCCGGTCTGCTGTTTATCCGGCTGTTTTTGCGCTGGAGCCAGCGCCGCAACCCGCTGGTGCGCTTTTTCGAGGCCATCGGCCGCCGTTCCCTGTACATCTTCTGCGTACATACGGTGGAGCTGATCGCCATTCCGTGGTATCTGTTCGCCGCCAAATACGCCGACCGCCCTGTTTTGGGCATCAGCCTGCAATACATCCTTTCGCTGGGCTCCATCTGGCTGATCTGCGCCCTGCTGCAGCGGCGGCGGGATCTGATCATCAAGTTGTTCCCCGCCCGGCGGCGCACCCCTCAGGTACATTACGCCCCGCGGCACTGATTTTTCTGAATGTTTTGGCTGCGGCGGTGCAGCTGTTATAGGATAAAGGAAGAGGAGGATCCCGTTATGAACCACGATGCCCCCATGACCCCTGCTGCCATGCAGCGCACATTGCCGAGCTGGAGCAGCAGCTCAAGCTTTCGGACGAGGGTGTTTCCCAGCTGGCGCAGCGGTGTCTGGAGCTGGAGCAGCAGCTGCTGGCTTGCCAGACCGAGCTTGCCAAGCACAGCGCCGAGGCTGAGAATATCACCCTTACCCTGCCGCAGCTGTTCTACGACACCGGCAGCGGCTTTTCGCCCCGGGAATGCCTGACTGCCACCGAGGATGTCTACAACGAACTGACCCACGAGGTCTCGGTCACCTTTGTCCTGCCGGAGGACGCACGCGCCATCCGGCTGGACCCCGGCGAGTTGGCCTGCTGCATCACCGACCTTGCCATCTCGGACGAGCGCATCAGCTTCCAGTCGGTCAACGGCCTTCTGCTGCAGGAGGACAGCCTGCTGTTTTTGGACGTAGACCCCAACCTTTCGCTGCACTGCACCACCGGCTTTGGTGCCGGCATGAAGTTTGCGGTGAACTATCACTACTACCCGCTGGGACGTTTTCTGCACGAGCAGCCCGGCAAGTCTCTGCTGCGGGCGCTGAACGACCTGAAGCTTGAGAGCGCCGCTGCCGCGCAGGAGGCAGAGGAAGTATTGCAGGCCAGCCGCGCCGAGTGTATGCGGCTGAACCAGCAGCTGCTGACCTTGCAGGGCATCCAGCACGAATATCAGGTTTCGCTGGAAACGATGCGCGCCAGCAGCAGCTGGCGGCTGACCGCCCCGCTGCGCAGACTGCTGAACCTAGTGCGCGGTCACTGAGCCCGCCCGATATTCTGCCCGGAGGAGTTGGATCATGTACACCAGTTACAGTACCCTGCAGCGCAAGCAATTGTCCAAGCAGGTCTATACCGATACCCAGAGCACCTATCTTCTGGTCTATGCGCCGGGGCGTCACAAGGCGCTGCAAGCGGCGCTGCAAAACCAGCTGCACCGCAAGTTCCGTCTGGTGACCCGACTTGAGGACGAGCTGACCCCCGATGTAGCCGGGGTGCTGCTGGTAAGCGAGGATGTGGAGTGCACCCCCACCGCCCTGACCTATTTTGCCGCCGCCCTGCGGGAGGGCGCAGACCTTGCGGTCTGCGACGCCTCCTTTGGCTTTGACGGCTCCACCGCCCTGTACCTGAGCACCCGGCACCTGCCCGGCAGCAGCTGCGCACTGGTGTCCCGCGCATTGCTGGACAAGGTACGCGCCGCCGCCCGGGGCAAGGACAGCGTTACCGAACTGCTGCGTCTGGCCCACGCCATGGCGCAGCACAGCCGCTGCATCCCGCAGGCGCTGCTGCACTTCCGCCGGGAGCTGTGTGCCGACGATGTATTCTCTGCCAAGGGCCGCCGTGCGCTGATTTTGAGCCATGAGCTGACCATGACCGGTGCGCCCATCGTGCTGGTAAGTGCCGTGCCGGTGCTGCGCAGCTTAGGCTTTGAGGTGGTGGTGCTGGGGCCCTCGGATGAAGGCTCGCTGCCGCTGTTTCTGGACGCCGGGGCCGCTGTGGTCACCCGCCCGGACTGCGTTACTTCCAGCGCCCTGTGGGGGCTGGCCACCAGCGCAGACTTTGTGCTGGCCAACACGGTGGTGGAAGCACCGGTGGTGAACACCCTGAACGGCTCCTTTGTGCCGGTGCTGTGGTGGCTGCACGATGCCTTTGCGGGCTACCCCTTCATCTCCCACAGCATCCCCAAGGCGCTGGGCAAAAACGTGCACCTCTGCGCCGTAGCTCCCACGCCACCGCCGCCATGCACTCCGTCCGGCCGGATTTTGCCATCGAGCAGCTGATCTACGGTCTGCCGGACTATGCAGCCGAGCAATTCCCCCGCTATGACATCAGCTTTGCCGGGGGGCGTCCCCTCTTTGTGACGGTAGGCTCGCTGGAACACCGCAAGGTCCGGACATCTTCTGCAACGCCATCCGGCTGCTGCCCTCTGCAGTGCGGGAAAAAGCTGCCTTCCTTTTTGTGGGCAAAGCCGCCGACAAGGGGATGTACAACGCCGTGGACAGCTTGGTGCGGGACTATCCCCAGACCGTTTTCTACCGCAAGCGGCTGGAGCGCCCGGAGGTCAAATCCTTGATGGAGCAGTGCAACTGCGTGGTGTGCGCCTCCCGGGATGACCCCATGCCCACCTTCGTCACCGAGGGACTGATCTTCGGCAAGCCCTCCATCGTATCGGAGCACACCGGCACCGCCGGGCTGGTGACCGAAGGCGTGGACGGCTTCCTCTACAAGGACGACGACCCGCAGCAGCTGGCCGACAAGCTGGCCTGGGCCATCGAACACCCGGAGGCGCTGGCCGCCATGCACGGCAGCTGCCGCTGCCTGTACGAGCAGCAGTTCTCCAACGAATCCTATGTCGCCACCCTGACAAGCTGGTAAAAGAGCTGACGGACGGGGAAGAATCATGAAAAAAAACAGTGCCGGACAGCTGCACGCTGCCCGGCATTGCTTTTTCACGGGAGAGTTCTCCCCATTTTATCAAATCCCCCAAATTGCCCAACAAAGTTCCGCTTCCGTTCACAAAGGGCGGCGGGAGATGTGCTATACTGGTTCCAGAATTTCCGGTTGTGAAAGGAGTTTTGTTTCCATGAGCCAAGCCGCCGCGCAGCAACCCTCCCGCAAAAAAGACCGTGATCTCTCTGCTGGTGCTGCTGGCACTTACCTGCATCATCGTGTTCACTTTTAAGGACCACTGGGCCGAGATCACTGCGGCGCTGGCACAGCTTTCAGTGTGGCAGGTGCTGGCGGTGCTGGCGGTCGGCATCAGCTACCCCCTGTTGGAGGGGTGCGTGGCGTGGGTCATCGTGCGCAGCCGTCTGCCGCAGTTCAAACTGTGGCAAGGGCTGGATGTGGGCTGGTGCGGCACCTTTGGCAACGTGGTCACGCTGGGTGCCGGTGCTGTTCCGGTGCAGCTGTACTACCTGCACCGGGCCGGGCTGCCGCTTGGCCCCGGCGCAGGGCTGATGACGCTGGAATACGTTTTCCACAAGAGCACGGTGCTCCTGTACGCCACCGTGATGCTGCTGTTGCAGCACCGCTGGCTTGCCGCCAACACCACCGGTGTCATGCGGTATCTGCCCATGGCATACGCTGTGGTAGCGGTAATTATTGTGGCGCTGGTGCTGCTGTGCGTCTCGCCGCTGGTGCAGAACCTCGCCCGCTGGCTGCTGGGCTTTTTGCCCAAGACCGAAAAGTGGCAGCAGCGCCGCGCCGACTGGCTGGAGCAGCTGGAGGTGCTGGGCACCGAGAGCCGCCGCCTGCTGACAGATAAGCCCCGCTGCCTGAAAATTTTTGCCCTGCAGGCACTCAAGCTGTTCGGGCTGTTCTGCCTGCCCTACCTGTGCATCCGGTTCATGGGGCTTTCCCCGCTGGGCTTCTGGCAGGTGCAGCTGCTCACCAGCCTGATGCTCTTCGTCTCCAACGCTCTGCCAATGTAGCCGGGATGGGCTCGATCGAAACGGCCTTTCTGCTGGTGTTTGGCAGTTTTCTGGAGCAAGGCGAGGTGATGAGCGTGCTGATGCTCTACCGCATCGCCAGCTATTATGTGGTATTTGCCGCCAGCGCCGTGGGCTTTTTCATCGCCCAGCGGCATTTGGCACAAACGGAGCCGCCAAAGGAGGCGTAAGTCGATGAAAAGCTTTCACATTCCACGCGCTGCTGTATTTTTTATTCTGTTCGTGCTGGTGGTCTTTGCAATGCTTTACCGCCCCATCGACCTGAAAGCGTTGGTGCGTGCCAGCTCGCAGGGCAGTGTTCGCACCGAGACCATCCGGAATTTCGCCAGTCGGGACGAGATGGACTACCATATCCTCCCCATGGACAGCGAAGAGTTCCAACAGGCGGCAGAATTGCTTTCCACCGTTTCCTGCCGCAAAAAGCTGAATCAGAAATACTCCTCCTACACCCACACCACCTTCCCGGTGCAGTCTGTCACTATCAGCTTTTATGACGATGCCGAAAATCAGAAGTTTCTGCTGACGGTATACTCGGACGGCGTGTGCATCCTGAACAGCGCCTTTGTCAGCGTAAAATACCCCGGCGGCGGCGCAGCACAGCTGTACGAACAGCTGGCGGGGATGGGAAAGTAAAAACAAAAATCGGGGCGTGCAGGTGGTCAAGCTGCACGTCCCGATTTTGTTTTCTTTGCGTCGGCTGTGGTACCAAACACAGCCGGTGCCGCGCAGGGAGCAGCAGCGCAAACCGTGCTGCCGTCTCCCGTAGAAAAGAGAAAGGAATGGAGGAATGGAGCGGAGCGCTTGCAGACGCTCCTTTTTTCTGGTGCAACGTGGTTAGATTTAGCTAACCGCCGCTGCGAGAACAGGATACCACAGTCAGTTAGTCTTGTCAACCCTTAATTTGCAAATTTTTCGCAAAGTTGCCGTGCTGCCGGGGTTTCTGCCGTTTTTCTACATTCTGCCCAAAGAACAGCCTTTCCGCTGGAAGAAAACCCACTTGTTTTCTATTGCTTTTTAAAGTGGTTCTTGCTATTATAATAACGCAAGATTTTGTGGGCAGGTTTTTATTTTTGTCTACACCTTGTAGTAAGGGCTGCCGCAGACGGCAGCACAAGACCGTTTCGCCCCCAGAAAACCGCCCAGACAGAGCGGTTTTTCAAAGGTCATTAGTTAGAAAATGCTAACCGCATAATGGAGCAAGGAGGTTCCAATGATCCAGTTTGAACAGTGGGAAGGCTTTGAAGGCCGCATCTGGAAGGAAGAGGTCAACGTGCGTGACTTCATCCAGAAAAACTACACCCCCTATGACGGCGACGAAAGCTTTCTGGCAGGCCCCACCGAGGCTACCGATAAGCTTTGGGGTGCTTTGCAGCAGCTGCAGAAGGCCGAGCGCGCCAAGGGCGGCGTGCTGGATATGGAGACCGAGGTGGTCAGCAGCCTGACCTCCTACGGCCCCGGCTATATTGACGAAAATCTGAAGGATCTGGAGCAGATCGTGGGCTTACAGACCGACAAGCCCTCAAGCGCGCCTTTATGCCCTACGGCGGCATCAAGATGGCAGAGCAGGCCTGCACCACCTACGGCTACCAGCCTCTGCCGAGCTGCACAAGATCTTTACCGACTACACCCGCACCCACAATCAGGCTGTGTTCGATGCCTACACCCCGGAGATGAAGAAGGCACGCCACACCCACATCATCACCGGTCTGCCGGATACCTATGGCCGCGGCCGCATCGTGGGCGACTACCGCCGCGTTGCCCTGTACGGCATTGACGCCCTGATCCAGTTCAAGCAGGAGGATCTTGCCAACTGCGGCGACGGCACCATGACCGATGACGTCATCCGTCTGCGCGAGGAGATTGCCCGCCAGATCAGCGCCCTGAAGGGCATGAAGAAGATGGCCGAGCCTACGGCTACGACATCTCCCAGCCCGCCAAGGACGCCAAGGAAGCCTGCCAGTGGCTGTACTTCGGCTATCTGGCCGCCATCAAGACCCAGAACGGCGCCGCCATGAGCGTGGGCCGCATCTCCACCTTCCTTGACATTTATATCCAGCGCGATCTGGACAAGGGCATCCTGACCGAAAGTCAGGCACAGGAGCTCATCGACCACATGGTCATGAAGTTCCGCATGGTCAAGTTTGCCCGCATCCCCAGCTACAACCAGCTGTTCTCCGGCGACCCCGTGTGGGCGACCCTGGAGGTGGGCGGCATCGGCATGGACGGCCGCAGCATGGTCACCAAGAACTGCTACCGCTTCCTGCACACGCTGGAGAACATGGGCCCCGCACCGGAGCCCAACCTGACCGTGCTGTACTCTTCTGCCCTGCCCGAGGCCTTTAAGAAGTACGCCGCCAAGGTGTCCGTCAACACCAGCAGCGTCCAGTACGAGAACGACGATGTGATGAAGCCCGTCTGGGGCGACGATTACTCCATCTGCTGCTGCGTGTCTGCCACCCAGACCGGCAAGGAGATGCAGTTCTTCGGCGCACGCGCCAACCTTGCCAAGTGCCTGCTGTACGCCATCAACGGCGGCGTGGACGAGAAGAGCCACGAGCAGTGCGGCCCCAACTACGCCCCCATCACCAGCGAGTACCTGACCTATGACGAGGTGCTGCCCAAGTATGTGCAGATGCTGGACTGGCTGGCCGGGCTGTATGTCAACGTGCTGAACCTCATCCAGTATATGCACGACAAGTACTACTACGAGGAAGCCGAGATGGCACTCATCGACACCGATGTGCGCCGCACCTTTGCCACCGGCATTGCAGGCTTCTCCCACGTCATCGACTCCCTGAGCGCCATCAAGTACGCCAAGGTGAAGGTGGTGCGCGACGAGAGCGGCCTTGCCACCGGCTTTGAGACCGAGGGCGACTTCCCCAAGTACGGCAACGATGACGACCGCGCCGACGAGATCGGCGTGTGGCTGCTCAAGACCTTCCTTGAGATGATCAAGAAGCGCCACACCTACCGCAACTCCGAGGCTACCACCTCCATCCTGACCATCACCTCCAACGTGGTGTACGGCAAGTACACCGGTGCCCTGCCCGACGGCCGCGCCGCCTTCACCTCCGTTTGCTCCGGGTGCAAACCCCAGCTACGGCGCGG
>ENA-OQIO01000793-OQIO01000793.1-human-gut-metagenome-genome-assembly--contig:-NODE-793-length-16319-cov-2.184103_pt1 | contig 16319 bp, 25 predicted proteins | sample MGYA00242573_ERZ504737 | MGnify/ENA primary metagenome ERZ504737 (study PRJEB26092, sample SAMD00036203) | human gut metagenome | host: Homo sapiens | study: EMG produced TPA metagenomics assembly of...
CCTCAAGATAGAGGATGGGACAGGCCAGACTGTTCATCAGGTGACGGTCGTGGGTGACCAGCAGCAGGGTGCCGGTGTAGGCCATCAGTGCTTCGGTCAGATTTTCGCGGGTATAGATGTCCAAGTGGTTGGTGGGCTCGTCCAGAAACAGCAGGTTCGGCCGTTCCAGCACGATCTCTGCAAAGCGCAGACGCGCCAGCTCGCCGCCGGACAATGCTTCGCAGGGTTTGAACACCGTATCGCCCCGGAAGCCCAGCTTTGCAAGGTGGCTGCGCACTTCCAGCTCGGTCATGCGGGGGTACTTGTTCCAGATGACATCAATGACCCTGCCCTGTCCCAGACGGTTCTGCTGCTGGGCAAAGATGCTAGGACGTGCTCCGGTGCCCAGCCGCACCATGCCGCCGGAGGGGCGGCGCTTGCCGTCCAGCACCTGCATCAGGGTGGATTTGCCCGCACCGTTGGGGCCGGCAATGATAAGCCGCTGCCCGCGGCAGACCGTATAGGTAAAGGGTTCCAGCAGGGTACGCTCCCCGATCTTGATGCTGAGATTTTTCAGCATCACCAGCTCATTCCACGGTTCTACGTCATATTCAAAGCGGAACTTCAGCTGGTTGGTCTCGTCCTTGGGCGCCTCGGTGATCTCCAGCTTTTCCAGCTGCTTGCGGCGGCTCTGTGCCATTTTGGTGGTGGAGGCGCGCACAAGGTTGCGGTCCACATAGTCCTGCAGCTTTTCAGCCAGTGCCACGTCGGCATCGTGCTGCTTCTGGCGCAGGACATCGGCGGCTTCCTTCTGGGCAGATAGGCCGAGAAGTTGCCTTGTAGGTGGTCATGGTCTGGAAGGACACCTCCCAGATCTTTGTACAGACATTATCGAGGAAATAGCGGTCGTGGCTGACCACCAGCACCGCACCGGAGTAGCCCTTGAGGTAATTTTCCAGCCATTCCATGGTGGCAAAGTCCAAGTGGTTGGTGGGCTCGTCCAGAATGAGGACATCGGGCTTTTCCAGCAGCAGCTTTGCCAAGCGCAGCCGCGTCAGCTCACCGCCGGAGAGCACTGCAATGTTCTTTTGCCATGTATCCTGTGCAAAACCCATGCCGGACAGCACCTTTTTGATGTTCACGTCCATGTTGTAGCCGTCGGCGGCGTCCACAATATTTTGCAGGGCATCGTGCTGTGCCAGCAGGTCGGCGTTATCGGGCTGGGCAGCATGCGGCGTTCCAAAATCTGCATCTGCGCCATGGCATCCAGCACCGGGGCAAAAGTGGCGCGCATCTCGCCGTAGATATCCAGCGTGGCGTCCAGCTTTGCGTTCTGCTCCAGATAGCCAGTGTTACCCCGTGGGTCACGCTGAACTCGCCCTCGTAGTCCTGATATTCGCCGGTAAGAATCTTGAGCAGAGTGGTCTTGCCTGCACCGTTCTGTCCCACAATGCCGATGCGATCTTCCCGCTCGACACTGGCGGTCACATCGTGCAGCACCACCTTTTCGCCAAAGGTCTTACCCAGTTTTTCCAAATGTATCAGCATAATTTGTTCCGTTATCCGTTCTTTTCAGTTACACCATTGGTTTCAGCACTGGTGGCGGCGGTTCTTCAGGCCAACGTTGGCCAGTTCCTCCTGCTCCATCACCAGCGGATACAGTTCCTCCAGACTGGCGATCTCATAGGTGGGGATCACCTTGCCGGGGTTCTCGGCGTGGTTGGGGTTATACCAGCAGGTATCCAGCCCGGCGTTGCTGCCGCCCTGAATATCGCTGGCCAAGCTGTCGCCCACCATCAGAACGTGCTCCCGATTCTCCACGCCCAGTGCGCGCAGAGCCGCATCAAAGATGCGGGCATTGGGCTTTTCGCAGCCCATTTTCTCAGAGATGAACACGTCCTCCATAAAGTTCATCACGCCGCTTTCCGCCAGACGGCGGGTCTGCACCATCTGGCACCGTTGCTGACGATAGCCAGCGTTGCCACCTCGGAAAGCTCCCGCAGCACGTCCAAAACCTCGGCGTTCATCAAGTCCGGGTGGGTGGACAGCTGCTCCAGATAAAAGCGGTTCATCTCCACGCCGTCACCGGCGGCATCGATGGTCTTTAAAAAGCGGCTGAACCGCTCGCCGAACAGCTTCTCGCGGCGGATCTGGCCTTTTTCCAGCTGCCGCCACAACTCCTCGTTGATGGTGCGGTAGGTCTGCACGGTCTCGGCGTCCGGCTCGATACCAAAGTTCACCAGCGTTTCGGCCAACGCCTTGTTTTCCGCTGCGTCAAAGTTGAGCAGCGTATTGTCTGCATCGAACAGGATGCAATAATATTTTGCCATAGTATCTCACTTTCTTTTCAGCATTTCCCACTTTGGTGTATCAACAGGGAGAAGCCAGCCCCACCCCCGGCAGAGCTGGCTTCCCATTATTCAGAAACGATCTCATACGCAGACAGGTCTGTTTGTGCCGGGGTGTTGTCCGGACACATTGTTTTACCCTCGCAGGGCGTCAGACCACATTTCTGCATTTCTTCCTCCAGTGCGCTGTTATCCACGTTTTCCCAGTCGGTATCGTAGTAATCCACGCTGCCGTCGGTCACATCATACTCGCCGGGCAGGGCGGGCGTGCGCATCGCTTCCCAGTACATAAGGCTCCACCTTCCTCTCCCGCCAGCCTATGCGGCGCAAGGAGGAAATGTGCCCTTAGTTGGCAGCTTCCTTGCTGGCGCTTACCTCGGTTTTGGAGGAAGCGGGCTTTTCCTCTTTAGAAGAGGCTGGTTTTTCCTCCTTGGAAGAGGAACTGCTCTGCGAAGAAGAGACGGGCTTTTCTTCCTTAGAAGATGCCGCAGAAGAGGCAGGCTTCTCCACCTTGGAGGAGCTGCCAGCGCTTTCAGAAGTACCGTTCGAGGAGGAAGAAGCGGGCTTCTCCTCCTTGGAGGAAGCGGGTTTCTCTTCCTTGGAAGAGGCCGGTTTTTCTTCCTTAGAGGAGGACGTTTCTTCCTTGGAGGATGCAGGCTTATCCTCCTTAGAGGAAGCGCTGGAGCTGCTGGAACTGCTGGAGCTGCTGGTGCTGCCGGACGTTCCACCGCTGACCGTAAGTTCCAGCTTGTTGCTGGTGACGGTGCAGTCATTATAGCTGGCGGTGGCATACACCCGGAAGGTGCCGCCCACCATGGAGGGGTCTACCTCGCCATTTACGGTGGTCTTACCGGCAGCCTGTGTTACCTCGCTGCCGTTGACATACCAGCGGATGCTGGAAGCATCCAGATACTTGCCCTTGAGGGTTGCCTTAAAGGTATAGGAATCCCCCAGCCCAGCCTTACCGCTGCTGCTGACCTGGATAGAGGCTGCTGCAAACACAGCGGTCACATCCACGTTCTGGTCAAAATTGGTATCAGTGCGGGTGCGCTTGGTCACGCCATCGCTCCACTTGACGAACACATAGCCGTCCTCCGGCACAGCGGTCACCTTAACGCTCTGGGCGGCGCTGGTCACCTTGACGGTAAGAGACTTGCCGCTCTCGTCGCCGCAGGTCAGGGAGCCGCCGCCGGTTTTGTCCACACGATAGTCCGCCTGATACTCCGTTTTTTCCTCAACAACAGAGGAGGAGACCGCCTCCGAGCTGCTGGGTGCCTCCACCGCAGAGCTGGGCTTGGCGGTATACTCGGCGCGGGTGGGGATATTATTGGTATCCGGGCGGCGATCCTCGGTCTCGTAAGCGTGGGTGCGCAGATACTTCAGCAGCACCTTCAGGCCTGCGGGCTTGAGGTGGATATCCCCGCTCTGGTAGTAATCCACATTGCCGTAGCCGTTGGCGTCCTTCAGTGCCTCGGCAGAGTTGAGGAACTTGACGCCCAGCTGCTCGCACATGGTCAGCAGCGCCATGTTGAAATCATCAATACGGGTCTGGTCCATGTTGGGGTAGTTGGAGTGGTTGGACGGGACCGGCGGCACCGTGTTGACGATGATATCGGTATAGGGATAGCTGGCCTGAATGGCCTGTACCAGCGCGGTGTAGTTGCTGATAAAGTCCTCGGTATTCATGCCGTTGTCGTTGGTGCCCAGCATAATGACCACCCGGCGGGGCTTCATTTTGGCCACCGCCTGCGCGATGGTGTAGCGGTTATCGTCCCGCTTAAAGGTAACGATGCCCTCGTTCAGGGCGGCGCTTGTGCCAATGCCTTCCTTGGCGCAGAACTGCTGCAACGAGATCAGACCGTTGGCGTACAAACGCACCGTGTTGGAATCGCCGATAAAAAGGGTCTGCTCCTGATAGGCGTCACCAGCATCAGCAGTCCCGGTGAGCAGTGCGCTGGAAGTCTCGTTGATCTGGTAGTGGTCGGAGATATCCTCCTCCTTCCGGAGCGGGCGCAGGGGTAATAATGGAAGAATCCCCCGGCTGCTCCGTCGGGCTCTTGCCCCGCTTGAGCATGGTAAGGGTGATGCCGATGGTCAGCAGCGCCGCCAGTGCGCACACGATGCACACCAGCACCGCCTGCTTCTGCATCGGGGTCAGCGCCTTGTTCTCCTGTTGATTATTGCTTCTCATATTCTATCCATTCTCCTTCCGAAGGAATGAAACTTCCTGTCATACCCGGCTGCCAGCAGCCGGTCGGTAAGGTCGGCGCAGCTTTCGGCCAGCAGCACCGGATGGAAAGCTTCCAGCTCTTCCCCGGCTGCCGTAGCCGTACAGCACACCGGCAGCATCCAGACCACAGTCGCAGCGCCCCGCATATCATCGTTGCGGTCGCCCACCATCAGCACCCGCTTGCCCTGCAAGGCGGGCTGGCTGAGCACATAACGCACGACCTCGGTCTTGGTGTCCCGGCTCTCGTCCATGGAGGCACCGCCGATAAAATCAAAATACTGCGCCAGACCCTGCTCCTCCAAAATAGGGGTGACCACCTTGGTGGGCTTGGAGGTGGCGGTGCACAAAATAAAACCAGCCTGCTTCAGGGTTTGCAGCATCTGCGGAACACCCGGGAACACGGCACACTCGTGGCTGCCCTTCACCGCGTAGCTCGTGCGGTAAAGGTCGGTGGCCTTTTCGATCAGCGCCGGGTCGTGAAGTGCTCACCGAAGCTTTTGCGCAGCGGCGGGCCCAGATACCGGCGCAGGTTTACGCCGGATACATCCACACCCATGGTGCAGAAAACCTCTTGCAATGTATGAATGATACCGGGGGCCGAATCGATCAGCGTCCCGTCCACATCAAATAGGATCGCATCATAATGCAGCAATATTTTATTCCTCGCTTTCATGGTGATACATCCAATAGTATAGCACAGATTTGATACATCAGCAATTCCAACAAAAGATTTTTCTGTCTCTTATGCAGGATTTTCATAAAAAGGGAGGCTGCTGCACCCTGTTTTGTGCAGCAGCCTCCCTTGCGGCAGAACGATTCAGAGCAATGTCGGGCAGCCTGCGGGCTGCCCGACATTGCATTTTCACGGGTTAGATTGCAGTAAAGATCGTCCCACGCAAAAAACATTACTGCGCAGGTGATGGGCAGCCGCTGTCCCCCGGGACATAGAGGTTGTTGGAAACGAACTCCAGCTTATCCTTGAGCACCAGTTCAAGATTTGCGACGGCGTGCACCATATTGGTGGCGGAGTCGTTCACCTCCAGCAGCTTGCAAAGATCCAGGCCATCCAGATCCATGGCCTTCTGCATCTTCCGGCTTTCGGCACACAAAATGTGGCTGAGCGCCGTTTCCTGCAAGGCAATGCTTTCCATCAGTCCACAACAGCCTGATCCAAGCTGACCTTGGGCATCTCCGGACACTGAGAACGGGCACAGGGGGTATCGATCATCATAGGGCAAAACCTTCCTTTCCGGTCTGTGCCCTATCCTATGCTGCGGCGGGTACAGCTGTTACTGCTTTTCTGCCTGTGCGCGCACCTTCTCAATGGTATCGCGGTAGCCGCCGGAACCGTACTGGATGCAGCGGTTGATGCGGCTGATGGTGGCAGTGCTGATCTCCACCGCCTTGACGATCTGCTCGTAGGTGGCACCGTCCAGCAGCAACTTTGCGGCCTGCAGGCGCTGTGCCATATCCGAGATTTCCTTCACGGTGCACAGATCCTCAAAAAAGGCGTAGCACTCTTCCCGGCTCTCCAGACTGAGGATAGCGTCAAACAGTGCATCCGTCGTCTCGTTTCTTCTGGAATTTTTTTCAGCCATTGTTTTTCTCCTTATTATAACAGCGGCGGCAGCGGGCAAAGCGGCCGGTGCTGCCGCACGGAATATTCTGTACGCTACTACTTTAGCACTTCAAAGTGCGAAAGTCAAGACCTGTGAGTGAATGGTTTTCAATTAAGAGCGTATTCAGTTTTATTCTCTTCACACATGAAAGAAAATCACCTAAAAATTATTCCCAGAAAATGGCTTGAATTGGCGTATCCTCTGAACTTGTTACAGAAATATTGACAATTGATGAAAACGGGAATAAAGTAGGACACAATCATTCAGCAAATGCAAGGAACAGGACATGATCTTCTGCATCACCCTCTTTCAGCGAGCCGCTTCTCGGATGAAAAAGCGGCAGTCAGGAGCAGAGGACCCTCGCCTGCGAGCAGCCTGTGTGAACCGGGTTTTGTGCCCCCAAGTAGCATGGTGCCGTCCAGCCCACGTTATCGGGCAGCATGGTCAGTATACCATGCGTGGGAGAGTGGCTGTTTTAACACAGCAAGCGAAGTGGTACCGCGGAGTATTGCTCCTGCCCTGGCAGGCGGGAGCAGAAGCCTTCGTCTTCGGAGTGTGGCCGGAAAGCCCGGTCATGTGCTGAGGACGAAGGTTTTTTACGCTCCGGGGAAGCGCTTTGCCGGACGGCATCCTATCGTTCCGAACCTGTTGCGGAGTGAAAAAAGGAAAGAGGTAGAAAACTATGAATACGCTGGTCATCGTATTGATCGCAGCGGTGTGCCTGTTTGGCGCTTATGTGCTTTACGGCCGCTGGCTGGCTAACAAATGGGGCATCGACCCCGCAGCCAAGACTCCGGCTGTCGTCCACGAGGATGGCCGGGACTATGTGCCCACCAATGGCTGGACGGTGTTTGCCACCAGTTCAGCTCCATCGCTGGTGCAGGCCCTGTCACCGGTGCCATTCAGGCCGCAGCCTTCGGCTGGCTGCCGGTGCTGTTGTGGGTGCTGCTGGGCGGCATCTTCTTCGGCGCTGTTACCGACTTTGGCGCTCTGTATGCTTCCGTTAAGAACGACGGCAAGAGCATGGGTATGCTGATTGAAAAGTACATCGGCAAGACCGGCCGCAAGCTGTTCCTGCTGTTCTGCTGGCTGTTCTGCGGCATCGTGATTGCCGCTTTTGCGGACATGGTTGCCGGCACCTTCAATGCCTTCGGCGCAGACGGCGCAATGGTTGAGACTGCCAAGACCAACGGCGCTGCCGGCATGGTGTCCATCATGTTCATGGTGTTCGCCGTTATCTTTGGCCTGCTGCAGAAAAAGTTCAGCTTCTCCGGCTGGAAGGAAAGCGTTATCAGCATCGTGTTCATCGTGCTGTCCTTTGTCATCGGCGCAAACCTGCCCCTGATCCTGGGCAAGGCCGCTTGGAGCTACATCACCTTTGTGTACATCTTCTTTGCTGCTGTGCTGCCCATGTGGCTGCTCAAGCAGCCCCGTGACCACATGACCACCTTTATGTTCGTGGCCATGATTGTGGGTGCTGTGGTTGGCCTGCTGGTGGCACACCCCACCATGAATCTGCCTGTGTTCACCGGCTTTACCAACGAAAAGCTGGGCACCATGTTCCCCATCCTGTTCGTCACCGTGGCCTGCGGTGCAGTTTCCGGTTTCCACAGCCTTGTTTCCTCCGGTACTTCCTCCAAGACCGTTGAGAACGAGAAGGATATGCTGAAGGTCGGCTACGGTGCCATGATCCTTGAAAGCCTGTTGGCTGTTCTGGCTCTGTGCGTTGCCGGTGCTGCCGCAGCTGCCGACGGTACCCCTGCTGCCGGTACTCCGTTCCAGATCTTCAGCCGCGGCGTTGCCGGTTTCTTTGAGATGTTCGGTGTGCCCGCCTACGCTGCTACCGTGTTCATGACCATGTGCGTTTCCGCACTGGCACTGACCAGTCTGGATGCCGTGGCCCGTATTGGCCGCATGAGCTTCCAGGAGCTGTTCAGCGTGGACGACATGGAGCACGCTGAGGGCTGGCGCAAGCTGTTCTGCAATGTGTACTTCTCCACCTTCATCACGCTGGTGTTTGGCTTTATCCTGACCAAGATCGGCTACGCCAACATCTGGCCTCTGTTCGGTTCTGCCAACCAGCTGCTGAGCGCACTGGTGCTGGCTACCCTGTGCGTGTTCCTGAAGGTCACCGGCCGCAGCAACAAGATGCTGTTCCCCCCTCTGGTCATCATGCTGTGCGTTACCTTTACCGCATTGGTGCAGCGCCTGATCGCTATGGTCAAGGCCATCAGCACCGCCGCTTCTGTTACCATCCTGCCGGTGAGACCACTTGGGGCGCTGTGTTCATCGCAAACGGCCTGCAGCTGATCCTTGCCGTGCTGCTGATCGTGCTGGGCCTGAACATCGTGTTCCACTCCTTCTCCGCTTACAAGAAGGCTGAGCACAACAGCGAAGCAAACGTCTGATTCTGCCATTCACAATCCTGTTTTCAATAAACAAAACGCCGCTGACGATGCACAAAGCCGTCAGCGGCGTTTTGTTTTATTCCGGCAGTTCCATTTCATGTTCCATGGGTACAAAGCCGAACTTTTCATACAGCGGCCTGCCCATTGCGGTCGCTTCCAGCGAGATGGCCCGTCACCCCCGCGCCGGTGCGCATCCTCCACCAACCGGTCAGGATGCGGGGTCGCAATGCCCTGCCGCCGGTACTGCGGTGCGGTGTACAGATTTATAAGGTAGCTTTCCAACCGGTGGGGTTATGGACGGTGGGCATGACCTGAAAATAGCTCACGGCGCCGGTGCCTGCCAGCGTTTCACCGTCCCAAAGGAGATACGCCGTGTGGGTGTTCTCGCAAAGGCCTTCTGGTAATAGGTCCGTGTCTGGCTCTCCACCTCCGGCAGCGGAGTATCTTCCGGCAGCTGATTGGCTGCCCGCAGCACCCGGCAGCGCACCGCTACCAGCAATTCCAGCTCTGCCAGCGTGGCTTTCTGTTCGGTAAGGTTCAGCAATTGTGTTCCTCCCAGCTTTGCAGAGCGGCCAGCTGGGTCTCGGTGTGGAACCAGTGCTCCCCGCCCTCCAGAATGGTCAGGTGCGCCCCGGTCTGCTGCCGGAACCGCTCCATAGCGGTGTGCCCGGTAAGGGGATCTGTATCAGCATAGAGCACCTGTGTGGGTACTTTCCAGTGCAGCGGGTGCTCCCGCACCCAGCACAGATACGGCCACGAAAGCGTCTCCCCAAAGTCTGTGGGGATCTCCCCTGCCGCGCGCAGCTGCTCCTCCGTTACCCCTGCCTGCTGCATCAGGGCAAGGATCAGCTTTTCCATATCCACCACCGGGGAGACAAGCAGCGCCTTCTCCGGTTTTTGCGTCTGCAACGCCTGCATAGCAAACCACGCCCCGATGCTGACCCCATACACCCGGATATGCTTCCATACCGGCTGCATCCGGGCGTAAACCGCCTGCAGCTCCCGGGTGACCACCCACGGCACCAGCTTTTCCGGGCTGTTTTTCCGGGTGCCGTGCTCCGGCAGATCGACAGCCAGTACCTGCCAGCCTGCCGGGCAAGCTGTGCGGGCAAAGCGGGCAGCCTCGGCTGCGCTGCCGTTTTTGCCGTGGACGTAGAGATAGACCCGGCGGCTGCGCTTGCCGTACAGGACAGCCGGGATGCCTGCGATCTCAAGCTTGATTTTTTCCATAACGGCTCCCTCCTGTTTTGGGGCGCATTGCGCCCTGTTTTCTCTATGATAGCACAAGCAACAGCCAAACACAAACAGAAAAAACTAATGCTAACACGATTTTAAATGGCCTCCGCTGCCGCTCTGGCCATTGTTCAAGGAAGTATATTTTAATATTTGAGGTTCTGAAACGCCTGCGGGCGTTTCAGAACCTCTTTTCACAGAAGGGGTCGTAACTGGAAACGGCTGCTGTTACCTCTTACGTCCTCTCCCGTGAAAATGGGATAACGGAGCGTCCGCAGGCGTTCCGTTATCCCGAAATAATAAATCATAATTCCGCTGAATATGGCCAAAGCGCAGCGGGGGCCATTTGAAATCGTTCTGCACAAAAAGAGCCACCGCACAAGGCTGTGCGATGGCTCTTGAGATAGTGCTTCAGGTTTTGCTTAGCCGAAGATGTTGATCAGGATACCAGCAGCAACGGCAGAACCGATAACGCCGGCCACGTTGGGCCCATGGCGTGCATCAGCAGGAAGTTGGAGGGGTTCTCGCTCTGGCCGACCTTCTGAGAAACACGGGCGGCCATAGGAACGGCGGAAACGCCGGCGGAACCGATCAGGGGGTTCACCTGACCGCCGGTCAGCTTGTACATGACCTTGCCACACAGCACACCGGCTGCGGTGCCGAAGGAGAAGGCGATCAGACCCAGCACGATGATGAACAGAGTGCGGGTGTTCAGGAAGGTGTTTGCACTGGTGGTGCAGCCCACAGACAGAGCCAGGAAGATGGTGATGATGTTCATCAGCTCATTACCGGCGGTCTTCTGGATACGATCCACAACGCCGCACTCCTTCATCAGGTTGCCCAGCATCAGCATACCGACCAGAACGGCGGCATCCGGCACGATGAGGGAAACAATGATAGCGACCATGATGGGGAAGATGATCCTCTCGGTCTTGGAGACGGTGCGCAGCTGCTTCATGACCACAGAGCGCTCCTTGGAGGTGGTCATTGCCTTCATGATGGGCGGCTGGATAACGGGCACCAGTGCCATGTAGCTGTACGCTGCCACAGCGATGCTGCCCAGCAGCTCAGGTGCCAGACGGGAGGTAACGAAGATAGCGGTCGGGCCGTCGGCACCGCCGATGATGGAGATGGCAGCGGACTGCTTCTGGGTGAAGTCCACCAGACCGGTAGCGGCCAGCAGACGGCGCCCATGTAAGTACCAAAGATACCGAACTGTGCGGCAGCGCCCAGCAGCAGGCTCTTGGGGTTGGAGATCAGGGTGCAAAGTCGGTCATGGTGCCGATACCGAGGAAGATCAGCGGCGGGTAGATGCCCAGCTTAACACCCATGTAGAGCATATCGGCCAGACCGCCGTTGTTCAGGATCTCGACCCACATGGGGTGCTCCAGACCGTCACCAACGAAGTACTGCATGTGGATGATGCCGCTGCCGGGGAGATTGGCAAGGATCATGCCAAAGGCCATGGGCAGCAGGATCAGGGGTTCGAATTCCTTGACGATGGCGAGGTACAGCAGAAAGCAGCCACGCAGATCATCACGGCGTACAGCCAGCCGCCGGGCTGGCCAAACTGTGCAAAGCCGGAACTTTGGAAAATACCGACCAGAGTATCAATAAACTGTGTCATGCTCTTCCTCCTGTGTTAAAACGGAGCCGTGGTGTCGTTCACGCCGGCCTTGCCCCAGCCGTTTTTGCCACGACGCACTGCCTTAAGGGTGTACTTGCCGTTGCCCATTGCATGGATAGCAGCCATAATGGCGGCCACCACATCACCGGGGATGCCCTCCTCTACCTGAGGAGCAGGCGCAGCCTGCTGTACCGGAGCGGCAGCGGGCTTTGCGGCAGGTGCCTGTGCAGCAGTCTTGGCGGCCTTCTTCTTGGCATTCATCGAGTCGAAGATCTTGCCCTCCAGCGTGATGATAGCCATCAGCAGCACGAGGATCAGGAACACCAGCACGATACCAGTAATGGTAACGACCACATCGAAACCTAAGTCCATGGTTTTTCCTCCTGTTTGTTGGATACTGCAAGCGATACAACATCGTTAGCAGAAAATCAATTTGGGTATAGTATACCGTATTTTGCCATTCATTTCAACAAAAATTAACAAATTTTATTTTTGCTGCTTTGTGATATGACATGGACAAAACGAACCAATCTTAGCGGCGGCCGATGCGCGGAGTGGCATCCGTAAAGCCGGTTTCCAGCTTATCACCGATGGAAAGGCTCTGTGCCGTGCCAGTGCAACGCAGTTTACAGGGTCCGGCGAGACGGTGACCTCCACCTTCAGTTCCTGGCTCAGATATTCGGTCAGGCCGTGCAGCTGGGCACCGCCGCCGGTCAGCATAACGCCGTTGCGGTAGATATCGCCTGCCAGCTCCGGCGGAGTCTTTTCCAGCACCTGATGGGCTGCGGTGCCGATCTGCTCGCTGAGCATCATCACCGGCTCGTACAGGTCGTCGGTGGAAACGGTCACGCGCACCGGCAGACCGGTAAGCAGGCTGCGGCCCTTGATCTCCATGCTCTCGTGGAAATCGGTCTTTTGGGGGCAGCAGGCAACGTGCTTTTTCAATTCTTCAGCGGTGCGCTGGCCGATGGCGATGCTGTATTTGTTGCGGACGTGCTTGAGGATCTCTTCATCGTAGTGGTTACCGGCCACGCGCACACTGGTGGCCTTGACCTTGCCGCCAAGGTCAGCACGGCGATATCCGTGGTGCCGCCGCCGATATCAATGATCATACGGCCGTCCGGCAGGGTGATGTCGATGCCGGAGCCGAGAGCAGCGGCAATGGGCTCATCGATCAGGTACACCTGACGGGCACCGGCTGCCACCACAGCCTCCACCACGGCATCGCTCTCAATGCCGGTAATGGCGGCGGGCACGCACACTGCCACCCGGGGCTTGACCATGTGGGAGCTGTACACCTGCTTGACAAAGCGGCAGATCAGCTCCCGGGTCATGGTGTGGTCGCTGATGACGCATCCTTCAGCGGGAAGATGGCGGAGATATAGTTGGGCGTGCGTCCCACCATGGCCAGTGCCTTGTCGCCGGCCTCCAACACGGTGTTCTTGCGGGTATCCATTGCCACAACGCTGGCTGGTTGAGCACTACGCCCTTGCCCTCCTGCGCGATGATGATGGTAGTAGTACCAAGGTCGATGCCGATATCATTCTGTGCCATAATTGCCTGAATCCTTTCTCTGCGTTCCTCTATCATGTATGTAACGCCCGCAGCGGCGGGCAAAAAACAAAGACTGCTTTAGTATAACATAGTTGCGGCAAAAAGTATACAAGCTTTGCCGCTGTTCTGCGCGGTTTTATCAGGGGCTCTCCCTTCTGTACTGAGCTGCTGTGGCGGCTGTCCGGCCTGCAACAGAGCGCACAGGCCGCTGTAACGCAGATTCTGCCGGATGTTGCTCATCATGCTGTTCACCACATCCCTGCGGCCCGCCACAACGCACAGCCTGCGCGCGCGGGTGACACCGGTATAAAACAGGTTGCGGTAGCACAGCCTTGGCGGCACCTGTGCCACCGGCAGGATCACCGCCGGGAACTCGCTGCCCTGACTTTTGTGCACCGTGATGGCGTAGGCGATCTCCAGCTCGTTCAGGTTTTCCGCCGGGTAGAGCAGCCGCCGGTCGTCCATACGCACCACCATGGAGCGCTCTCGCAGGTTGATGCTTTCCACGATACCGATATCGCCGTTGTAGGCGCTACGCCCTGCTCGCCGCCGATGCGGTTCCAGACGATCTCGTAGTTGTTGCGCACCTGCATCACCTTGTCCCCCACTCGGAACACTCGGGCGGCGCTTTGCAGCTGTGGCTTACCCTTCTGGGGCGGGTTGAGCAGGTTTTGCAGCTCCACGTTCAGCGCCTGCGTGCCGGTGGGGCCAAGCTTTGTGGGACACAGCACCTGAATATCCCGGATGGGATCAAAGCCGTAGCTCCGGGGCAGCCGGGTGTGACAAGGTCACACACCAGACGCTGCGCAGCCTCGCCGTCCGCTTCCAGAAAGAAGAAGTCGTCGGTTTTGCTGCCCTTTTGCAATGGCTCGCCGGAGATGATATGGTGCGCGTTTTCCACGATGAGACTGCGTTTTGCCTGCCGGAAGATCTCGTTCAGGCAGACAGTTGGCACGCAGCCGGAGCGGATGACCTCGCTGAGGATGTTGCCCGCGCCTACGCTGGGCAGCTGGTCGGCATCGCCTACCATAATAATACGGCAGGTGTAGCGCAGTGCCGCAATGAGTGCCTGAAACAGCTTGACGTCCACCATGCTCATCTCATCCAGAATGACCACGTCACACTTGAGCAGGTTTTTGTCGTTGTGGATAAAGCTGACCACGCCGCCGGTGTAGTCCACCTCCAACAGACGGTGGATGGTGCTGGCCTTGCGACCGGTCAGCTCGCTGAGCCGTTTGGCGGCGCGGCCGGTGGGGGCGCACAGGGCTACCCGCTCGGCCTGATTTTCCAGCAACTGCAAAATGGCGTTGACGGTGGTGGTCTTGCCGGTGCCGGGGCGCCGGTGAGCACAAGGCAGTTCTCTGTCATAGCCTTGCGGATGGCTTCCCTTTGCAGGGGGGCGTAGCAAAGCCCTGCGTCAACTCTAAGATCTGGATGTTTTTATCCAGCTCCCGCACGGTATTCTTGCCGCGCTTTGCCAGCAGATTCAGCCGGTCGGCAATGTCCTGCTCCGCAGCCAACAGATCCGGCAGGTAAATATAAGGTACCGCATCGAACATTTTCACGCACAGTTCTTCCGTCTCGATGCAGTGATCCAGTGCACGGGCCAGCTTTTCCGGCGGCTGATGGATAAAGTTGGAGGCAGTGGCCAGCAGCTGTGCCCGGGGCAGGCAGGTGTGGCCGTTGCCCGCGTTGTGGCGTAAGGTGCGCAGCAGGGCCGCTTCCAGCCGCTGGGCACAGTCCCCTTCCATGTGGTAATACTGGGCGATGCTGTCCGCGTGGCGGAAATCCAGCTGTAACGCTCGCCGCACAGCAGATAGGGGTTGGACGCAATAGCCTGCATTGCCCCCACGCCAAAGGCCTTGAACACCTCCATGGCCTTGCGGGGACTGATCTCGAACTGCGCCAGATAGGCGATGAGCTCCCGCATGCCGAACATCCGCTTGAACTCCTGCTGAATGCGATCGGCTTTATCCGGCGAGATGCCGGGGATCTTGGTCAGCCGGGCGGGGTCGTTGGCGATGACCTCCAGCGCTTCAGCCCCGAACATATCAATGATCTTATCCGCAGTCCTTGCGCCGATATACGGCAGGGAACGGCTGGCCAGAAAGGCGTACACCGCTTCCAGATCCTTGGGCATATCGGTTTCGCATTCCTGCGCGTGGAACTGGCGGCCATAGGTGGCGTGGTTTTCGTATCGGCCGCGGCAGATGACGCTTTCCCCTGCGTGCAGCTCGCCTACGATGCCGCAGACCACCGTGAGTACCCCGCCGCCGGAGATTTCGAACACCACATAGCCGTTATCCTCGTTCTCGTAGATGATATCCTCCACGACGCCTTCAATCTGTTCCAACTGCTCGTCCACCAATTCCACCTCCTTTTGCACAGATATTATAAGTATAGCCTTTTGGCGGGATTTGTAAATTGTAGAATCCGCAAAATCCCCGGGCAGCTCTCGCCTTTTTCCGGCGGTTGTGCTATACTGGGCGCAAACACTATATCACGAAATGAGGAGCAACAATGGAGATCATCATTCATCAGGCCATTCTGCACGTTCTGGATACCACCATGGATGCGCCGGTGCTCAGCGGCGGGCCCATGGAGCTGACCGCCGAAAAGAACGCCTACCTGCAGAACCATATTGAAAAGCTGCTGGCCAGCGACGACATCCGCCAGTGCCGCCCGCTGCCGGACTCGGCCTTTAAAAATGAGCTGGAGCACAATCAGGACTTCGTGGATCTTTCCTGCCGCATTGCCGGGGTGCTGTTCGACTATATGCACGCCCACACCACCATCCCCGGGGCAGACCTTGCGTGGTGGATTTTACCCGGGACGGTGCGCCGTGCTGGGCATCCTGAAGCTGAACTACAAAAACGGCTACACCCACTATACCGAAAACGTAGAGGGTGCCCCGGTGAACTCCATCATCCAGCAGCGCGCCTGCCTGCCTACCCAGAGCGGTAAGGTAGAGGAGGGCGCACTGGGTAGACCTGACCGATTACTCCATGCGGCTGCTGGAAAAGAAGTACGATATTGACGGCCACAAGGAGTTTTATCTCTCCACCGTGGTGTTCCAGTACACCACCGCCCAGCCGGAAAAGAAAAAACTGCAGGCCATTCAGGAAGCCGCCGTGCAGGCTGTGCAGGAGAACTACGCCGAGACGCCCCATGTGGAGGCACAGGTAGCCATGATGATCGCCAATCAGGCCGCCGACAACGACAATCAGGTGTCCATCCAGCAGGTGCGCCAGCAGCTGGAAGAGGAATATCCTCTCGCCGCCGTGCCCTTTGACGACTATGTAGAAAAGAGCGATGTCCTTG
>ENA-OQIO01000795-OQIO01000795.1-human-gut-metagenome-genome-assembly--contig:-NODE-795-length-16289-cov-1.524069_pt1 | contig 16289 bp, 16 predicted proteins | sample MGYA00242573_ERZ504737 | MGnify/ENA primary metagenome ERZ504737 (study PRJEB26092, sample SAMD00036203) | human gut metagenome | host: Homo sapiens | study: EMG produced TPA metagenomics assembly of...
TCAATGCATTGTATATACTGTTATATATTTCATTATATTACAGTATATTGTAATTGTCAATTGAGGTTTTGGAATTATTGAAGATTTCATATAGTTCCGGCTGGAAGGAATTGCCGCTTAGCTTGATTGTAGAAAAAGCAGCCACCTCTGCGTCCCACCGCAAATGTAACTGCTTTCTTAATCTTTCTTTATTCAATTGTTCTATATCTTTATTATACTGATAACCAGCTTTTCAGCTACAATATTCTAATACTATATTATCTTATATTAATCTTGTAATATTATTTCTACTTTATTATATTCTTGCTACACCAATACGTTATCACAAGTATCCTCCATATATTACCACAAGAATGCACCTGTCATTATTATTGATGGTAACAGTCCTGTTCGGCCAATTGATAGAAGTATTGTATTGCAGAATTTTATTCCTACGATTGAATGTATGATTGCTATGAAAAGCGGAAATCCGAAGAACAGCCCTATCTGTTTAAACAATGCTTTGTTTAGCATTTTCTCATCGGCACCAAGTTTTCTAAGCATTACATATCTTTCCCTGTTGTCTGTTGACTCAGACAATTCTTTTAAAGCAAGTATTGCCGCACTTGAAATCAGGAATATTATTCCAAGATAAAGTCCAATAAAAGTAACCATGGCACTTAATCCTATGCATGACTGTTCAATATCATTTTTTTGTATTTACTGTCATTATTGATGTTTTAAGCCATGTTTTTTCAATTAATTTGTTTATTTCATTCTCAACCTTCTGTCGCTGTTCTTTTGTGGATGCATTATAATTGGCATTTAGCCATATTTGATGTAACTCTAAATTTTCCACTGCCTTATCAGGCAATATGAAGACTCCTGTTTCAGACACGCTTCCTGATATTTCAACGAATCCGGTTTTGCATTGATTAAACTTAGGACTATAATCCTTTCCATTTATCGTTATCTTTTCCCCGTTCCTTAGAGCAATATTTCTAATCTCCATCATATTTACAAAATTGGCAATTATCATATACTGATCATCTTTAAGTTCGTAAGTTGTATGACCATACTGCTTTGCAATCTTATTGTAATCGCTTAATTTCATTATGACTTCATTATTGTCAACAGCCAAAAACTTATACTGTTCTGCCACCTGCTTATAACTGTCCCCAAGTGTATCCTTAATTGTAAACTTATCTGCTTCGTAAGTATTGAATTTCACAATGTCTTTAAAATTAGTTTTGTAATCAAAACCATTATTTGTCAAAGTATTCTCAATGGAAATCTTGTTATCTTTAGCTATTTTCTTATTATCACTAAAGTCGCTGTTAACATTCTTTGACAACTGAATGTCAACAGGTACCAGTTCCTTAATATTGTTATCCATGGAAGTTTTTATAGATAATGCACTTGAAAAAATACAAATAGTAACAAATAACATTAAGCATATAATTGTAATCTGAACTACAGTTGTGTTAATTTTGCTGCTAATCTGTCTTAATACAAAACTGTTTAAATCTTTGTAGTATACCTTTTTAACAGACATTACTATTTTCAAAATCAAACCTGATAATGACCAGAACAAAAACAATGTTCCCACACTTCCTGCAAAAATTACTTTAAATAACATTTGGTCATCTAAATTACTATATCCACCCATTACACCGTAATAACCGTAGCCTATAAAAGCCATAGAAATTATGAAAACAAAGATGACACACAATAGGATTCTTCATTGTGACCTTTTCTGATTTTCGATTTCCATTAATAAGATCTATTAATTTACATCTTCCAATTATAATAGTATTAAACAACATTACGAGAAATGTATATAATTCCAAAATAAACTAATGTTTTAATACATGCACTTAGAGAAAATACAAACTTAAACTTTGTCATGTCTGCTTCAAACATATTTGCCACAAAAATACTCATAAGTTGTGATAATCCTGCACCTACTATAAGTCCTGTAGCTAAAGAAATCATACCTATAGCCAAAGTTTCAATAAAAAGAATAAAAGATATTTTCCTTTTTCCCATTCCAAGCGTTAAGTATATTCCAAACTCCCTGTTTCTTCTTTTTATTAAAAATCTCGAAGCATAAATAATTAAAAATCCTAAAACAAATGATACAAAAACGCTTACACCCGACAATACATTTGTCATCAATCTTATAATTTCAGCTGTATTATCAGAAACCTTCATCATTACAGTCTGTGACTCAATGGCATTAACACATAAAAAATTGCAACACCTAACACAAGAGTAAAGAAATAGATGGCGTAATCCTTAATACTCTTTACAATATTTTTTAATGATAATTTAAAAAGCATCGTTTAACTCTCCACCTAACATTGTTACCACGTCCATAATATCGTCAAAAAACTCTTTTCTGTTTCTTCCTTCTCTGAGAAGTTCATTAAAGATTCTGCCATCCTTGATAAATATTACTCTTGATGCGTAACTTGCCGTAAAGGCATCATGTGTAACCATCAGAATTGTTGCCATATTCTTAATATTTAAATAGCTGATTTTTTCTAACAACATTTTTGATGATTTTGAGTCAAGTGCCCCTGTTGGCTCATCTGCCAAAATCAATTTAGGCTCAGTAATAATGGCTCTTGCACTTGCCACACGTTGCTTCTGTCCTCCTGACATTTCGTAAGGATATTTTTTAAGCACACTTTCAATATCTAACTCTCTTGCCACTTCTCTGATTCTTGCATCTATCTCGTCTGGCTTAACGCCTGAATAGATAACGCCAACGCTATATTTTCATAAGCTGTAAGTGTATCAAGCAAGTTTAAAATCCTGAAAAATAAATCCCAATTCTTCTCTTCTAAATTTGTTAAGTTCTTTACCATTTAAATTAGTTATGTTTTTTCCTGCAACATAAATGTTACCTGATGTAACTTTGTCAATTGTAGAAATGCAATTAAGTAATGTCGTCTTCCCCGAACCGGAAGCTCCCATAATTGCTACAAACTCACCTTTTTCAACCTGAAAAGAGATATTATTTATGGCTTTAGTCAGACTAGACTTGTTTCCATAATACTTTTCAATACTTTCAATTTTTAAAATGTTTCCATAGTATTAACTCCTTTAATTTCTCTTTGCAAATACTATGTTACTCTGTTTTGATTCCTCGGTCGTCATTCTAACATTACTTAACATTACAATTTTGTAATGTTAGATAATCATTTCTGCCAAAAACAATTTTTACTTTTGTATAACTGTCAGACGTTCCATCCACATTTTGTTCTGACTCAATTTCTATTCTTGTGTCCTAATTTCTTACACAATCTATCGGCAATATACAAACCCATTCCCGTTGACTTGGCCCCGATTCTTCCGTTTTCGCCTGTGAAGGACTTATTGAAAACCTTCTTTAAATCCTTCCTTGGTATTCCGATTCCGTTATCAAAAATTTCAATAGTATCTCATCTTTCGTCTGACTTGCGGTTATTTTTATAATCGATTCAACTCCTGCTTTTTTATATTTTATACTATTATTAATAATCTGATTTAATATAAACTGAAACCATTTAGAATCGGTAAACACTGAATAATTATTCAAATCCACCTGAATATTAATTTTGTTTTCAAGCAAATCATCTCTGTTCTTAATCAAAACTTCCCCCACAGCCTTATTAAGTCCCACTTCTTTTATTAGATAATCGTTCTCGGAATAGTTACTTCTAATATAATACAAAACCTGGTCTGTATAATTATCCAACCTTCTTATTTGCTTAATATATTTTTTCGTCAATCTCACCTTTATGGTTATGGCACATCAGCACAAGGCTGGCAATTGGAATCTTTACCTCATGAATCCACATCTCTATGTATTCCTTAAAATCCTCAATGCTATGATTATATTTGTTTACATTTTCAGCCATTGACTTGTCTATCTCATAAAGATTGTCATACAAAATCTTTCCCTCATAAAATTCAGGCTCTTTAAGCATTTCCAAAACTAGATATTTCTTGTCCAGTTTTTCGGTGTTAGCTGTAAATTCATCATAAAAATTCTTTTTTCTGAAAAAATCAATAAGAAAACTTGCCACAACTACTGCAATATACACAATTGTTATTCCAATTATCAGACTGTTTTGAGCCTTAAACGCAACAAGCATTGCCACTATAATGAAATATCCTACTGCCAAAATGGATATATTTATTTTTTTGTCCCACAAGTATTTGTCTAATTTCATACTAAAATATATCCTTGCCCCTTTCTTGTTTCTATGGCTTTATCGTATCCCACTTCTGACAACTTATTTCTTAATCTGCTAATATTTACCGTCAATGCATTGTCGTTAATATACTCTTCATTATTCCACAAGTCCATCATCAACTCATCTCTGGTTACTATTTTTTCACGGTTATTAAGTAGGTAAGAAAAAATAATCATTTCATTCTTTGTCAAATTAATCTCTTTGCTGCCGTTACTTATAGAACCCTTGCCTATATTTATTTCCAAATCCTTATATCTGATTCTGTCCGACTTAGGTCCATTCTTTTTAAAAATATTCTGGATTCTAAGAAGTAAAACCGTAGGACTATAAGGCTTGGTTATAAAATCGTCTGCCCCATAGGACATTGTAAGCACCTCGTCCACTTCACTGGTTCTACTTGTAACCATAATAATTGGTACATCCGATACCTTCCTTATCTCTTTTAAAAGAATCTCCCCATTAATTCCGGGAATGTTAATATCCAAAAGAATCAAATCTGCCTGACTTTCCAAAATCTTCTCTTTAGAATTTTGAAAATCTTCAAGCACCTCTGCTTTGTATCCTGAGTTTATTAACAATTCCTTCAATTCATTGCTTATTGTATTATCATCTTCCACAATCAAAATCTTCTTCATATACTTATTCTCCCATATAATGAAAGAAACCAATTGCTGGTGGACAACTGATTTCTTTTCACTATTAATCTTCAATAATATTATATTTCTTCTATTATGTTCTTTTGGTACTTCTTTATTCTCTGATCATTTTTTCAATCTCATCGTTATTTCTTTTCTACTATCAAAATTTTAAGTAACTTATTAATATTTTCTGTTGCTAATTCTGAACCTTTCTCCATTCCTTCTTTTATTCCTTCTTCTCTACCATTCTATACTGCCTATCTAATTCCATCTGATATGACATATACTCTCGCCTCCACTGTTTATTGTTTCTGGCTTCAAACACTTTCCTGTCTATGTCCTTTGCCAGTTGACTTTCAGGTTCTCTGCCATCAAAATAATCTAACAACATCTGTAGTTCTTCGCTTATGCCATCTCTGTTACCTTTGGTATTTAAGAAAATCTTATGAGTTCCATCATTTAATTTTATATCCGAATCATCAACACATATATTCTCAAATTCATAAATACTTCTATTCTTTTCAAAAAAATCAAAGGTACAAATAAATATTACATAGCTTGTTTTTAGTATATCATAAGATTGACCTTTTTCAATTAATTTCAAGTCAATTATGTTCTGATAATATCGTGACCTCTTCGGTAGCTCCTCATAATTTGTCGTTTGCATTTCAAGATTAAAAACAGTATTTTTGTCATCTTCAACATAGATGTCCAGTCTTATTGACTTTGAACCCGGTGCAATCTGAATGGTTTCTTCATAATCAAGATATTCAATGTCCCTTATCTTAATGTTTAATATCTGCTCTAACACCGGCTTGCATATCTCTTTATTAGACATTACTTTGGCAAACATAAATGCATCTGTTATTCCTAATTCTTCATATTGTTTTCCCATTATCTTATCCTCCCTTGTTTATTTAATATCTAAATATATTTTAAATAATAAATGCGCTTCTGTCAACATTTTATTTATGTGTTTCGGAGTCAGTTTATGTGATGTTTACCTTATATAAAAAGCCAACTGGAAAGTATTAAACTTTAAATCTAACTTTCTAACCAGCTTTTTATTAACTTTTTTGAATAGTATTAGATAAATAGTTACATCATAAGCAGTATTCGTATTCCGCTTCGTTCCATACTCATATCGCGCTAGCGCGATATATTCCTGAATTAAAAATGCTTTTATTGAGCAAGCTCATAACGCAATTTTATTTCAGTCATGCACCGCTTAAAGTTACGCGTAAAAAGTCCCGGTAAGATTGGTTACCCAATCTTCCGGGACTATGAGAATATGAGAAAGCAATGCTTTTCAATATTATCAGGCTATTTTACTTTGACTACATGATATAATGTGTATGTCTTACCACCACTTGTAACTGTAATCTTAATTGTAGCTTTGCCTTTCTTAACAGCTTTAACTTTACCCTTCTTAGAAACCTTAGCTACCTTCTTGTTAGATGTTGCATACTTAACTGTAGCACCACTTGCAAGGTTTGCTAATTTAATCTTCTTAGATTTGCCTTTCTTAAGAACTGTTTCGTCTGCAACTGCAAGGTTCTTTCCTGCTTTGCTAATCTTGCTTACTTTGAAGCTTGTCTTAGCTTTGCCCTTAACTTTGACATTGAAGTAGTACTGGCTTACAACACTGCCCTTCTGGATGCAGATTGTTAATTTAGCTTTACCTTTCTTCTTTGTCTTAATTACACCCTTATTACTAATTGTTGCAACTTTCTTGTTGCTTGTGTAAGTATAAACCTTAGCACCCTTAGTATTCTTAAGACGTAACTTGTATGTAGCCTTAGCGCTTAACTTCTTGCTTGAAACTACTGTTGGAACCTTTAATCCTGTAGCACCACTTGGTGTATCTTTGTTAGTTGCTACTGTAGTTGTTCCTTCATTAGCCTTAGCTGTTGTTGTAGTTGGTGCTGTAGTTGTTTCGCCTGCGGCTGGTTTTGTTGTTGTTTCACCTGTAGCTGGTGTTGTTGTTTCTTCGCCTGTTGATGGTGTAGTTGTTTCTTCACCTGTGCCAGGTGTTGTTGTTTCTTCTGAACCTGGTGTTGTAGTTGTTTCTTCAGGCTTCCTAACTTCTGCCTTGATTACTTCGATTTCAGCAAGACCAACTGCTGTTGTTGATTCTGAAACTTCGTCAACTACGAACTTAATGTTCTTAACTTCTTTGCCTTCGCCAAGACTGATTTCCTTAACTGCACCATCATTTGGAAGTTCTCCAACTTCAAGTGTTGTTCCATCCTCAAATTCTAAGTGAGATTTTGTGATGTGGTCATCTGTATTAGGTCTGTCATAAAGTTTAATTGTTGTTAACTTTCTGTGCTTCATCGTATGCAAGATTTAACCAAGCACCTTTTCCTTCATTCTTTGTTACCCATTCAGCCATGGGAATCTTGTATGCTTGTTAGCAAGTCCTGTTGCATAACCATCTGCAATACCGTCAACTGCCTTAACTGCATCTCTGGTCATCCCATCTGCTGTCACTGCTGTTTCACTTGATGCTGTTACTGTAGCAAGTGAACCAATACTGTTTGTTTCATGCTTGTAGAATACTTCATTAACCTTTGAGAATGAAGCAATCCAATTGTAGTATTCTGTTGAATACTTACGAAGTGCCTGATCCTTTAAGTTATACTTAAATGGTCCCTGACGCATGCTGTATGGAGTTAATACGTTTTCTCTTTCGCTCCAGTTAAGCATTGTCTTTTCTTCAAGACCATCAAGGTGCTGCCAAGCTCCTAAATATGTGTTAAGTTCTTTGCCCCAACCGTAGTTACCCTGATCTTTAGGATATACTTCATCAGTCATATGGCTATGGATAATAGCTTCGTGAACTGTTGGCTGGAATTTATCGTTTTCCTTCTGGATATTCTTAATAGCTTCATTACCGAATAATCCAAAGTATGCATGGTCATAATGCATATCGTATCTTGATGTCATATAAACATCTGTTGGGTTAACACTCTTCATTACACTTTCAAGGTCTGCTAAGAAGTTAGCACGTGTGTATGAAGCATGTTCTCCTGTCATAAGATAATGATAATCATTTCTTACACTTTCATCACCATATGTTTTTGTTACACCATTTCTTGAAGATATAACTTTATTATCATCTGCAATGAAAATATTATATACAAAACTGTCTGTAAATGCTGTTGTGTACTGTCCAACACCCATACCACCGTTATCTGCATAGCCTAAGAAGTACAAGTGATCTGTTGGTACACCGATTGTATTTAATGCATTTACTGTATCTCTGATTCTTAATTTACCATGGTCTACACCACTGTAATCTCCGTTTGTTGCATATACAACGTAAACTTCGTCGCCATTTGCAACAGCTCTGTTCATAACACCACCTGCCATTAACATTTCATCATCTTCGTGAGGTGCCATTACTAAGATTCTCTTATGATGTTTAACTTTTGCGTCAACACCGTCAAAGTGTACTTCTGAAACTTTTGCAGTCATACCCTTTTCGAACTGGAACTTAATTCCTGTAATTTCGTCTTTTGATGCTGATACAACTTTTCCTGAATCTTTTGAATCACATGAACCTGCTTCAACCCATCCTTCAGATGTGTTAACCAATACTTGTATGGTGCAGCTTCGCCTTCAAAATCAACGCTGAAGTTTTCAATATTGTATTCTCTGTCTAAACCGATTGTTAATGATGGATTTTCATCATCAGCATCAGGTGTCCATATTGTGTTTGCATCTCTATCTGTAACATTTTTCTCCATCCTTAGATGATGAAACTGTTACCGGCTGGCTGTATGCCAAGTCAATATCAATGTTCTGTCCTTTTTCAGTAAGAACAATCTTGTTTTCTTCTTCAGGATTGATTACTTCTTCACCTAAAACTTTTACTTCACCAATTGCAGGCCAAACTGCTACTCTTGACTCTTTGTGAAGTGGTAACTGTGTTAATGTTACACGAACATATTGGTATTTGTTATTTGCATATTCTGCTGCAATCTTACCATACTGTTCCTTTGAGAAATCAGTGTTAGCTGTATTATCCCATAACATATCCCAGCTACTCTTATCATTTGAACCTTCTACCTTATACTGCCATGCCTGACCGTAAGCCGGTGTTGTTGCCGCCTGAGCATCTTCAAGTGTAGGAAGTACTTCATGTTCAAATACTAAGTCAAATGCCTGAATCTGCTGAGCCTTACCAAGGTCAACCATCCACCAAGCACCTTCTTTTTCTGAATCTCCGTCGCTACCAAAGTGTTCCGTCGTTTCCGTCAATTGCATTTGCAGGATCTCTACTTACTGTTGAAGCTGTTGCTTCTCCATCAAGTGCAAAGTTAGTAAGTTCTTTTGGTCTGTATACGTTAAACTCTGCTACTGCAGGCCATGCATCTTCAATAGTATCTCCAAATGTAAATCTAACATATGAGTATTTCTTTTCTGTTATAGATTCATCTAAAGTTACTTTCTGTGTAGATGCAACTTCTTCATTTGCTGTCTGATCCCAGATAACATCCCAGTTAGTCTTGTCTGTTGAAGCTTCTACTTTATATTTCCATGCTGATTTAGCTTTATCACCACCGAAAGTAACATCTAATTTTTTCGATATTATAACTTCCGTCTAAATCTACAACAAAGTTTGCTCTGTCTTCTGTAACTGTATCACCCTGATTTGACCAACCATTTGAAATCCACATTGTTGTTTCATCACCATCCACAATGTTTGATCCTACGCATCCAGGATCCCAATCACTCTGAGATGATGTAGTTACAGTCTTATCAAGTGAAATATTAGTTTCTGTATCTGAAATTCTTTTCTTCTTTGATAAAACAATGTTATCAAACTTAACCTGATCTACACCATTATCTGACTTAATCACGATGTATGTTGCAGGAACCTTTTTCTTAAAGTTAGTTGTAAATGTCTGCTTCTTGCCTGTTACCGTAAATGTCTCGCTTTCTTCTCCTGCTTCAACCTTTACAGTAGCTGTTCCTTTAGCACAATATGCTTCAAAACTTGTTAAAGCATACTTATCAGGAATAGCTATTTTGTTAGCCTGTTCTTCATTAGTATATGAAGTAGCCCATAATTTACCGTCTGTTACGTTCCAACCACGGTTACCGAAGTCACAGTTAGAATATACACCTGTTAATGCTCCGTTATTGCAATCATCAAAATCTAATAAAATCTTTCCTTCACCAAGGTCTTCTTTAATACCACTGTTGTAGCTGTTATCAGCACCAATGTTTGGCTTAACAAATGATTTTACTTCGTTTCCGTAGAAATCCTGTCCGCCATTGTCGATAACTGAAATACCCTGGTCAATAACTGTTGCTCCATCTTTAAGTTTGTATCCGTCAACAGTACCATAAGTAATCTTAAATTCGCCGTTAACGTCTTCAACTGTTGCGCTTGTTCCTTCTTCTAACTTAACATAGTCGCTCTTAACTGCTACCCTGGCATTTTCATCGTCAGCTCTTCTATTGTTAAGGTTTGCTCCACCGTAAGCATTGTTATTTACAACACCCATATAACGTGAATCCCAAGCCTGTGCCTTATTTACTCCGTTGTCATCTATCTTTTGAGCTTCTGTTATAATGACATTATTTCTAATTTTAAATCTATCAGTAGAAGTTACTGCTGTTGTATCATCCCAGCTACGTGTAATAGATCCATCATGGTCTGCATCCATATAAATCAAGTTGTTATATGCATCCAAGCTTCCATTACCGCCCTGACATAATGTTAATACAGCACCACCGCCATAACGGTTTGTACCATATCCATCATTAACACTGATGTTATATCTGTAGTATGTCTGATATGATGTTCCTAATGCACATTCAAAGAATGAACCTGATGGATTGTCATGTGTATAGTTGTACTGAACATAATTTAAGTCTGCATAACGTCAGCGTCAAATGCCTGTGAATCTTCCTTATCACCGGAAGCTCCTGAACCAAACACTTCGTTGTACTGGCAGATTGTTTTCTGACCATGTTCCCACCAAATAGGAACGTTTCCGTTAGGACCACTGTTACATCCATTTGCAACATTATATTCAATAAGTGCATTTTCATAATCTGATGGACAAATAGCTGCGTTACCTACGTTTTCGCAGTAATTGCTACGAATTACAAGATTTTTACTTCTATATGTTCCACCGCCACCTTCAGTAATTCCACTTTCATCAGGGAATGTTGAGCTTCCCCATGTTGAAATAAAGTTAATACCGTAATGGTTTACATTTTTTACATAGTTTCCTTCTACAGTAATGTCTTCCCAATTAGTAGCTTTCTTGTTACCACGGATAGCATATACAATACCACCACGACCGATACCTGCCTGCTGACCGATTGGAATAGAAATTACGTCATGAACGTATGTATTCTTTACATTAATTTCATGAAGTGTTCCTGCATCCTGTCCCATAATCAAGATACCATATTTCTTAATATGATCATCTTTAGTTTTTGTATGGTTTGTTACTTCAATAGATGTGATTTCCCAGTATTCCTGATTATAGAAATATACTGCTGTGTTAAATACACGATTCTCTAAATCATCACCTTTGTCTCCACACCAGCTATCACCATTGATAACAGGTCTGCCGTCTTTAACGTCACCATATGCGTCAATTGTAATAGGGTTTCCTTTTTCACCTGAACCCTTTGGACTTAAAAGACCGCTCCATGAGCAACCTCTTTTAAATCTAAGCTTATCACCCGGCTTGAAAGTAGTTGCATTAACTTTTTCAAGTGACTTCCAGGCTTTTGTTTCACTAGTACCGTCATTATCGTCATTTCCGTTTACGGATCCACGTAATAACTAATGCCTGTTGTTGCCTTAGTAGCTGACGCTGATACGAATGTACCGTTGCCAAGTACTGTAGTAACTATCATTGCCAAAGACAACAATAGGGCAAGCATCTTCTTCTGCTTCATAAAGTACCTCCTTTTTATTTAACCGATTCTTGTCGGTTACCCTTTCAACTTTATTTGTAGTTCCTATTAATATATTAGAAACTAAAGCACATCTTTAATTAACTTTCCTGCTTCCTTATCAACAATAACTGTTACGTTATTGTGTAACTGTAAGATTGAAGCCGGAACCTTTGGAGTTACCGGACCGAAGAATGCATCTCTTATAATCTGTGCTTTCTTCTCACCATTTGCAATTAATAAAATATGTTTAGACTGCATGATTGACTTAATCCCATTGTGAATGCCTTTTCAGGAACTGCATCACCTTCATCGAAAAGTCTCTGATTAGCATCAATTGTGCTCTGTGTAAGCTGTACACAGTGGGTAGTTTTTTCAAAAGATTCACCCGGTTCATTGAAACCGATATGTCCGTTTAAGCCAATACCTAAAAGCTGCATATCAATATTTCTAAGCTCCTTAATAATGTTTTCATATCTTGCACATTCAGCTTCTTCGTCTTTAGCCATACCGTTTGGAAGGTATGTATTAGATTCTTAATATTGATTAAGTCAAAGAGGTTAGTATCCATGAAATATCTATAACTCTGCTTATGATCACCTGTTAAGCCCTTATATTCATCAAGATTAATAGTACTTGTCTGTGAAAAATCAATGTCTCCCTTGTTGTACCACTCAACCAACTGCTTATAAGTACCAATTGGTGTTTCACCTGTAGCTAATCCAAGTACTGCGTCAGGTTTCATAATAACCTGTGCTGATAAATAATTAGCTGCCTTTCTGCTCATATCTTCATAATCATTAGCTATTATAATTTTCATTATTTTCCTCCTTGCATATTAAATATGTATTGAAATGATAAACTCCCTTTTTATTATTAGAATGTTTATTTTTTATTTACTCTGGTCAACTAAGAACTGAATGAATCTGTCTACACCACCGCCTAAAATCTGAATCTTTTCAGGTCTTACACCTTCTAATGAAGAAACATCGAAGAAATCTCCTGCTTCTGTCTTTGGTGTAAGCATAAAGCTGTCACTTCCGTAAAGACCTTCCTGTATTCCTACGAACTCGTCTCCCCAGAAAGAACAATCTTCTGCTTCGATTCCTTCATCCTTAAATGATTCAAGGATTGTGTCTACATTGTCACTCTTACATGAAATACCAACTTCAAGATACTTAGCATCACATGTTGCGGATACCTTAAGTCCAAACTCTTCTCCAACCTTTTCAGATAATGAAACTAAATCCATTATTCCGTTTTCTAAACCATGTTCTTCTAACATAGCCTTTAACTGTGACATTTCATCTTCCTGCATAAATAACTGATCGCCACGCTCATTTTCTACCTGTAAATCAATCTTGCAGTAGTTTGGTCTTGAAAATACAACATCAGTTTTGAAGTTATATTTTTCAAGTAACTCTCTGTGGATTTTGTAGCATACATCATGAATCTTTAATAATCCTTCTGTGTCAGGTATACATCAGCGAAAATCTCCGGCTGACCGTTAACCATCTTATAGTTGTATGCTCCTCTGCCTAAACCTAAATAAAGGTTTGAAGCTTCCTCTGGAGTGAAATGTTCATGAATTTTTCCACTGGCAATTTTGTCATATGTTGTACCACTTACAATTACAAGCTTACTCCACTTGCAAGTAAAGGCTTCATAGCTGCAACAGCTTCCTCAACAGGAGCCTGTCTTGACATTACGGCTGTTCCGTCCCAGTCGAAAAATATTGCCTTATATTTCTTGGACATATTCTTCTCCTTCCTTATTTAAAGTGATAGGTTCATGATTACTCTTAAATGTAATAGGAACCTGATTAAGTAATTTATATGTAACCTTACCCTGTTCAATTTTGATTCTCATATCGCTACCATGATATTCAACACAGAATTCGTATGACTTCCACTGTTCAGGAAGTTTTGGATGAATTGTAAGTTCGCCATGTGTTAGAACGAACACCTGCGAAACCAAATACAATACCCTGCCATGTTCCTGCCATGTTAGCTGCATGGATTCCTGCATAGAAATTATCATGCATATCATCAAGATCCATTCTTGCTGACTGTGAGAAATACTTGTAAGCTTCTTCATCGTATCCAATCTGGCTTGCAAGGATTCCAAAAATACAAGTAGATAATGATGAATGATGAAGTGTAACTGTCTGATAGAAATCATAGTTTCTCTTAAGCTCTTCTTCTGTAAAGAAGTTACTATGAAGTAACATTCCAAGAATTGCATCAGCCTGTTTTGACATCTTCTGTCTGTAGACAAACAATGGATGATAATTTTCGTATAATAAATGTCTCTTTTCTTCCGGAATCTTAGATTCATCCCAAGGCTTTCTCATCATAAATCCGTCATCCTGTGGATAAATCTGTAATTTTTCATCAAATGGGAAATACATATTGTTAATAATTCTTTCCCAGTATTCTAGTTCTTCGTCTTCAAGTTCTAACTTTTCAACTAACTTGTTGTATGCATCTTCGTCAAGACTCTTCATTCTGTCTAATGCCCACATAGCACTACGAATGTTTTCTCTTGCCATTAAGTTAGTATAGAAGTTATTATCAACGATTGCGTTGTATTCATCAGTCCTGTTACTGAACAAATACAATATTTGTTATCCTTGCATTCTGCGAAGCATCCTACATCTGCCAAACTCTTGCAGTTTCAACTAATACTTCTGCTGCTCTGTCGATTAAGTACTGGTCATCACCTGTAATATCAAGGTAGAGCTTAAATGCATATGCAATATCTGCATTAATATGATACTGAGCTGTTCCAAGTGGAAAATATGTTGATGCTTCTTTACCATTGATAGTTCTCCATGGATACAATGCACCTTTCATATGTCCTAAAACTTTAGCTCTGTCTCTTGCATCATCAAGAGTGTCATATCTATAATTTAATAACTGCTTAGCTAATTCTGAATCTGTGTAAACGAATACAGGAAGTACATACATTTCTGTATCCCAGAAATAATGACCTTCGTATCCTTCACCACTAAGTCCCTTAGCTCCCATACCTGTTCTGCCATCACGACCTGCAGACTGCATAATATGGAATAAGTTAAATCTGATACCCTGCTGTAATTCTTCATCGCCTTCAATCTTAATGTCGGCTTTGCTCCAGAATTCATCCATCTTTTCTTTCTGAAGTGCTTCGTATTTGTCATAACCTAATACTTTTGCTTCTGAAAGTTTAGCTCTAATAAATGGAAGAATTTCTTCTTTAGGCATATCAAGTTCTGAAGTGTAAGCAATCATCTTTTCAAATGTTACTTCTTTGCCTTCTTCAGCATAAACTTCATATGAAGTATGTCCGTCTTCTTCTCCAATAACACATTCAGTCATATGACCGTCTGTAACAACAACACTACCACAAGCCATTGAAAGTTTACTGTTCTTTGTTTCTCCCTGGTATAAAATATAATCTTCATCAGATTTTAATTCTTCTACCACAAGATGTTTACCAAATGGGCCATAGTCAACTAAAGGATTAGTCTTTCTTGTGTGGTTTTCAACGCCTGCTTCAACGTAAGAACTAAACTTAACTGTGCCTTCAAAATTAATAGGTGTAATCTTAATCTGAATAGCCATAATGTTCTTATCAGCAAGAGAAACCAATCTCTTAAATGTTGCTTTAACTTCCTTGCCCTTAGGTGATTTCCAAACAACGTTTCTTACAACAATACCTTCATTCATAAGAAGGCTTCTGCTGTATTCAACTATTTCTCCTGCTTTTAAATCGAACATTTCACCATTTACTTCAATAGTGGTCTTTTTTAAATTAGGTAAATTAAGTAATGACTGGCTTGTTTCAGGGAAACCAAAGTTCCACTCACCATATCTTATATGTTCACTTTCATAAAAGCCATTAATGAAGTTTCCTTCCAGACCTTCATCTACCGTGAAAGGATATCCTTCGTCAAATGTACCACGAGTACCAATGTAGCCGTTTGAAAGTGCAAATGTTGTCTCGTTTCTATAATTCCAGTCTTTAACAAACTTTTCTTCGGTAACTTTCCATTCTTCTACCGGATATGTATTTTTTCCATTCTCTATTCCTTTCTTTAACCCTTTACAGCACCTGCTGTCATACTTTCCATAAACTTGCTTCTGTAAGATAATAAAGATAATAATTGTTGGAAGAACCGTGATTATTACCGCCGCAAACAGTGCAGAGTAGTTATTAGCAAATGTTCCTAAGTAATAGTTAAGTGCGATTGGAACTGTTCTAGCTGTATCACCACTTGTGAGCATTAATGCGAAGTAGAATTCGTTCCATGTATTAATAAACTGTAACATTGCGATTGTTGCCAAACCAGGCTTAGCCAATGGTAAAAACAACCCTTTTGTAAAATGAGCATCGATCGATGTACAGCTACGTACGTCTGAGCATCGATCGATGTACAGCTACGTACGTCTGAGCATCGATCGATGTACAGCTACGTACGTCTGAGCATCGATCGATGTACAGCTACGTACGT
>ENA-OQIO01000797-OQIO01000797.1-human-gut-metagenome-genome-assembly--contig:-NODE-797-length-16259-cov-2.811183_pt1 | contig 16259 bp, 23 predicted proteins | sample MGYA00242573_ERZ504737 | MGnify/ENA primary metagenome ERZ504737 (study PRJEB26092, sample SAMD00036203) | human gut metagenome | host: Homo sapiens | study: EMG produced TPA metagenomics assembly of...
GCAAGACGCTCGCGTAAGCTGTTCGGCGACGCCAAGTCTTCTACGGCCATGGTGGGCAAGCGAGATCCAGCTGTATGTAGATCACAATGTCCGGGATCCGCAGGACGGCGGCATGACCGATGGCATCCGTATCCGGCCCTACAAACCTCGTGTCCAGAAGCAGGAGCCTGTGCCGCCCTGTACGGACTGCGGCAATCCCATCGAAGCGGCTATGGGGAAAAACGCTCATTGGCTGGCGGCTTATACGACCAAGAACTACGGTGTGCCCCTATGCGCAGCCTGTGCCCAGAAGCGCAAGGAAGCCGCGGCCGCTGCAGAAATGCAGCAGGAGACCGAAAACGCTGCGGAAGTGCAGCAGGACAGCTCGCCTGAGAATTTCACGGTGGATCCTGACACCGGGGAGGTGCTGTAATGGCCCTTCCTGTTGTCACTCCGGAGAATTATTACTCTCCTGAAATGAATATGGCCTATATGGCTCCACGCAGTTTAAGGCCTTCGAGAGGTGCGAAGCGGCGGCGCTGGCGGAGCTGAAGGGGGAATACCGCCCCCCTTCATCCGCGGCTCTGTTGGTCGGCGGCTATATTGACGCTTGGTTCTCCGGTGAGCTGCCGCTCTACCAGGCGCAGCATCCGGAGATCTTCAAGCGGGATGGAACGCTGAAGGCCGAGTACGTTAAGGCCACTGAGGTCGTTGCCCGTCTGCAGGCGGATGATCTCTATTCCCTGCTCATGTCCGGCAGAAAGCAGGTCATCCGTACCGGCACGATTGCCGGCGTTCCCTTTAAGATCAAGATTGACAGTCTGCTGGATGCGGATACCTGTGCAAAGATCGTCGCAGAATTTCCGAATACGGCCGCTGCGCTGGGCCTGTGTGACGGCGCCATTGTCGACCAGAAGGCTATGGCCAGCATGGAATCCGTGTGGTCGGCCGAAGACCATTGCAAGGTTCCCTTCGTGGAATATTACGGCTACGACATCCAGGGCGCCATCTACCAGCACATCGAGGGCCACATGCTGCCCTTTGTTCTGGCCGTCGGCACCAAAGAGACGGAGCCAGATCTCGCCGCCATGTACATTGATGATACGGATCTGGCCGCTGCTCTGGCGGTTGTAGAAGATAATGCTCCCAGATACCAGGCCATCAAGGAGGGGAAGATCCAACCCACCCGCTGTGAGCATTGCGCTTACTGCCGCGCCACGAAGCGGCTTACATCCATTCTCAACTACAAGGAGTTTTTCTAATGCTCAATAAGATCTTCCTGATGGGCCGTCTGACTCGGGATCCGGAAATGCGGCATACGCAGAACGGTACCGCTGTGGCCTCGTTCTCGATTGCAGTTGACCGGGATTTCAAGGATAAGCAGTCCGGCGAGAAAGTCACCGATTTTGTGGATATCGTGGCCTGGCGCAGCACAGCAGAATTCGTGGAGAAGTATTTCAGCAAGGGCCGGATGGCTGTGGTGGAAGGCCGCCTGCAGATCCGAGACTGGACAGATAAGGACGGCAACAAGCGACGCAACGCAGAGGTCGTAGCTGACAGTATTTACTTTGGGGATTCCAAGCGCGACGGAGACTCCGGCGGCACATACCACACTGCCGGCAGATCTTCGGGGGTAAATGTCAGCGCAAGCGACTTCACCGACCTGGGTGATGACGATGGCGAGTTACCGTTCTGATGACACAGCGAACCAGATTAAGTCTCGTCTGACGATGGACGAAGTTGCACGGCACTATGGCTTCGAGCCGAACCGCGCAGGATTTATGCGCTGCCCGTTCCATCAGGGAGATCATACCGCATCGCTGAAGATCTACGCAGGAGACCGAGGCTGGCATTGCTTCGGCTGTAATTCCGGCGGCTCGGTGATCGACTTCGTGATGCGGCTCTACGATATCAATTTCCGGCAGGCCGTTCTGCGCCTGGATCTGGACTTCGGCCTGGGATTGAGCCAGACTCCGCAGCGCTCCAGGCAGAGCAGTCGGCCATCCTGGAGGCCCGCAGGCGCGAGGCCGAGAGGAGAGCTGTCTTTGAGCGGGAATACCACGAGAAGACGGTGGAGCACCGTTACTGGTGGGAAGTCCTGAAATATTTTGCGCCGACCAAAGAGGATGCCGCCGCCGGCTTCATTCATCCTCTCTACGCCGAAGCGCTACGCCGTCAGCCGTATCTGGAATACTGGCTGGAAGAAAACCTGGGTAAGGGGGTGATCACGTGAATGAGCCTACGGTTTGGGAATATGAAAGAGAAGATTTCATGACAACTAAGCCCTACGAGGAGCTTTACCAATTCCATGTGCAGCCATTCGTGCATGCCACACAGATGGAGTCCCTTGCTGCCTACGCTGCCTCGAAAGGATTCCGTGGCTTTAAGTCCATGTACAAAAAATACGTGGAGAGCCTGAAGGCTCAGAGCGGTACCCTCTACATCGAAAATGTTACTCAATTTACCAATCAGCCGCTGGAACTTAACGCCGGCGAATGGGAAGCCGATGACCTCGGGATTCACAAAAAGAACGGTTTCAATGATGAGATAGCCTGCCCGCACCCTATTATGCCGGTGGAGCGACTGGTGAATATTGATACGGGAGAAGAGAAACTGCAGCTGGCATACCGGAAGGGCGCTGTCTGGAGACATCTCATCGTCAGCAAGACCGTCCTGGCCAGCTCCAACAAGGTGACGGATCTGGCAGGTTCCGGCATCGCAGTAAACAGCCAGAACGCCAGGGCATTTATCCAGTATATCTCCGACATGGAAAATCTGAATTACGATCTGATTCCGGAGAAGAAGAGTATCGGGCGCTTCGGCTACATACCAGACGCGGGCTTTTCTCCCTTCGTGGACGGTCTGATCTTCGATGGTGACGCCAATTTTAAGGCGATGTTCCAGACGGTTCGGAGCCGAGGCTCTGAAGCTAAGTGGCTGGAGACAGCAGCTGAGGTACGGAGCATGTCCATCACAGCCCGGATCATTCTGGCTGCCTCTTTTGCCTCTGTGCTGCTGGAGCCGCTGAACTGCCTGCCATTCTTTGTCCATCTCTGGGGTGTCGATTCTGGTACCGGCAAGACGGTCGCTCTGATGGTGGCTGCCAGCGTGTGGGGAGATCCGGCTGTCGGCGCTTACGTCAAGACCTTTGACGGTACTGTGGTCGGCATGGAAAAAACAGCCGCGTTCTTGAATATCTCCATTCTGCTTGATGAGCTTCAGCTGGCCAAGGACAACAAGGGCCGGACTATGTTCGACGTCTACAAGCTGGCGCAAGGTGTCGGCCGCACCCGCGGCAACCGTGCCGGCGGCGTGGATCTGACGCCCACGTGGAGAAACTGCATCCTGACTACGGGAGAATCCCCTCTGACCGGAACAGCCAGCGGCGCCGGCGCTGTAAACCGCGTCATCGACATCGAATGCAAATCATCCCAGGCTGTCATCAAGGATGGTATGCGCATCTCCAATTCCGTCAAACGCAATTTCGGCTTTGCCGGTCGGAAGTTCGTAGATCGGCTTTACCAGCCGGGCGTGGTAGATCAGGTATCAGAGCGGTACCGTGAGCTGTTCCGGATACTCAGCGACCGTGACACCACCGAGAAACAGGCTATGGCTGCCGCCTCGATCATTCTGGCGGACGAGCTGGCCTGTCAATGGATATTCTCCGGTACCCAGCAGCCATTGACGATTGAGCAGATATCAGAATTCCTGGCATCCAAAGCGGCGGTGTCCGCCGGTGACCGGGGCTATAAATTTCTATGCGACTGGGTCACGCAGAACTCGAACAAGCTGTGTGGCCGGTCTGAGAATCCCAATATAGACGTGCTAGGCGCATTGGAGCCAGGACGGGCATATATCATCCGCTCTGTCTTTGAGCGCATCCTGCAGGACGCCGGATACTCGACAGCGGCCATGATCTCATACCTGAAGCAGGAATCCCTGATTGAGACCCGCGGGCGTGCCAACACCAAGGGGAAGCGTATCAATGGTATCCCCACGGAATGCTTCTGCCTGCGGCTGCCCACCGTGGAGCTGGATGACGAGGAAGATCCGGATGAATTGCCGCTGTAGTGTGGAACATGAGGAACGTGCGTGGAACACAGGTTCCACGGCCCGTAACCCTTGCGCCGCAAGGCTTTCAACCACTTTTTGGTGGGGTGTGGAACTGTGGAACAAAAAATACAGCATATATAAGAGCGTACATATATATGGACATTTGTTCGAGTAATATATATGTGTAAATTTCGTGGAAATTTTTGAAAATTTTGTTCCACGGTTCCACGGTTGCCCCGTAACCCTTGCGCCGCAAGGCTTCCAGGTGTGGAACGCGAGTTCCACGGTGTTCCACGGTTCCACGTTTTTGGAGGAAATCTATGGAACTGAGAACTTATCAAACCGAGTGCATTGACACGATCGAGGCGCAGCCGCCTGGCGCGTACCTCGCTCAGATGGCAACAGGTCTCGGAAAGACCGTTACCTTTGCAAATCTTCCCAGGCATGGAGGCCGAATGCTAATCCTGTCCCACCGTGAGGAGCTGGTGGAGCAGCCCCGTAAATACTTTGATTGCTCCTACGGTATCGAACGTGCCCAGCAGCACAGCCACGGTGAGGAGGTTGTCAGCGCCAGCATTCAGACGCTGGTGCGCCGGCTGGATCAGTTCGATTCGGAGGACTTCCGGCTCATCATCTGCGACGAAGCCCATCATGCGGCCGCCAGCACATACCGGAAGATCTTCGACCACTTCCGGCCGGAGAAGCTGATTGGTTTCACCGCTACCCCGAATCGCGGAGACAAGGTCCGTCTGGACACGGTGTTCAGCAAGATCATTTTTCAGAGAGATCTTCGCTGGGGCGTACAGAACGGATACCTCTGCAACATCCATTGTCGCCGGGTGGATATAGGCTTTGACCTCTCTGCAGTCCATACCCGCCGCGGTGACTATGCCCCCGGTGAGTTGGACGAGGCCATGGACGGAACCGCTGATGCCATCGCCGAGGCATATCGGAGCATGGCGGTAGGCGCCACGCTGATCTTCGCCGTCAGCGTACATCAGGCCGAAGAGATTGCCAAGCGGATCAAGGGTGCCGTGGTAGTCACCGGCGAAACCAAGGACCGAGCGTCCATCATCCAGGCCTTTACCGCCGGCGAAATCCCCTGCATCGTCAACTGCATGGTATTCACCGAGGGAACTGACATTTCCCGCGTCGAGACGGTCATCATCGCCCGCCCTACCCAATCAGAAACACTTTACGCCCAGATGGTAGGCCGCGGCCTTCGGCTCTATCCCGGGAAACAGCAGCTGGAGTTGATCGACTGCGTGGGTATTACCGGGAAGACGTCGCTTTGTACGGCCCCGTCTCTGCTCGGCATCGATATGGCGAATGTGCCGAAGCGGAAGGAAACGGACATCGAGGGAGATCTTTTTGAGCTGCCTGAGAAGATCGCAGCGGCATCAGACTCTCCAGAGAGCTGGGTGAAGAACATCCACCTGGTAGATCTGTGGGCACAGGAGCAGAAGTATCAGACCCATGACGTCAACTGGTTCAAGATGCCGGACGGCTCTCTGGTGTGCTCGCTATCCAACAGGCAGCGCATCACGATTCCCTGTCCGGATGCGCTTGGTATGGTGAACCTGGCAAGCGGCGCCCGCTGTGGGATGCAGGAAGCACTTGATCTGGCGTACCTCACGCTGATCCGTGACCATCCCAATGATCGGATGTTGTGGGATCTACAAGCCGTGCGGAAATGGGGAAAGTCCCCTGCAACGGCGAAGCAGCTGGAAATCATCAAAAAGCGCTGTAAGGGCTTTGACACCGCCAACCTCAGCAAAGGTGACGCAAGCCAGATTCTGAACAGGCTTCTGAATGAGCCAAAGAAACGGAGGGGCGCATGAAGCTGTATGTATCAAAAGCGGAAGACCGCGATCAGGTCATCGTAATCCTCGCCCGGAATGGGTACACCGTCCGTCAGGGCAAGGAGAAGGATCCAAAGAACAACAAGACCGTGACCTTTGTGGAGGTGATAGAGAATGGCAAGTGAGGCCCAGCATCAGGCTTACGTCATCAAGTGGAGCCAACAACCCTCTATCCGCCGGCAATGGCCGGAGTTGGCCCTGCTCCATCACATACCCAACGGAGGTACCCGCGATCCGGTTGAGGCAAAGCACCTGAAGCAGCAGGGTGTGAAGTCAGGCGTGCCGGATCTGTGCCTGCCGGTACCGCGCGGCCGCTACCACGGCCTGTATATCGAGATGAAGACCGAAAGCGGCCATACCACGGCCGTGCAGGAATGGTGGGGCGAACGCCTTCAGGCGCAAGGCTACGCATGGCGTGTCTGCCACGGCTGGCAGGCTGCTGTAGCGCTCCTGGAATGGTATCTGCAGCTATGAGCACCGGCTTCTCATTTCCCTGGGAAAAGGCTGCCATGCGCGGCGAGGAGCTCCCCGATGGTCTGTCCCTGCCGGATCAGATGGCCTATACCGCCCTGCGAAACACTTACCGGGCCTATTACGACAAGGCCATTTCCCGTGATGCGGCGGCTGCTGAGAAGCAGCGGATCCGTCTCGCATGGGAACGAGCCGTCAGCAGAGCCGCGTTTGACCAGAGACTGACTACCTACCATGTGAAAGTCATCCGGGAGACCGAGGCGGCCAAGAACGCCTTCAGGAAGAATCCGACGTCGGCGAATGCGCTGCGGCTCTGCAATGCGATGGACGGCCTTCCACCGCCTGATACGGAAGGGAGCCTAACACCATGAGTGACTACCGACATTGGACCTCTGACGAAGAAAAATATATCCAAGACCATTGGCAATCACAGACTGACAGCGAGATGGCCGCTGCGTTGGATCGGTCGGAGGGTGCTGTACGCACCAAGCGCCGGGAACTACGCTGCTCCCCGCAGAAAACCTGGACGCCGGAAGAACTGCAGTACCTGGAAGACCATTGGGGTACCGTGTCGATCCCCGGAATCGCCAAGAAGCTCGGGCGCACGGTAAACGCCATCAAAGTCCGAGTGGCCCGAATGGGGTTGGGTGGGATGCTGAATTCCGGTGACTATGTGACCTTCAACCAGTTGATGCGCGAACTCACGGATAACAGCCAATCGTACAGCTACCAGATGAAAAGCTGGGTGAAAAACCGGGGAATGCCGATCCATACCAAGCGCGTGAATGCGTGCAGCTTCCGTGTGGTCTATCTGGAGGAATTCTGGGAATGGGCAGAGCAGCATCGGAGCTTCATTGATTTTTCCAAGCTGGAGCCCCTGGCGCTGGGCAAGGAACCGGACTGGGTAGCCGAGCAGCGCCGCAAAGATTATCAGTCTTTTGCCCTGCAACGGAAGGATCCCTGGTCTCCGGACGAAGACAACAACCTGATCCGGCTTCTGAAGCAGCAGAAATACGGATACGCAGAGCTATCCGAAATCCTTCGTCGCTCTGAGGGGGCCATTGTGCGGCGCTGTAGAGATCTGGGGTTGAAGGAGCGGCCGGTGAGAGCGGATTCCCACCGGAAGGGTGGCAGCTGGAGCGATGAACAACACCAGATTCTCGCCGACGGCATCCGCCACGGAGACAGCTACTCCATGATCGGACGTGTGATTGGAAAATCAGAGAAGGCCCTGCGCGGCAAGATATACTTCACCTATCTGACGGAGGATGCTGATAAGGTTCGCGCCATGCTGGGTGATGGCCCGTGGGGGCACGGAGCGCCGGAGCCCACCGTGCGGCAGGGATTCAGCCTTTCCAAGACAAGAACAGAGGTCCGGAAGAACCTGTCCATCCTCGATGCACTTCTGCGGAAACGCATGAACGATCTCGGCTATGACCCATACTGGCAGCGGTTCATGTGCGCAAATTGGGATCCGGTGAAAGGCTGCTCTGCTGATTGCGCCGACTGCGATTCCTGTACCGAGTTTCAGCGAATACGTCCCCAATATTGCCGGATGTGCGGTGGGGAGTTCCTGGAACGCAAGGAACAGACTTACTGCCCGAAGTGCCGGGCCATGCGGAAGAAACAAGCCCAAAAGAAATACGCCGTGCTCCACGCTCGGGGCCGGTACTGACCATTTATCTTTGATCCACCACGAAAGGAGACGCAAGATGGCAAAATGTAAAATCTGCGGAAAGGCCGTAGTTACAGCCCATGTATTCCACCGTGAATGCTGGCAGGAGGAGGTAGAGAAGCTCGCACAGGTATTCTGCGATAACTATTGCCGCTGGCCGCGCGAGTGCCCCAACCAGGACGAGCTGGAAGATAAGCATTGCGACAGCTGTGATCTGATCCGCGTCCTGAATCTCGGATTGTGAGGTGCAGTCCATGAAGATAGAAGAATTGATTACGGCCCTTCGTCGGCTGAAGGTAGAGACTGGGAGCCTGCCCTGTCTGGGATGCGGCTATGAGCACGGCTGCTCTCTTCACGGCTGCGTGATTATCAATGAAGCCCTGGAACGGATCACGATGCTGAAGGAGCATTTCAGCGAGGAATCTGCCTTGAAGATGGCGGCACAGGCCTTGGAGACCACGCCTGAAGCGCTTCGCCAGAGCGCGCAGTTCCACGCCGGCGATACGGTGTGGGTGCTCACGAGAGACGAAGATGGTGTGCCCGATGACGTTGACGGCTATATGCTCCTTGCGGTAGCTGGGAATGCAGTCATCGTCACCTCGTTCGTTGATGACCGGGATGACCTGGACAGCACACTTGCCTATCACATCAGGGAAACTGCCGTGAACTTCGACTCTGATCTGGCTGTGTTTCCGCTCTCTGACTGCTATGCGGTCTATGAAGCGGCCAGGGCTGCACTGGATGTGGAAAGTGAGGGTAGCCATGGCTGAATGCAGGAAAGACGGTGTTGACTGCCCGGACTTCTACAAATGCACCGAAGAAGGAGACATTGTTCAGAACTCGGGCAAGAAGCTGCAGCGCTTCTGCTTTTACTGTCTCGCCACCCCACGCATCAAGAAGATCGGTACCGTTGCATCTTGGACGGGTACTACGCCGCCGTGGTGTCCAAAGGGCCGCGGCTGAAGGAGAAAGTCATGAATATCACTATTGCTTCAAAGCTCATGGAGCTGTACGCAGCCTGCCCCAAATGCGGCTGCGAGGTCATCGGGAACGGAAAAGGCTTGCTGGAATGTGATACCGCCGCCGGCTTCTTCAAGCGTTCCTGTGGCTGCGGCTGGCACGTCGAGGTCATGGAGGGGATCACAGAGGGATCGCTGACCGAGGATCCTCCGGAGCTGCCGGCCGAGGATGAGGATGAGCCTGAGCCCGTGATCTTTGCCGATCCAGAACCCGAGTCGCGCCCGAGCCCATTTTTGAACCCGAGCCTGTGCTGGAGCCAGAGAAAATCAGACCGTGGAATGGGTTCGTACATATCCGTTGCGAGGCTTGCCACAAGGAATCCACGACCTGTCTGAGGACGCCGACCGACACCTACATCTGCAAGGAATGCGGACATGAGATGCCGCTTCCCAAGGCGTACCGTGCCTACACCAGATGCGAGTGTGGCCAGAAAGGAACCTATCTCACCAATGTCACGGATTGGGCCTTCGACATTCCCTGCGTCCGCTGCGGCGCACCGAATACCGTGACCTATAACCCGGGGCGGGACTGCTACGGCCCCGTCGGCAGCACCCATCGCAAGACCAAACCAAGAAAGAAGAAGTGAGGCGAAATGTATGAGTGAACAGAAAGATTTACAGGAGCAGCTGCTCTTGAGGCGCAGGAGTGCCGGAAGTCGGTGCTGGTGATCACCACGAATGGTTTCCAGATGCGTGTCGTCATCGTCGGTTCTGACCGTTTTGTCATCGCTCTGAAGGGCGATGGGAGGCTGCAAATGGTTTATAAGCACGCGATCTCCACGATCGTGCTGACGGAGGAACAGTTATGAAGCGTGAGACTTACCAGCGGGGCTGCCCGGCGTCAAGTGGGGCATCTGGAATTGCCAGAGGAAGTGCTTCCAGTTCAGCATCTGTGAGGATACGCCCATGCTGGCAGAGGCGAGACTGCATCAGAAGATCGGCGATGATGCGCGAAAGTGGCGCTTTGAACCGAGGCAGCTTCCGGGCAAATACGCAACTTTTTCACCCGTTTTATAATATCCGTTTTCGCCCCCATTTTTATGTTCAAAAACCGAATATGCCGGAATGACCATCAAACCATTGCAGGGACTATATTTCCAAGCTGCTGAATCACCAGTTTTTTACCTAAGTTATAGAACCTACGGTAAAACTTTTTTGACACCCAACAGATTTCATAACTTTTTGAGTGAAAAAACGTTCAGCAGCTAATTTGTTTCTCTGTTGGGCCAGGCCCTTGCGGCAGTAAGGCCCCAGGCTCTGAGCCGGATACATGACCTGTCTACTATGTATACCCAACAGACGGGCGCGAAATAGTGTCTTACGCCGGCCACGGCGGAAGCACTTTTTCGGCGCCACACGGCTGTAGACTGACCATGCACAAAACACCCAGACAGTTTTGTGCTACCGGATCACTACCTGAATCTGCCACCCCATTGCCGGGGCAGTCGGCCGCTGTAAAATCACTACCGATTTCTGTACCCCGCCGAAACACTTTTTGGTAGTCTGCTCCGACTCAAAAAGACCCTGCTTTAGGAAGCCGCCGGATCCATACCGGAATATGTGGCCCCTGTGCCTGGTTTTCAGACGCCCTCAAATTGATACCATTTTTCAGGCGCGGTTTTTATGAGATTCTGGTATCCCTTTTTCCCATCATTTTTGCCATGGAGGTATGTATGAGCACGCTGAAGGAGATGGCCCACGAATACAAGGTCGCCGCCGCCAAGCTGGCTATGGCCATTGAGCGGCATAAGAAAGAGGGCAATCTGACGCCGGATGAATTGAATTCGCTTCGGGCGGCATTAAGGGATACCCGTGCCACAGCACATCTTCTGTCCGGCTATTACGATACACCTCGCCAGGATGACGGCCTTACGCTGCTGGGCATGACCGCAAGGAGGACGCGCGATGACCATTGATGAACTGAAAGCCAGGAAGCGGGAACTGATGGCCCGGAAGAAGTACGAGCTGGAGCTGCAGGAACGCGGCGAGGGTGACAACTTCGCCTTGTTCATGGTGAATGAGGAGCTGCTTGACGTCAACGCCCAACTGCGTGCCATAGTTCCGGCCGGGAAGAGAGTGCACTTCGGTCGCAAAGGACGTGCTTCGTCCAGCCTGGACGCTTATGCGCAAAACTCCGGTGACCGGCAGCAATTCATCAAATGGGCCAGGGCCGATGTGGATGACGCTGCTGAAGAGGCCAGAGCCGAACTCAGGAAGATGCTGCACGGTGGGATGAAGTCCGTCACCGGCCGTCAGCGGGAGATCCTTCTTCTGTACGCCGATGGGCTTACGGAGACAGCATCGGTGCTAAGCTGGGCGTACATAAATCCACCGTCTGCCGGACGTTGAAACGGGCGAAGAAGAATGTTGCCAGCGTCGTTGAAACCCAGCAGAAAGTTGAAGCGCTGCGGATGGGAACCGACTGGACATGACAGATCCGGGTGTTGTCAAGCTGCTAATGGGCGCGCTGACCACACACCAGGCCACATGTTTTTACCTGTACTATGCGGAATGGCTGACAATCCGTCAGATTGGGGGCCTGCTGAACGTAGATCACTCTACCATCTGCAGGACAATTAAGCGGGCCGTCGCACGGCTCAATGATGTTCTGGGCGGGGTCGTAGATATCCTCGACAACATCGAGGGCATGGACGACGTGCTGTTCGTCATCTATTGCGGTTTAAGCGAAAAAGACGATGAGCTGCCGCCTGCGATCCGCGACATTCTGCCGAGGAAATCACTCGGAGCACACCCTGGCCAGAGCAACAAGGAGCGGTGCCAGTCCGTAGTGCCGGAGTTCCAGATCCGTGGGAATCCTGGTACACGGCGCGGATCGGTAGAGTTGGATCAGCACGCTATCTGTATCAAGAGCTGTATGAGCAGTACCGAAACGTCTCAGAACAGCGCGCCGGTAAATGGTCGCATCCTATTGCACGGTTGCTGGTGAAGGTGTTCCAGACTTTGTCGTGGCCGTTCAAATACTGGGGCCGAGGAGTGAAATAGCTGTGGTGCAGGAAAACGGCTTTCCCAGAAGGCTGCAGATGCTACGAGAAAAGCGGCGTCTGAGCGGCGCACGTTGGCCGAGCTGTGCGGCCTGAGCGGAAATATGATTGGCATGTATGAGCGTGGGGAAAAGGCTCCATCTGTTGATGCTTTGGTTCGTCTGGCTGATTATTTTGGGGTGTCAACCGACTATCTTCTCGGCAGAAAAAATTTTTCAAGTGAACACCCACGGTGTGACTGAGGCTCAAAAACTGTGTTATGGTTTTATTGGGCCGATGTATGAGATCCATAGGATGCCTCCTTTCTAACCCGCCGACGCGCTGAGGCGGGCAGAGTATCAGCGCATCAGACATGAGGCCAGACCTCGGGGGAAGGGTCTGGCCTTGATGCCTGTTAGGAGATGGTTAAATGCTGAAATCGTGTAAGTATTGCGGGCGAATCCATCCGAGAGGATACATCTGCCTAAGAAGCCGAAGCAGGCGAAGCACCGCAACAGTAAGACGTCTGGGTTCCGCAAGACGCATACCTGGCAGAAAAAGCGGGAACAGATCGTACGGCGTGACTTCCATCTTTGCAGGGTTTGCAATGAGGGAAGCTACGGTGTCTTCGGAGTGCCAGGGCTGGATCAGGAGCTGTCGGTGCATCACATTGAACCGCTGGAAGAGAGATTCGACCTGCGGCTTGATGATGGGAACCTTCTGACCTGCTGCAGCAGGCATCATCGCATGGCTGATGACGGGGACATCCCGAGAGACTACCTCCACGAGCTTGCGGAGGCATCCCCCCGGTGGGATTGAGGTCTCTCGTGGATCCGTGTCAAGACCAACAGCGGCCCCTGAACAGGATGAAGTTTAGAAATGGGAAATTGCCCGCGGGGCGAGAGAAGGGTGGAAAATGGCAAGACCGAGCAAGTCGGTTCGTGTGAAGACCGGCGCGATCGCCAGCGATGTCGAAGCAGTCCGGCAGGACGTGGAGGACAAACTGCGCGGCGAGAACGTTCCACCCGAGCCGCCGGCAGATCTGACGGATGGACAGCGCGAGATTTTTCAATTTATCGTGAGCGGTCTGGTGGCAAGCGACATCCTCGGCCAGCTTGACGTCTTCGTTCTGGAGAGCACGGCCGTGGCCATTGACCGCCTGCGCTATATCAACGGCCTGATCGACGCTGATCCGGGGCTCGTGATGCACACCGGCTTGCAGAATGCCCGGGCGAAATATCAGAGCGACCTGTGGCGAGGCTGTAATGAGCTGTGCCTCTCGCCCCAGGCCAGGGCCAAGATTGGCTCTCTGGCTGCGCAGAAACAGAAGAAGGAAAAGGACCCGCTGCTGGCGGCCCTGAGCGACGATGATTGACCAGAGCCGCGCCTATCAGTATGCCAAGTGGTGTACGCAGCGCGGAAACCGGAAGGTCGGCAAATATGTGAAGCTCCAGGCGAGGAAGTGGCTGAGGATCGCCGATGGCAGGCACAAGAATGCCTATGTCAGCGAAAAGGCGTACCGGAAGATCTGCAAGCTGCTGAAGCTGATGATCCACCCAGACCTGCATTGCTCCATGTACGATGGACTGGAGGATTACGCCTGGTTCCTCATTGCGGCCGTGTTCTGCACCCGCCGTCGGGAAGATGACCGGCGCTTCTATCAGACCGCCATTCTCGAAATCGCCCGTAAGAACTTCAAGACCTTCAACTCCGCAGTCATCTTCATTCTGGGGATGCTGACGGAGCCTCGCTTTTCCCGTTTCTTCTCCGTGGCGCCGGACTTCAAGCTGTCCTCGGAGCTGCGGTTGGCTGTGCGGAAGATTATTAAGGTCTCGCCGGCACTGACAAAGTATTTCAAGATCAACAGGGATATGATCACCTGTCTGATCAACGAGATAGAATATACGCCTCTGGCGTACTCCAATGACGGCATGGACGGCCGTCTGGCAAATATCTTCCTGGCCGATGAGGCCGGCGCGCTGGACAGCTACCCTGTAGAGGCCATGCGCTCCTCCCAGATCACGCTGGTCAATAAGCTGGGCATCATCATTTCTACCCAGTACCCCAACGACAACAACGTGATGATCGACGAGGTCGACATTGCGAAAAAGGTCCTGGATGGAGTGCTGGAGAAGGAAAATGTCTTCGCATTGCTCTACGAGCCGGACGATGCGCTCCGGAAGCGGTGGGAGACGGATGATCTGGTGATCTACCAGGCCAATCCCGTGGCCGTGAACAACAAAGAGGTCTTTGACTCCATCAAGGATCTCCGAACCATGGCCATTCTCTATGAGAACAAGCGGGAGAACTTCCTCTGCAAGCACTGCAACATCATGTATAAGGGCCTGGGCGTCGAGGGCTATATCGACGTGCAGAAGGTCAGGCGGTGCAGGGTGGCAGAGGATCTGGACTTCTGGCGCGGCCGCCGGGTGTGGGTGGGGCTCGACCTCTCCCAGTCAGACGATAACACGTCCGTGGCTATGGTGACGGAAGCGGACGGCATGATCCACGCCAAGGTGTGGGGCATCCTGCCGAAGGATCGCGTCGAGATCAAAACCAAGAAGGAAAATGTGGACTACCGGAAGCTGATCGCCGCCGGCAGCTGCTTTGCTGAGGGCGAGGAGGTCATCGACTACGGCTTTGTGGAACGCTGGATCCTCGGCCTTGAGGAGAAATACGGCGTCGAGGTCATGCAGGTGGGCTATGACCGCTACAATGCCATCTCCACCGTGCAGAAGCTGGAGGCGAACAGCATGGAATGCGTAGAGGTCAAGCAGCACTCCTCTGTGCTGCACCCACCCACCAAGCTGCTCCGTGAGGCAATCCTGAAGAAGGAATTTGCCTACGACGAGAACCGGCTGCTGGAAATCAACTTCCAGAATGCGCGGTGCACGGAGGACACGAACCTGAATAAATACGTGAACAAGAAGAGGTCTGCCGGCAAGGTGGATATGGTCGTTTCCACCATCATTGCCGTATATCTGATGCAGCAGGCCATGCTGGACAACAGCGAGCTGGACTGGGGCATCCAGGTAATTTGAGGCGAGGTGAGAACGATCGGACTCTTAGATTGGTTTAGAACAGAACACCGCTCACAGGAGCAGACGCTGGACGGTTCCCAGCTGGACACAGCTCTCCGTGCGGCGCTGGGCGGCAGCGCGGTGACGGTGCGGTCCGTTTTGAATATCCCTGCTGTAAGCGGCAGCGTCGGCTTTATCGCCGGCACGGTGGCCTCCCTGCCCATCAGGCTTTACCGGAATAAGAATGGGCAGTCCGAGGAGGTCACAGACGATTACCGTCTGCGGCTCCTGAATGAGGAAACCGGCGATCTGCTGGACGCCTTCCAATGGAAATGCACCCTCGTGCGAGACTATCTGCTCCCCGGCAACGGCTACACCTATGTGGACTGGGTCAGCAACCGCATTGACGGCCTGTATTATGTGGATCCGATGCAGGTCAGCGCAGAGATCGGCGCCGACCCCATCTTCAAGACAGCACGTTTTTTCATCGGCGGCCGCAGCTATCGTGACTATGAGATCATGCGCATACTGCGGAACACCCGGGACGCGTCACCGGCTCTGGCCTCGTGGCAGAGAGCCCAATCCAGCTGGAAACCATGCTGAACGCACTCAAGTATGAGAACCGCATGGTAAAGACCGGCGCAAAGAAGGGCTTCCTGAAGGTCGAAAAGGACAAGAAAGTCTCGCAGACGGTGCTGGATCAGCTCCGGAATAGCTGGCGGAAGATGTACGGGCCTGATTCGGAGGAAACCACGGTCATCCTGAATGACGGTGTGGACTTCAAGGATGCTGGCCAAACCGCCGTTGAGACCCAGCTCAACGAGAACAAGCAGACCAACGCCCACGAGATCTACCGTATTTTCAACATCGCTCCGACGATCCTGGAAGGGGATGCGACGGCAGAAGATCTGAAGAACACGGTACGGTTCGCCATTGCGCCGGTGGTGAAGGCGCTGCAGCTGGCCATCAACCGCTTCTGCCTGCTGGAGGCTGAGAAGGGCGTTCTGCCTTCGAGATCGACATGGATGCGCTGGACGGCACGGATATGCTCGCCCGGTATCAGGCCTACGAAGTGGCCATCCGGAACGGCTGGATGCAGCTGGATGAGTCCGCTATGACGAGGTCGCAACCCGCTGGGCCTGAAATTTATCGCCTTGGTCTGGATACGGTCATTTACGATCCGGAATCCAGAATGATCT
>ENA-OQIO01000798-OQIO01000798.1-human-gut-metagenome-genome-assembly--contig:-NODE-798-length-16254-cov-2.553916_pt1 | contig 16254 bp, 20 predicted proteins | sample MGYA00242573_ERZ504737 | MGnify/ENA primary metagenome ERZ504737 (study PRJEB26092, sample SAMD00036203) | human gut metagenome | host: Homo sapiens | study: EMG produced TPA metagenomics assembly of...
GAACCGCGCCGGTACCGACGGAGGCGATGGTGCCGTCCTCGATGAGCACCCACGCATTCTTTAAGAATTTGATCTTGCCCTGCTCCTCGCCGCGATGGGCGGATCTGCCTCCGGCGTCGCCAGCAGGCCGATGTTTTTGACCAGTAACTTTTTCATAGTAAATGTTGTCCTTTCTCACTGTTGGAAAGAGCATTCTGTTCGATGGCTTGTCAAAAAAGCCTCGCAGAGTTTTACCCGCAAGGGGTACGCGGCATCCGCAAGGCGGCAGAGCCGCCAGCGGCTGCCCAGCCGCCCGCAGGCGGCAAATAAATTGAGATCATCTTTCCGACGACATGTGCGTCGGAAAGATTCTTTGCGCTCCGCAAGTGTGCGAGCAAAGCGAGTGCGCGCAGCGGAGTGTATCCAGCTCAAAAAGGGGCTTTGTAAAAAGCCCCTTTTTTGAAGTGTTTTCTTAGTGCATGTATTCCTTCACGGCCTTCTCGCAGAGCTCTTCGTCCGCGACGTAAGGCATGGTGATGTGATCCTGCCCCTCGTACATCTTGTTGTACTCGGCGACAGTGGTCATGGCGTTCTCGTTGCGCGCCCAGCTGCGGCGGGCAACGCCGACCATGGTATCCCAAGGCATGGACATGCGCAGGATGGTGTCGACACGCTCGGAGCCGTCGAGAACCATACCGAAGCCGCCGTTGATGGCGCGGCCGATGCCCGTACCACCGCCGTTGTGCAGGGCGATGTAGCTCATGCCGCGGGCAGCGTTACCAGCGTAGCACTGGGTCGCCATCTCGGCCATGATGTTGGAGCCGTCCTTGATGTTGGAGGTCTCACGGAAGGGCGCATCGGTACCACCGGTGTCGTGATGGTCACGGCCAAGGATGACGGGGCCGATCTCACCGTTGCGGACCATTTCGTTGAACTTGAGCGCGAGGTTCATACGGCCCATGGCATCCTGATAGAGGATACGGCACTGGGTGCCGACGACCAGCTTGTTCTTCTCGGCGTCGCGGACCCAGACATAGTTGTCGTAGTCCTGATAGCGGCGGTTGTGGGCCTTGATGTACTCGGCAGCAGCCATGTCGGTCTTGTGCAGATCCTCGGGGTTGCGGCTCAGGCAGCACCAACGGAACGGGCCGTAGCCGAAGTCGAACAGGCAGGGACCAAGGATATCTTCGACGTAGGAGGGGAAGATGAAGCCGTCGAGGTCATTCTCGCCGTTCTTGCAGATGCTCTTCACACCGGAGTCGTAAACAGCCTTGAGGAAGCTGTTGCCGTAGTCGAAGAAGTAGGTGCCGCGCTCGTGGAACTTGCAGATCATCTCATAGTGATGCTGCAGCGTCTTGTCGACGAGGACACGGAAGCCGTCGGGATCCTTGTCGAGCATTTCGGTGCGCTGCTCGAACGTGAGGCCCTGCGGGCAGTAGCCGCCGTCATAAGGCACGTGGCAGGAGGTCTGGTCGCTCATCAGGTCGACATGGACGTTGTTGTTGTACAGGTACTCGAGCAGGTCGACAATGTTGCCGCAATAGGCGACAGCGCAGGGCTTGCCTTCCTTCTGGTGGTCGAGAGCGATCTTGGTGGCCTCTTCGAGAGAGTCGGTGCGGTGGCTGACCCAGCCCTGGGTGTAACGGGTCTCGATACGGGAATCGTCGACCTCGGCGATGATGGAGGCAGCGCCGGCGATCTCAGCAGCCTTGCCCTGAGCGCCGCTCATGCCGCCAAGACCGGCGGAGACGAACAGACGGCCGGCGAGGTTCTGATCGTTGGGGATGCCGAGCTTCAGACGGCCGGCGTTGAGCAGCGTGTTGAACGTGCCGTGGACAATGCCCTGGGGGCCGATGTACATCCAGCCGCCGGCGGTCATCTGACCGTAGTTGGCAACGCCGAGCGCGGCAGCGCGGTTGAAGTTCTCCTGGTCATCGAAGGTACCGACCATCAGGCCGTTGGAGATGATGACGCGCGGAGCCATCTTGTGGGAGTGGAACAGACCCAGAGGATGACCGGACATGACGACGAGGGTCTGCTCATCGGTCAGCTGCTCGAGGTACTTCTTGATCAGACGGTACTGCATCCAGTTCTGGCAGACCTGACCGGTCTCACCGTAGGTGACGAGCTCATAGGGATACAGAGCGATATCGAAGTCGAGGTTGTTGTCGATCATGACCTGAATGGCCTTGCCCTCGATGCACTTGCCCTTGTATTCGTCGATGGGCTTGCCGTAGAGCTTGCCCTCGGGACGGAAGCGGTAGCCATAGATACGGCCGTGCTCTTCGAGCTCCTGCGCAAACTCCTTGGCCATCTGCTCATGATGGTCGGGGTGGATGTAACGCAGGGCGTTCTTGATGGCGAGCGCCTTATCGGCCTCGCTCAGGTGGGATTCGCGGCGGGGTGCGCGACGGTAGCCCTCTTCGAACTTCGGGTACTCAGGAAGCTCGTAGTCCAGCTTGATCGTCATCGCATCGTCTGCAAGATTGATCATGGTGGGTTCCTCACTTTCATAAAAATATTTCTGTAAAAACCAATAAAAATGAAAACGGAATTCTCGCTTTTCTTTACAACTTGCATTATAACAAAGATGTGCTATAATGAAAAGTACTTAATTTATCTGCATACCATACCACAAAAGTATGACATGGAGGACGAGCGATGAAGATCAGACAGCTGGAATACTTCTGCGCGGTGGCGGAGGAGAAAAGCATCTCCGCCGCGGCGCGCGAGCTGCACGTGGCGCAGCCGCCGATCTCGCGCCAGATCGCGCAGCTCGAGGAAGAGCTCGGCGTGCAGCTCTTCCTGCGCGGCAGCAAGGGCATGTCCCTCACCGACGCGGGACAAAGCCTGTATCAGCAGACGCAGCAGATCTTTCAGGACATCCGCCGCGTGGAGGACAGCGTGCGCAGCGTGGGGACGGGCATGAGCGGGCGCATCAAGCTCGGCGTCATCTACTCGGCGATGTCGTACGCGTTACATTATATAAATGAATATCACAGCCGCTATCCGCAGGTGGAGCTCTTCATCCGTGTGGGCTCGCCGCAGGAGCTCATTGAATCGCTCAACCGCGGCGAGCTGCATGCGCTGTTCCTGCGCACCGCCGCGCGCGAGCCGAGCGGATTGCAGGAGCGCATTCTGGGCGAGGATAAGCTCGAGCTCATCATGCGCGAGGACCTGGACCCCGCGCCAGAACTGAACGAGGTGCCCATCGAACGGCTCGAGGGCGTGCCGATGTGCCTTCTGCGCTCGGACGACCTGTGGAGCTACAACGACTTTTTGGTGCAGGAGTGCCAGCGCAGCGGCTTTACGCCGAATGTGACCTGCCACTGCTACGATACGCCCATGGCGATGCAGATGGTGCTCTCGGGCTTTGGCATCAGCTTTCTGCCAAAGTCCATCCTCAGCACGCATCCGGGCGCGCCTTTAAAGGCAAAGCTGTGCGCGGTCTGCCGATCCGCTCGTATGCCGTTTTGGCATGGAACAGCGCGGTGCTCAGCGCCCCGTGTGTGCAGCGCTTCGTCGAGGAGAAGATGACTTAAAAAAATTAAGCCGCCCGTTGAAAAAAAAGAGAAAAGAAAAACCTGTTTACTCCCCCCGTTGGGCCGCGATATAATGGCAACGCTGAACAAAAAATGGACGGGCGCAGCGCGCCTGTCTGAGCAAAATGACGATACAAAATAAATTGACGGAGGAAAACAACCATGGCAAAGTTGATCGAATGCATCCCCAATTTCAGCTGCTCCAAGGAAAAGGACGAGGCCACCTATAACGCCCTCGTCGAGACCGCCAAGAGCGTTCCCGGCTGCACCCTGTTTGACGCCCAGACCGACGGCAACCACAACCGCTGCGTCTTCACCCTCATCGGCTCTCCCGAGGCCATCGAGGAGGTCGCCTTCCAGCTGACGAAGGTCGCCACCGAGCGCATCGACATGAACAAGCATCACGGCGAGCACAAGCGCATGGGCGCTACCGACGTTATCCCCTTCGTTCCCCAGATGGACGTGACCGTTGAGGAAGCTGTCGAGATGTCCAAGCGCGTTGCCCAGCGTATCTGGGACGAGCTGAAGGTCCCCTCCTTCCTGTATGAGGACAGCGCCACCCGTCCCGAGCGCCGCAATCTCGCCACCTGCCGCAAGGGCGAGTTCGAGGGCATGCCCGAGAAGCTCCTGCAGCCCGACTGGGCTCCCGACTACGGCGAGCGCAAGATCCACCCCACCGCCGGCATCACCGCCATCGGCGCCCGTATGCCGCTGGTCGCGTTCAACTGCAACCTCGAGACCTCTGATGTTGAGATCGCCAAGAAGATCGCCAAGGTCATCCGCGGTTCTTCGGGTGGCTTCCGCAGCTGCAAGGCCATGGGCTTCATGCTCGAGGACCGCGGCATCGCGCAGGTCTCCATGAACATGGTCAACTATGAGGATACCCCGCTGTATGTCACCTATGAGATGATCAAGGCCCTCGCCGAGCGCTACGGCACCCGCGTCATCGAGAGCGAGATCGTCGGCCTGACCCCCGCCAAGGCTCTGATCGACTGCGCTGAGTTCTACCTCAAGGCCAAGGACTTCGACTGCAAGAAGCAGGTCATGGAGTATCACCTGATCGACATGGAATAAAATACTTCAAAAATGCGCTGAAAGCGCATTTTTGAGCGCAACCAGGAAAAGCGGCAGGCCGCTTTTCCTGGTTGGTTTACAGTCCGTTGCGTCGCACTCGCTTTCGCTCGCACGCTGGCGGACTGCAAAGTGTAATTCGCCACGCGCATGTCGCGGCGAATTACGATTAGAATCGTTTGCCGCCGGAGGGCGGCAACGGCTGCGACGCTTTTGGCTCGTGCGGGCGTGGCTGCTCCAAGAGGGGCGGCTGACCGTAAAGGTGCGGCGATGCCGCGCGGGACGAAAACGGCGCGAAATGATGAAAGGAAATATTCAACATGATGAAGTTAGCTGATATGACCGTTACCGGCTTTGCCGATACCGTTGCCTCCGATGCTCCCGCGCCGGGTGGCGGCTCCTGTGCCGCACTCTATGGCTCCATCGGCGCCGCGCTGACCGCGATGGTCGGCGGCCTGACTCAGGCCGCAAGAAGTATGCCGAGTATGCCGAGCATGCTGCCGAGGTCGAGAAGAAGGGCAACGAGCTCAAGACCCGCCTGCTCGACGTTATGGACCGCGACACCGAGCGTTCAACGTCGTCTCCGCCGCGTTCGGTATGCCCAAGGCGACCGACGAGGAGAAGGCTGCCCGCTCCGCCGCCATCCAGGAGGGCCTGAAGGGCTGCACCAAGACCCCGATGGAGATGATGGAGCTCATCGACGAGACCCTGACGCTTGCACAGTCCCTGCTGGGCCGCTTCAACGACACCTCCGCGAGCGACCTGGGCGTCGCGTTCCTGTCCCTCAAGGCCGGTATCCAGGCGCATGCTGCTAACGTGCTCATCAACGTCGGCTCCCTGAAGGATCAGGAGTTCGCTGCTGAGTACCGCGCCAAGGGCGAGGCCCTGCTCGCGCACGCTCTGCCCCTTGCCGACGAGTGCTACGCTGAGATCGTCAAGCTCATCGAGGGCTAAACGAAAAGATTCATCAAAATGGCTTCGGTGCGCGCACACCGAAGCCATTTGCAGTTTGCAAAGGAGTTGTATTTCCATGACCATCCAGCATTTAACGCCGAGTGACTACATTACGACCAAGTGGTCCGGCGGCCTCACGACCCAGCTCGGCATCGCGCCCGCGAGCGCGGTGTACGCAGACCGCGACTTTTTGTGGAGACTCAGCTCTGCGACCGTTGAGGACGCAGAGTCCGACTTTACGGCCCTGCCCGACTATGAGCGCCTCATTTCGACACTTGAGGGCACGATCGAGCTCAACCACAACGGCGGCGAAAAGCTGACGCTGAATCCCTACGAGGTCCACCGTTTCGACGGCGGGGACAACACCCATTCCTGGGGCCGCTGCCGCGACTTCAACCTCATGCTCCGCAAGGGCAAGTGCGAGGGCAAGATGCGCGGCGAGCACCTTGCGGCGCTCGAGCACAAGACCGTCCACGGCTGCGAGGGCATGACGCTCATCTACTGCGGCGTGGGTGAGGTTCACGTCATCGTCGGCGACGAGAGCGTCGAGCTCAAGGCTGACGAGGCCGCGCGCCTCGACGGCTACGCGGGGGAGATCAAGCTCTGCTCCAAAACGGGCGCAAAGCTGATGCTTGCCAAGGCGAAAGAGATTTAAAAGAAGACTGAAAAAGGAGAGGCGAAAGCCTCTCCTTTTTCAGTCTTCAAAGTCGTTTGGGTCTTCGTCGGTCTGCTTGCGGAAGCGGTCGAGCGCGACGAGAACGGCGGCCGCCGCGGCGATGACGGCAAGGACGCCGATGAGAATGGATACGCATTTTTTCATAGTGATTCCTCCTGTTGTGATAAAGTGTGGAATGGGTTACGGTTCAGCGGAAATGATGTCATAGACCTGCTGCAAAAACGCGTCCTGATCCTGCACGGTGCAGCGGATGTCTTGCCGTCGTAAGCGCGGAAAAGCGACAGCTTGCCAAAAAAGTTCCGGCAGGTGACAAGCACGCCCTCGCCGGTGCTGCCGTCAGGGAAATCGGTCGCGTCGAAGCAGAAGCCGACCTCCCAGCAGAAGTCACCGTCCTGCGTGCGGTGGGTCGTGCCGCCCTGCGGCAGAAGATTGGCGAGCGAGCGGCAGAATTTCTGTTGTGAGAGAAGTGAAATCAGCGTTTCCGTGCGCTCCTCGCCGCGCAGCCATTCTGAGCTTTCCACGCTGCGGCCCGGTTCGTCGATGGAGACCGTAAGATAGTCAGTGTATACCAGTTCACTCTGCGTGATATCCAGCCCGAACATTGCCTCAAGCGTCATTGGCCGCATGTAGATCAAAGCTGCGAGGACGAGAACAGCCAGAATGCCGAGGGGGAGAAGTCACTTTTTCTTCATGGGGAAACCTCCTCGAAAGTACTTCTACTCTATTAGACGCAGAAAATGCAAAAAAGTGTCACAATTTTGCAGATTTTTTCAATGGAGTATGGAACAGGCTACTACCATCAACATAACATGAAAGGCTGTGCTTTGCAAGTTTGCAGGCGCAGCCTTTCAGAAAATTTAAGAAGTGGGTCATCCCCGTCCGCGGCCGATCAGGCAGCAGAGGAGGAACGCCGCAAGGTCGCAGACGACGACCGTCGCACCCACGGGGGTGGAGAGCAGATACGACCCCGTGAGCCCGAGGCAGAAGCACATGACCGAGAGCCCCGCGGCAAAGCACACGACAGAGCGGAAGCTCTTGAACACCCGCATCGCGGACAGCGCCGGGAAGATGATGAGGCTCGAGAGCAGCATCGCGCCCATCATGCGCATACCGAGCACGACGGAGAGCGCCGTTAGAACGGACAGGATCGTCTTGTACGTGCCGACGCGCACGCCCGTCGCGCGGGCAAAGGACTCGTCGAACGTGACGGAAAAGAGCTTGTGGTAGAAGAGAATGTAGAGCGCGAGCACGCAGAGCGCGAGCGTGACGCTCAGGATGACGTCCGAGCGCGACATCGCGAGGATGCTGCCGAACATATAGCTGTCGACATCCGTCGTCATGCCGGTGGTGAGCGAGGTGACGATGACGCCGATGGCGAGCGCCGAGGCGGAGAACACCGCGATCATCGCGTCCGCGCTGACGCGGCTCTTTTCCGCGACGTGCATCAGGATGAACGCCGCGATGACCACAACGGGGATGGAAAACCACAGCGGCGCGAAGCCGCACGCCACCGCGACCGACAGCGCGCCGAACGACACGTGGCTCAGCCCGTCGCCGATCATGGAGTAGCGCTTCAAAACGAGCGGCACGCCGAGCAGCGACGCGCACAGCGAGACCAAAATGCCGACAACAAACGCGCGCACGATGAAAGGATAGGCGAACATCGAAAGAAGCAGCTTCATGCTCTGTCACCTCCAAACCGTTTGCCGGCGGGCGACGATAAAAACTCGTCTACCGTGCCGTAAAAGCAGCCCGCGCGGTCGACGCAGAGGATGTGCTTGGCCTCGCGCAGGGCGTTTTCAATGTCGTGCGTGACCATGATGATGGCCATACCCTCGCGCTCGTTCAAATAGCGCAGCGTTTTGTAAAGGTCCTGCATGCTCGCGGGGTCAAGGCCCGTGACAGGCTCGTCGAGGATAAGCAGGTCATTTGCCGCGCACAGGGCGCGCGCAAGCAGCACGCGCTGCTGCTGCCCGCCCGAGAGCTCGCGGTAACACTTGTCCTTGAGTTCCAGCACGCCGAGCTTGCCGAGGTTCATCAGCGCCGCCGAGCGTTCCTCTGCCGTGTAGAAAAAGCGCGCGCGGCGGTTCGAAAAGCCCGAGAGCACGACCTCTGTGACCGTTGCGGGAAAGTCGCGCTGCGTGGGCGTCTGCTGGGGCAGATATCCGAGTCGGCCCTCGCGCTGGGCGGGGCAGTCGATCTTGCCCGCGAGAGGCGAGAGAAGGCCGAGGAGCGAGCGCAGCAGCTCGATTTGCCGCTGCCGTTTTCGCCGACGATGCAGAGGTAGTCCCCCGCGCGGACGGTGAGGGTCAGGTGCTCCAGGAGCGGTTTGTGCTCGTAGCCGAGCGTGACGTCCTCGCACGCGAGGACGATGGGCGATTCATTCATTCGTTGAGCCCTTTCTGAGTGCTTCGTAGTTGCGCTCCATGAGCGTGAGGTAGGTCTCGCCCGCGTCAAAATCCGCGCGCGAGACGGTCTGCATCGAATATAGGGTGTCGACCGCCGCGCCGGTGCACTCACTCACCACAGCGGCGACCTTTTTCGTGCCGAAGTCGATGGTGTAGACCACGGGGATGTCCTCGTCCTCCACCTTGTCGATGAGGTACTTGATGGTGGCGAGCGACGGCTCGGTGTCGCCCGAGCAGCCGTGGAACGCTGCGCGGTAGTCCAAGCCGAATTCGCGGCAGAAGTAGAGCATCGGGAAGCGGTCGGCGAAGACGAGGAGCTTGTGCGGCGTGGACGCGCAGAGGTCGGCAAAGCGCGCGTCCAGTGCTTCGATCTGCGCGCAGTAGCCATCACAGTTCGCGCGGTAGAAATCTTCATTTGCGTGATCGGCCTTGCAGATCGCGTCGCAGACGGCGCGGCAGAGGACAACGGCGTTTTTCGGCGACGTCCAGATGTGCTCGTCGTATTCGACCTCGTCGCTGTCGTGCTCATCTTCTTCATGATCGTGGTCATGGTCATCATGGTCATCGTGGCTGCCATGCTCATGGTCGTGGTCATGGCCGTCCGCGCCCTGCATGCCCTCGACATATTCCTCGTCGAGCGCGTCGACGTAGTCCATCATGCGGGCGATGACGGCGATATTTTCGCCCGCGGCGCCAGCATGCTGTCGACCCAGTATTCCCCCTCGCCGCCGTTGTAGAGGAAAACATCGGATTCGGAGATCGTGACGGCGTCGAGCGGCGTGGGCTCGAAGCTGTGCGCCTCGCGCCCCGGCGAGAGCAGAAGCGTGACGTCCGCGCGGTTGCCGACGATGGCGCGGGCGAAGTCATAATAGGGGAAAAGCGTCGCGACGATCTGGATTTTGCCGTCGTCCGCCTTTTCCGCAGGCACGGTGCAGGCGGTGAGGGAAAATGCCAGCGCGAGCGCCAAAAAAAAGGAAGCAATGCGTTTCATGCGCCTCCTGACACTCGCGGCACAGGCCGTAGAACATCGTCTTGCGGGGATTGATGGAAAAGCCGTGCTCATGCTCCAAATGCTCGTAGAGCGGCGCGAGCTGGTGGCAGTCGAGGTGCACGATGCGCCCGCAGCGCTCGCACTTAAAGAGGCAGCAGTCCGATGCGCAGCTGTGGGTGCAGAACTGATAGTACGCGCCCTCGTCTGTCGTGACCTTGTGGACGCTGCCCTGCCGCTCGAGCTTTTCAAGCTGCCGGTACACCGTCGCGATGCCGATGTGCTCGCCCTGCTCGCGCAGCGCGTCGACGATCGCCGCCGCGCTGACCGGCGAGTCCGCGCGCTCAGAAAGGCAGTCGAGCACTGCCTTTTGCTGTTTGGTCGTATAGGTCGCCATAGTGGCTCCTGAATTTGAAAATGAAAATCAATTTCAAATTATAGCCGAAAATTTTCGCCTGTCAAGCATTTTGTGCAGGCAAATCTTGCCATTTTCCGGTAAAAATGGTAAATTTAAGGCGAAAGCATTGGAAGTGAGAGACTGCGTACAAGAAGAACATCCTGTGGAAAAAGAAAGGAGATTCCGCATGAACTGCCCCTACTGTGCAAAGGAGATGGAGTCCGGCTACCTGCGCGGCGGCAGCGGCTACGAGCTTCTGTGGACGGAAGAGCCGTTCAAGATGACCTCTCTCCCGACCGGAAACAATTTCTTCGTCTGCAAAGCATCCGACGTCTACCGCCCCATCGCCCACCTTTGCCGCGCCTGCGGCAAGATCGTTCTGGACATCAAAAAATAAGAAAGCGCCGCGGATCTCTCGACCCGCGGCGCTTTCCGCAAAAATCTATCACACAGCATTCGCCGCACCGCGGCGAACAGGCCTGCGCACCCCGCCGCATTTGCCGCCTACGGCGGCAAACAGGCTCCGGCACTTCGCGCCGCATTTTCTGCCCCACAGGCAGAAAACAGACCCTCCGCACTACAATTGACGCAAAGACTTACATCATAGTTAAGCCTCGCAGAGTTTCGCGCCGCGCACGGCGCGAAAAAATTTTAATCATAAATCGCCGCGACATGCGCGTGACGATTTATTCTTCTCGCTCCGCAAACGTGCGCGCCTACGGTGCGTGCGCTGCAGCGGAGCGCACCCCCCCTTCAAAAAAGAAAGGCTGTCCTTTCGGACAGCCTTTCTTTTTTGAAGTGAAATTATTCGTAGATGGGGTACTTTCTTCGTCAGGGCGACGACGGCTCCTGAGCCTTCTCCTTGCTGCCCTCGAAGTCGCGGGCGACCATACCCATGATGCGGGCGATCTCCTTCATGTCCTCTTCCTTCAGGCCGCGGGTGGTGGCAGCGGGGGTGCCGACGCGGATGCCGGAAGTGACGAACGGCTTCTCGGGGTCGTTGGGGATGGCGTTCTTGTTGACGGTGATGAAGCACTCGTCCAAGCGACGCTCGATCTCCTTACCGGTGATGTTGAAGTTGCGGACGTCGACGAGCATGAGGTGGTTGTCGGTGCCGCCGGAGACCAGACGGAAGCCTTCAGCCTTCAGACCCTCGGCAAGAACGGCAGCGTTCTTGACGACCTGCTCACCGTAGGCCTTGAACTCGGGCTTGAGCGCCTCGCCGAAGCAGATGGCCTTGGCAGCGATGATGTGCTCGAGCGGGCCGCCCTGGGTGCCGGGGAACACGGCGGAGTCGATCTTCTTGGCCAAGTTGATGGTCTCCATCTCGCCAGTCTCGATGTTCTTCTTGGTAATCTCGTTCTTGCACAGGATCATGCCGCCGCGGGGGCCGCGCAGGGTCTTGTGGGTGGTGGTGGTGACAACGTCGGCATAGGGCACGGGGCTCTCGTGAACGCCAGCGGCGACGAGACCGGCGATGTGGGCCATATCGACCATGAAGAAAGCGCCGACGGAATCAGCGATCTCACGGAACTTGGCGAAGTCGATCTTGCGGGGATAGGCGGAAGCGCCGGCAAGGATCATCTTGGGCTTGCACTCCTGCGCGATGCGGTAGACCTCGTCGTAGTCGATCATTTCGGTCTCATCGTTGAGGGAGTAGGGGACCTGATGGAAGTACTGGCCGGAGATGTTGACCGGGCTGCCGTGGGACAGGTGGCCGCCATGGGCGAGGTTCATGCCCATGAAGGTGTCGCCGGGCTGGAGCATAGCCTTGAACGCGGCCAGGTTGGCGGAAGCGCCGGAGTGGGGCTGGACGTTGGCGTGCTCAGCGCCGAACAGCTTGCAGCGCGCTGACGGGCGATCTCTTCGGTCTCGTCGACGCAGTAGCAGCCGCCGTAGTAGCGCTTGCCGGGATAGCCCTCGGCGTACTTGTTGGTAAGGCACGTGCCCATAGCATCATGACAGCGGGGAGACGATGTTTTCGGAGGCGATCAGCTCGATGTTGCGCTGCTCGCGGTGATACTCCTTCTCAATAGTGGCGCCGACTTCGGGGTCATACTGGGACAGGAATTCCATGGTTTCTTTGATCATGGTGCGTGTTCCTCCTCTGATTTTTCAGTCGATTGATATATTACCGGCGGCTAAGCTGAAAAGTGCGAACTTATGCCGGTTCTCTCACACCTTAGGATAGCAAAAAAAGTAAGGCCCTGTCAAGGAAAACCGGGCCTTGGAGGGGCTGAATTTATTAGGGAAAAGAGGAATATCACCTTAAAAACGTAAAAGTGTGCCAAAAGGGTCGAAAAGGGATTGACGCGTGTTGTGCAATCTGCTATGCTGTGCCTGCATGAAGTTTGAATTTTGAAGAGCTTTATGCATCGGCAGAGTAGGAAACCATGTGTTTACGCGAAGAGCGAATAGTGCCGTCGGGATGGGAAGTTGCCCGCGGACGAAAAACCCATGGTTTGCAGTATGGTTTCCGCATCCGCTTGCCACTCAGAAGAGAGTTTAAGTGAGGCCTCTCCTCCGCGTGGTTCCTGCCATCCGGAGGGAGAGGTGTTTTCTTTTTCACCGGATTAAGCCGTTCCGCGCGCGCCGCAGCCGCGGGAAAATCTTTTGATGAAAAAGGAGGTCCTCACAATGTCCCTTCAGATCGAAGCGCTTTCCCCTATCATGTGGACGATCATCATCGCGGTCGCCTCGTGCTCATCGCCGCGGTGGTCTTCACGTGGAAGTCCTCGGCCATGTCCACGCGCAAAATGGTCACCATCGCCATGCTGACCGCAGTTTACGTTGTGCTGAACTTTGCCGGTACGGTGCGCCTTGGCTGGATCAATATCTCCGTCGCGTCGCTGCCCGTCATCGTGGGCGCGATGCTCTACGGTCCGGTCGGCGGCCTGCTCGTCGGTCTTCTCGGCGCATTCATGGGTCAGCTTCTCACCTATGGCGTGACCGCGACCACGATCCTGTGGATCCTGCCGCAGGCAGCGCGTGGCCTGCTCGTCGGCGTGTATGCCAAGCACTGCGGCTACAAGTTCTCCAGCGGTCAGCTCACGCTTGCGCTGATCGGCACGGCGCTGGTCGTGACGGCGCTCAACACGGGAGCGATGTATATCGACAGTGTGATCTACAACTACTACAGCTACGCCTATGTTTTCGGCGGCCTGGTGGTGCGTATCATCTCCGGTGCGGCTACGGCGGTGCTGATGGTGTTCGTGGCCCCGCCGGTCGTGAACCTGCTGAACCGCTCGCTCGACACGGTGCGCACGGCGCAATAAAAAAATATTCAAAAAAGAGGGACGCAGTTGAAAACTGCGTCCCTCTTTTTTGAGAAAGATTGCACTCCGCGGCAGCGCACGCGCCATAGGCGCGCACGTTTGCGGAGTGAGAAGAGTTTTTCTGACGCGCACGCCCCAGGGCGGCTTCTCTTGCCGCTTTGCGACAATTCACCTTCTGTCGTCAGAAAAACGATTTTAATTTCTTTCGCGTCTGCGGACGCCTGGGCAGCCGTTAGCAGCTTTGCTGCTTTACGGATGCCGCGTACCCCTTGCGGGTAAAAACTCTGCGACGCGTTTTATTGCCGCTCGCTTTCGACCAGCGAGAGTAGGGTCTGCTCGAAGCCGTATTGGTCGCGGAGACGGCGGGACTCGGTGAGCTTTTTGGTGCCGCGGTGGCCGGTACGGTGACAGCGGAGCATCAGATTTTTGGGCGAGTGGGCGAAGTCGATGAACTCGATGACGTCGACGTCGTAGCTTCGTCCTCCAGGACCGCTGCGCGGATGGCGTCAGTCAGCAGCGCCGAGAAGCGCTCCTGAAACAGCCCGTGGGAGAGCAGAATGTCGAAATCGCCGCCCTTTTGGATGGTCTTATTGACCTCGTGCTGGCAGCAGGGGACGGAGAAGATGTGCTCGACGCCGCGGGAGATGGCGTAGTGCAGGGCGTAGTCGGTCGCGACGTCGCAGGCATGGAGCGTGACAAGCATGTCAATGTGCTCTCTGTAGAGCACATCGCGCGTAACATCAGCCACGACGAAGTGAAGATCTGAATAGCCGTAGCGCGCGGCGACCTCATTGCAGTGCTCGACCACGTCTTCTTTCAAGTCATAGCCGATGATCTTGGCGCGCACGCCGCGCTTGACGGCGAAATAGTAGTACAGCACGAACGTGAGGTACGATTTGCCGCAGCCAAAATCGAGAATCGTGATCTCGTCGCGGCCGTAGGCGCGGAACGCGTCGTCCACGAGCTCGATGAAGCGGTTGATCTGCTTATATTTGTCGTATTTCGCCTTGACGATCTTGAAGTCCGGCGTAAATACGCCGAGGTCGACGAGGGCGGGGATGTTCTCGCCCTCCTGCAAAATGTATTCCTTCTTGCGGTTGTGCGAGGCGGTCACGGCGCGCGGGCCGCGCCGGACTTGGCCGTGCACTTGTACGCGCCGTTCGTCTTGCGGACGTACTGGCGCGTCTCCGTTTCGGTGCAGAGCGTGACAGAGCGGAACAGACCGTCAAGCTCCTGCTCGAACGTTTCGAGCAGCGCGCCGCGCGCGACGTTGCGGTGCGCGACCTTCTGCCCCTGCTGGTATTCGAGCTGGAAAAAGACCTTCCCGCGCAGCGTTAAGGGCCGCACGGTGACACGCGAGTGACCGATGCGCGCGACCGGCTCGGCGAGGACGAGCTTGGTGAGCGTGTCGAGCCGTTCGGAGAGGTCGGAGACTACGATGCTCATGCGCCAAACCTCTCTTTGAGCGCAAGGTGCGCAGCGTACAGCTCGTTTTTGCTGTAGGTGTTGTTCTCGTCCTTGAGAAGCATTTTGATGGCGTCCTTGGCCGTGCAGTCACTGCGCACCATGCAGTCGACGAGCAGCGCTCAGGCGAGGTGATGTGTTCGACCTCGCGCAGGCGGTAGTCATCGCAGACCTCGACAATGAGGGCATATTCACCCTTTTCGTAGGTCTCCTTCGCGATGAGCTGATCCTTGACCTCCTGCGGCGTGCCGCGGAAGGTCATCTCGTGGAGCTTTGTCATGTCGTTGCAGAGGCACAGGCGCAGCTGCGCGTTTTCCTCGATGAAGAAGTCGATGACGCTCATGATGCGCTTGGGAGATTCGTAAAAGGCGTAGGTCGCGGTGTCGCCCTTGCGCATCATCATCAGCACGCGGCGGCGGTCGGCCGTCTCGCGCGGGAAAAAGCCATAGAAGAAAAAGGTCGAGAGGTCAAAGCCCGAGATCGATAGCGCGTTGACCGCGGCGCAGCAGCCGGGCACGCCGATGACGCGAATGCCGTTTTCGACTGCGGCGCGGATGAGCTCGTTGCCGGGGTCGGAGATGCAGGGCGTGCCCGCGTCGGTGATGACGGCGATGTCCTTGCCGGAGGCAAGCTGTTCGATGAACCACTTCGCCTTGCCGTATTCGTTGAACTTGTGGTTGGCGCTCAGACTGTTGCCGCGGATGCCGAGCTTGTTGAGCAGCACCACGCTGCGGCGGGTGTCCTCGGCGGCGATGATGTCGGCGGTGGACAGGATTTCACGTCCGCGCTCGGACATGTCGCGCGAGTTGCCGATGGGCGTTGCGACGATATAAAGGGTGCCGGTGGCCTTCTGCTCGTCCATAAGATCCTCCAAAAAGCAAAAATTTCTCATTATGCTGACAGTATAGCCTATTTTCGCCCGCTTGGCAAGGCGGGAGAAGCGGCGGGATTTGCGATTGCTTTTTGCCGCGGGCACGGTATAATGGAGAAAACTGCCGAACAAAGGAGAATCGGGCATGAAAAAGAGACTGTTCCGCTTGGGCGCGCTCTGCTGCGTCGCGGCGATGACGATAACGACCAGCGCGCAGGCGCTCAGCGTGGAGGAGGCCTACGATATTTTGCAGCGCAGCTATGTTGATAAGCTGCCGCGCGCCGCGCAGGACGCGAAGTCGCTCGACGAGCTCTTTTCCTACACGGATGACTACACGTACTACATGACGGCGGAGGAGTATCAGGCGTTTTTTGCAGGGCGTCGAGGGTGATGTGAGCTTCGCCGGCATCGGCGCGGAGATCACCTATGTGCGAGGGCATCCGCATCGTCTCCGTCCTCAAGGGCGGCGGCGCGGAGAAGGCGGGCCTTGCCGCAGGCGACATTATCATCGCCATTGAGAGCGAGTCCTGCGCGGCCGGGCGCGCGGAGCACCGGCGCCAAGCTCCTCGGCGAAGCGGGGACGAGCGTGACCGTCACGTCCGCCACGCGGACCGGCACGCAGGCGGATT
>ENA-OQIO01000800-OQIO01000800.1-human-gut-metagenome-genome-assembly--contig:-NODE-800-length-16251-cov-2.396738_pt1 | contig 16251 bp, 19 predicted proteins | sample MGYA00242573_ERZ504737 | MGnify/ENA primary metagenome ERZ504737 (study PRJEB26092, sample SAMD00036203) | human gut metagenome | host: Homo sapiens | study: EMG produced TPA metagenomics assembly of...
TCGATCGATGCTCAGACGTACGTAGCTGTACATCGATCGATGCTCAGACGTACGTAGCTGTACATCGATCGATGCTCAGACGTACGTAGCTGTACATCGATCGATGCTCAGACGTACGTAGCTGTACTCGGTTTCATAGGCAGTTACTTTATGATTTAATGCTACTGCGCCGCCGAAAACCTTGGTAAGTTTTCCCGCTTTGTCTAGTGCAGTGATGTCTCTGCGCACTGTGGACTCTGATGCATCCAGAAGTTCTCTTAGCTCTGTTACTGTAACACTCTTTTTTTCTTCCAGGAGCTTCAGAATAATATCAAATCTCTGTTCTGTAAGCATATGCTTCTGCCTCCATTGTATATTTACTTTGATTGTTTACTTCTGATTATTTTCTCCGATATCTACGAATTGCTCCGCTGCTTCGTAGCTCCCGCAACTCTACAAACATTCGGAATCCGCAGATTTACTTCGTAAATCGCTACTTCCTCATGTTTGGCGGTCCCAAGTTCAAAAGTCTTATCGTGCAAGCACGAACGACTTTCTGACCTTTTGACCCTGATATCTCATTATAACAGAAACAGGAGATGAATGCATCATCTCCTGTCTGTCAGTTTCTTATATTTAATTCTATGAATTACAGGTTCTCCTGCATGAATTTGCTTACTGCTTCATATGCTGCTTCTTCATCAGCGCCTTCGATTGTGAATGTTACTTCATGACCTTTCTTAACGCCAAGTCCCATCAGTGCAAGAAGTTTTCTGCAGTCTACTTTTTTACCTTCTTTTTCAATAGAGATTGTTGACTCAAATCCCTTTACCAGTTTTACAAGTTCTCCTGCAGGACGTGCGTGGATTCCTTCGTTGTCTGTAACTACATACTTAAATTCTTTCATTTTGATATCCTCCATATTCTTTATTTTAATTTTTTGTTATTGCTTTTTTATTTCGCTGCTTATGCTGCTTTCTTCTTTAACAGACCAAGAAGAACTGCAGAGATTACTGTTCCCGCAACCAGTGCGACCAGGTACATAACTGCGTTTCCAACCACAGGGAATACGAAAATTCCACCGTGTGGTGCCATCAGTGTACAGTCGAATGCCATGGAAATCGCTCCTGCCACCGCAGATCCTACGATACAGGAAGGAAGTACACGAAGGGGGTCAGATGCTGCGAATGGAATCGCACCTTCTGTGATAAATGCAAGACCCATGATAAAGTTGGTAGGACCTGCATCTCTCTCTTCTTTTGTGAACTTATCCTTAAACAGCAGTGTTGCCAGTGCAATTGCACAGGGAGGTGTCATACCGCCAATCATAACTGCTGCCATAATATCATAGTTACCTGCTGCAATTGCAGCTGTTCCGAATACATATGCTGCTTTGTTGAACGGACCACCCATATCAATAGCCATCATTCCGCCAAGCACAATGCCAAGTATTACTTTACTAGAACTTCCCATTCCTGTCAAGGCATTATTCAGACCTGTGTTGATACCGCCCATAACCGGCTCTACAATAAATGTCATCAGGAGTCCCATAACAAGGATTCCAACTACAGGATAGATTAAAACAGGAGCGATCTTTTCCAGGGCTTCCGGAAGTTTATCACATAATTTACGAAGTCCAAGAATAATATATCCGGCTGCAAAGCCTGCAAGCAAAGCTCCAAGGAAACCAGATTTACCGTTGGCTGCCATCATACCGCCTACCAGACCAAGTGCAAGTGCCGGTCTGTCACCGATTGCCATTGCAATAAATCCGGCAAGGATCGGAAGCATAAATCCGAATGCTGTACCACCGATGCTTTAAACAGAGCCGCTACCGGAGTAATGGTACCGAAGTTTGCTCTCTGATCTGCCGGAAGCGCACTTAAATCTACACTTAATCCATCGATCAGGAACGCAATGGCGATCAGGATACCACCGCCTACAACCAACGGAAGCATATGAGATACGCCATTCATCAGCTGCATATAGATCTTATGTCCTACACTGCCGCCGGATTTGTTACCGGCAGAAGATGTCTGGGAACCGGCTGCTGCGTGGTAGACCGGTGCATCCCCATTGATTGCTCTGTCAATGAGCTGATCTGCTTTACTGATTCCGTCGGATACCTGACATTCGATCACTTTTTTTACCATCGAAACGTTCCATGGGAACTTTGGCATCTGCTGCGACAATAATACAGTCTGCATCAGCAATCTCCTGATCTGTCAGCACATTCTTTGCACCGCCGGATCCGCGGGTTTCGATCTTTATAAAACAGTTCTTTGCTTTTGCAGCTTTTTCAATTCCTTCTGCTGCCATGTACGTATGTGCGATACCGGTAGGACAAGAAGTAACAGCAAGGATCTTAGCCTGTGTTCCTTCTGTTGATCCGGTATCTGCCAGTCTCTCATCAATATCTTTCTTTTCACTGTCTGCCCTGTCAATAATATCCATAAACTCATCTACAGACGATGCATTGCGAAGAGATTCTGTAAACTCCTCATCCATCAGCATCACAGAGAGCTTGCTGAGTACATCCAGGTGAATGTTATCCTCTGTATTCGGCGCTGCGATCAGGAATAATAAGGTTACAGGTTCATCATCCAGTGCCTCAAACTCTACACCATTTTTGATGACCATTGCCGCAAGTCCCGGCTTCTTAACTGCATCACATTTACCATGAGGAATAGCAATTCCCTCGCCAATACCTGTTGTGCTCTCTTCTTCTCTTAAATATACCTGTTTACGATAAGCCTCACGATTGCTGATCTTCTCACTCTTTACCATCAGATCAACTGCCATATCCAGAGTTTCTGACTTTGTTTTCGGAGCAGCTGTTAACGATACGCTTCGTCTGTCAAGCAGGTCTGTTATTCTCATCTCTTCTTCCCCCTTTATTATTTTTCGGTTATCTGACGATAAACCGCTTCTATTTCTTCCTTTGTTGCAAGATTTTCAGAAAATGCACTTGCACTTCCTGCTGCAATTCCCATGTGGAATGCATGTTCGTAATCCTTCTTCTCCATCCAGCCTGCAACGAATCCTGCTACCATGGAATCTCCTGCACCCACACCATTTGCCAGCCTGCCTTTTGGTGCAGGTTCTTCAAATACCTGTCCATCCTCTGCTACCAGAACTGCACCTTCGCCAGCCATGGAGATCAGCACATTTCTTGCACCTTTTTCCTGAAGTTTCTTTCCATAAGGAATTACATCTTTTCTTGTTTTTAATTCTACACCGAAGATCTCGCCCAGTTCATGATTATTTGGTTTTACAAGGAACGGATGATATTTCAGGACATTGACCAGAAGATCCTTTGTGGCATCAACTATGATCATCACACCTTTTCCATCCAGCCTTGCCATGATCTGTTCATACATGTCATCCGGCATAGAAGATGGAATGCTGCCTGCCAGGAAAAGTACATCGCCTTCTCCAAGCTCTTCCAGTTTCTTCATCAGTTCCTCTACTTTATCCTTGCTGATCACCGGTCCTGCACCATTGATCTCGGTTCCGTCAATAGATTTCAGTTTCAGATTGATCCTTGAAACCCCTTCACTAATCTGAATGAACTCAGATTTCACTCCCATCTCATGTAATCTACGGATAATTTCTTTCCCTACAAACCCTGCGGTAAATCCAAGTGCAGTGTTCTCAATCCCAAGATTCATAAGGACTGTGGAAACATTAATTCCCTTTCCCCCCGGAAGCATCAGCTCTGAACTTGTTCTGTTTGTCAGCCCCAGTTTAAAATCATCTACGAAACGATATAGTCCAGAGATGGATTAAAAGTCACTGTGTAAATCATCTCTTCTTTCCCTCCCGTTTTATATTGGTATCCTTTCGGAGTCTTTATTTCACTTGCACCAAAAGATTCCAAAAGTACATATTGCCATGTCTTTTCTGCATGTTCGTGACTGTTTTTTGTTTATGATCTTAGTATACTGTCATATTCATCCAAAGTCAATCAAACTAATTCATAAAATAATGACTGATTTTGGTTTACTTTGCACAAAAAGTCATAATCAGTCAAATGCAAGCAGAAAAATCCTCTGATCAGGATTGCTATAAATTCCATAATCAGAGGATTTACTGTTATTTTATTACTTTTGATTCCTTACATTTTATGCTTTTCTGCTGCAAAGAACGCTTTTGTTTCTTTTACGATCACTCCACTTAATGCGAACAATGCGATCATATTCGGAATCGCCATCAGTCCGTTGAAGATATCTGCGATTGTCCATACAGCACTTACTGTCATGTACGGTCCGATAAATACTGCCAGAATGTAAAGCCAGCGATATGTAAGGATTGTTTTCTTATGTCCGTTTGTCAGATATTCCAGACATCTTTCACTGTAATAATCCCATCCAAGAATTGTAGTAAATGCAAAGAATACCAGACAGATCATTAATACAAATGCAGAAATCTGTCCAGGGATCGGAAGTCCATGCTGGAATGCATAGGTTGTTACCTGAACACCTTCCAGACCTTCTACCTGCCATGCACCTGTCAGCACGATGGAAAGGCCTGTCATTGTACAGATCACGATTGTATCAATAAATGTACCAGTCATGCTTACAAGACCCTGACGTACAGGCTCTTTTGTCTGAGCTGCTGCCGCTGCGATAGGTGCGCTACCAAGACCTGCTTCATTTGAAAAGATACCACGAGCCACACCTTTCTGCATGGATACGATCATTGTTCCTACCACACCGCCTGTCACTGCTGACGGATTAAAGGCTCCCTTCACAACTGTTACGATAGCTGCCGGGATCTCTGTAATGTTTAAAAGAATCAGCGCTACACTGAAGATCAGATAGATCACCGCCATAAACGGTACAATAATCTGGCTGACTGTTGCAATTCGTTTCAGACCACCGATGAGGATTGCTGCAACACAGGCTGCAAGAATCAGGGAAGAAATTACAACTGCCCAGGAATACTCTCCAAGGAACGGAATATTTACGCAGTTTGATTTGTTCGGATCAAAGAAGTTCTGAACTGCACTGGAAATACCATTTACCTGACTGAATGTACCGATTCCGAAAAGACCTACACATACACCAAAGAATGCAAAGATCTTTGCAAGCCATTTCCATTTTGTTCCCATACCTTTCTCAATATAATAGAAAGGACCACCAAGGCTGTGACCGTCTTCTGCTACCACACGGTATTTCACTGCAAGAAGACCTTCGGAAAATTTTGTTGCCATTCCGAAGAATGCTGCCAGAATCATCCAGAATAAAGCTCCGGGACCTCCGGCACAGACAGCAGTTGCAACACCGACGATATTACCGGTTCCGATTGTGGCGCTCAGTGCTGTACATAAAGCTGCAAAGCTGGAAATCTCACCATCGCCTTCTTCTTCGTTCTTAAACATCCATTTCAATGCAAGAGGGAGTCTTCGCATCTGAAGAAGTCCAAGTCTGGCAGTTAACAGGATACCACCTGCCATGATCAGGACCATAAGGGGCACGCCCCAGACCAGATTGTCTACTGTTGTCAAAAAAGAATTGATCGCTTCCCACATAATAATAAATCTCCTTTTTCTTTTAAAAAGTGTAATATATTGTACAGCTGGGAAACAAAGTAATAACAGACCGTTTCAAAAATCAGAAGTTCAGAAAATACTGTTCATATAGTTCATATGAATCAGCGGGGATGATAAAGCATCCTCTGTCCTTTTGCCTGAGAGATTCAAGACACGAATCAGATAACCATTTGTGGGCAGCTATTGATAATTCGTGTTATTTGCACCTTCGGCCCCCGATCTAACGGGTGTCTCCAGAGAAACGATCCATTTGCAGTTCTTCCCTGCATCCAGGGAACCTGAGAGTTTTACTCCTTCGGCGGGTATAGCCTTTTGTGTGGCTTCCTCTTTCCTGCAACTTCACCTCGTTAATTTGCTGTTACTGTGGTATACTATAGCTCTTAAATTTGAACTCGTCAATAGAAAATTAAACTTTTATAAAAAAAGTATAAAAATTCCAGAGATTTCCACCTTGTAAAATCCCTGGATATTTAAATAATTTTTATACATCAGCCATATCAGCCGCAAACAGTGCTGCGCCAAGTGCACCGCAAAGCTGAGCCTTGTCACTGATCACCAGCTTTGTTCCAAGCTTCTCTTCCAGTGTCTTTACCAGGCCCTTATTCTTAGAAACACCACCGGTCATCATATATTTCTCCTCACCGCCCACACGTCTGGTAAGGGCGGCAGTCTTTACGGCAACCGCCTTATTCAGGCCATGGACAATATCATCTGTTGCCTTATTCTGGGCGATCAGGGATACAACTTCTGATTCTGCAAATACTGTACACATACTGGAAATTGTAATATCTTCTTTGAATTCCAGCCCACATTCGCTCATCTGATCCAGATTCATTTCCATGGTACGTGCCATCATTTCCAGAAATCGTCCGGTTCCTGCCGCACATTTGTCATTCATAACAAAATTTGCAACTGCACCGTTCTCATCCAGTCGGATCACCTTGCTGTCCTGTCCGCCAATATCAATAACAGTACGGACTTCCGGATTCAGGAAATGCGCACCTCTTGCATGACAGGTGATCTCTGTGATACTCTTATCACCATTTTTAATAGCTGTACGTCCGTATCCAGTAGTAACCAGCGCATCAATATCTTCTCTCTGCAATCCGGCCTCCTTCAATGCCTCTGCAAGGGCACGGTCTGCTCCGATAGCAGCTCCTGCTCCTGTAGGCAAGATAATGCTGGTCACAATCTCATGATCTTTATTTAAAATCACCACATCTGTACTGGTAGAACCACTGTCAATCCCTGCGAAATAACCTTTTCCCATTTTTCTCTCTCCTTTTGTGTCTCCATCTATGGTCTGCTCCAGTGTTTCAGGCTGAATGCTCTCTGCAAAAGCTTCCAGTCTGGTAAGAAGCTGACCGCTGCTCTGAATAGTATAATCTGATTCGATTTTTAAAAGAGGTACATCTGTATGATTCTTGATCTCAGCATATTCGAAGCTGTAAAAATCACAAAACTTCACTGTATGATAAATAATCCCCGCAACAGACGGATCATTATAAAGCTTCTTACGACCTGTCGGTCCATCATACGCATACATGGAATCTGCCCCAGAATCTCACCTGCATACCAGTCCATCAGCTCATCAAAAGAAGCACCCTCCGGTGGAAGTATATTTCCCACAGAACGGTTATGCACGCAGGTATCATTCTCTACAGGAAGAGGCATAGCTTTGCTGGTCATTTCAAATAATTCCTGCCCCATTCTGGCGCCAAGCACTGCAATATGGGACTTTGTGATTTTCTCCTGTGCATGGAAAGCAGCCCGGAATTTTCCGGCATCAAACTCTGTGCCTTTGTACTGTGCATAAGCTTCGCCAGCCCTTTTAACTGTACAGCCATACGCTCTCTGCTACAGGCACTGTCACAGTGAAGCACATCCAAAATATAGAGAAAATCCAGCTTGCCGCTTTCAAGCAGAATGTCATAGACACTCCGGATAGTATCACAGCAGCTCACCAGGACAAGTTCCTTGATTTTCCCCTCCATGACTCCTTCCAGAAGTGTTTTTCCAAAACCGCAGATATTGGGATGTGAAACCTGATCGGCCAGGTCAAATCCCTCCGGCATATGATTAAAGTTCTCACATTCCCCGCCAAGAGATTCCAGAAGTTCAATTGGGGTATATTTACAGACATAGTAAGTTTTATTCATTCTCAGCACCTCCCAGCATTTCCAGAAAAGCTCCCAGCCTGGTGGAAGTCTGTCCTTCTCCTCCATGGCTTCGATCACACCCGTCACCGTCCAGGATCAAAAGGGGCAGACCGGCTTCCTCGAACTTCTTCTTTGCAAGCTGTGCCGCACCAAGCGTATGTTTACATCCCCAATGTCCAAACCACACAGCACCGTCTGCTCCTGCCTGTTTCGCATGGCGGATACCGGCTTCAATCCTTCTAAGGGCACTTCCGTTCAGTGAATGATATACCATTCTTTCTGCCATTGCTTCAAAGGGGTTCTCAGGATCAAAATCCGGCTCACAGGTTTCTGCAAGTTCACATCCTACGATCTGGCTTTCTCACTGAAGCAAAGCTCCTGGCGCACTGCATCCGACCAGAATGGAATGGTATGCATCCAGTAAATGTGCTTCCCTTTCGCTGCCGGTGCTTTCTTAATATCTTCAAGAAGCATCTGTGTATACTTCTCTTCTTCTGCTGTTCCCAGAAGGATATTGTTTGTCATTCCTGCATACAAGGGTGTGACCAGATCAGAGGGCACATATCTGTCTGCACGCATCTGCTGATATTTTTTGTAATTCTCCAGAGTCCGCTTACTGCAGGCAAGACGTTCCTTTAATCTGTCCTCAGAGATTGTTTTTCCTGTATTTTTTTCCAGAAATATTTTTAAATCCTTTAACTGATCTGCCACATACTGTACATTCTCTGTGGTCTGATTCCATGGTACATCAATGGCAAATACAGGTACCTGGTAAAAATCTGCCAGGGTACGGAAGGTGAGCAGGTTAGCATCGCAGGTCAGGTTGGTATAAACAATACATTTAGGCTTTGGCAGAAGTCCTTTCTGCGCTGCACCAAGAAATGTCTTGTGATAACTGCACAGTGTCTCTGCAATTCCCTGATTCTCTGCCTGCTGCAAAAATGCCCTCTCTGCTTTGCTTGCAGAAAGATAGCAGGAAAATCCTTCTACATTATAGGGATGTAATCCCACCTCCTGCATCATTTCGCAGGGTGTAAAAATACTTACAATAACAGAATCTTCCGGTTTCTGAAGGGGCCACAGCATGGTATCCATCATCAGGTTTGCAAGATGCCTGTCTGCAGGCATCAGTCTCTTGTCCTGCATGTAACGGAACTTCAGATTCTGCGCCCCCCAACCGGTTTTTAACAGCCGGCGGGCTGACTGAGGCTTTTTATCCGTCAGATTTTCCACATAATGACCAAATGTCTCAATAATCTCCATAGTCTGTCTCTTCCTCATTATGGTAATAATAATTTATCAATTGTCAGTGCACAAATAGTGCCACGGAATATTTTAATAATATCTTTTTGGGAAGTCAAGTTGAATTTTCGTTACTGTTCACACACCACTATTCTGCGAGGTGTTTGCATGAATATGCCAAAATCCCGAGACATACAAGCCAAAAATTCCATTGCCGCAGGCAATCTGGAATGAATTTTGGCTAAGTTACTGTGAACGGAGTGAACAGTAACGAATTTTCTCCAAAGTTCAGCTGTTTTTGCACATTCTTCTTGACAAAAAAGTCTCAAATGATACACTTTTGAATGTATTATTTTTCAAAAAAAGGAAGAAATAATATAGGAAAGATTTTTTACGAAAGGAAGGAATTTTTAAAATGCGTTCATTGGCAGTTTATTTAAAAAACTACAAAAAAGAAAGCATCCTGGCGCCATTTTTTAAATTTCTGGAGGTTGTATTTGACCTGATCGTGCCTATCGTCATTGCACAGATCATTGATGTAGGTATTGCAAACCATGACAACAAATACATTGTCCAGAGATTTTTTATTCTTATTTTAATGGCAGCTCTTGGTCTTGCCAGCAGCATTACAGCTCAGTTCTTTGCAGCCAAAGCCAGCGTGGCTTTGCCACTAAATTAAGACAGGCAGTTTATGACCATGTACAGCATCTGTCTTTTACAGAGCTGGATACCCTGGGAACAGACACCCTGATCACAAGACTTACCGACGATATCAATCAGGTCCAGAACGGACTGAACATGGGGCTTCGTCTTCTTCTTCGAAGTCCGTTTATCGTACTTGGATCCATGGTCATGGCATTTACCATTGATTTTAAATGTGCTCTGGTTTTTGCTGTTGCGATCCCGTTTCTGTTTCTGGTTGTCTTTGTCATTATGTTTTTCAGTATTCCTCTGTTTAAAAAGGTACAGGGAAAACTGGACACAGTAACCGGACTGACCAGAGAAAACCTTACAGGCGTCCGCGTTATCCGTGCATTCTGCCGCGAAAAAGAGGCAGTTGCAGAATTTGATACCCGCAATCAGGAGCTGACAAAGTTAAATCTCTTTGTAGGAAAGCTTTCCGCTTTGTTAAATCCGGTCACTTATGTACTGATCAATATTGCTACTGTTATTCTGATCCAGAAAGCAGGAGTAGAAGTAAATCTTGGCGGTATGCAGCAGGGACAGGTTGTTGCCCTTTATAACTATATGGCTCAGATGATCGTGGAACTGATCAAGCTTGCCTCCCTGATCATCACCCTGAACAAATCTGCAGCCAGCGCAGGACGTGTGGCAGATATCCTGAAAGTGAAATCTACTATGGATTACCCCTCTTCCTCCACATATTCTGCTCAGATATCGAAGGACCTTGCAACAGCAACTGCTGATGCATCACTTTCTGAAAATGCCATCGTATTCAATGACGTAACCTTTGAGTACAGCAAAGCCGGTGCCCCCAGTCTTTCCCATATCAGTTTTTCTGTAAAAAAGGGACAGACCGTAGGTATTATCGGTGGTACAGGAAGCGGAAAAACCACTCTGGTAAATCTGATCTCCAGATTCTATGATGCCAGCAAAGGAACTGTTCTGCTGGATGGTCAGAATATTGAAAATTACACCAGAAGTGATCTCCGCTCCAGAATCGGCGTTGTTCCACAGAAGGCAGCTCTTTTCAAAGGCTCTATCCGAGACAATCTGAAATGGGGCCGGGAAGATGCCTCTGACGAGGATCTATGGCAGGCACTTACCACAGCACAGGGAAAAGAGGTAGTAGAGGGTAAACCGGGACAGCTTGATTTTATGCTGGAACAGAACGGTAAAAACCTTTCCGGCGGCCAGAAACAAAGACTTACCATTGCCCGTGCCCTGGTAAAAAAACCTGAAATCCTGATTCTGGATGACAGTGCCAGTGCCCTGGACTTTGCCACTGATGCAGCACTGCGTAAGTCTCTCAACAGACTTGACTGGAAAGTAACTACATTTCTGGTATCCAGCGTTCCTCCAGCATTCAGCAGGCAGACTTGATCCTTGTCCTTGATAACGGTACTCTGGCAGGTAAGGGTACTCATGCTGAACTGCTGCGTACCTGTGATACTTACCGGGAAATCTACTTCTCTCAGTTTCCGGAAGAAAGAGCCAGATACTCCTCTGTATCTGCAGGTAATATAATGAAGGAGGTGACTGTATGAGCAGATCAACAATAAAAGATCCTGCTAAAAGCAAAAGCAGCGAAACTTTTTTTAAAGTACTGCGTTTCATCGGAAGATACCGTTTTCTGCTGATCTTCAGTATCATACTGGCAGCAGTTTCCGTTATCCTTCAGCTGTATGTCCCAATCCTGTTCGGAAATGCCATTGATCAGGTCATTGCCCAACATCAGGTAAACTTCGAAATGATGTGGTATTACCTGTCACGTATCCTTGTAATGGTCATCCTCTCTTCTGCTGCCACGTGGCTTATGAATGTGATCAATAACCGCATGACCTACCAGACAGTAAAGGATATACGTGCCAAAGCCATCCGACACATTCAGGTACTTCCCCTCTCTTACCTTGACGGACACAGTACCGGAGATATCATCAGCCGTATTATCGCAGATACAGATATTCTATCCGATGGTATGCTGCTTGGATTTACCCAGCTTTTTTCCGGAATCGTAACGATCATCGGAACACTGATCTTCATGTTCTCCAAAAACTTCTGGATTACATTGATGGTCATTGTCTTGACTCCCGTAAGCTTTTTGGTGGCCAAATTTATTTCTTCCCATACCTTCCAGATGTTCCGGAAGCAAAGCGATACCAGAGGGCGTCAGACTGCTCTCATTGAAGAGATGATTGGAAACCAGAAGGTTGTTCAGGCTTTTGGATATGAGGAAAAATCTTCTGAACGCTTTGCAAAGGTTAACAAAGAATTACAGGAATGCAGTCTGAAGGCTGTTTTTTACAGCAGCCTGACAAACCCTTCCACCCGTTTTGTCAATAATGTTATTTATGCCTGTGTTGCACTGGTGGGTGCATTCATTATCCCTGGAGGCAGACTGACAGTCGGAGGACTTTCCGTACTTCTCTCCTATGCCAACCAGTATATGAAACCATTCAATGATATCAGTTCCGTTGTTACAGAACTTCAGAATGCTCTTGCCTGTGCAGGCAGAATCTTCGATCTGCTGGAGGAGGAACCGGAAGTTGCAGAGGTTTCTGAGACACTGAAAGATGTAAAGGGTGAAGTAGATATTAAGAATGTGTGCTTCCATTATGATGAATCAAAGAAACTGATTGAGGACTTTAATCTCCATGTAAAACCAGGTATGCGCGTTGCCATTGTAGGACCTACCGGATGCGGTAAGTCAACCTTTATCAACCTTCTGATGAGATTCTATGATGTAAATTCCGGATCTATTTCCGTTGACGGCAAACCGATCAGAGACATTACCCGCCATTCTCTCAGAAGCAGCTATGGTATGGTGCTTCAGGAAACATGGATCAAAAACGGAACTGTCCGCGACAATATCTCGATTGGAAAACCGGAAGCTACAGATACTGAAATCATCGAAGCAGCCAAGCTTACCCACAGTTGGGAATTTATCCGGAGGCTTCCTAAAGGACTGGACACCATGCTCAACGAAGACAGCTTAAGCCAGGGACAGAAACAGCTGCTGTGTATCACACGAGTTATGCTCTGTCTGCCTCCGATGCTGATCCTGGATGAAGCCACTTCCAGTATTGATACACGAACAGAATTACAAATTCAGGAAGCGTTTGAACGAATGATGGAGGGAAGAACAAGCTTTATCGTAGCTCACAGGCTTTCAACCATCCGAAATGCAGATCTGATTCTTGTTATGAAAGACGGAAGTATCATTGAGCAGGGTACTCATGATGAGCTGATTGCAAAAGGTGGATTTTACCATACTTTATATAACAGCCAGTTTGCAAAAGTTTCTGAATAAAACAAGCCAGATAATAAATCAAAAAGGAACAGCTGTCCATCACGGCTGTTCCTCTTTTTGATTTTGTAAAATGTTTTTTTATTTTTATCAGATTGCCCGGGTAGCATCTTTCAGCCATTCTTTTTCTTCTTCGTTCAAATACGGAGAAATCTTCTCATATACCTGCGCATGGTAATCATTGAGAAGGTTACGTTCCCGGACACTCATCAGTTCCGACACCACTCCATCCAGGTCAAAAGGTACCATAGTCAGAAATTCAAAGCACATAAACTGACCATACTCTGTTTTTTTCAGCTTTTTTACAGACCATCAGATTTTCATGACGGATTCCAAATTCATCCTCTCTGTAATATCCCGGCTCATCAGAGGTGATCATTCCCTCCTCCAGCACTGCATTTCCACCCGGAACAATTTTCCATCGGAAGCTATTGGGTCCTTCATGGACATTCAGAAGATATCCTACTCCATGACCGGTTCCATGTTTAAAATCCTCTCCCATTTCCCACAACGCTGTCTCGCCAGAATATCCAGGTTTACACCGGTACAGCCATGAAGAAATCTGGCAGCTCCCAGATTCAGAGTTCCCCGCAAAACTGCTGTGAAGTACTTTTTCTCTTCCTCAGTAGTCGGCCCCATGACAACAGTACGGGTAATATCAGTAGTTCCCTCTTTATAATGTCCTCCTGTATCTGCCAGAAGAAAGCCGGATGGTTCCAGAGGAATATCCGTTTCGGGTGTTGCAAAATAATGTACAATAGCAGCATGCTTTCCATAGGCAATAATCGGATCAAAACTGTTATCTATGAAATCCTCCTGTTCCGAACGGAATTCATACAGCTTTTCTGCTGCACTTAATTCTGTGATTGGAATCCTTCCAACATTCTTCTTTAACCAGTATATGAACTTTGTAACTGCAACTCCGTCTCTGATATGCGCAATGCGTTCATTTTCCACCTCAACAGGATTCTTCGTTGCCTTGGGAAGAAGTGTAAGATTTTCTTCATCCAGAATCCGGGTGTCTGCCGGAATATTGCTAACCAGACGACTGTTGACTTTCTTTTTGCAGAGAAGAACTTTTTTGTCCTTTTTAAATATTTTCACATACTCATAGATACTGTCATAGGGAAAAAGGGTCACACCATCTTTTTCCAGCGCTTCCAGTACGTCTGTCTGAAAGGCTTTCTCATTTGCAAAAAGTCTGATCTCTGTTTTTGTCATTACAAGATAAGAAAGAACCACCGGACAACAGTGGATATCTCCCCCACGTATATTTAACAGCCAGGCAATATCATCCAGAGAAGTCAGTACAAATAAATCTGCACCCTTCTTCTCCATTGCTTTGCGGATTCTTGCGCATTTATCAGCTCTGGATTCTCCTGCCCATTTTATATCCAGCTCTGTAACCGGTTCACAGGAAAGTACCGGACGGTTTTCCCATATATCGCCTGCCAGATCGTGATCAACACTGAGAGACACACCGTTTTCATCCAGCATTTTCTCCAATTCTGCTGCCTCTTTTGCACTGACAGTACGTCCGTCAAATCCCAGACACCTTCCCTGTGTCAGATTTTTTTTCAGAAATTCATGAACTGTGGGAACTTCCGGTTCACCCATTTTAAATAAAGTAATTCCTGTTCCCTCCAGCTGATCTGCAGCCTGGATAAAATAACGTCCATCCGTCCATAATCCTGCCATATCCTGCATGATCACCGCAGTGCCTGCAGAACCGGTAAATCCTGTGATATATTTTCTGCATTTGAAATATTCACCTACATATTCTGAACCATGAAAATCATCTGTAGGAATCAGATATGCATCAATTCCTGTTTCTTTCATGCGTGCACGAAGTGCTGCTATTCTCTCTTTTACTGTCATTCGTTTTTACCCTTAAGGCTGCTATCTGCAGTCGTTTTATCATTTTCGCCAAGTGTTTCGTTCATACTTCCCATACGATATCCCAGAATATCCATGGTCACATAAGTGAATCCATACTCCTTAAATTTCTTTGCAATATCCTCTCGGACATTTTTTTCCAGAAGTTTCGGAAATTCCTCCGGCATGATCTCAATTCTTGCAAGTGAACCGTGAATACGGACACGTACCTGATGGAATCCATAGTCAAGTAAAAGCTGCTCTGCTTTCTCAACCATTCCAAGCTTTTCCTCACTGATGGTCTCTCCATAGACAAACCTGGAGGACAGACAGGCAAATGACTGTTTGTCCCAAGTCGGAAGCCCCAGTTCCTTTGAGTATTCTCTGATCTCCGCTTTCGTCAGCTTCGCCTCACGCAGCGGGCTCTTAACTCCAAGTTCTTTTACGGCGATCAGACCTGGTCTGTAATCGCCGTTATCATCCATATTTGATCCCTCTGCAATATATTCAATCCCATTCTTTTTTGCAATATCGCCAATCTTCTCAAACAGTTCTTTTTTACATAAATAACATCTGTTCGGAGGATTCTTTGAAAATCCTTCAATCTCCAATTCCTCAGACTGGCAGATCACATGCTGAATCCCCTCTTTCTCGCAGAATGCCTTCGCTTCATTCAGCTCTCTTTTCGGGAAAGAACAGGATTGAGCTGTAATCGCAATCGCCTTATCACCCAGCACATCATGAGCTACTTTTAATAAGAATGTAGAATCCACTCCACTTGAGAAAGCAACTGCTACACTGCCAAGTCCCTTCAGATATTCTTTTAAATGTTCCAGTTTATTTTCCATATCAGTCTGCCTCTTGTCCGTTTTTTATTGTACCTGTAGCACTCCTCGTAAATAATGTATATTGATCTGGCTCAACAAAGCGTGAAAGTTGAACTTTCTCAAATGTATTATTTAACAGGGTGCTATAGCTTCATTATAATATAGGCAATGACTGTTCAGCAACTTATTTTTCGCATTGCGAAATATGTTACTGAAAATAGAACGAACAATATTGATTTATGTTTCTTGTATCTTTTCTAACGCTTCCCCGACTTCTATTACTTCTTTAAATAGTTTCTAAAGTAACAGCCTCTCTTAACTTCTTTTATTTACAGTTTGTCTACTTCTTTTTCTGAAGCAGTTCTCCGTTTGTTTCTTCTCCATTCATACATGACATAATAATTAACCACTACCCCATATTATAAATAACACCCAGAGATACTTATTTCAGACTGATAATCAGATTTTTATTGAATTTATTAATCTATATGTTATGACAACATATCTTTCAGACATGTACTCCGGTAGTCACTCGGTGATATTTTATATCTTTCTTTAAATACTCGGTTAAATGTTCTCTGACTTTCAAATCCACTATCCAGACAAATGTTTGTAATAGAATCACTC
>ENA-OQIO01000801-OQIO01000801.1-human-gut-metagenome-genome-assembly--contig:-NODE-801-length-16248-cov-1.561069_pt1 | contig 16248 bp, 20 predicted proteins | sample MGYA00242573_ERZ504737 | MGnify/ENA primary metagenome ERZ504737 (study PRJEB26092, sample SAMD00036203) | human gut metagenome | host: Homo sapiens | study: EMG produced TPA metagenomics assembly of...
AAAAGATGAAAAAGCTATTATTATGGAAGAAATAGCAAAAATTATAATTGATAAATTATTGGAACTAAAACTAATAAAGAATAGAAATTCAAACTTTTTAAATGGTTATGTGAGACCAATTATGGATTTGGCAGAAGGGAAGTTGAAATGTTTGACAGAGAAAAAACAATAGATAAAATAGTAAAACTTGAATTTGAAGCTTTTGATAAAGTGCAGAATGTTGGTGGAAGAGCGTCTTGTCAGAATAATTGGCCTTTCTTCTATGTTATGAGAAAGAGTCAGTATATGACTTGGACAGATGAAATGCTAGAGTGCATTTGCAATCTTTGGGAAGAAAACAAGGCTAAGGGTTGGAATATGATAACCGAGAAATATGGAAGAATGATGGAACATACTTCACCTGAAGAATATGAGAAGATTAAAGATAATTTTCCTGAAAAATCGGAGAGAACAATAGCAATTGTAAATCAGATTGCACAGATTCAGGTAGACTGGATGAAGGATTTTGCTAAGAGTTATCCAAAGCTTGCATCTAATGCCAGGGATATAACAAGTGATGCTGATCAGATTGACAACACTTCTTATGAAACTTATTTAAAGGGAGAGTTATTAACATATTCAGAAGAATTGTTGAAACTTTATGCACAATTTATTGTAAATCTGGCAAGAGAGGGAAAAATCTTGCATATATGACTATAGAAAATACAGCACATTTACAGGGATATGCAACATTGGAAGATGCAGAAAGCAGCATAAGATAAGTTTTGTAAATGTTAAGAGAAAGGAGCGTATGACCATATTTTCTTAATATGGCATACAAAATAAATATGGCATTTTTACCAATATCCAAAGAGGATATGAAGGAAAGAGGAATAGAGCAGTTAGATTTTGTGTTTGTAATAGGGGATGCTTATGTAGACCATCCATCTTTTGGACATGCTATTATAAGTAGAGTTTTGGAAGCTAATGGATATACAGTTGGTATTATTTCACAGCCTGATTGGAAGGACGATGAAAGCATTAATGTTTTGGGAGAACCAAGATTGGCATTTCTGGTAATGGGTGGAAATATGGATTCAATGGTTAATCATTACTATGTTTCAAAGAAAAGAAGAGATAGTGATGCCTACACTCCGGGCGGAGTAATTGGAAAAAGACCGGATCATGCAGTAGTTGCTTATTGTAATCTTATTCGCAGAACTAACAAAACAAAGCCGATTATAATAGGTGGTATTGAGGCAAGTCTTAGAAGAATGGCGCATTATGATTATTGGAGCAATAGTTTTAAACGTTCAATTTTATTGGATAGTCAGGCAAATCTTTTAACTTATGGAATGGGTGAAAAGTGTATAGTTCAGATTGCAGATGCTTGGCAAGTGGTATGGATGTTACGGATATTACTTATATTCCGGGAACTGTTTTTAAGACTAAAAATATAGAACTTGCTTATGATCCAATAATTCTTCCGTCTTATGATGCCATGAAGGAAGACAAATTAGAGTATGCAAATAGTTTTAGGGTTCAGTCTGAAAATACTGATCCTTTTAATGGAAAAACTTTGGTGGAACCTTATCCAAACGGAGTTTATGTTGTACAGAATCCACCCCAGGAGCCCTTAACAAGACAGGAAATGGATGATATTTACGACCTTCCATATGAGAGAACTTACCATCCAAGTTACGAGGCTTTAGGTGGGATACCTGCCATTCAGGAAGTTCAGTTTTCATTGGCAAGTTGTCGTGGTTGTTTTGGGGCATGTAGTTTCTGTGCCATAACATTCCATCAGGGAAGAATTATTCAGTCAAGAAGCCACGAATCAATCATAAATGAGGCAAAGAAAATTATTGATATGCCTAATTTTAAAAGGATATATTCATGATGTTGGTGGCCCTACAGCTAACTTTTATCATCCGTCATGTAAGAAGCAGTTAAAATCAGGTGTGTGTAAGCATAAGCAATGTCTTTTCCCACATCCTTGTAAGAATCTGAATGTTGACCACAAGGATTATTTAAGTCTTCTTAGAAAGTTAAGAGAATTGCCTAAGGTCAAAAAAGTATTTGTCCGTTCAGGTATTAGATTTGACTATATTATGGAAGATAAAGATGATACTTTCTTTAAAGAGCTGGTTAAATATCATATTAGTGGACAGCTTAAGGTAGCTCCTGAGCATATTTCTGATAAGGTTTTGTCTTATATGGGAAAACCTCAGAATTGTGTTTATGAGAGTTTTATCACTAAATATAAGAAACTTAACGAAAAAGAAGGAAAGAACCAGTTTGTTGTGCCATATCTTATGAGTTCCCATCCGGGCTCTGATATGACAGAGGCAGTGAAGTTGGCTGAGTACCTTAGAGATATTGGCTACAATCCTCAGCAGGTTCAGGATTTTTACCCTACACCGTCAACAATGTCAACTGTAATGTACTATACGGGAGTTGATCCGCGAACAATGAAGCCGGTGTATGTTCCAAAAAATCCGCACGAAAAGGCAATGCAAAGAGCCTTATGCAGTACAGAAATCCTGCAAACTACGATTTAGTTAAAGAAGCACTTCATATAGCAGGAAGAGAAGACCTTATAGGTTTTGGCAAGGAATGCCTTATTAAACCCAGACAGTTTAAATATGAGAAAAACTATGGTGGAAACGGCGGAAAAGGTAACGGAAAGTCTAAGGATTCACGTAAGGATGCGCCAGGTAAGAATTTTTTCAGGCAAAGATAACCGTGGAGGAAAAAAATTCAGTAAATAATAAAAAATGCCCGCGGCGCTAAGGGACAGACAGGTAACGCACGTAATGGCAAAGTGCAATCCGGCAATTCACGTAATGGTAAAGTACAATCCGGTAATGTGCATAACGGAAAGTCCGGTAGGAAATCTAGCAAGAGACGTTAAAGTTCTATTTGAATCCTAAATTTAGAGTGGTATACTATGTTAGGTAGAAGATAGTTAATTAATAATTAAAATATAGGAGGCAAACAATGGACATTAAAGTATTACAGAAAAGACATGATAGCTGCAAATGAAAGCTAGAGACAAAAGCTAGAAAAGGAAATCAATTTCAGCATTGATTCAGGCAGTAAAGAAAGCAGGAATTGATGCAGGCTGCAGAGATGATATTCCTGAAGAAATGGTAAACAAAGTAATTCTTAAAGAATTAAAAACTGTAAAGGAACAGAATTGATTCATGTCCTGCTGACAGAACAGACTTAATAGAAGAATACCAGGCAAGATATGATGTGTTCAACGAATATGCACCAAAGCTTATGAGTGCAGAAGAAAGTTGAAGCAGAATTAAAAAGAAAAATTTGCAGACGTAATTGCAACAAAAGAACAAAGGTCAGATAATGAAAACAGTAATGCCTGCATTTAAAGGCAGAGCAGATGGCAAAGTAATCAACCAGATAGTTGCAAAAATGTGCCAGTAAATAATAGAAATAAATGAGAAGAAATGCAAGATATGTGTTTCTTCTTTATTTTTTGCCTGTAGGCAAGGATATATGTCTACAAACAGATTGATTTTGTTATTTTGTTGCGTTTGTTATTGATCGTGGCCAGGGTGTTTTGCACCCGTACCCCGATATTTTAAATCATCCAAATTTCGGGGTACATTCTCCAAATTCTTCTTGATTTTATATACAGTCAGAGATGGGAATGATCAACGTGTTTGTCCATTCATCTCTGATGTATTACAACTTTCGACATTTTTACATTTTTCCCGAATATTTTAAATAGATTTAACAAAAATGCGCTATTGCATTTAACGAAATTTAAATAGTATATATGTGTACCCTGAAGGAAACAAAAAATAAGTTCCTTCAAAACATATTAAAAATTTACTTGAAAACGAGGAGAAAATTGAAAATGAGAAAGAAAGTTTTAGCAGTAGTATCTGCATTGGTTATTACAACATTAGCATTCACAGGATGCGGCGGCAACAAGAGTGCAAGCAGTGACAATGGTTCTGATTCAGGAGCTAAGTCACAGGCAATCACAGTAGTTTCAAGAGAAGAAGGTTCAGGAACTAGAGGAGCTTTCGTAGAACTTCTTGGAGTTGTAGATGAAAACGAAAATGACATTACAGTAAGTTCAGCACAGATTACAAACAGCACATCAGTAATGCTCCAGAAGGTAGCACAGACAAAGAGTGCAATCGGTTATGTTTCACTTGGTTCTTTATCAACAGACGTTAAGGCAGTCAGGTTGACGGTGTTGACGCAACAGCAGAAAACGTTAAATCAGGTGATTACAAAGTATCAAGACCATTTAACATTTGTTACAAAGAAGATAAGTTATCAGACATTGACAAAGACTTCATCTCATTCATTATGAGTAAAGAAGGACAGCAGATTGTAAACGACAACGGTTACATCGGAGTTGAAGCAACAGAATCATACAAGGCAAGTGGTAAGAAAGGGAAAATCACTTTAGCAGGTTCAACATCAGTTGCGCCATTAATGGATAAGTTAAAAGATGAATATGTAAAACTAAACGCAGACGCTTCAATTGAAATTCAGGAATCAGGTTCTTCAGCAGGTATTCAGTCAGCAATCGAAGGTGCAACAGAAATCGGTATGTCATCAAGAGAATTAAAAGATGAAGAAGCAAAAGAATTACAGGTTCAGAAAATTGCATTAGATGGTATCGCAGTAATTGTTAACACAGAAAATCAGGTAACAAACCTTACATCAGATCAAATTAAGAAAATCTACACAGGTGACTTAACAGACTGGACTGATGTTCAGTAATAAAATCTGCATATAAGGGTACAGGCAGAGGGATTAAAATTCCTCTGCTTTTAGTAAATGAAGGAGAAAATATTTTGAATAAAGTATTAGATTTTTTAATGAAAATAGTATTTCTTGTATGCGCATGTATATCTATTGCAGCAGTTATAACAATTTGTGTATTTATGTTTGCAAATGGTGTGCCGGCAATTAAAGAAATAGGAATAACAAAGTTCCTTTTTGGAACACAGTGGCGTGTGTCACAGAACCTTTTTGGTATATGGCCAATGATTGTAGGCAGTATATATGTTACTGCGGGAGCTATGATAATCGGTGTACCTATCGGAATTTTAACAGCAGTATTTCTTGCAAAATACTGTCCAAAAAAATTATATAAATTTATCAAACCAATAATTAACCTTATGGCAGGGATTCCTTCTATTATATACGGATTCTTCGGACTGGTTGTTATTATTCCAATTATTCAGGAAATTTTTGGAACAGCAGGTGACGGTATACTTGCAGCATCAATTCTTCTTGGAATGATGATACTTCCAACAATTATTAACACAGCAGAATCATCAATTGTGGCAGTACCGGAAGCATATTATGAAGGAGCGCTTGCCCTTGGTGCAACAAAGGAAAGAAGTATTTTTAAGACAGTAATACCGGCGGCAAAGTCAGGTGTTATGTCAGGAATTATTCTTGGAATGGGTAGAGCCATAGGTGAAACAATGGCAGTTGTAATGGTTGCCGGAAACCAGGCAATTATACCGGACAGCATTACAAGTGGTGTCAGAACACTTACAGCCAATATCGTACTTGAAATGCTTATGCCACAGGATTACATAGAAGAGCATTAATTGCTACAGCAGTAGTATTGTTTGTATTTGTATTAATTATAAATGTATGTTTTTCAATAATTAATAGGAGGTCTGAATAATGGAAAAAGAAGTAAAAGCAGTAGGCATAAAAGCTCCTATAGTAAAAACAAACAGCAAGTTAAAAGAATATTTAAGAAAACCGGGCTCACTTATTATGCTGATTCTTATAATGCTTGCAGCGGCAATTACAGTTGGAATAATGGTTTATCTTGTTGCTTACATAGTTATAAGAGGTGTTCCCTATATTAATGCAGACTTGTTTGCATGGAAATACAATTCAGATAATGTTTCAATGACACCGGCTATTATTAACACAATTATAATAGTTGCAATGACACTGATTATTTCAGTACCTATTGGAGTGGCAGCAGCAATTTATCTTGTTGAGTATGCAAAGAGAGGTTCAAAACTTGTAAAAATCATAAGAGTTACAACTGAAACATTGGCAGGTATACCTTCAATTGTTTTCGGTTTGTTCGGTTTCCTTGCATTTGTTCTTGCCTTACATTGGGGATATTCATTAATAGCCGGAGTTTTAACACTGGCAATAATGGTTTTGCCAACAATTATAAGAACAACAGAGGAAGCGCTTATTGCTGTGCCAGACTCATTTAGAGAAGGCAGTTTTGGTTTAGGTGCAGGAAAACTTAGAACAATATTTGTTATTGTTTTGCCGGCAGCAGTTCCGGGAATTTTGTCAGGGGTTATTCTTGCAATAGGAAGAATTGTTGGTGAAAGTGCAGCACTTATTTTTACGGCAGGTTCAGTGGCGGCAGTGCTTGGGGCTCGGGCAAGTTTTTCTTATCTTCAACAAGAACTTTGGCAGTTCATATGTACTGCTTATTGTCAGAAGGACTCTACACAAATCAGGCTTATGCAACAGCGGTAATACTTTTGATAATTATTTTAATTATTAATGGTTTATCGGGCATACTTGCAAACAAGATTGGAAAGGAAAATAAATAAATGGGAAAAATAGATATAAAGGACATGGACCTTTTTTACGGAGATTTTCATGCCATAAAGGATGTAAATTTATCAATTCCAAAGAACCAGATTACAGCATTTATAGGACCTTCAGGATGTGGTAAGTCAACAGTACTTAAATCACTTAACAGAATGAATGATCTTGTAGTGGATTGTAAAATACAGGGAAAAATAACACTTGATGGTGTTGATATATATAAAGATATGGACGTAAATGACTTAAGAAAAAGAGTGGGAATGGTATTCCAGAAAGCTAATCTTTTTCCAATGAGCATATACGATAACATTGCATATGGACCAAGAACTCACGGTATCCGTTCAAAGGCAAAACTTGACGAAATTGTTGAGCGAACATTAAAACAGGCAGCAATTTGGGATGAAGTAAAAGATTCATTAAAGAAAAATGCCCTTGCAATGTCAGGTGGCCAGCAGCAGAGACTCTGTATTGCAAGAGCTTTGGCAGTTGAACCAGAAGTGTTATTAATGGATGAACCAACATCAGCACTTGATCCTATTTCTACATCAAAGATTGAAGATTTGGCAACAGAATTAAAGAAGGATTACACAATTGTTATGGTAACTCATAACATGCAGCAGGCAGCCAGAATATCAGACAATACAGCTTTCTTCTTGTTGGGAGAGGTTGTTGAATATAGTGACACAGAGCAAATGTTCTCAATGCCTAGAGACAAGAGAACTGAGGATTATATTACAGGAAGGTTTGGTTGATGATATGAGAAATAAGTTTGATGAACAGCTTGACAATCTAAATAATGAATTAATTAAAATGGGTAAACTTTGTGAGCGGGCTATTTCAGGAGCCATCAAAATTACAATGGAAGATGACCATGAAGAATTAAAAAGAGAAGTATTGGAAACAGACAGCGAAATTGACAAAAAAGAAAGAGATATTGAATCTATTTGTATGAAACTTTTGCTTAGACAGCAGCCGGTAGCAAGGGATTTAAGAGTTATCTCCTCAGCACTTAAGATGATATCAGATATGGAGCGTATAGGCGACCAGGCATCAGATATTGTTGAATTGGCTCAGTATATTAAAAAAAGTGACGTAAAATACAAAACACATTTAAGTGACATGGCAAACGAAGTTATAAAATGGTAACAAAGAGCATTAAGTCTTTTGTAAAGAAAGATATTGAAATGGCAAGAAATGTTATTGTTTATGATGATGTTGTTGATAACTATTTTGAAGAGATAAAGAAAGAGTTAATAAGAATAATTTCTTCAGGAGAAAGTGATGGTGAAGAATTTATTGATATTCTTATGATTGCCAAATATCTTGAAAGAATAGGCGACCATGCAACTAATATTGCAGAATGGGTTGAGTACTCAATTCTAGGCTATCACGCAGAGTAAATCAAAATAAAACCTAAAACTTTTCAAAAATATATTGTAAAAAATTCAAATATCTCCGAATTTTTACCTGTATTTAACATAAATCTTACTTTCCGGGGCTAAAGTTAATTTAACCTGGAAAGTAAGGTTAGTAATATGTTAGTTAGGATTTAATTATTTGGAGGTATATATGATTTATTTGGTAGAAGACGATAGCAGTATTAGAGAATTAGTAATATATGCATTAAACAGTACAGGTCTTGAGGCAAAAGGCTTTGAGAAACCTTCAGAATTTTGGAAGGCAGTTGAGGAAGAAGAGCCAAGTCTCGTAATACTTGATGTAATGCTTCCTGAGGAAAGTGGAATTGATGTTTTAAAGAAAATAAGAAGCAATCCTGCAATTGAGAAGCTTCCGGTAATTATGGAAACAGCAAAAACAAGTGAGTATGACAGAATAAACGGACTTGAAAGTGGTGCGGATGATTATATTTCAAAGCCATTTAGTATGATGGAAATGGTTGCAAGAGTTAAAGCGTTAATCAGAAGATCTGAGTACAAGCATGAAGAAAAGGATTATACAATTAATAATCTTTATGTTTGCCCAATAAAGCATCTTGTAAAAGTTGACGACAGGGAAGTTGTCTTAACATTAAAAGAATATGAAATGTTATGCCTTCTTTTAAAGAATAGAGGTATTGTTTTGTCAAGAGAACAGCTTCTTAACAAGATTTGGGGATACTCTTTTGACGGAGAAAGTAGAACAGTGGATGTTCATGTAAGAACTCTTAGGCAGAAACTTGGAACGGCAGGAGATGTTATAAAAACCATCCGTGGAGTTGGTTATAAAATCTCGGCTTAATTGTGATAATAGTAATAAGTGACTTGTGGTAATTATTAAATCTAAATTTAAGAAAATTAATATATTTAATAAATTTTACTTAGATTTAACAAAGAGAATAGTTACAATTTACACTCCCACTATACTATGAAGATGTAGACAGGGAAGAAATTACAAGGATTGTTACGTGCTTCGCACTCTCACAATCTTACCCCAATATTTTACTAGAAAAGTTTTAGGAGGAAAAAATGAACATTTTTGACGTATTATCTCTTATTGGAGGTTTAGCATTATTCCTTTTTGGAATGAATATTATGGGTGATGCTCTTGAAAAAAGAGCTGGGAATCAATTGAAAAACATTCTTGAAAAATTAACATCTAACAGATTTAAGGGATTTTTGCTTGGGGCAGGAGTAACAGCAATTATTCAGAGTTCTTCAGCAACAACAGTTATGGTTGTGGGTTTTGTTAACTCAGGAATTATGAGTCTTAAGCAGGCAATAGGAATTATTATGGGGGCAAACGTTGGAACAACCATTACATCTTGGATTCTTAGTTTAACAGGGATTGAAAGTTCAAACATTTGGGTTAGTCTTTTAAAGCCAACATCATTTACACCAATTCTTGCAATGATTGGTTGATAATGATCATGTCAAAGAAAAACTCAAAACGTGCAGATACAGGAATGATTCTTTTAGGATTTGCAGTTTTAATGTTTGGAATGGAACAGATGTCAGGTTCTGTTAGCGGATTAAGAGATGTTCCTGAATTTAGAAACATATTAGTAATGTTTAGCAATCCGGTATTAGGTGTATTGGCAGGTGCATTCTTAACAGCAGTAATCCAGAGTTCATCAGCTTCAGTAGGTATACTTCAGGCATTGGCATCAACAGGAGCAGTAACATACGGAAGTGCAATTCCTATCATTATGGGACAGAATATCGGAACTTGTGTAACAGCAATTATTTCATCATTTGGAGCAAACAAAAACGCAAAGAGAACAGCAGTTGTTCATTTATCATTTAACATAATCGGAACAGCAGTATGGCTTGCAGTATTCTGCCTATTAAATTCAATTATACAGTTTCCATTTATAAGTGATTCAGCAAATCAGCTTGGAATAGCAATTGTTCATACAACATTTAATATTTTATGTACATTGTTATTATTCCCATTTGCAAACCAGTTGGAAAAACTTGCATGTATCATTATAAAAGATGCAGAAAAGAAAGAATCATTACAGTTACTTGATGAACGTCTTATGACAACACCTGCAATTGCAATTGACAGATGTAAAAAGTTGTAATGGAAATGTTTGAAAAAACAATCGAAGGAGTAAGCTGTGCCTGTGACATTTTAAGTGAGTACGATTCAAAAGTAATAGACAAGGTTAAAGAGTACGAAGAAGAAGTGGACAAGTACGAGGATAAGATAGGAACCTATCTTGTAAGAATCAGTACAAGAGACTTAAGTGAAAGTGATAGCAAGAGCGTAAGTGAGTTATTACACATCATCGGAGACATTGAAAGAATTTCAGACCACTCAGTAGGAATAGCAAAGTCAGCAGAAGAAATTCATGATAAAAAATTACATTTCTCAGAAAATGCAAGAAAAGAATTAAAAGTTTTAATTAATGCAGTAAAAGATATTTTGAATCAGTCACAGACAGCTTTTGAAAATAATGATATGGATGCTTCATTAACTGTTGAGGCATTGGAAGAAGTAATAGACCATTTGAAACACCAGTTGAAGAAGAGACATATTGACAGATTAAAAAATGGTAAGTGCACAATTGAGCAGGGATTATAATGACAGACATTCTTACTTCTTTGGAAAGAATATCAGACCATTGTTCTAACATTGCAGGATGTGTTGAGGAAATTGACCATGACAGTCTTGGACTTCATGCATACAGCAGTGAAATAGATAAAAATCCGGGAAGTAAATTCTATCAGGTTTATACACAGAACAAAGATAAATATGCAATTGACTAGAATTAAGTTAGGTTTATTGCAGATTAAAGAAAGAAGGTTGATTTTATGCATACAATTTATGAAAAATTGTGGCTTATATCTTCAGAACTAAACCATTTAACAAAGGTAAACAAAAAAAGTTTATATATGGCTATAAGTGTTATGTTTTGGATACTTGTGGCAACAATATTTTGTGTTGTATTGGAAATTTTTTGTAAAATATCTTATATAACATTGGCTGTAATTATTGGTTACGTAGCTGTTATACCGGGATATTTCGGAGCAGTTATGTACATATACAGAAATACAACACCTAAGGATGTTGAATGAATACAATGAATGAAAATTAAATAAATATATGGGATAATTAACTATTGTTAATATAAATAATTATTACGGAATATAAAACTAAAAAAATTAAATATTTTAATGCCAAAAACTAACTATATAAAACTATTTGTATGTTTTAATTTTTATGGTAAAATTATGGGTGGCTAAACCTTTAATAAATTTTACAAAACAGGAGATAAAGCATGGATAGAAAAGTATTATTTTTAGATTTAGATGGAACTCTTACAAATGATGACAAAAAAGTTACACCTAAAACATTAAAGGCATTGAAGCAAATAATGGAAGAAGGACATATTGTGGCGCTTGCATCAGGACGCCCAACGCCGGGAGTAGCACAGGTTGCAAAAACACTTGAGCTTGATAAGTACGGTGGATATGTTCTTTCTTTTAATGGAGGAAAAGTAATCAACTGGAAAACAAAGGAAGTTATTTATGAGAACGCATTATCAAAAGAATATATTCCTGAATTAGTTGATTATGCAACAGAGAACAAAATCGGTCTTATTACTTATGATGACGATAGCATTGTTGTTGGAACTCCAATAGATGAATATATTGAATTGGAATCATTTATTAACAAGTTGCCTCTTAAAGAGAAAAATCTTGTTGAGTATGTTGATTACAATCCTAACAAATGTCTGTTAACGGCACCGGGCGAGATTGCAGCAGAACATGAAAAGATTCTCTCAAAGAAGTTTGAGGGAAGAATAAGCATATATCGTTCAGAGCCATTCTTTATAGAAGCATTGCCAATGGGAATTGATAAAGCACATTCAATAGAAGTTCTTATTAATCATCTTGGAATTCCAAAAGAGAATACCATTGCCTGTGGTGACGGATTTAATGATCTTACAATGATTAAGTACGCACACGTTGGTGTTGCTATGGCCAATGCTACAGACGTGGTTAAGGAGAACGCAGATTACATTACAAAATCTAATAATGAAGATGGAATAGCTCACGTTATCGAGAAGTTTATTCTTGAAAAATAAAACAAAAATATTAAAATATTAAAGTGTTAAAAAGTCCGACTATTGTGAAAGCACAGTTGGGATGAGATTTTGAGACACTGTAATAAATATAAGAAAAGGGAGAAAAAATGAAACGAGGAAACAAAAGAATTATCGCGGTACTTACTTTAATGTTTGTTGTTCTTATTGGAACAACAGTTTTTGGTGCCGACGAAGAGGCTAAGTATGTTCCACAGTTGTTTGGAACATTTTGGGCACTGGTTCCACACTGGTAGCCATAGCATTAGCACTTATTACAAAGGAAGTTTATAGTTCATTATTTATTGGAATTGTAATTGGTGGAATTTTTTATTCAGGAGGCTCATTTGAGGGAACAATTGAACATGTATTAGAGGACGGAATAATCGGTTCACTATCTGACGCATATAATGTGGGAATATTAGTATTCCTTGTTGTTCTTGGAACAATAGTTGCACTTATGAATACAGCAGGTGGTTCAGCAGCTTTTGGTGATTGGGCATCTAAACATATCAAAACAAGAGTTGGTGCTCAGCTTGCAACTATTGCGCTTGGTTGTCTTATTTTCGTAGATGACTATTTTAACTGCCTTACAGTTGGTAGTGTCATGCGACCTGTAACAGATAAGCATAATGTTTCAAGAGCAAAACTTGCATATCTGATTGATGCAACAGCAGCACCTGTTTGTATTATTGCACCTATTTCTTCATGGGCTGCAGCGGTAACAGGTTTCGTAAAAGGTCAGGATGGATTTGTAGTATTTATTAAGTCAATTCCATACAACTATTATGCTTTGCTTACTATTGTTATGATGATTTCAATAGTATTGTTAAAAGTTGATTTTGGCTCAATGGCTAAGCATGAAGCCAATGCAGCAAAAGGAGACTTGTTTACAACAGGTCAGAAGACTTACAAAGAGGAAGAACAGGTTGAAGAAAAGAGAGGCAAGGTTTGTGACCTTGTAGTTCCTGTAGTTACTCTTATTATTTGTTGTATTATTGGTATGATTTATACAGGTGGATTCTTTAAAGGAACAAGCTTTGTTAAGGCATTTTCTGAAAGTGATGCTTCAGTTGGACTTGCTATCGGAAGTATTTTTGCATTAATGATTACTATTGTATTTTATGTTGTAAGAAGAATTTTAAGCTTCAAGAAGTGTATGGATTGTTTGCCTGAAGGATTTAAGGCTATGGTACCTGCAATTCTTATTCTTACTTTTGCATGGACATTGAAGAATATGACAAGCAGCCTTGGTGCAGCAGAATATGTTGGTGGAATTATGAAGCATAGTGCAACAGGTTTTGCAATATTCCTTCCTGCAGTTATATTTGTTGTAGGTTGTGGACTTGCTTTTGCAACAGGTACTTCATGGGGAACATTTGGTATCCTTATTCCTATTGTTGTTCAGGCGTTCCAGAAAACTGATCCTGCAATGATGATTATTGCCATTTCAGCATGTATGGCAGGTGCAGTATGTGGCGACCACTGCTCACCAATTTCAGATACAACAATTATGTCATCAGCGGGAGCGCAGTGCGAACATACAAACCATGTATCAACACAGATACCTTACGCTGTAACAGTTGCAGTTATTTCATTTATCACATACATTATCGCAGGTGCGTTGCAGAAAGCAGCAGGACTTGGATGGTTGGCACTTCCAATTGGAATTATACTTATGGTAGCAACAGTTGTGGGCATAAAAGTGCTTACAGCAGGAAAAGAAGTTGCGGAGTAGATGCGAGATGAAATTATGCAAATGATTGAAAGACAATTTTATCTGAAATTGAGACTTGGAGAGCTGTTAAGATTTGGGAAAGTTGAGCTTTGGAGTTATGTAAACTAGTAGCGGTTAAAATTGAGATTTATACAAACTTGGATAATAGAAATCAAAGTTATGTAAACCAATGATAATTAGAATGGAAGTTATGTAAGTTGATAACGATTAGAATAAAAGTTATGTAAACTGGAAAAACAAGAAACACCACAACTTATTAGATAATTCAATATTGTTGTGGTGTGTAAAGGCAAATTTTAAACAAAATATGTGATTATATGGTTTGCATAAAACAATTTACACCACAAATTAGTATGAATATTGCAATTGTTGTGGTATAAAATTGTTGATTCATATAAAAAGAGACAAGAAACTGGTTGACATAAATTAAAAATATACCACAAAATTATCGAATAATTGAAAATGTTGTGGTGTATGCGGAATAATTATCGTGAAAACCTTGAATTGTACCATATAGGCAAGAAAGTGTATAGATGGTACAGATATAAGCAAATTGATGAGCAAGAAACTTGAAATCTGTACCATACGGAGAAGAAAATGTGTATATGGTACAAATATAAGCAAGTTGAAATGCAAGAAACTTGAAATCTGTACCATACAGAGAAAAAATTGCAAATATGGTACAAATATAAGCAAATTGAGCTGTAGCAGACTTAAAATCTGTACCATATAGAGAAGAATATTCATATATGGTACAAATACTAATAAAATAAGAAAATCCCCTAGCATAGTGGTTGAAATCATTATACTGGGGGATTTTTTATCATATTAATGTAATCAAAGTCGCAAGTTATTATTAATTAAACATACTTGAATAATAGAATACTAATACTTCAATTATTTATTTGACGTTGGCAGATATGGTAGAAGTGCGCCTGCCATATTAGAAATAGGCATTGTCTGCAACCATACACGTCCGGGACCCGTAACTATGGTGTTAAACAAGCCTTCTCCACCAAAGAATATGTTCTTCATTCCGGGAACGGTCTGAATATCCATCTGGCATGTAGCTGTCATGGCAGCAAGATGACCGGTATCGATTACAATCTGCTGTCCGGGTTGCAATTCGTACTCAATTACGTGACCGTCAAATTCAGCAAAAGCAATGCCGTTACCTGAAAGTTTCTGCATAATAAAACCTTCACCACCGAAAAGTCCTGAGCCAAGCTTCTTTCGAAAATGCATTGAAAGCTCAACTCCAGCTTCAGATGCAAGAAAAGCAGATTTCTGCAAAATAATTTCATTGCCGGGTGTAATTTCAAAAGCCTTAATTGAACCAGGGAAGCAGGATGCAATGGAAATCATGCCATTAGTACGCTCTGCAGTATAAATATTTTGAAAAATGGTATCACCGGACAAGGCTCTTCCGAACATCTTACCAATGCCACCTCCGGTAGTTTCCATTTTCATATTAGGTGACATCCATGCCATTCCGCCACCTTCTGTAATAATTTTTTCTCCGGCGTCAAGTTCACAAATAACAACCGGAAGAGTATCGCCTTGAATTGAATATCTCATAAGGACCTCCTAAAATAATTAAGTTTGTATAATTATTGTATCATAAAGAATATGCAAAAAACAGCATTATATTAATAAAAAGAAGGCAACAATAACATTAGGGTCAGCTTGTGAAAAATCAGAAAAAATGAAGTGTTATAATAATGTTAATTAAAAAATATATAACTTTATGTTTATAAATAATAAGATAGAAGGAGTAAAAATATGAAAAAGAAATACGAAAATTATTACAGTAGCTGTGATAATATTGGTGTGTAGTTTATTAAGTGGTTGTCAAGAAAGCAGTCAAAAAGCGAAAGACACAAAGAAACAAAATATTATCGCAGACAAACAGAAAGAAAATTCAAAAGTTGAAGAAACAACTCAAAATGAGAATATTAGAGAAGGTGAAGCTAAAGATGATAATGATTTAACAGGTACATACGTCGATGAAGAATCAGGTGAAACTCTTAAAGTAGTAGTTAAAGATGGAAAGGCTTCATTTTGTCTTTATTCAAAAGATGGAGAGGAATATTCTGATTTTAAAGAAAAGGATAGGGACATAAAAGACAATTATATAGATGGTGAAATGTCATATGTATCAAAAAATATGGATGGATCATTGGCAGTTTCATCTGGCTCAGGAGGTTCATGGGGCAAGTTTGTAAAGAAAGAAAAAGGGGCAAAAATTGATTTTACAAATTTTAATTCATCTGACAGATTGGAAAAAGAAACATATCAGGAAAGCGATGGAATCAAAATAGATAAGGATAAAATAAATAATAAAGTTTTAAAATTTGAAAATGATGATGGAGAGCTATGCTTTACTTACCTTGATGATGACGGTTCA
>ENA-OQIO01000804-OQIO01000804.1-human-gut-metagenome-genome-assembly--contig:-NODE-804-length-16218-cov-1.669691_pt1 | contig 16218 bp, 22 predicted proteins | sample MGYA00242573_ERZ504737 | MGnify/ENA primary metagenome ERZ504737 (study PRJEB26092, sample SAMD00036203) | human gut metagenome | host: Homo sapiens | study: EMG produced TPA metagenomics assembly of...
TGTTTTCCTTGAGGGAAAAAAAGGCTGGAAGAAATGGACTGGTCGCGCAGTGGCAGCCGTCCTTTGTATCTGCCTTAGTGCAACCGGATCTACGATTACGTGATCATCTTAAGAGATAACGATTCCGCACACAGGATGACTGTAAATATGGAAAGCAGCCTGACGGACTGGCTCAGTGCGAATCTTAAGAAAAATGACCTTCTGCTGACGCCGGAATATACCATGAATGAGGTCACTATGTCCGGTGCCATGCTGTATTGCGGATGGCCTTATTATGCATGGTCTGCAGGGTACGATACGGGCTATCGTGCCGGCCAGGCAGTGCTCATATATACCACGGATGATCCGGAGCTACTGAAAGCTACCGTAAAACAGGAAAAGATCACATATATCCTGTTTGAGGAGGATATGGAATTTGAACAGCAGGAATGTCGTGAGGATATCATCAGGGAGACATATCCACTGGTGTATACCTCAGAGGATGGGAGAATAAGAATCTATGAAACATGACAGCTTATATATCATTATGCCGGCATATAATGAAGAAAAAAATATCGGGACCGTGATCGAGCAATGGTATCCGGTAGTGGAGAAGATCGGCGGGGACAGCCGCCTGGTGATCCTGAATGATGGCAGCAAAGATGCGACCTACAAAAAAATACAGAATTATCAGAAAAATCATGACCGTCTTATCGGAATCGATAAACCGAATGAAGGACATGGAGGAACAATACTCAGGGGATATCGTTACGCAGTAGAAAAAGGTGCCGATTATATTTTTCAGACGGATTCAGACGGCCAGACACTTCCGGAGGAATTCTGGCAGTTCTGGGAAAAACGTCAAAAGTGCGGGCTTCTTATCGGTTACCGGCAGAAGAGAGAGGATGGGCTTTCCAGGATTTTTGTGACAAGAATACTGCGGCTTGTGCTTTTTCTTATTTTTGGAACCTGGGTAAAAGATGCAAATACGCCATATCGGCTGATGGAGGGAAAACAGCTCGCCAAAGTACTGAAGCGTATCCCAGACGGATTTTTCCTTTCCAATGTGCTGATGACTGTGATCTATGAAAAACATCAGCTTTATGTGGAATATATCCCCATCACATTCCGACCGAGACAGGCCGGAAAAAACTCTATCAACATGAAACGGATCATAAAGATCGGAAGACAGGCATTTGCGGACTTTATCCGTCTGCGGAGCAGGATCTGATACAGGGGGGACAGAAGGATGAAAAAAAAAGATCAGAGAATTATTTCCGGAGTTGACTGCAGCAGTGATCCTGACAGTACTTTCTGCGTATCTCCTGGGAGGAGATGTATGGACATTCTGGACGTGGTGGCTGCTTGCACTGTTTATGGGAATGGTGGCAATGCCGGTCACAGGAAGGCTTTTCGGAGGCTTTGAAGACCGGGGCTGGCTTTTTTCAAAGGTACTTGCCATTGCGGTTACCGGATTTCTCACCTGGCTTCTGGTAGCGGTGGAAATCCTTCCTTTTACAGCAGCAGTGTGTGTAGGAGTATCTGTGGCTGTTGGCATTTTGTGTGCTGTACTTTTTCATGTTCAGCTGAAGCATGGGATTGAATGCTATCCGTCAGGAAAGATCCGGTTGATCTTTCGGGAGGAGCTTTTGTTTTTTGGGATTTTTCTGCTCTGGACTTATCTGGCTGGATTCCGGCCGCAGGCATACGGAACAGAAAATTTATGGATTATGGCTTCATGGAGGCATGATGCGGAGCAAAAACTCTTCCTGCACGTGATCTCTGGTATTCTCAGGGAACCATTAATTATTACTATGGCGGGCAGTATTTTGCAGTATTTCTTACGAAGCTTACAGGAAGCAGAGTGGAAGTGACTTATAATCTGATGCGTACCTTTGTGGCAGCGTTTGCCTTTGTGTATCCGTTTTCGCTGGTCCGTCAGATGACGAAGGACAGGCTGTATGGACGGCTGGATGGAAAGAAGAAATATCTTCCGTCACTGGCAGGAATTACTGCAGGTATTGCAGTATCTATCGCAGGAAATGTACATTATATCGTCTATCGTTGTGTATTACCGCTGATTCGGAAGATGCAGGGGGCGGCAGAAGCAGCCAGCTACTGGTTCCCGGATGCAACACGTTACATAGGGTATAATCCGGTGAATGACAGTGATAAGACCATACATGAATTCCCATGCTATTCGTTTGTCCTGGGGGATCTTCATGCCCATGTGGTAAATGTGATGTTTGTGACATTTCTGGCAGGAATGCTCTATGCATGGCTGAAAATGATCCGAAAAAGAGGGCCTGAGCCTGAAAAACAGGAACGCAGTGTTTTCTGGCTGAGACAGCTTCTGATGCCGCATATCCTTCTGGCGTCAGTTTTTCTTGGCATGTTCCAGTGGACCAATTACTGGGATTTTGTGATCTATTTTGTAGTGACCGGCGGCGTTGTCCTGATCGCAAATATCATACGATTTGAGGGAAAGATAATCAGGATCCTGGCAGTGACGATCGTACAGGCAGTGGAGATCATAGGGCTCTCTTATCTGGTGATCCTGCCCTTTACATTGAAATTTGATACGATGGTACAGGGAGTGGCACTGGCACAGCATCATTCACTGTGGTATCAGCTTCTGATCCTCTGGGGACTTCCGGTGCTCCTTACTGTTTTGCTGATCCTGTCTGTCATCACAGAAAAAATGAAGGGACTGAAGCATAAAAGTCTTTACAGGCTGCTGGAGGCGATCACAGTTCCGGATCTTTTTGCAGTGATCATGGGCTTATGTGCTATCGGACTGGTTTTGATCCCGGAGCTTGTATATGTGCGGGATATTTATGAAAATGGAAATGCCAGAGCCAATACTATGTTCAAGCTGACGTATCAGGCATATATACTTTTCGGAATGACAATGGGATATGGGATTTATCGTATGCTGGTGGTATCCAGACAGAAAATCATCCGGATCCTTTCAGGTGTGGGGCTTTTTGTACTGCTCTGGACCGTGGGCTATTTCGGAAATTCCGTACATTCCTGGTTTGGGGATGTCTGGAAGGTTTCGGAGTATCAGGGACTGGATGCAACTACATTTCTTGAGCAGGATTTTCCTCAGGATGCGTCGGCAATCCGCTGGCTGAAGCAGAATATCAAGGGCTCTCCTGTGGTGCTCGAGGCTAACGGGGACAGCTATACCGGATATGAGAGAGTTTCTGCATCTACGGGGCTTCCGACCGTACTGGATGGTATGTGCATGAATGGCTCTGGAGAAATAATGTACCTGATCTCAATGAAAAAAGTGCGGACATCCAGACTATTTATACTTCCACAGATACAGAGACGGTAAAAAAACTGATCAGCCGTTATGATATTTCTTATATCTTTGTAGGAGAACAGGAAAAAGAAAAATATGGAACAGGGCTTAATGACAGTGTTCTTCAGAGTTTGGGAAGCATTGTCTTTGAAGATGATATGTCAGGAACCTACATTGTGAAAGTGGAGCAGGATTGACATTTTTTCCATAATAACGCTATAATATAACTATTATGTGACTGGTACAGATATGTTCTGAGAGATTTCTGCTGAGCAGTATGCAGAAAAAGCAACAGTTGCGGGATGGCAGCAGAGAGGAGGATATTATGAACAGAATCGACAGACTTTATATGGAAATGATCCATTATTATCAGGGGGATCCGAAGCATATCCAGCATTTTGTGAAGGTGCATGATCTTTCAAGGCTGATCGGCCAGAGTGAAGGTCTGGATGAAGATACGATGCATGTTCTGGAAGCTGCGGCTCTCGTTCATGATATCGGGATCAAAGTCGGTATGGAAAAATACGGACGCTCTGATGGAAAGACGCAGGAAGCAGAAGGTCCGGCAGCTGCCAGAGAGATGCTTACCGCACTGGCTTTCAGGAGAGGGTGATCCGCAGAGTGGAATATCTGGTAGGACATCATCATACCTATAAGGATATTGACGGGCTGGATTATCAGATCCTTGTGGAAGCTGATTTTCTGGTTAATTATTTTGAAGATGGACTGGATAAAGAACATATAAAGAAAAGTGCAGAGAAGATCTTTAAAACAGAAACAGGTAAAAAAATAGTAAAAGACATGTTTTTCCCGGAGACTTTTCAGAAATCCGAAACCTGGGCACAGGATGCCCTTCAGGACCTGGAGGATTTTATTGAAGAGCAGGGGATTTATATCAGACAGTAAATGGAGCGTAAAATGAAAGCAGAAATAGCAGTTATGACAGCGGAGAATATAGACAGAAAGGCAATTGCCAGAGGTGGCGAGATCCTGAAAAACGGCGGGCTTGTGGCATTTCCCACAGAGACTGTATATGGCCTTGGAGGAAATGCCCTGGATCCGAAAGCATCGATGAAGATCTATGCAGCCAAGGGAAGACCTTCGGACAATCCGCTGATCGTACATATCGCAGATATCCGTGACCTGGATAAGATCGTTACGGAGGTTCCTGAAAAAGCCAGAATACTGGCTGAGAAATACTGGCCGGGGCCGCTTACCATGATCCTCCCAAAGCAGATATCGTGCCAAAGGAAACAACCGGAGGACTGGACAGTGTGGCAGTACGTTTTCCAAGTGATCCTATCGCACAGGAGCTGATTCTTGCGGCTGGCGGATATGTGGCAGCGCCAAGTGCCAATACTTCCGGAAGACCAAGTCCTACGACAGCGGGACATGTGGCAGAGGATCTGGGAGAAGCCATTGATATGATCATTGATGGAGGACAGGTAAATATCGGTCTGGAATCTACGATCGTAGATTTTACAGAAGACATACCGGTAGTCCTGCGGCCGGGATATATTTCCCTGGAAATGCTCCGGGAAACACTTGGAGATGTAAGGATGGATAAGGGGCTGATCAAACCGGACAGCAAGGTCCATCCAAAAGCACCGGGAATGAAATACCGTCATTATGCACCAAAGGCAGATCTTGCCATTGTGGAGGGTTCCACAGAGGGTGTGATCGCGGAGATCGAAAAAAGAGCCGGAGAGGCTGAGGATAAGGGACTGACTGTGGGGATCATCGCAACAGATGAAACAAAAGGCCGATATTCACATGGAATCGTAAAGAGTATCGGAAGCCGGGAGCAGGAAGAAACGATCGCGCATCATCTGTACGAGGTCCTGCGTGATTTTGACAGCTGTAATGTAAGTGCCATTTATTCAGAGGCATTTTTTACACCAAGAATGGGACAGGCGATCATGAACGCTTACTGAAAGCGGCTGGTCATAAAATTATCAACGTTGAGGAGGAGAAAGAAAATGATAGCACTGGGATGTGATCATGGCGGCTATGAGCTGATGCAGGAGGTAAAGAAGCATCTGGAAGAGAGAGGACTGGAGTACAAAGATTTTGGATGCAATGGTCCGGAATCTGTAGACTATCCTGTTTATGGAAAGAAAGTAGCACAGGCGATCGTGGACGGTGAGTGTGAGAAAGGTATCCTGATCTGCGGAACAGGTATCGGAATTTCCATCACTGCTAATAAATTTAAGGGAATCCGTGCTGCACTTTGTACAGATTGCTTTACTGCAGAGGCAACAAGACTTCATAACGATGCCAACATTCTGGCCATGGGCGGTCGTGTAGTAGGACCGGGACTTGCTCTGAAGATCGTGGATACATTCCTGGATACACCATTTTCCGGGGATGAGCGTCATATCAGAAGGATCAACATGATCGAGGATTGATCGATCAGTAAGAAACCAATAGAAAAAGAGGATTCTGTATGGATAAAAAAGGACAGAAACGACAGGGATATCTTTCCTGGGATGAGTATTTTATGGGTGTTGCCATGCTTTCCGGCATGCGTTCCAAGGACCCGCATTCACAGGTTGGTGCCTGTATCGTAAGTGAAGATAACAAGATCCTGTCAATGGGGTACAATGGATTTCCAAAGGGATGTTCCGATGATGAGTTTCCCTGGGGAAGAGAAGGAGATCCGCTGGATACCAAATATCTTTATGTGACACACAGTGAGCTCAATGCCATCCTGAACTACCGAGGAGGAAGTCTGGAAGGTGCCAAGCTTTATGTGTCCCTGTTTCCTTGCAACGAATGTGCCAAGGCTATTATCCAGGCAGGGATCAGGACTATCGTATACGACTGTGATAAATATGCAGATACTCCGTCGTGATCGCATCCAAAAAAATGCTGGATGCAGCCGGAGTCCGGTATTATAAATATAACCGGACAGAACCGTGAGAATCACCATTAAAGTGTAAAAGAGAACAAAAATAAGAGAAAAACAGCAGCCTGGCTCCTGATTCATCATATCATCAGGGCTTCCGCTGCTGTTTTTTTATGAATGGTTAAGAAGGTGTTTCAGAATGAAGATCTTCCGGTGAGGATAAGGCTGTGGGAGAGATCTTCTGTGGAAAACTTAAGCAGACTTTGAAAAGGTCACCGTCCAGATAAAGTTTAAAGGTGCCACCTTGAAGCTGGGTAAGGCTCTGTGCGATGGATAATCCAAGTCCGCTGCCTTCTGTATTTCTGGCAACATCGCCGCGGATGAACGTTCGGTCAGTTCTTCAGCCGGAATGTTCAGAGGCTGTGCGGAAATATTTTTCAGGGTAAAGATGACTTGATCTTTTCCAGAAGAACTTCTGCATAGACCCTTGTGTTCTCCATGGCATATTTCAGAATATTGCCAGAAAGATTTTCAAGGATACGCCACATCCGTCTGCCATCGGCATAGATCATGGCAGGAGAATCAGGCAGATGTGTCATCAGGGTCAGATGTCTGTTTCCATCCGTTCTTCGAATTCACCCATCACCTGGTAAAGCATTTCCACAAAGTTCAGTTCCGTCATTTCCAGAGAAAGATTTCCGGTACTGGCTTTGGAAGCTTCCACTACATCTTCGGTCAGACTTTTCAGACGATGTGCCTTTGAGTCCAGGATCTCAAGATATTTCAGTGCTTCCGGATCTTTGAGGTTCAGCCTTTTCAACAGATCAATGTAATTGATGATGGAAGTCAGCGGCGTTTTCAGATCATGGGAGACATTGGTGATCAATTCGGTTTTCATACGCTCATCTTTGAGGCTTTTTTCCACGGCAGCGTCCAGCCCGTCACCAATGCGGTTGATATACTGTGCCATTGCCTTCTGATCACCACGGAGTTCCTTTTCCGGGATCTTGTAAGTGAGCTCTCCATTGGTGATCCGTTTCAGGCCATCAAGGAGGAGTTCACGCCCAAGAGCAATTTTGTAGACGCAGAAAAGCGCACCCAGATCCAGAAGGAATAGAAGCAAAAACATCAGGAACCATCCATCAGATGCCGCGAGCAGGGCACTGAAGAAAAATTCAAGGAATAGAAATACGCCAAGTCCCACTACCATACGTATTCTGCTGATGGTATTCCTGGAGAAAAAATCAATCAGCTTACCGGCTTTACAAAGACACAGACGGGGAAGCTTCAGGCATTTGCGAAGCAGGCTGTTTTTCCACAGGGTGCGAGCTTTGATCCTGCGGATCAGGCTTAAATAGCCGATCCAGAACAGGCACGTGATCAGGAAAATCGTGATACCCAGGATGATCAGGGAGGAGACAAGGTTATAGGTGGAAGCTTGCACGCTCAGTCCTGCGGTCAATACACCAAGTGCCGGGATACACACAAGTCCTGCTGCTGCTTCCGTATAGATCCTGTCAAAAAAGTTCAGTTCTGGTTGAGCAGTGTCTGTATTACCGCTAGCGGAATTTCTTCTTCCGGTGTGGACAGTAAGCCAGATAAAATCTATGATAAAGAGCAGAAAACTGATCATGGTGATCACAGCAGCGGGATAAATAAAGTACGGTAAGTCAGGAAATGCTGTCTGTCAGTTTTAATGGAATCCTGTACAGGAAGGCTGGTATCATCGATCCAGGCAAGAAAACTGCAGTTTCATCGTATGTGGAGTTTCGAAGGAGATCGATCCAGTTTCCTACAGAAGGGGTTGCAGCAGCGGAAAGGTTCAGGTTCATAAGACCATTCCGGGCATTTTTTTCATCTGTGGCAGCTTCGTTGACACTTAGAAACACGTAAGGCTTTTTGTCTGAAAAACCGGAAATATCAGTCAGGTCGGAAGTATAGGCTGCATCTGTATTTGTGAAGATTTTCTGTGAGGTGTTATCCGTATAGGCATAATGGATATTGGAATTATCACTGCTGTACTCCTCCAGTGTCTGAGCAGCTTCTGTCCAGCTGGAAAAAAGATCCCGGGCATTATCCAGCTGCTCAAAGGCATCGTTCAGGTTCCCTTTGAAATTCCTGGTTTTGGATGAGGTGGAATTCATGTAATCCAGGAGACTGTCGTAACCTTCCGGTGCACAGGGGATTTCAAGGATCGGAGTGAGCATATTTGCCACATCTGTGTAAACCACGTTTCCGTTTTTGTCTGTGATGTTTTTCAGAGGTTCCTGTGACTGGATGCCGCCGTCTGCATATTCGGCGCTCAGAGAGGAAAGAATACGCTCAGTCCAGTCTTTCTGGGAAATTCCCTCGTATTTCAGGGCACCGGAGTTGGCATTTAGCTGCAGGGTTCCGTCTTCCAGAGCTTTTTTGAAATCGGAATAGTACATATATTTTGTTTCACCCTCCGGGTGGTAAGGCTCAGGACGATCCAGCTATCATTGGAATGGATCGTCTGTGAGCTCCATTCCTTAAGATCATTGAAGGAATAGGCTAGTCCGGAGGTGTTTTTGAAGGAGAGAGAATCTCCGTTATAAAGCTCTCCGAGATCAATGTATGCATCTTCGTTTGTTTTATCCAGGATTTCCCTGGCTGAGATTCCGGACAGGATTGTGGAAATTTTTGAGTAAAAGTTGTCAGCAAAAGCAGAAGTCTGAAAATAATCCTTTGTTTTAAGATCTTCTGCAGAGTCCATCCGGATACCTGCCTGGATCACCAGTGCCGCTGAAAAGACCATGATCAGAGGCAGGATAAGTGCAAGGACAAGAGCAGGAATGCGCATAAATGAACGTTTTTTTTCCGTATGTTTATTTTTATTCATAATACCCCTTTCTGAAGCACAGATACTTCATGGCCGGCTGGCTCACCGGCTCAGTTTTTCGATTTTATAGCCCAGGCCCCAGACAACTTTCAGATAGCGGGGATCCCTGGGGTTGATCTCAATCTTTTCGCGAATGTGACGGACGTGGACAGCTACCGTGTTATCCGCGGCCAGAGCATCTTCATTCCAGATGCTCTCGTAGATCTGCGTGGTGGAAAAAACACGTCCGGGATTTTTCATAAGAAGAAGCAGGATATTATATTCGATGGGCGTCATCCGTACCGCTTCTCCATCTACCAGCACCTCTTTTTTGTCATCGTTTACCGTAAGACCTCCGGTTGTGTAGATGTGTTCCGATGATGCCGGTGCAGCGGAGCCAAGCTGTGTGTACCGGCGCAGCTGGGATTTTACCCTGGCGATCAGCTCCAGAGGATTGAAAGGTTTGGTGATATAGTCATCTGCACCGATGTTAAGGCCCAGGATTTTGTCCGTGTCTTCAGATTTTGCGGACAGGATGATGATGGGCAGAGGATTGCTTTCCCGGATCCTGACTGTTGCCCGGATTCCGTCGAGACGGGGCATCATCACATCGATGATCAGCAGATCTACAGTTTCGCTGTTCAGGATATCCAGCGCTTCCTGTCCGTCATAGGCTTTCAGAATGCGATAGCCTTCCTGTGTAAGATAGATTTCGATAGCTTCCACGATGTCTTTGTCGTCATCGCAAACAAGTATGTTAGCCACTTTTTTGTACCTCCCTGATGTTATTAGAATAGCAGCCGGAAATTAAGACGAAAGGGGTAAATTCTTAAGATTCCATGAAATCCATTGTACTATATTAAGGATATAGTGTAAACAGAGAAAGCCTTGTTGGCAGCAGACGTGATGTGCTAAACTAGTACTAGATAACAGAAAATAACGATAGTGGAAGAAAGATCAGGAGAAAAGTGAAAGTGGAGAATGAAAATAAAATCAGCAGTATGGCAGGGAGCGCACACTGTACGGAAGAAATTATGTCAGCTTGTGCTCTTTGTCCAAGAGAATGCCTGGCAGACCGGGGTGCAGGGAAAAAAGGCTTCTGTGGCATGGATGAGAGAATTTATCTGGCAAGAGCAGCACTGCATATGTGGGAGGAACCCTGCATTTCCGGAACAAAAGGTTCCGGAGCGGTGTTCTTTTCCGGATGCGGGCTGCGCTGCTGTTTCTGCCAGAATCATGATATTGCCATCGGGAGCAGGGGACGGGCTGTAAGTGTGGAACGGCTTGGAGAGATTTTTCTGGAACTGAAGGAAAAAGGAGCTGCAAATATCAATCTGGTAACAGGGGTACACTATGTACCACAGATCATAGAGGCACTGGATATGGCCCGAAGGAATGGTCTGGATATTCCGGTGGTGTATAATTCCAGTGGGTATGAAAAAACAGAAACCCTGAAGCTTCTGGAAGGATATGTGGACATTTATCTCCCGGATCTGAAATATCTGGATCCGGAGCTTGCACAGAAATTTTCTTATGCGCCGGATTATGTGCAGGCTGCAAAGGCTGCAATTGGAGAGATGGTGCGTCAGACCGGGAAATGTGAGTTTGGAGAGGATGGATACATCCGGAAGGGAACCATTGTCCGGCATCTGATCCTGCCGGGACATACAGGAAATTCCATAAAAGCTCTGAGGTATCTTCATGAAACCTATGGGGAGGATATTTATATCAGTATTATGAATCAGTATACGCCGGTGAGAAAATTTGTGGAATTTAAGGAATTAAACCGGAAAGTTACAAAAAGAGAGTATGAAAAAGTTCTGGATGCTGCTGTGGATATGGGGATTCAGAATGGATTTATCCAGGAAGGAGAAACTGCTTCAGAAAGCTTTATTCCTGATTTCGATTATGAGGGAGTGGAAAAAAATACTCCGTAAATGGAAGGAAGGCCGGTACTTTCGTACCGCGCGTATGAAAAAGAAAAATATTATAGAAAGTTCATCACCTTCTATGACCTATAATATACAGCAAAAATGTGAAGAAAGTGTGTCTAACATTTGAAATAAATGTGAAAAGAACAATTTATGCCACGAATATAGCAAATATGACGAATATATACATGAATAAATGAGAGGCGGAATGTTAACCGAACCAGGGAAAGCCTCTGCTTCAATTGCGAAAAGCAATAAGCATCAGGCAGGAGCGTGCCTGTATCAGGAGAAAAAATCGGAGAAGCTGATGATAACATATCAGTTCTCCGATTTTTGTTTTATCAGAATTTCTTCCAGGTTTCACGAAGAAAAAGAATCAGGATCGGAAATAGCTCCAGTCGGCCGGCCAGCATATCAAAAGAAAGGACCAGCTTGGACAGCGGAGAAAAGATCCCGAAGTTTCCGGTAGGACCGATCAGGGAAAGACCGGGACCCACATTGTTTAAAGTGGTGACTACGGCTGTGAAATTTGTTACAAGATCAAATTCATCAAACTGATGATAAAGATAGATGTAGCCACGATCATCAGATAAACGATCATATAAATATTGGTGGCACGCATAACTTCGTGAGACACCGCTTTTCCGTCCATTTTGATCTTTTTTACTGCATTGGGATGCAGATAAAGATGCAGTTCCTTGCGGACGGATTTTGCAAGAAGCAGAAGACGGGAAATCTTGATTCCGCCGCCTGTACTGCCGGCACAGGCACCACAGAAGGTAAGCAGTACCAGGATCGTTCTGGATACCGCAGGCCACTGGTTAAAATCCGTAGTGGCATAACCGGTGGTGGTGATAATAGAACCAACCTGGAAAAATGCCTGTTGAAGTGCTTCCCACACATTGTCAAACAGATGTCGGACATTGAATGTGATCATCAGGCAGAAGCGATGATCACAAAGAAGTAGCAGCGGACCTCTTCAGATTTCAATGCTTGAGAAAACTTCCTGGTGAGAAGAAGAAAATAGACATTGAAGTTTACGCCAAACAGGATCATAAAGATGGTGATGACGATCTGAATATATAAGCTGTAGCTTCCCATACTGTCGGATTTGATTCCGAACCCACCGGTTCCGGCAGTTCCAAATGCTGCACAGAGACTGTCGTAAAGAGGCATCCCCCAGAAGCAGGAGGATGATCAGTGCAACAGTGAGTGCAATGTAGATCTTGTACAGGATCTTGGCAGTTGACTGGACTTTTGGAAGAAGCTTTCCTACGGAAGGACCGGGGCTTTCTGCTTCATAAGGTTCATATGATAGCCACCTGCAAGCGGAAGCAGTGTCAGGATAAATACCAGAACACCCATACCACCGATCCAGTGGGAAAAGCATCTCCAGATATTGATGCTGTAAGGCATCTGTGATGGATCGGAGAGAATACTGGAACCGGTTGTAGTGAAACCGGAAACAATCTCAAAAAAAGCATCAATGGGATTCGGGATAGCCCCGCTGAGCACAAACGGCACAGCACCGACAATACTGAGGACGATCCAGCTTAAAGCAGTAGTCACAAGGCCTTCACGGGCGTAAAACGCTTTCTTGGACGGTTTGCGGCTGACCAGTGGAACACCGATGGCCAGACATGCCAGAATCGTGATCAGGAAGGCAATACCGGATTTTTCGCGGTAGATAAGGGCAGTGATGCCGGGAACCAGCATACAGACAGCCTCCACATTCATGATCCATCCCAGGATATAAATAATAATCGAATAATTCATTTGGCAGTACCTCTATTTTTCAAGTATATCTGTGATGTCGCGAAGCCCCTTGTGAGTGGTTACGATGATCACGGTATCTCCCACCTGGATCATATCCTGACCACGGGGAATGCGGATGCGGCCGTTGCGGTTCAGGCATCCCACCAGAAGATTCTTGCGGAGATTCAGCTCTGCAAGAGGGATATAAGTTACGGCAGATTCCTCACGGATCGCAAATTCCAGTGCTTCTGCATTGCCATCCAGAATATGATAAAGGGTTTCTACATTGCTGCCGATGCTGTTCTGAGTGGCACGGACATACTGCAGGATATAATCAGCAGTGATATTTTTCGGGTAGATGACACTTCCGATATCCAGGGAGTCGATGACATCATCAAATTCCAGACGGTTGACCTTGGCAACCAGCTTGGCATCGGAGATGCTTTTGGCAAAGAGAGCAAGAAATACATTCTCCTCATCCAGATTTGTCAGAGTGACAAAGGATTCGGACTCGGAAAGTCCTTCTTCTAGCAGAAGAGAACGGTTCGTTCCGTCACCATTGATGATAGTCGCATCTGGAAGCAGTTCGCTTAAGTGCTCACAGCGGTTTTTGTTCTGCTCGATGATCTTGACACTGATCTTCATACCCAGAAGTGCATGGGCAAGATAATAGGAAATGGTTCCGCCACCTACGATGATACAGTTTTTGACCTGATTGGTCTTGAGACCGATCTTACGGAAAAATGCCGCTGCATTAAGCGGAGAGGCCAGAATGGAAACCATATCTCCGTCGTGTATAATGTGATCACCACCAGGAATGGATACATTGTCACGGCTCTCGATCGCGCAGACCAGAATATCACTTCGGAAAGCATCTGAGATCTGGGAAACGCTCATTCCGTCCAGCTTGAATTCCGGGAGAACTTTAAACTTGAGAAGTTCTACACGACCACGTGCAAAGGTGTCAATCTTGATCGCAGATGGAAAACGGAGAAGCCGTGAAATTTCCTGGGCAGCGGCAAACTCCGGGTTAATGATCATGGTAACACCAAGACGTTCATTGATGAATCCGATTTCTTTTTCATAAATGGGGTTACGGACGCGGGCGATGGTCTGACAGTGGTTTGGCCTTCTGCGCGATCAGACAGCAGAGAAGGTTCAACTCGTCAGAAGACGGTAACTGCGAATCAGAATATCTGCAGTATCAACACCTGCTCCATTAAAGTATTGATGCTGGCACCAATTACCGACGATTCCCAGTAAGCCGTCGATATTTTCGCAGAGATCATTGATCTTGTCGGCAATAACGTCGACAAGAGTGATATCAATATCCTCTGCCTGAAGCTGCTCTGCAAGATTTCTACCGACTTTTCCGCAGCCTACAATAATTACCTGCATAATTTCCTCCTTCAATAGCCGGTCAGGGCTACAAATCATAAGTAAAAGCGCCCATCCGTGTAAAGATAGGCAAGGATATTATAGCACTGTATATCTGATTTTTAAACAGTAATATTTTCCTGTATATATAGAAAAAAATGGCAGAAAGATAGATATATGTGAAGGAAAGTGAACATTCCTGTTTTCACAAGTTTAAAAAACGGTCATAAAATATAGCGTGATCATGAATGAAAGGATTTCGATTATGGACCGATTTCAGATGAATCGTTCGGGCTGCCGGCCATATCAGTATACCTGTGGGATGAATAGCGGGATGGCAGGCCGGACGGATCGATCATTTTCTGATATGGCAAAACAGGTTCCTGCAATGGCGTATGTGCCATACCAGGAATTTGCGCCTACCTTTGAGCTGAAAAAAGCTCTTCAGGTCGGAACTATTTTCCCTGAGCTTTGCAAGCCGTTCTGCGGCAGGAGAGGAGGAAGTCGATGATGTATGGAAATTGTACTTCCAAAAAAGAACTGCTGCAGTTTATTGACCAGGTAAGCTTTGCCATTGACGATCTTCTCCTTTTTCTGGATACGCATCCAAAAGAAAAAGAGCTCTTGAATATTACAGTGAGCTTTCAGCAAGAAGAAATGAGCTTCTGGAAAAATATGCAAAATTTTATGGACCGCTGACCATTGATACCGGAAACGACAGCAATCTTAAGTCATGGCAGTGGATGGAACAGCCGTTTCCATGGGAACAGGAAGGAGGGTGCAGATAAGGTATGTGGAATTATGAAAAAAGACTCCAGTATCCTGTAAATATCAAGACGCCTAACGCAAAGCTGGCACAGTTTATATCCAGCCAGTATGGTGGGCCGGACGGAGAAATAGGAGCTTCCATGCGGTATCTTTCCCAGCGTTTTACCGCACCGAACCGGATGGTCGCGGCAGTGCTCAATGATGTGGGAACAGAAGAACTGGCACATTTGGAAATCGTGTCCACCATTGTCCATCAGCTGACAAAGGATCTTTCTATGGAAGAAATCGAGAACAGCGGACTTGGGCCGTATTATATTGACCACACGGTGGGAATCTGGCCGCAGGCTGCAGGTGGAGTGCCCTTTAATGCCTGCGAATTCCAGAGTAAGGGTGATCCGATCACGGATCTGTTTGAAGATCTGGCGGCAGAACAGAAGGCACGCTCCACCTACGATAATATCCTCCGGGTGGTGAAAAATATCCCGGAGGTTGCAGATCCCATCCGTTTCCTTCGGGCAAGAGAGGTAGTCCATTTCCAGCGTTTCGGTGAAGCACTGAGATCCGTGCAGGAGCAGCTGGATGCCAAAAATTTCTATGCCTTTAACCCGAGCTTTGATGCTCCGTGCAAAGCCTCCTGTGAAGAGTGATGGATCAGAGAAAAAATCTGTCTGACAGGAATCATATCTGAAATAAAAAGAGCTGCACAGCCGGCAGGAATCCTGCGGCTGTGCAGCTTTGAATTTGTTTTTTGGGAAAAAGATGTTTGTAACCTACATTTCTTGTTATGCGTCTTTTTTATCGTCTTTATGCAGATTCTTCTGTGCTGTGGAAAGCATAAGTTTGATCCTGTTCAGCTGATTTACTTCGCTGGCACCTGGATCGTAGTCGATGGCAACAATGTTGGCTTCCGGATGCTCACGGCGAACTTCCTTGATGACACCTTTTCCTACGATGTGGTTCGGCAGGCATCCAAAAGGCTGGATGCAGACGATGTTCGGGACACCGCCATGGATGAGTTCCATCATCTCTCCGGTCAGGAACCATCCTTCACCGGTCTGATTTCCGGCAGAAACGATGGGCGCAGCCATTTTTGCAAGATCACGGATATCTGCGGCCGGTGTAAAGTGGCGGCTCTGCTCCAGGCCTCATTTGCTGTTTTTCTCAGCCAGTCGATGCTCTGAGGCCAAGATTTGCGATGGTTGCCTTGGATTTCTTGAATCCAAGCTTTTCAACCTTGAAATTCTGGTTGTAGAAGCAGTAGCAGATAAAGTCGATAAGATCCGGAACAACCGGTTCTGCCCCCTCTGCCTCCAGAAGATCTGCCAGGTGGTTGTTGGCAGCAGGCAGGAACTTGACAAGGATCTCACCTACGATACCAAACGCGAGGCTTTTTCTCATCGGAGATCGGGAT
>ENA-OQIO01000805-OQIO01000805.1-human-gut-metagenome-genome-assembly--contig:-NODE-805-length-16196-cov-4.280105_pt1 | contig 16196 bp, 16 predicted proteins | sample MGYA00242573_ERZ504737 | MGnify/ENA primary metagenome ERZ504737 (study PRJEB26092, sample SAMD00036203) | human gut metagenome | host: Homo sapiens | study: EMG produced TPA metagenomics assembly of...
CGATGTGCGACCAGCAACGCATCTCGCCATTTTAAATCGCCTTTGGCATGGGGCGAGATGCATTCAAGTCAAAACGCGCATCCTCCGTGTCAATCAGCGGAGTGATTGACAGGGAGTGAACAGTAACTAAGAAACATCTGAAACAATAGTAGTTTCCCACAAACTATTGACAATATCCGCCTAATTGCGGTAAATTAAATGTTATTGTGGGTTAAAAATGCCTTCAATTATGATTTTGATACCTATGGATTGTACAAATGCTATGCCTTCTTACAATCCTGCCTGATATCATCATATAAAATAATATAAGGAAAGGATAAAAGAATATGAATTGGGAAATCATTACTTTTATTGCGTATTTCGTCATTTTGCTTGGCGTAGCATTAGTATTTTACTTTAACGGTACCAATAAGAACTCCGAGGACTTCTTCCTTGGTGGAAGATCTATGGGACCATGGGTAACAGCACTGTCCGCACAGGCATCCGATATGTCTGCGTGGCTGCTGATGGGACTTCCGGGATCGATCTTAGCTTTCGGTTTCGGACAGATGTGGATCGGTATCGGTCTTGCATTAGGAACAGCTGCTAACTGGATTCTGTGCGCAAAACGTCTGCGTACATTCTCTAAAGCTGCAGATGATGCAATCACATTACCACAGTATCTGACAAATCGTTTTGCAACAGACTCCAGATCACTGCAGTTGACATGTGCACTGATCTTCCTGTTTGCTTATACAATTTATGTAGCATCTGCACTGGTAGCCGGTACTTCTGTATTCACAACACTGTTCCCGACAGTTTCTCCTAAGATTGCTATGTTCGCATTCTTGCTGATCATTGTTGCCTACACATTCTTTGGTGGCTTTGCTGCAGTTTGCTGGACAGACTTTTTCCAGGGATTACTGATGATGCTTGCACTGATGCTTGTACCTCTCGTAGTCTGCATCGGTCACAGTGATCTGTTGGATCCTACTGCTCTTACTACAGTATATGAGTATACTGATGCTGCTACAGGCACTGTAACACAGTGTGCTTTCGGAGGCGGTATCTTTGATGCCAGCTGGCAGGATATCGTCAGCGGACTTGGCTGGGGATTAGGATACTTCGGTATGCCACATATCCTGGTGCGTTTTATGTCTATCGAGAAACCATCCATGATCAAGAAATCTTCTATCGTAGCAATTGTATGGGTAATCATCTCACTGTTCTCTGCTGTCCTGATTGCTTACTTAGGCAGAATGGTTATGGGCGCCGAACTGCTCACTCAGGGAAATCAGAAACTTGTATTCATTGCTATGGCGCGAAGATTCTTCCCGGCAGGCATCTGTGGACTTCTGCTTGCAGCGATTATCGCCGCTTCGATCTCCACTGCAGATTCCCAGCTGTTGGTAGCATCCAGCTCCTTCACAGCAGATCTGTACAAGCCTTTCTTCAGAAAAAATGCTTCCGAGAAAGAGACACTGATGGTTGGACGTATCCTCGTACTGATCCTCTCCCTGATTGCTTTCGGTATCGCAAACTCTAAGGGAAGTGGTGCTCAGGCTATCATGGATATGGTTGAAAATGCATGGGGCGCTTTCGGTGCTTCTTTCGGACCTACGATTCTGCTGTCACTGTTCTGGAAACGCTTTAATTACCAGGGTGCTGTAGCAGGTGTAATCTCCGGATTCGTTGTAGATCTCGGATGGCTGCTCACAGGAATGACAGATGCCACAGGTATCTTCGAGATTGTCCCTGGATTCTTTGCAAGTCTTCTGATTGCTGTTATTGTAGCAAAGCTACTGCTGAACCAAATAAAAAAGCTGTTGAGATCTTCGATCAGGGAATCAAAGCAGAAACTGAATAAACTATGAGAAACACGCTCCGCGAGTTTTTCAAGTTATCGCGGCAGTCGCCAAGGTCTCGTGCCAGCACGGACTTTGGCTCGTTGCTCGCGTAAATTACAAATGTATTATAAAGTCAAAAATCAGTCGTAAATATTTACGGCTGATTTTTTGTGCGTTTATGATTCATATTTATCTTATTATATATTTCGTACCTCTACCTTTTCCATGGATATCTATAACACCTTTTTGTTCCATCTCTTTCAGCAGCTTTGTTGTCTTTGATTTACCAAATGGTACATATGGTATGATTTCACTCACTGGTTTCAGCATTGTTCGGCTAAGAAGCCGATAAATTATCTTTTCATCCTCTGAAAGATTCATGTTCTTTTCAAATAATGGAAGTACAATCTTAATCGTATTCTCTGATACTTCAAATTCCGGTTTCATCAATCCTTCTTCATACAGTTGTTTTATTCGTGTGATCCCTGTTCCAAATATCTCAACAAAACCTAAACGATAAAATACATTGGCAAGATTCCTGTTTCTTAATACAGAAAGTTTACCAGACAAATATTCTTCCCTTGTTATTCCCGATGGCAAACCACCAGGAGAAATAACTTCAATTCTATCATCAAACATCAATACTCTAATCTGTGCTTCAACATCCCATGCCCGGTGGATTAATGCATTAGCAATTGCCTCTCTAAATGCAGCTTCCGGAATCTTCTCGACCTTTTTCCTGTCAATCCCCTGAATTACTTCATATTGATAATAATCTCTAAACACATCTACTGACTTATCATATTCTTCTAATACAGACCTGTTTTCAAATGTTGATCTTTTTTGAATGATACTGATATTTTCACCGAATTTCACCATATCAATTCCCGGAAAATGATTTTTATCTGCTAAAAGCCCTGCTGCATTATTATAACCATTGTCGTTATCATATAAGTTCAATGTCTTCAGAGTATCCTTGCTAAAATTTTCAATCTGAATGCATTCTGATAATTTGCGATGCAACACTTCAAAAGATAACTCCTGGTCTTTACATGGCAGTTCTTCAAATCTAATATTTTGACCTTCTAAAATAAGTCTTGAAAATTCTAGTGTATCGACTTCTATCGTTGCTGTATCATTTCGTTTGTATGCTTTTGATTTGTATAAATACGGCTTTTGAAGTCCACTTTTTACAGTAAGTTTTATTGTCTGATCATTATTCTGTATCTCAAGTGTATAATTCGGTTGTGGAGAAATGCTGTCGTTTATTTTATTTTCAATATCCAGACACGATTGCTTAGCATCTGCTAACCCTTTGATCTTTCCATCGTCATCAATCCCAAAGACAATGGTTCCTCCATCATAATTCGAAAAGGCACTTACTGTTTTCAAAAAAGTATTTGTAATCGTTTCCTTGAATTCTAATGTTCGTGTTTCACGCATATCACCCACATCCTTTCCAATCCTATTGATTCTATTATATACAAAAACGCTCATAAAAACAATCGTAAATATTTAGACCGAATTTGTGAACGTTTTTGTACTAAAAAATATGTTTTATACACGTATAAATAGATTTACGCACAAAAAGAAGGGGCTTACATAAGCCCCTTCGACATTTGACACCTGACTCACATCAGTGTTCAAATCATCCTTCAATTGCAATTGTTTTCTTTGTCTCAACTGGTTTTGCCTCTTTCTTCGGCACTGACAGTCTCAGAATACCATTCTCATATTTTGCTTTGATGTCTTCCTGTGTAAGGTTCTCACCTACATAGAAGCTTCTCTGCATTGCTCCGGCATAACGCTCCTTACGGATGTATTTACCTTTCTTGTCTTCCTCATCCTTGTCAAGACCCTTAGCAGCTGATACGGTCAGATAACCATTCTCAAGCTCAATGCTGATCTCATCTTTCTTGAATCCAGGAAGATCGATATCTACTTCATATCCTGCGTCATGCTCACGGATATCTGTCTTCATCATGTTCTTAGCGTGTTTACCGTATAACGGATTCTTCTTTCCCCAGAAGTCCTGCTCAAATGGGAAGTTCATCCAATCATCATCAAATAAGTTTTCTCCAAAAATACTAGGCATCATCATAAGTCATTTCTCCTTTCAATGCTAACTAACTTTGTTGCCTTTTGTTTTGTTCTATTTATTATATAGCACGCAGTTTTCAGCCGAGTCAAGAGGTGAGTGCTAATTTTTTTAATTTTCCTTCTTCATTATCTTTAACTCCGGCATCACAATTGCCAGCATTGTAATAAAACACAAACTTCCTCCGATTACATTTGATATCGGTTCTGCTAAAAACACACCTCTTGTTCCCATGTGAAATGTATATGGAAACAAATATGTTAATGGCACGACTATAAATACTTTTCTAAGTAACGAAAAGAAGATTGCCTGTTTCTTTTTATTTAATGATTTAAATACCGTCTGTCCAATATATTGCAGATCCATAAATATAAATGCTGCAAAATACAACTTCAATGCTTCTACTGCATCTACCAGTAATTCTTTATCCGAACTGAAAATTCCGATCAAAAATTCCGGTGCAAAAATAATCACACTCCACATGATTGCCGTATAAATAAGAATCATGCAAGTCATTACTCTAATTGCTTTTCTAACACGTTTTGGACGCTGTGCTCCATAATTGTAGCTTAAAATTGGAGAGCTTCCTTCATTCATAGCATAAATCGGTGTCTCTACCATCTGCCGGATGCTTGATACAATTGTCATCACTGATATATAAACATCTCCTCCGATACCTGACAGCACACTGTTACAACATATTGTTACTACACTATTTGTCAGCTGCATAATAAATCCTGCACTACCAAGACTCACGATATTTTTTGCATCTGTTCCACATACTTTCCATTCCGCCTTGGAGAGCATTCGAACTTTTATCTCCGATTTTTTTTCTTAAAAAATAAAATACATATGCTGCTGATAAAGTCTGTGAAATAATCGTTGCAATTGCAGCTCCTTTTATTCCTAAATGCAATCCAAATATAAATAATGGATCTAAAATTAAATTGGCAACTGCTCCGATTGTTACAGACAGCATGCCTGATGTAGCATAACCTTGTGCATTAATAAAAGGATTCATTCCTGTTGCAATCATGGATGGCACTGTTCCTATCAGATAAATCATCATATATGGATACGCATAAGATAACCCTTCCTCTGATGCACCAAATAATACCAGTATCGGACTTGCAGACATCATGCCGATTACCGTCAATACCACTCCACAAATGCACATCATTGAAAATGATGTATTCATAATTGTTTCAGCTTTTTTGGTATTTCCTTTTCCTCTATTAATGGAAAATAAAGGGCGCCGCCACTTCCGAACAAGTTACAGAATGCTGTGATAATCACAATAATTGGAAAACATAAGCCCACAGCTCCAAGTGCTGTTGTTCCGACTTTCGGAATTCTGGCAATGTAAATTCGATCCACGATATTATACAAAAGACTCAATATCTGTGCCACCAGCATCGGTAATGCCGCGCCTAAAATATTTCCTGTAATTGTTCCGTGTTCAAAATCAATTCGTTTCATACTTTCATTCCTTTTTTGCTTTCTTTCCCTGACTCTAAGTATAACACAAATTACTCTAACCGAAACCGGTAAAGCGCTCTATGACAGAACCGCCATAACTTTGGCCAAACATGGTTTAGGGGTTGCCATCCTCCCTTCTTCCATGAGAGAACTCAACCCCTGTCTTTATGCTTATTTTATTAAGGATACGGAATAATGGTGCCTAACACCTTGTATCCAAATTATTTCTATGTTTGTAAATTTGTTATCCCAACGCTACATCCAGCATCATCATAATGCTGAATCCCACAGCAAAAAAGAGCGTTCCTATATTCGAATGCTTTCCCTGTGACATTTCCGGTATCATCTCTTCGATCACTACATAGAGCATCGCTCCGGCAGCAAAACTGAGTAAATAAGGAAGCGCTGGCAGAATCAACTGTGCCGCAGCCAGTGTCAGTACAGCTCCGATCGGCTCTACAACACCTGAAAGAACTCCGCCGAGAAATGCCTTGCTTTTCTTTTCTCCTTCTGCCCGAAGTGGCAGGGAGATAATCGCTCCTTCCGGAAAGTTCTGAATCGCAATACCAAGTGATAACGCAAATGCACTTGCCGCTGTAATCTGCATATCTCCAGCCAGAAAACCTGCGTATATTACACCGACAGCCATACCTTCCGGAATGTTATGCAGAGTCACCGCCAACACCATCATTGTTGTACGTCTCAACTGACTTCTCGGTCCCTCAGCCTGCTCACTATTCATATGAAGATGCGGAATGATATGATCCAATGCCAATAGAAAAAGAATGCCCAGCCAGAATCCGATAAATGCCGGAAGAAAAGAAAATGCACCCAGATTTTCTGATTGCTCGATTGCCGGAATCAGAAGACTCCAAACGGATGCCGCAACCATCACCCCTGCTGCAAATCCTGTCAGCGCCCGCTGCACCTTATCACTAAGTGTCTCCTTCATAAGAAATACACACGCTGCTCCTAATGATGTTCCGAAAAACGGAATTAAAATTCCCCAAAATACTTTCATAATCTGCCCCTTTCTTATTTTCTATACTTTTTGCTGGAAAACTTATTTTTATTATCCTAGTAAAATAGTAGGGTTTCTTATTTAAGATTATAGAGCTACTCCTCTTATTATGCAAGTATTATCGTTTGCAACCTGATTTTTGACATGAAAAAAGGAGCTTTCGCTCCTCTTTTCACTTTACCTGAGATTCCAAAACCGGAATCAGATTATCCTTCAATTGCGATGGTCTTCTTTGTTTCGACTGGTTTTGCCTCTTTCTTCGGCACGGACAGTCTCAAAATACCATTCTCATATTTTGCTTTGATGTCTTCCTGTGTTACATACTCGCCAACATAGAAGCTTCTCTGCATTGCTCCGGCATAACGCTCCTTACGGATGTATTTACCTTTCTTATCTTCCTCATCTTTGTCAAGACCTTTGGCTGCTGATACGGTCAGATAACCATTCTCAAGCTCTATGCCGATCTCGTCTTTCTTGAATCCCGGAAGATCAATATCTACTTCATATCCTTTTTCATGTTCACGAATATCTGTCTTCATCATGTTCTTTACGTGTTTACCATATAACGGATTCTTCTTTCCCCAGAAATCCTGATCAAACGGGAAGTTCATCCAATCATCATCAAATAAGTTTTCTCCAAAAATACTAGGCATCATCATAAGTCATTTCTCCTTTCAATGCTAACAAACTTTGTTGCCCCTGTGAGGAAACCTCACAGTTTTTATATAAACTGCTTTCGCAGTTGTTGTCAGAACATTTCGGAGGATGAAGATTCTTTTTTTCTTATCTTTCTCTCTCCCTTTGTTCTAGTTATTATATAGCACCTGTATGTTAGCACTGTCAAGAGGTGAGTGCTATTTTTTTATTCTAAGCATTCCATAATTATCTTCTCGCATCTGTCATACCCAAGCTGGGAAGTATTCAAACACAACGTATAGTTGCTGGCTTTCCCCCATTTTTGTTCTGTATAAAAGTTATAATTCGTCATACGTCTTTTATCCGTATCTTCTATCATTTTTGCAGCAACTTTTTCACTGACATGATATATCTGACTGATTCTCTGTATTTTTACCGGCATATCTCCATGAATAAATACATTCAGCACATCGTCCCTGTCTTTCAGAATAAAATCTGCATTTCTTCCAATGATCACGCAAGGCTCCTTATCAGCCAGCTCTAAAATAACATTTCTCTGTGCCTCATATACCATGTCTTCTAGTGATTTTCCTGTGACGTCACGTCCGGCAAATGCATATGCGAATAATCCTTTTTTCGGCGATAATTCTGCATTTTCCCGAATATATTCCGGAGATAAACCAGACTTTTCTGCAATCTCATTAATGATATTTTTATCATAATAAGCAATTCCAAGTTTCTTTGCTACTTCTTCTCCGATAAATCGTCCGCCGCTTCCAAATTCTCTGCTGATTGTAATAATTCTTTTTGTCATCTCCGCTTCCTCCTTAACTTAAAACATCAACCTTGTTTTTTCTGATTTTCTTTAAGAACACATATCCCACAAAACATGAAACTATTTCAGTGATTGGAAATGCCCACCAGATTAATGTAACGCCCATCTGCCATTTCTGACAAATATCGAAAAAATTCCGGCCAGTGGCAGGATAATGACAAACTGTCTCAAAAGTGAAATAACCAGCGATTCCATACCACCGTCCAATGCCTGATAAATCCCCTGATAAGCAACATTAATTCCGGCAAACAGAAAGCTGACTGAGATTACCCTCATTGCTCCGATAAAATATTCTCTTGACTGTCCTGCATTGAACAGTGTTGCAAATGCCCCGGGGAAAATCTCTGTAATGGCAATTCCAAGAATCATTAATGCGATTGTATAAATCAGGCCATACTTGATTCCATCCTTTATTCTCTTTTTGTTTCTCATTCCATAAGCAAATGCAAGGATCGGGGTAATTGCATCACGAAGGCCAAATGCAAGGAAGAGAACAAACTGCTGCACCTTATAGAACAAACCATATGCTGTCTGTGCTGACGGATTGAACTTCAGGATCAGATTCATTACATAAACCATAATAGACATCAATGCCTGTGCAATGATCGCCGGAAGTCCGATTGCATAGATTTCTTTTATAACACCTGCATCTGGCTTCATATATTTCGCTCCATGCTCAAACTCTTTATTCAATTTTATATGGAAAATGAACAGCAATACTGCGGACACTACCTGACCAATTACCGTTGCATAGGCCGCGCCTTTCACTCCCATTTCCGGGCAAGGTCCAATACCATAGATCATGATCGGATCAAGAATAATATTTACAACTGCTCCGACCACCTGACCGATTGTGGAATAAAGGGATCGTCCAGTTGCCTGTAATAACTTTTCGAATAAAGAGAAGAAAATAATTCCAAAAGAGATCACGCAGCATATCCGCAGATAACTGACACCCATCTGAAAAACTTCTGCATCTACTGTCTGGGATGAAATGTATGCTTTCACTCCAAAGATGCCAAACAATAAACAAACCACATAAATGATCACTCCCAGGAACAGACTGTTTCCTGCTACCTTTGCTGCTTTTTTACTATTCCCCTGGCCAAGCGTTCTTGCCAGAAGTGCATTGGTTCCGACACCTGTTCCGATTCCCACTGCTACCATAAGCATCTGAACCGGAAATACCAAAGTCAATGCATTTAATGCGGCCTCACTGCCAACTCTCATATTTCCTACAAACGCACTGTCTACAATGTTGTAAACCGCCTGCAGTGCCATGGATAAGATCATCGGTATTCCCATTTGGACCATCAGCTTATTCACCGGCATATCCTTCATTTTGTTGCTTTCCGCCATTTTGTTTTAACTCCTCTCTTTTCCGCACAAAAAAAGTGCGCACCTTGTCTTATAAGCTGGACTTACGCTGACAGGCTACACACTTTTTCATGGCGATATTCTATATTTAATAAAAGAAAAACGAGTAACAGGTAAACTGGATTTACGCTTACATGCTACTCGTTTGTAGTTATTATATTTCCTGTTAATCTAAAAGTCAAACAATTTTTTCTTCATCTTTTTCCCTTAGATATCGTTTTAATAGAAACGTACAAAAGTATGGAAATGTATAAATTCCGTCTTCTATCCCAACATTACTATCTGCAAGTTTTATTCCCCAATGAATATCCCCATAAGAATCACTGGATATCAATTGTCTCAATGACTTAGAACGGTTCTTGTTTGCCTTCACTTCTACCGGAACCAGCTCATCTTTTGTTCTTACAAAAAAATCCTCTTCCAAAGTAGCATTTTCTTTTTTATAATAATACAGTCCAAGTCCCTGTTTTACAAATGCCTCTGCTACAAAATTTTCATATAAAGCCCCTTTGTATACTCCAAGATTTTTATTTGCCCGAAGATCTTCTTGTGCCTCCTCATCTAGTGAAGCTATCAATAATCCTGTATCTGGATAATAGATTTTGAATTTTGAGTCATCATAATTTCCTTTCAATGGAAGTTCTGGATATTGCAGACAATAACATATAGTAATCACGCCTGCATCTTTGAGCCAGGTTATACATCCCATATATTCTCGACTTCTGGCTTTTTTGTCTATTTTACTTAATTGAAATTTCTTATTTTCTTTTGCAAGCTGTACAGGTACGTTCCGATAGACACTTACAATTTTAGTCTGATCCAAACCTTCAGCGTATTTTCTAATATCCTCTTCGTAATCCATTTGAATCTGCTTCTGGATTTCTATCGTATCTGTGAAGAGGTTTTTTTCAATATATACTTTTACTACTGCAGGCATGCCACCAAGTACACAATATTCTAAAAACAATTTCTTATAAACTGATAATTCTGTTTCTGAAAAAGGTGTTCCTGTCTGCATATGTTTTAGTATATCTTCAATATTCTTCTCTGAGTATCCTTTCGCCCATAAAAATTCTTCAAAATCCATTGAAAACATTTCATAATCTGTTTTATATCCCACACTGTTGCTATGGATTTTTCTGTAATTGATTCCAAGTAAAGAACCACTACATATGACATCAAATCTTCCATCGATTTTAAATGATTTCAACGCAGTTGCAATATCTGGGAACTCCTGTAATTCATCAAAGATAATCAATGTGTCTCCCTCGATGAATTTTTTGGATGTATCTATCATTGAAATATTCTTTATAATATCTTCAACAGCATATCCATCACTCAGTATTGTTTTATATTTCGGTTCCAATACAAAATTAATACTTACAATATTGCCATAATTTTGATTTGCAAAGTGATTAATAGATTCCGTTTTTCCAATCTGTCTTTCCCCTTTTATAATTAACGGAAGTCTTTCTTCTTTTTCTTTCCACTCTAACAGATACTCATCTATCTTTCTTTTTAAATACATAGAATCCCCTCCTTTTTTCAAGACTATCACGTTTTATGAGCCTATGTCAATTTATTTTTCACGTTTTATGAGCCTATATTTGTAATTTTTTCACGTCTTTTAAATATATTTCTTCTATTATTCACGCTTTCAACACTTTTATTCTTATTTTTGAAATCTCCTCTGTTACTTTTTCTTCAGAACAAAGAATGTGCCTCGGCACATTCTTGCGCCTGCGGCGGTCGCTTGCGACACCTACCTTGTACGCCGCAGTGCGCATCCTGAGCGGAGCGTTTTTTATATGTTAGGAAAGAACTTTCCTAACATATAAAAAAGAAGCCCTCGTACTGAAGACTTCTTCTTTCCTCTTACTATTTCTATCCTCTAACCAGCTCTCTGAGTTTATCCAGATCTTTCTTATCCGGATGTGATAAAGCACGGTCAAAGTTTGCGATCAGCAGATCAAGATTTGGCATATGATCCGGCTGCTCTTTCATTTTCACATAACGGTCTCTCACCGCTTGCGGCATCTTTCCCTGACACATATACTCACCAACTACCTGATTGCTTTCATCCATAGAACTCTTAACATTATTCAGAACCTTCTGAAAATATGCTTCATTCTCACCAAACCCGGCTGTTCCAAACAGAAAGACTTTCTTATTCTTTATTCTTTGCAATAACTCTAATGCGGATTTATCTGCATTTCCCTGGTCTGTCCAGAAACCAATGTAAAGCATTTCCGATACCGGTTCTTCGATTTCGCTTGTTCCGAAATAATCACAATTCTCCTGCGGCAATGCATCACGAATCGCATTTGCCAGCTCTGCTGTATTTCCTGTTTTGCTGCTGAATATGATTGAATATCTTTCTTCTTTCATACTATAACCTTCCTTCTAAGCTAAACCGATTCTGGAACAATATCTTCAGACTTCTTATTTCTGCTTAATTTCCATAATAACTGTTTTTCCGGCCTGAACTTCTCCCTCTTCGCATACAAGATCTTTACCTTCAAGGCTTGAACCGATGACGATCGGTGTGATGGAATTACGTCCTGTTTCTTTGATAAACTCAAGGTCTGCATCTGCAAGAAGATCTCCTGCTTTTACCTTGTCTCCTTCTTTTACATGGATCTGGAAACATTTTCCATTCAGTGCGACTGTCTCAAGTCCGACATGTATCACAACTTCTACTCCGTTATCGGAAGTAACAGCATAAATGTGACCTGTCTCTGCTACTTTTGATACAGTTCCGTCAACCGGGCTTACAACCTTACCTTCTGTCGGAACGATTGCGATTCCATCTCCAAGAATCTTCTCTATAAAAATAGGATCCGGCACTTCTGTGATTGCTACTGCTGTACCGGTCATAGGTGCTAAAATTGTTTCAAATACATTCTCCTGATTGCTCATATCTAACTCCTCCTTAGACGTCTTTCATCCACTCATTACTTCTCTTACCAACTAAAAAATTATAGTCACTGTTTCTGCGAATATCAATCCCATTTTTTGATTTATTTGTGAATTCTATGTTTTGCATATTTTTCCACGCTAGTATCGTTTCTTCTTATTCATAATGATCAGAAAATCTTTTTATTGACCTTCATGTATCTTTAAGGTTTATTATATACTAAGAGATTTTTTTTAACAAGGAGGGTTCCCAATGGAAAAAACTCTTATTTTTCAATCTGTAGATGAGATTCGATTAAAGAAATTATTACGCTTTATCATTCCAACTTATCTGACCTCATTATTTACTACTGTTTATACGATCGTTGACGGAATCTTTGTTTCTGCTTATGTTGGAACAAATGCACTCGCTGCGATCAACGTTGTCTATCCGCTTGTAAATATTCTGTACGGTATCGCACTTGCCTTTGCGACAGGCGGAAGTGCACTTGCCGCTCTTCATATCGGTGGAAAGAAAAATGATGAAGCCAGCCGGACTTTCTCTATAAGCATGACTGCTGCCATTGTCATTGGCGCTCTTGTTTCTGCACTTATTCTTTTCCGGTTGCCGGTCATCCTGCAGATGCTTGGTGCAACCTCACTGCTGATGGCAGATTGTAAAGCTTATATCTACTGGTGGCTGTTCGGTGCTCCGATCGTGGTTGGAAAAGAGATGTTCACTTATTTCATCCGTGTTGACGGTTCTCCAACGTACAGTTTTCTGACAGCACTTTCCGGAGGGATTTTTAATATTGTTTTCGATTACATTTTTATCGGACAGCTCCATATGGGAATTACAGGTGCCGCACTTGCAACCTTCCTCGGCCTTCTGCTTTCTTTCGTAATGGGAGTGGTTTACTTTGTAACACATCCAAACTTCCTTCATTTTACATTCCGCGGACTGTCCATAAAAGAAGCATTTCATAGTATGATCAACGGAACTTCTGAATTCGTAAACCAGCTTGCGATTGCGATCACAACCGTTGTCTTTAACCGAAGTGCCCTACTTTTCGCCGGAGAAGACGGCGTTGCTGCTGTTTCGATCATCATGTATTTACAGTTCTTATGTATCGGAATTTATTTTGGATTTTCTATGGGACTATCAACCCCACTAGGATATGCTTACGGAGACAGAAATTTCTCTGTCTGTCGTGTTTTAGAAAAGTACGCTTATCGCTTCTTTGCGATTGCACCGATCATTCTCTACGGATCCACTTATCTGCTGGCACCAATTGGGTACGTTTCTTTGCATCTCCCGGCAGCACAGTCTTTGACATGGCAGTTTCCGGACTGCGCTTATATGGACTCGGATTCTTATTTTCAGGAATCAATATCTTCGCAGCAATCCGTATGATGACATATGGCAAAGGATATATCTCAGGTATGATTACCTTCCTTCGTTCCTTTGCTCTGCTGCTTCTTTTCCTGACAGTTCTTCCGAGGTTCTTGGAATTAAATGGAATCTGGCTGGCAGTTCCGGCGGCTGAGATATTGACACTGATTGTTGCACTTTGGACGTTGAGGAAAAAACTGTAGCTTAAAAACAACTACTTAAAGAGAACTAAAAGACGGAGGTTTCTGACATTTTGTAATCAGAAACCTCCGTCTCTTTTTCATAAAATCTTATTTTTTAGAATCCTACTTGACTGTCTTCCAGTTCATTCTTCCATATCTAAGTGCCATCTCCTGGATTTCCTTCTGCAATTTCAATGACAACTGTCTTGTATTCACTCTCCACTTCCAGTTCTTTCCTACCGTAGACGGAGTGTTGATACGACAATTATTTCCTAACCCTAAATAGTCCTGCATCGGAATAACACACAGTTTTGCACTGCTTCGCATAATCAGGCTGATCAGAGATTTATATAACTCCTTTTCCGGTGTGTACTGGTCACACATGTAATCTCTCGCCAGTTTCTGCTCCTCTTTTGTGATACTGCTCCACCATCCAACGATCGTCTCGTTATCGTGAGTTCCTGTATAAGCCACACTATTCACCGGGTAGTTATGTGGAAGATAATCATTTGCGCATCCTGAGTCGCGGGAATCAAATGCAAATTCCAGAACCTTCATTCCCGGAAAACCACTCTCGCGGACCATCTCACGGACAGAATCTGTCACATAACCAAGATCTTCGGCAATAACCTGCTTCCATCCAAGTGCCTGTTCCACTTTGCGGAACAGATCGATTCCAGGACCTTTCTCCCAATGTCCTCCGATTGCATTCTCTGCTCCATGCGGAATGGAAAAGTATTCATCAAATCCTCTGAAATGATCGATTCTGACAACATCATACATCTGGAATACATAATGCAGTCTTGAAATCCACCATGAATATCCTGTCTCCCTATGATAGTCCCAACGGTACAGTGGATTTCCCCACAACTGTCCTGTCGCAGAGAATCCATCCGGTGGGCATCCTGCTACAGCTGTCGGGATATTTGCTTCATCTAACTGAAACAGTTCCGGATGTGCCCAGGTATCCGCACTGTCCATAGCAACATAAATCGGGATATCTCCAATGATCTTGATTCCATTTTCATTTGCGTATGCCTTTAACTTCATCCATTGCTCATGGAACTTAAACTGCATATACTGCTGGAATTCAATATCATAATACAGTTCCTCTCTGTAATAATCCATTGCATCTTTCCAACGAAGACGGATATCCTCTGCCCATTTTGTCCACTCTACATTGTCAAATCTTCCTTTCACAGCCATGAACAGTGCATAATCTGACATCCACCAGCTATTCTCATTCACGAATTTCTGATACTCCGGATTCTCACTGATCTTACTTCTCTCATAAGCCTTTCGAAGCAGTGGATAGCGTCCTTTATAAATCTTCTCGTAATCAATAGAACCCTTTACTTTTCCCCAGTTTACCTTCTCACATTCTGCACGTGTCAGGACCCCTTCCTCAATCAGTTCATCCAGACTGATAAAGTACGGATTTCCTGCAAATGTAGAAAAAGACTGATACGGAGAATCGCCATAACTGGTCGGTCCAAGCGGGAGAATCTGCCAATAACTCTGTCCTGCTCCTTTGAGCCAATCTACAAATTCATACGCACTTTTTGAAAAACAACCAATTCCGTACTCGGACGGTAAACTACTGATCGGCATTAAAATACCTGCTGCTCTTTCGCTCATTTTATCTTCCTCCTCTTAATCTTCTACCTCGATCATTACTCCATAATGATCGGATACTACCGGGTAATTCTTACCATTACATACCACTTTCGATGACTTTACTTTTTTCTGCGTATTACAGAAAATGTAATCCAGACGTTTGGCATCTTTCACTGCTCCACCGCCTTCTCCATCGCGCCATCCATCGATTTCTTCTTCCACTGTAACACCGGAATCTTTCTGTTCTGCCAGACAGTAACTGTCCTTCCATCCGCTTTCGCAGATCAGTTCATACCCTTCCTGTTTTACATTATCGAGACTGTTGAAATCTCCCATCAACCAGATGGTGCGATCTTTCTTTTCCAGACTTTTCGTCAGCTTTTCCATTTTCTCCCACTGTTTCTTCAGCGGTTCTTCCTCATCATTCCACCACCCCATATGTACAGTAAAGAAAATGTCGTCGCTTCCTTCTGTCTGCATTCCTAAAATCTTTCTTGTCTTCCAGTTATCATAATCATCTGTCTGGCTGATCAGGAACTGCTTTACTCTCATAATCGGTTTCTTTGACAAAAGAGCCATTCCTTCATCATATTTCCCATATCCGATTTTTGCAGACAACCAGGTCCAATAATAATATACATCTTTTTCTCTGAGTGCTTCAACAACTTCTTTCGCGTGATTGTCTTCTCTTACAGGAAGCCCGAAATCCATACACCTCTTATATCCGGCAAGCATTACATCCGGAATGATTCCGGCACTTGCAGTCTGATTCACCTCCTGAAGAGCAACTACATCCGGCTGCTCAGCTATTAACGTCTCTATAAACTTTCTTTTTTC
>ENA-OQIO01000806-OQIO01000806.1-human-gut-metagenome-genome-assembly--contig:-NODE-806-length-16190-cov-2.493930_pt1 | contig 16190 bp, 31 predicted proteins | sample MGYA00242573_ERZ504737 | MGnify/ENA primary metagenome ERZ504737 (study PRJEB26092, sample SAMD00036203) | human gut metagenome | host: Homo sapiens | study: EMG produced TPA metagenomics assembly of...
CAGACGTACGTAGCTGTACATCGATCGATGCTCAGACGTACGTAGCTGTACATCGATCGATGCTCAGACGTACGTAGCTGTACATCGATCGATGCTCAGACGTACGTAGCTGTACATCGATCGATGTCCGCCATGCGCTCTATCACCTCGTAATGGTAGATTCCCTTGAGCGGGTTGCCATAGATGTCATTTTCCTTGTGTGTGCGCCGGAGCGTGTCGAGCGTCATCACCTCGACGTTGTTGTTCTGGAAATCGAACTGCACGGGGGCGGCCGTTGTTGCTAATGCTGTTGCCATAATGATTGATATTAAAAAAGTTATACAATAAGAAAGGCGGTGAACCGTTGTCCATCGCCTTTCCGGAATTCATTTTGCGGTTTCAGGCAGGTAACGCCTGCATATCAGGTCCGTGATACTCGGGTAATACACGTTGCCATAAGTTCCGTATGGTCCGAAACGGGCAAGGAAGCGGAAGTAAAAATCTACCGGACGCCGGTAGCTCGTCTGTATTTTGGTTTTCAGCAGGCGGTAGGCGTACTCGTCAGAATTTTCCACCTTGACCTTGCGTCCGTTGAAATAATAGTTTCCCTCCTTATCTGAAGAAAACGATACCTCTTCCTTTGCCGGACGCTCGCCGGCAACGACCCTGAAGAAGTCCTCCAGGGAGCGGCAATCCTGGTATTCTACCGGAATCGTGTCGCCCTCTCGCAGTTTCACGTCCAGTTTGTCAAGCAGTGTCTTGATGGCGGGCGTGTAGATATTTTCGGATTGGAAGCATCTTGTATCCCGCCAGTATTTCTCGAAAAGAGAGCCGGTTTCAAGGAGTAGGAACAGGGTTTCACGCGCTGTCTGCGGTTTATCGGCCAGATATGGAATATACTCGGTCACCAGTATGGAAAGTGAAAGATACTCCTCCGGTTGCAGTTCGCTCTTCTGGTGCAGGTTACAGTGCCTCTCGAGCAGGGAGTCGATGTCGGCTTCCCGCAAGCTTTCGTCCGTCCATACCAGGCAACCTTCTTTCTTGCAGGCGGGACATTTATCCGCTCCATACGGCAGGAGCATCACCTTGCCGCAATCGGAACAGGTGACCAGGTCGCCTCGTTCCGTATAAACATCTACCGTTTCCATTCTCAATCCTCCGCGTAAGGCCATTCAAGGCAGCAGTCATTGCATACGGCCACGCCCTCGTCACTCAGAATGTCAATATCTGTGCCCCCACATTCGGGGCATACCGGTACCTTTTTCTTGTCCATTCGTCGCTCTGCCGCTTCTTCCGTCAGAAGCAGCGGCACCCAGTATGCCGATGTGCCGAAATCCCGTATCCCGTTTTCATCCTGTATGGGTTCACAACCTTTCGTTCCCATGTATTTCTGGGAGTCCGGCCAACACACGGCACGGTAACACTTGTCCCGTTCGGGAGATTTGCCGGTATGGCGTATATAGTCTTCCTCGGCACGTAAAGCGCCCCGTTCTCCCCGCTTCCCCATGCCGGATAACCGGTTCCTTCTTCCTCGAAAGGAGCACTTTCCTCGGGAAATTCCACGAGTGCATATAACTTGTCATCCCATGCCAGGGAACACTCGCCGCAGTGGAACCGACTTTCGTGAATATCATAACGGATATTTTCCGAATTGCATTTCGGACAGATAATGTCTTTGATTTTTACTTTCGGGAAACCCAGGATTTCTCCGGCGATAATTTCCATGCTGAGCCAGAACAACTGTTCATGGTAATCGTTCGCCATCTTTTTCGCCAGGTTCTGCATGTCGTCATCGCTGATCCTTTTTACATCGAAACCTTTCCCTTCCAGGTCATCGCGGTGGACGGACGTGATGGGGAAATCCCCGGCGTTCAGCTCCCGGATAAATTGTTTTTCCTCTTCTGTCGGTTCAGGTAAGTTGTTGAAATATTCCCTGAGCCGTTGATAAAGTTCTCTTACCATAATTATATTCCTGTTTTTAATCTAATATCCACCAGTCGAGGACCAGTAGTTCCGGTCCATGATTTTTTCAAGTTCGAGGTCGGAACGTTCTTTCCAGAGGTCGAAGTCATCAAGCAGCTCCGTTCCGTCCTCCAGAGAAAGCACAGTATCCTCATTGTCAAACAGATAGTCTTGTATGTCATATCCGGACGGATAACGGTTTTCCCGGATGATTTCTTCTGCAATTTCCTTGTCCATTCGGTTGCCATTTTTTCAGTTCGCCGGTATTGTAACCGGATTCATTTGTTTTGTCTTTTCCTTGTAAAACCTGTCGATGGCAAGGAAGTAGTCCTCCGCATCCCAATCAGTGCCCGCATGCTCAGTCTCGAATTCTTCCGCCCACTGGACGATCTCGGCATTGACGGCACGGGAGTCCCTGTCCTCCCACAGGTTGTCCGCCCCGGCATTGTAGGCAAGGTCCACGACAGCTCCTGCAACTTGTTGTAGCCGTTACACTCTCTACCGTTGGAACGCAGCCATAAGTCCACGTCGACGGCATCCTCTTCCGTCGTCCCATTGTGCAGGCACAGGCACTGCCCGTTGCCGTTATGGCATACGAGGACCGGCCGTTTGGTGTCGGGGCATATCCGTACCAGCAGCTCATTGGCGGCAAGTGTTTCCGTATCATGCCCATTGAGCATTGCAGGAAGCGCCTGGCTGACCAGACTCAGGATTTCCTGTTCCTCCTTTGTCCCGGACGGCTTGGAAGCCAACAGGTTCTGTATGCGTTTAAGAAGATTGTAAATCATAATCAGCAGTCATTATGTTCTTTCCAGATTTTACGTTTCTCGTCATAGCCCTTGTTTTCCCACCATTCATTGCAGGTTTCGGCAAACCCCTGATGGTTGTCTCCGGCCGGACACTTGTCCTGACGGCAACCCGTGATCTGTTCCATTTGATTTGCGTCCAACGAGTTCCACCATTCCTCCATGCGTTCTTTGAACTCTTTTAAAGTACAGAATGCTGATGGTCCTCGCATTCGTCGCACCAGTTATCATAGCGGTCTATACCCGTGGTACCGATGAATGTACGGGCATTCGGATCCACCCATGCCTGGGTCTGTATATTGTCTGAACCGCACCCCTCGCATACGACAATCTCGTTGTCATTGACATCAGCGGAGATAAACCCGTGCTCTTCCAGCCAGTGGCAATCTCAAGCAGTCCCTCGGTCTGTACCTGTCCGATGGCTCATCGAAATCCTCGCCGGCTTCACCGTTGAGCGTGCAGAGCAGTTTGCCGTTCCCGTCGATGAAAAGTTCATAAACGGTCGCACTTTCATAACCGCCGTATCCGTAAAAAGCGGAATTGTGGACCACCACTATCGGGGAGGTTTCATACTCCGCTGATTCCGCCTCCCGGTAATGTACGCCGCAGTTGCGGTAGAACGTGCCGATGATGTTGTTCTCCTTCTTCACGGCGTCGCGGATTTTCTCCATAAGTGATCTTCTGATGGAGATGATACTGAGGTGCGCATAATCCTTACGGAGACGTCTGTACACTTCCTGCTCGAAGTTGCCTCGAACAGAGTCGAAAGGGGATACGCCGGCGTTCTCCCGGATATATTTGTCCTCGTTAAAGTTGTAGCGCCGGCAGACAATATTCTTGACGCGGCGGAATTCCTCTCCGGCAAATTTGAGGATACTGTTCTCGCCTAGCGAAGTCGGAAAATAGCAGCGGGGCATGTGCACTGTCATTTCACGGTAAAGTGTGTCATCGTCTTCCGGAAAGGTTCTGTCTGTTTCCGGCTTTGTAGGTTTTTCCTGTTCCATGTTGCTTGTTTTTTATCTGTAGTTGAACAATTTCCGGTTTGCCGCCCGTTGCATGGCGGTCACCATATTCTTATGTCATAATCTTTAAAATAGTATTCCAACTCTTTTAATCCTTCCAAAGAGTGCAGCTCGTTCTTTCCGGTCACTTCGATGTCGACGGATACTGCATTTTCATCTTTGATGTTTACTTTGGCATTGTCAAATACGCATCTTACATATTCTGCAATGCATGAGGCAGGCAGGTCGTTTTTTACAATATTAAGTACCATATTATTTATTGTTCATTAAATGTTTGCTACGTCCATAAACCGGGCACCGCTTGCGGTATCTGCATTCGCCCCGGGCCGCGTCGGTATGCGCCCGGTGCCATTCATCCCAGCTCTTCACTCCATTGTCTGTAAGGAATATGATCAGTTGCATGCAGCAGAAACCGCGTTCCTCACGTTTCCGGTCATGAAGGTTGGCCAGCCCGTTATCTTTAGGTTTCATACAGGTTTGATGTTACGGCAGGTTTGCTCGAAACGCCTTCATGGCATATCATTAAAACCATGAGACATGCACATAGGCATCGCTTTGGTCACTGCCGTTGATTAGACAATCGAGTACTTCGATAAACTTTTCCCGGTCCATCCCGACCTTTGCCAGGCAGGAATAAAATTCTTCGGCATTCTGCCGGAAGGTTTCATCCTGTTCTGAGATATGTTTTCTTAGCTGCTGCAGACCCGAACGGGCTATTTCGAAGTCATCGGTATAGGCGTCTTCTGCGGAGTTATCAACTTCGAACATTGTCAGGATATCATAAAAGATATCCTGACCGTCCCCGCCATACATACCCGGATATTTGTATTCGATTTGCCAAACTCTGGCTACATGTAGTTTTCTGGCCATTATCTTTTCATTTTCGGATTTGTTGTCTTATGCAGTGCAGCATCAATTCGATACCACGGATGCTTTCCTCATTCTCTTTCAGTTTGTAATAGTAGGCGTTCGCTTCGTCGTAGTCTTCCCGTGCCTTGCGCAATCTGCATTCCTTGGCGTCACGGACCTGTTCATGGGACAGGTCGTAACCGATGAACTCGTCCATGAAACAGGAAACCGTACGCCCGTAATAGTGGTCCGTGCGGGTTTCCACCGCAGTACGGATGATGTCGTCGCACCGCCTTCCGAGTGTCCGGAGTACGTCGCTGATATGCCGGTCATGGTACTCGTAACCGAAGAAACGGGTATACCACTCGTGTTCCTGCCGGTTTGTCTTCCCCGCGTAATACTCGTACCATTGGGCGTCGCACTTGGTGTGCCTCTGGGTAACCTTGAATATGGCATACTCTTCACCGATCCATGTAAAACGTGAGAGTATCTCACTCGCTTCTTCCTCATAGTAGCTATCCCGCCAATTCAATTCTTCGGTCTGGCTGAGCGGGAGGAATGACTGTTTGGTGATCCACTGCCCGAAACCTTTGTGCGTGACATGCGGAAGCACTTTCACGACCTTGCTCCATGCCTCGTTGCAGGCTTCATCCAGTGAAGGGAAACTTTCAGGAAAGCGTTCCCTGTCCGTTCCGTCTCGCAACACCTCGTTCCAATCTTTGTCGCAGACAATGAGGGTGAGGTCCTCCCTCACATGGCAGTCGCGTTCGCAATAGCCGTAGGGAGCATCGCAGAGCGTGTACCACTCCTTCGGTCCATAACCGTCGTCACGTCCCAGATAGCGTCTGGGCTTCCCCTTCTCTGTCTGCACCTCCCATACTTCCGTGCAGTTTCCACGGTCGATATGGTGCAGGCGTACCCTGATTTCCTTGTTATCTCGTTTTTCTTCCATGTCGTTCATTTTTAGTATGGCCTGTCTTTTTCTTTTCGAGAATCCGGTAGATTTCTTCAAGGTCATGCTCATTGTCTATCGGTTGCCCGTATTCCGTATCCACGATGACCACCCTGCATTGGCCAGGTGACATCCTGCTATCGTCTTGTCATAGTCGCTCCATTCAGGATTGATTTCTGTTACCGTGTCAAATTCAAGTCCGTATGATGTCTTCATTGTATTTCCAGTTATTATGCGTATTTTTCTATTTTATGCTGCCGCTTTGTTCTGCCCGTCGATAATATGCCTGCATTCGGCTTCCAGTTCTTTCATACATTCCGTACCATAGAATCCCCAACAACTGTCCAGTTCATTGTCATCGTCACTTTCCGGCATGATGCGATACCCGAAAACTTCCCCGGTATAGTAGTTGTCAAGTACTGATTTCGTCTTGCAGGTATCCCTCGATCCGCTTCCTGCGTTTCGCGGTGATGTTCTTCCACCCGTATTCCCGGCGCACCTTGTCCAACGGTACCGCGATGATTCCGAAAAATCCGGAATCCCACGGGCAGCTGAACGGCGAGGTGGATATTGTAATGCCGCCATGGTCGTAGAGGTAGACCGGCAGGGCGATATATTCCTTCAGGAACGATTCCCGAAATTTCCGATATGCCTTCAAAAACCTTGTCGATATCGAAGTGGTCATCAAACTCCTTCTCCGGGCGGTAGCGACGATGTGCCGTATAAAGCGTACCGAGATTGTCATACGCTTCACGCGGGCTTCGGGCGTCATCATCATAATAGATGTTGATGCGATACCCGTTATATTTGATTTGATTATATAGATTCATTTGCCTGGGTATTATGTTTTGTTACAAAGTCTTACAAATTGTTCCGTAATCTCGTCCCGCTCGAACTCGTCGCAGTTCAGGTCGAAGAATATACCCGAAGCCGCGAGCATGTCACGGGCTTCTCCGTAGGTAAGGTCGTTCCTGTGCCTGTATCTGTCCACCATATCCCGATGTTCGGCTTCCGCCCGGTCGTGCAGCCTCATTTTATACTGCCTGTACCATGCGGGGAACTGTTCCTTGGAAACCATATGTTCCAGCTGCAAGTCCCGGTATCTTCCGGTGCCAGCAGGATGTGGCTGTCAATGTAGGACTTCGCCTCGGCTATGATTCCCTCCCTGGTGAAGACGGTGGGAGCGTGCCGTGAAATGCACCCATCCACCATGCAACGGGTGTTCGATTTCAATCTGCACACCCTGCCTCCTGACATGTACCACGATATAGGCGGTCTGGCCGGGGAACATATCGTCCTTGAGGCTCACTTCCCGGCAGGCCGGCGGGTCAACATGGATGTAGTGGTCCTGCCTTGCGCCCTCGAGGAACCTTTCAAGCTGCCGCATCGACTGGCAGTAGATGAATGTCCCCACGCGGCACTGGCCTCGGCGGATGTCGCCGTAATAGTACTTTCTTGCCCTTGCTCCGGTAATGCGGGACTCGTCCGATGCCTCGAAATAGCTCCGGTAGGTATCGTCCGTACGGCAGAAATCATATATTTCCTGAAAAGTCCTTGTTTTCATTTGTTACTCCTTTTTATGTATTGTCTTCTTCCGGCGGGGGAAATTCCCCCGTCCTGTAAAATATCTCTCCGAGACGGTCAGCCTGTTCCGCCAGACCTCTCTTCCGGACAGCCGACACGGCATCGCATGCGGCCTTTTCGTACATGCCCAGCAGTACCGCCTCGGGCAGGCGTTTCGTCCGCCACACCTCCTGTGCGGTGGCGAGCATCTCCACCTCGCAGCCCAGATGGGCGGCTGTGAGGATAATGACGGCATTGCCGATAAAGTTCGGTATGCGTTCTTCCTGTTGTTCTCCTTTCATTGTTCCGTGCCTTTAATCCGTTTCGAACTCGTCTTCATAGACCTCGATCTCCTTCCCGCTCTCGCAGATGCGTACCAGCCAGGTGTATTGGAGCCGTTCCAACAGCTCTATACGGCGATAGCCCTTGTAGGGCACTTTCAGCGTTGCAATGTCTCCCGGTTTCATGTCAGGCGGGTATTTCAAACTGGACATGGAAATGGAATTCGCTTATCAGGCTGCAGATCTGCGGTACTGATTTAGGATCCTCCCGTAAGGGTAGAAGATGGTCCGGCAACGTGTCAGGCATCGGATACCCTGTTTTCGTAACCGGTACAGCAGGTAGGCCCTGCGTCGTAGTTGTTTCTTGCTCATCGTATAAAGGATTATGTCGTTTTGATTAGAATAGCGGTGTGGTCGTCAAACAGGGGCATCTCTTTACGTTTTCGATGTAATGCCTCCATTGAAAGATGCTCATCTTGTGTTAACAGGGATGAGCATCATTTCAATGGAGGGAGTACTAATTTATTCTGACCCGCCACACCGTGCCGCCTACCGGGCGGATGGAGATGACGGCCTATTTCTTACGCCATGCCGCCATCTTCTTTTTGATGTTGATATTGTTGTCCGCCAGCATTTTTTTCAGGACTGCCAGCAACCGCCAGCCTTCTCCGTTTTTATACTCTTCCGCCTTGCTGACAGGAACGCCAGTGACTGGTACTTGTCCAGACGCCGACCCCGGTCATTGACAGCCGTGCAACCGTGGAAACGAATCAGGTTCTGCATGGTAAAGAACGCCCCGGCTCCCTTATAGGCATCCATCCATGCCTTGCTTTGAGGAGTGCCCATGGCAGCCGGATACGACGGTCATTGAACTGTCTGACCGCGTTGTAAAGCTGTGTGGCGTCCAACGCGTGCCTGATGTGGGTTATCGCGATGGAAAGCGGGTAGTACAGTTTGGATTGCAGGTCCTCCACGAAAATATTACGGCCGTGTATACGCTTGTAGGGAACTCCCTTGCATTTTCTTGTTTCCAGGTTGCCCACGTGTTTTTTCAGCGCGTTGACATAGTCGCTCGCGATGGCCAAAACCACATCACGGTTGAACCAGCGGTTTCTCTCGGCAAAACCCGTGATGTCCTTGTGTTCCATCTTCATCTGGGCGTGCAGCTCGTTCAAGAGCATTTTCCACTGGTAATCATAGCCTTTCCGGTGAATCATCTCGGTCACCCCTGCCGGCTCTTTTTCACGGTAATGCGTGTATGACATCATATGGAACATTTGTGCCATGACCCACCGGCGGAAGAGTCGGTTGTGGGAACGGTACCTGTGCCATGATGCTGCCGAATATCGGGTCGTTGTCATCCAGGATGGTAAGTTTCCCGTCTTTGTTGGAGGCGATATACTCGCCGCCCTCGGCTCCCTGCATGGCGAACAGGCAGCTCACGTCCACACCGGCACCGCGGAGTGCCTCGATACGCTCCCGCGCCCCTTTGGGAAGTCCGGCGGGAGAATTATGGCCGGCCACCACCGGATAGACGGTGCCCAAATCCGAATTCTTGCCGATAACGGTGCCCGTGGCGGCAAATTCCTTGTCCGCGATGGCGAATTCCGTGCCGCATCCGGGGCACAGGACTTTTGTTTCTTGTTTCTTTCTGCTCATTGTGAATTTGTTAATAGTTGATTACTTCCGGGTTCCACCCATTTTCTGAGTATCACCAGGTCCTTGTCTTTTTCGCTTTGCCAGAACCATTTGCCCATCGTTTCGGGATTCCATGTGAACCCGCCTATAATCCGGCAGAGGATATAGAATTCCAGCTCGAATTGCGCGGTATCCCGGTGTTGCCCGTACAGCATGTCCCCGTCCTCGAGGTCACTTTCGGGCAATGCCATGAAATACCGGCGGGACTTGCTCTGGCTGCGCTCCGATGGTATCGAATGTTTATAGCGGCGGTACAGCTCCTCCACATCCGTGAAAAAATCCCCGCAGCCGTACTCCGGCAACCACGGAGCGCCATCATACCTGCCGTTCCGTATCATGTGTCTCCCGTTTACTTTTAAACTTCTGGACTGGAAATCAATCCGGAAATTTGCGCCGTTCTCTATGGCGGTGACGGTTTCTCGGTAAATATCTTCCATTTTCTCACCTGTTTACAATTAATGGCACTCAAACCCCTAGCGCGTATCTTTATAGTCCTGATAAATACAGTAGGACTTCGGTCCTGAACCAGGTAGTTGCCTGGCTCAGGACCAAGCTTGAATACTGTATCTTGAATTTGGGTCCCTCGTGCATATGCGGTCGCGCTACCTTCTGTTCAGGGGACTCATCCGGACGGCACATCCCTTTAAAAACCTGATACGGGCCGCGAGTACAGCTGGAACCTGTGTCATCTGTCGTGTTAGCAGGAGATGACACAGGCTCCAGCCGTGTGAATTGCGGCTCTGTTGAAATCCCGGCCTTGCCCCCTTTGCCCTGTGCTGTTCTTTTTGCGGTTCCCGGAATGCCGGCACGTTCCTTTACAGGTCCGATGTCTGCTGTGGCGGAAGCCGGAATGGCGCCGTCGTATAACGTTAGGGATACGACGGCGCGAGACGGGCTTATCGGGGACAGCAGGCTGAATCCATTCCCCCGAACCGCACGTTCCCGTGCTGGAAAAGACTGAAAGTTCTCATAATACCGGCACATGGCTTTATGCTTCCGATGTATCCCGCGTATGGGTCTTCTGCGGAGTCCGAAGGCGACGGTCAGCCGCCTTCAGACTCGGAAAGAAGACGTTGGTACGCGGGATGCCCAAACCTATTCCTTGAACTTTCCCGGTGTGCTCCGGTAACGGGTGCGGGACAGACGGCACATGACTTTAATTTCCCGATACATTACAGGCGCAGCCAGAATCGAGATGGGATTAACCGGGTGTTAGACCGGTTAATCTCGATATGGATTCTGGTTATAAGCCTGTAACGTTGAATAGCCTGCCCGTCCACCCGTTCTGCCGTGTGCCCGGCGTAACTTATAGCGATGCCACCAGCGTGTTGTACACCGCCCGGCTGGTCAGAAGGGCGTTACGCATGCAGCCGACAGTCAGGTTAACCCGGTATGTCCCGGTCTGTTTTATCGCGGTTGGCCTTCACGTTGCGCCCCCGTCCCCGGACGATGCAGCCGTCCGGTCTGGTCCGGACATATCCCAGGCCGCCGATCTTGCACCTGCCCGTCTGAACGGCTCTGAGGCAGTCCATGACAAACTTGTTCAGTTCGTCAAGGTCATTCTTCACGTTGCAGACCGGCAACACCTGTGTCGCCCAGCTGAACTCGCCCTTGTACAGGTAACGGTTCACGGCGTTCACGGCTTTTGCCAGTGTCGTGTCCCGGCAGCGGATTGTCCGCCGCTCGATCTCGTGCTGGAAGGTCTTGATGCGTGATGACGAGAGCGAGACCATGCCGCCCTTGATACTGAATCCTAAGAACTTGAACCAGACATCGGCTGCCAGGTATTCCACTTTCTTGGGATTTAGCTTCATGGATTTATCTTCCAGGCGTTTTTGGAGTGTGTCCATCGCTTTTTCATAATCCTTGCCGATAAAAAGCATATCGTCGGAATACCGGACGTAGTAGCCGTTCATTTGTGACAGTTCCCTGTCTAGGTCGTAGAGCAGTACATCCGCCAGCCAGCTAGCCACAGCACAACCCTGTTTCAAGGATTGATACTTGCTTTGCAACCGGTTATCTTCATCGAAATAGAGGTCCGAGTGGTAATATTTCCTAAGTACGTCTATCAGGGCAGACTGGCCGTGTTTGGCCTCCACCTTGTCGAACGCCTCGTCGATGAACCGTATCGGAACACTGTCGAAGTATTTGGAAAGGTCGGACTTCCAGCCCAGACAGCCGCTATTGCCGGTTTCTGTCATCCGGTGGCTGACTTCCGTAACTACCTTGCCGCACCCTATACCGGTCTGGTAGGACTTGCACGAAGAGTGCAGCATCTCCGGCATCAACTCGAAGAGCAGGTCGTTGGCGATACCCAGTACTACGCGGTCCATCGGCTCGTTTACGTACACTGTGCGGAACTCACCGTTGTCCTTGGGTATCTGCGCCGTGTGGGGAGGGGAAATCTCGTACTTTCCCCGGCGCATGGCATAGGCCATCGCCATACGGGTATGCTCGTCGGTCAGCCGAATAAGTTGGTCTTTCCTAATGTCTTTCAGCACGCCTTTCTCAATGGCCTTCGTCCACTGGCCTATGTCGAAGAACATTTGCAATATCTTGTCTTCATTCATAGCACTCAAAACTTTTTTGGGAAAGGATAAAATTCAGTATGTCCATGCCGGATTCTACGTCACATTCCTGCTCGTACTCCTCGCCCGTGTAGTAACTGTAACCCATGATGAAGATTTTCCCGTCTTTCCGGAGCGACGCGTTCGTGATGACCAGTTCCACGGGGTCACGGTCCACAACATGGAGATAGTCGAGGATTGTTCACCGTTGTCATCAAGGCTGCCGCCACACTCGGAAAGCAGCTCCACGGACAGGGCGTAACATTTTTCATTCAGGGCTTTCTCCGCCACGTGATGGTTGTTCATCTCTTCCGTAAGTGTTCGGATGCGGTCACCGCGTCTCTGCTCGGGAACCGGTTCGAAAGCGGTTTCGAACATCCAGACAGGCATCCATTTATGGAAGACGGCGGGTCCCAAGCGGCATATGTAAACTTCATCGTTCTCTTTCTCCGTCTCCGGGATATCCATTCCCGAGGCTCGTGCTGCCGCTACGCTCATGCGCTCGAAACCGCCGAGGCAGGAAGGTGCCGACTTCAAACGGTAGGGACGGATGTTTCCTACAGGGACACCCATTGACATAAGTAGCATCCCCTTAAAAGTGTCGGTAACGGGAGTGGTTTGCTGTTTGTTCATTCTTTTATTCATTTTCTGGTCTTTGTACATACATTATGATTTCTCACGCATCCTCCGCAAGGGCTACAAGCCGCTCTTCCGGCAGCAGGAACTCCTCGTCCGTGAAGTAATAGCAGATTTTCCGGTCCACGGCCTCCGCCTCGTCCGATATGGGTGCGCCGTCTTTGCCGACCAGCACGTCTTGCAGACCCGTTACAGAGACTAGGGTTTTGTATTCCCCGCCCGTTCCACGGAACAGCGTCAGTTCCCTGACAAAATATTCCCTGTCATTCCATGTGATAATCTCAAACATTTCCTCCACTTCCGGGAACAGCCGGCACAGGACCGGAAACAGTTTGCAGGCATCGCTCCGGAGCATCAGGAAGACACATTCCATCAGGCATAGTCCGGCATCTTTGAGCATGGGCAGCAATACGTCCGTGCCTGCTCCGTTCGCCTCTGCCACTATCAGGCTTTCCAGTATCCTTCCTGGAATGAGTCCGTCCAGGGGATGAGTTCGGCGGCCCTGACGGAATAGGAAACCGCGATTTCTTCCGGGTTGTCCTCGTCCGTGGGGATCAGTTCTATTCTCGTGTCATCTTCGGCAGGCTCCTTTACCGGCAGGCAGACTTTCATTTTCCGGAACGTGTCCCCGTCCGCCCAGTTGACAAAACCGCCGAATCTTGTAAAATCATATCTGCTCATTTGTCATTATTGTTTTCGTTGTTTACTTTACAGTTCTTCCGGCTCTCCATCGTTGATACTCCGGTAGAAACGGTCTCCGTCCGCCCATTTCCTGGCGGCGACAGCAGCTCGAACGCCTCTTCTATGGAAAGGCCGTCGGCGGGAAGGGCGGCAAGGAGTTCTCCCATGCATACGTCGTTTCCATGATATTCGGCTTTATACGGTCAAGCGTGACCTTGTTACCGGTTTGTTGCATTTCATTTTCCATCTTTTCTTTGTTTTATTGTTCATCTTTCCAAATGCAGGCATTATAAGAGCAGCCTTCGCCATCCGTATATACGCCATGTTTCACGACGGCTTCTGAAAAATCACTGACTTGCTCGTTGTAAAGCCGGATGACGGTTTTCTTCCCGAGGCTTTTTACATAATCCTCTGCGTAGCGTCCGAACTCTCCGGTGGCAGGATTGTAGAAATCGTACCTTGCACTTCCATAGACAAGGCAGCTGTTGATCATCTCCCTGCATGCAAGTTCCTTTTCCTGCCGGCGTTGCCTTGCATTTTTGGGTTCCCAAAAACCGGGAAGCGCTCTTTTGGCTGTTTCAATCTGTTTTCCTGTCATGTTCAAAAAAGTTCTGTTTTCCAAAATCCGTAATCGGACCCGTCGCCGGGATGAGCACCGAAATAGTGCCCTCCGGGGAGTGGCTGTCGAGCGTGTCGAACAGCGATTCCAGCAGTCCGGCCGCCTCGTCGCTGTTCCACCATTCAGCATCCTTGTCCTCTTTGGCATGGGCGGGGACGGCATCCATCACCTGCACGTACTCCGGCGTGTCACGGACAACATCCATGAATGCCGGAATCAGGTCCTGCGTGCGCATCGTGCCGTGGGAGATGCTCTCTCCCGGTACGGCATGGATGCGGTTTTGTGTCCTCTCGTCTATGAACATGGCGTTTAGATAAAGGGCAGACGGGTATCTTCCAGCATGGAGGCCAGCGTTTGACACATCTCGTATGAAGCACGGTTGCGGTCGTCAATGCAGCGTGGATCACGCCCTGCCATAGCGGTAATGGAAGCCTTCACCGTCCTGAAAAAGGTTTGTTCCAGTGTCTTGTGGAAATAAGGAAGCGCCTGGGCGAAACGTTCGGGCTTGAAGCCGAAATCGTTCATGGCGTATTCCAATTGCTTGGCCGCCTTGTACTCGCGGCTGTTCTCCAGGCTTTCCGGAATATCGCCGAACTGTGCGGCCCGGAGCTGGCGTTCCAGTTCGATGACCGCCACCGAAAGCAACAGCTTGATGCTTCCGGGTTGCCGATACCGTGTTTCTGCCCGTCAGCGGTATGGAACTCGATCAGGTTTACACTGCCATTCTCTTGTAATTCTTCGTAGCGCGCGAGGGTTTCGCTGAGCGCTTTTGCTTTCTCTTTATCCATAATTTTATCTGATTTGATTGTTATTGCACACAAGTACGTCCCCAACGATGAAGTCTTTCGACGCCGGGTGATGAGCACGGAATATCCTGCTCGCTTCAAGATTGAGGGACAGAGGGATAAGTTTGCCTTCCTCGTTGACGACCATTGTCGTGCTCCCGTCCAGTTCCACCAGTTCGATGTAGCCGCCGACAATCGCCTGCATCTCCTCCAGCGTGAAGTCTGAGCCATTGGCTGGCTGCACGGGTTGGCGTGTTCCGTCCGTTTTGATGATTTCTGTCATAGTTGCTTTGAAATTTTAAGATTCATGACTCGCCAGTATATCCAAAATCTGTTGCAAAGGGAATTTTTCAGTATAGAATCGCTCGTCGGTATGTTTGCCGTACGCCCGGTATCTGGCTTCCCCGTTTGCAAATACCGCCAAGATATGGCTGACCAGCACATTGTCCGGCGGAACCAACCTTTCCAGTTCCGTTTCGGTCAGTTCCACGAAGCACCAGTTATTGTCTTCCGGCAAGTCCTCGCTGCCAGTATCCCGTCCTCGTCCGCTGGTAAAAACCAACCGATATGTCATAAAAGTTCAAAGACTGGAAACTGATGTCATCCTTGAATGGCTTGACGGCTTCCAGCCTGCCGGACTGTGTCTGTCTCCACTCTTTTGACAGGTACACGATTGCAAAGTCGCAGCAATCCCATGCACTGTCAGTTCCTGCCTTGAGCAGGAGGTATGGGGTAGGTTCATTTGAGATTTTCATCGTATTTCCCTCCTTTTATGCCACGCGTGATACCGTTTCACGGTGCGTAGCTGGTTAATGATATGGCCAAAAAGCTCGCGTGAATAGATGCGGTAATGGAACACAGCCGAATACTCGCATACATTGCCGTGAAAGTCCACGTGGGAGCGGTCATCCGCAAAGTCGAACAAGTCGCCCTGGATTTCCAGCGTGTATTTGTTCTTCCGTAGCCAGTCAAAAAACTCGAAGATGTCCTTCTTTTGGGAGTAGAAAGTGCAGTATTCGTAGCGGTTTCCGCGCAGGTTCCTCAGCAATGCCGCCATCTCGTTCCGTTCCCGGCGGTCGCCAAATTCGGATCCCGTCCGAGTGGCGAGGTTCTTCAGGAAATATATTTTACCTCCATACTCGAAATAGTACGGTATGTAGGTGACCGTCTTTTTGTACCAATTGACATATTTGACAAAGGAAGCCTTCTTGACGATGGCGGGATGCAGGTTTACTTTCTCCATGTGTTCCCGAATCTGGCGGTAGATTTCCGCATTGGAAAGACGTATGGGACGTTCCGCCCGGAAATACCTGCGTCCGACTCGAAACAGAGCGCGTACAGGTTTCGGTAATACGGTTCCCCGACAAAGAACCAGTCGCTCTGCATGCGGGCCGGAGGCAGGCATTCCAGCAGTTCGTAATAACGTTCCTCCGTAATTTCATGGAAGGGCTTGCAAAGTGCCCGGTATAACGCTTCACAAGCAGTGTCATGCGTACCGGTGATACAGCGACCAGGTACGGGTTCTTCTCCCTTTCGCGCAGTGCTTCCAGCGTCTCGCCGCCGTAGTCGCTGTGCATGTCATCCGACATCGACGTGAGGCATGTCCCGTCGAAATAACGTGAATCGATGATGTATCTCATGGGCACTGGATTAAATGGTTATTTTCAACACCTGACCGGCGGCATATTCGGCATTGCGGGTGAGCTGGCGCTGCCATGCCTGGTTGCGTGGCGCCCACTTGAAAGCGTTACGCTTCAAGGTTGTACGCATATCGGTATCGGGTATTTTGT
>ENA-OQIO01000807-OQIO01000807.1-human-gut-metagenome-genome-assembly--contig:-NODE-807-length-16189-cov-2.767090_pt1 | contig 16189 bp, 20 predicted proteins | sample MGYA00242573_ERZ504737 | MGnify/ENA primary metagenome ERZ504737 (study PRJEB26092, sample SAMD00036203) | human gut metagenome | host: Homo sapiens | study: EMG produced TPA metagenomics assembly of...
CTTGCGTTTTTGGAAGAAAATATTTCGGAACTGGACAATCTGATTGAAGAAACACAAAAAGATATCCACGCCCGGTGCCGTATTTATCAGAGTGCGGAGTTATAGCAGGACTTGTGATTGTATTAATTTTGATTTAAAGCATCAGACCGATAAGGGGGTGGTTATTTGGAGGTCAGCCTGATCTTTAAAATTGCGGCGGTCGGAATTCTGGTTTCTGTCATCAGTCAGATTTTAAAACACAGTGGAAGGGAAGAACAGGCGTTCTTAACAAGTCTTGCGGGGCTTCTGCTGGTGTTGTACTGGATTGTGCCGTATATCAGCGATTTATTTGAAGCCATGAAAAAAATGTTTGAATTATAGGCGGGAGAGGCATGGAAGGAATCAAAGTGATTATGGCGGCGTTAGCCGGTGTGTTTCTGGCGGCGGTTTTAAAAAGCGTAAAAAGTGAAATGACGATGCTTGTCGCCGCCGGCGTATCGGTATTGATCCTGTTTTATATTCTGTCGGGACTTTCGGTAATCGTAGAGCAGTTAAAAATGCTACAGGGGTACATCGGAATCAGCGGAAAATATATCGGAATCCTCGTTAAAATGATAGGCATTTCCTATATGACACAGCTTGCTGCAGACATCTGCCGGGACAACGGCCAGAGCGCGGTGGCGGGACAACTGGAGGTGTTTTGCAAGATCACGATTGCCGCACTGGGTATGCCGGTGGTGCTTACATTATTTGAGGTTGTGACAAAATGCATTGGGTAATAAAAGTATCGTATCGAAAAAGAAATGCGGCGGGGGAAAACGTTTTTTTGGGATCAGGGTATTGGGGGTGATGGCAGCGGTGTGTGTCAGCCTTGCGGCGGCAGGCATGAGGCAGAACCGGTATCTGCCGCAGCCGGTGCCAAAACTGTATTAGAAAAGACATCAGAAACGGCGGCGGTCAGTACAAAACCGGCAGCAGATACGGCGCAGGAAACAGGTTACGGCGATTACGATTATTCTGCCATTGACAGGGCAGTACGGCAAAACAGCGGTTACAGCATTTCTTTTCAGGAAATTATCAATCAGATAACGGGAGAGGGCGGTGTCACCGGACAGGGAATTTTTCCGGTACTGAATAAAACATTTTTACAGGTCATAACAGGCAGTAAAACCGCAGTCGTACAGATTATCATACTGGCACTGTTTTCGGCAGCAATCCGCTGTTTCGGTCCGTCTGCATGCAAAGAGCAGATATCCGACACGGCACAGATGATTCTGTCCATATCGCTGACGGCGGTGCTGATTGCTTCGTTTTATACGGCATGCACCATCAGCACCGATACGCTGGAGGGCTGTATCAGCGTATATAAAGCGGTTGTTCCGGTATTTTTTTCAGCGGTTGCCTTTGCATCCGGCAATGTGACGGCGGCAGTTTATTATGAAATTGTATTAATGCTCATTACCACCGTGAATCTGCTGTTTAAAAGCGTGTTAATCAAGGTGGACCAGATTTATATGCTGATTTCCATGGCAGATGCCGTTGCAAAAGAAGAACGTTTTACGAAAGCGGCGGAACTCTGTGTGCAGGTCATGAAATGGTCGGGCAGGACGGCAGTGGTTGTTTTTACAGGGCTTGGAGGCTTAAAGGGAATGCTCGTACCGGTATCGGAAACCTATAAAAAGAAAATGCTTTACCGTGCCGTGCAGACACTTCCCGGTGTGGGCAGTTCAATAGAAACGGTTACGCAGACTGTCTGGGGGGCGGCTAAGATTATTAAAAATGGTATCGGTATGGCGGCGGTCATTGCTGTGTTGATTGTCTGTGCAGTTCCTGTTTTAAAGCTGGTACTGATGGCAGTGCTGTTTAAAGTGACAGCGGCAGTAATTGAACCGGTGGCGGATAAAAGGGTGGTAAAGGCAGTCAATGCACTGGGAACGGCAGTCGGAATGCTTCTGATGACGGTACTGGCAGCAGTCAGTTTATTTTTACTGATGCTGGCAATGATTGTGATGATGACGGGATTACAGTAAGAAGGGAAGTGGACAATGGAAGCTGTACTATCGTGGGTAAAACAAATTTTTATTTTGAGTATTTTATCAACGGTTGTCACACATTTGATGCCGTCGGCAAAATATACGAAGTACGCATCGTATATCTGCGGACTGCTGATTGTCATGGTGTGTATACAGCCGCTTGCGGCAGTTTTTCACGGAGGCATTTCACCGGATAAAATTTATGAGTCTGTCATGACCTATAATCAGAGTAACCGGCTAAAGCAGGAACTGACGTACCGGGAAGGGGATTCTGCACAGTCTGTCATGGAAGCCTATGAAAAAGAAACGGCAAAAACCGTGGAAGAATATGTACTGGAAAACGGTTATTACCCTGCAAAAACAACCGTTACGGTGGAGAAAGACAAAGACAGCAAAGATTATGGAAAGATATGCGCTGTATCAGTGGTTTTATCGGAGAAAAAAGAACAGCAGATTTCAGTTGAACGGATTGTTATCGGGGAAAGCACAGAAGAAAAAAAACAGGAAATATCGCAGGATTACAGTACACTGCGAAATGAACTGGCACAGCTTTTACATATTACAATTTCATGTGTGGAGGTAAAACAGAAGTCCCGGTGAAAACAGGAGGTGAAAAGATTTCATGGCACCGATAAAATGGAACAGAATTTTTGAAAAAATTCAGAATAAATCCGGTAAAGAGAAAATAACAATAGTAGTACTTACAGGGATTTTACTGCTTGTAATTTCACTTCCGACCGGTTCAAAGTCCGGACAGACAGAAACGAATGAAAATACACAGACCCGGCAGACCGGATTGTCAGAAAGCGCAAAAAGCTACGAAACGGTGTTGGAAGAAAAACTGGAAAAAGCATTAAAAAAAGTAGAGGGGGTAGGAGAAGTCAGTGTAGTCATCACATTAAAAAATACATCAGAAAAAATTATTGCGGCGGATTCGGATTACAGTGAAAGCGTGATCCAGGAAAGCGACAGTGCCGGGGGCATGCGCAGTACTACACAGCAAAGCGGAAGCACAAGCAATATTTATTACGATACGCAGGAGGGCAGTGAGCCGTATGTCACCAAAGAAAATATGCCGGAGGTGGAGGGCATTGTCATTGTTGCAAAGGGAGGTGGTGACGGAAATGTATGCGCTGATATTACAGCCGCGGCAGAAGCACTGCTTGGAGTACCCGCACATAAAATTAAAGTTTTGAAAATGAATTAAAAATCTGGAGGTTGTTTTGAAAAAGATTAAAAAGAATCAGCTGATTATTACGGCACTGGCAATTATGATAGCTGCGGCAGGCTACATAAATTACACCGGCAATTTATCGGATATTATCACGGTAAATGACACGGTAAGCACACAGGACCCGACGTCCAATCCGGTCGATGAGGTATCCGGCGACATTTTAAGCAACGATGCCGAACCGGATGAGCAGAGTCTTCAGGAACCGGGCAGTGTGGTACTCACTTCGGGTAACGGTGTGTCTTCAAGTGTGGTTTCGGAAGCAAAGTTAAACCGCGAACAGATCCGTGCAAAAAATAAAGAAACCTTACTGGAAGTTATTAATAATGCCGCACTGACCGAGAGTGCAAAGGCAGAGGCGGTGGCGCAGCTTTCAGCAATTACGGATAATTCGGAAAAAGAAATTGCGGCGGAGCTGCTGCTTGAAGCCAAAGGCTTTTCCGATGCGGCAGTGTCCATTTTAGACGGAAACGTGGATGTTGTCATCAATCAGACACAGCTGACCGATACGCAGAAAGCACAGATTGAAGATATCGTAAAAAGAAAAACAGGAGTGGCGGCAGACAAGATTACAATAAATGTTTGCAATAATCAGAAAAATTGATTATAATATCTAATAAGTACATTTCGATAATTAGGAGGTTTATCTATGACGAAAGAGTTTGAAGATAGAGGAAACACTTATACAATCCGCGAGAACGTAAGCAATATCGGTGAAGTAAGAGTTGCGGATGAGGTTGTGGCAATTATCGCAGGACTTGCTGCAACAGAGATTGAAGGCGTGAAATCTATGGCAGGCAATATTACAAATGAACTGGTAAGCAAGCTGGGTATGAAGAACCTTTCCAAGGGTGTAAAGGTCAATGTAAGTGAGGAAAACGTTTCTGTTGATTTAGCACTCAATATCAGATACGGTTATGAGATTCCGGTTGTATCCAAAAAGGTACAGGAAAAGGTAAAATCTGCAATTGAAACCATGACAGGGCTTGAAGTCAGTGTCGTCAATATTAAGATTGCAGGCGTAGATGTTGAGGCACAGTAAACAGGTGCCGGCGCAGCATGAAAGTGGAAGAATCCGTAAGATATTTTTTTGACATATCGGACGGGTTTTCCATTTTTATGTGCGGATTTCAGACAGATTTTAGGCGATTGTCCGTAGACAGGGCAATGGAAAAGTGTTTACTTGGAATCAATTCTTGTTTGGTTTCAAGATATTTTTTTGTAAAGCTGTTTTACAGCAGAAAGGACAACAATGACAAGATCGGTAATCAGGGAACATATTTTTAAGCTGCTGTTTCGTGTTGAATTTCATGATGCACACGAACTGGACGGACAGATTCGTCTGTATATGAACGAACTTGGAACAATCAGCGAGGCTGACTGCAAATATATTACAGAGAAAACACAGACGATTGCAGCACTGCTTCCTGAAATAGATGAAAAAATTAACAGTGTATCGGAAGGCTGGCCGGTAAACAGGCTGGGTAAGGCAGAACTTGCCATTATGCGTCTTGCCGTTTATGAAATGCTGTATGATGAGGATATTCCGGTAAATGTGGCGATTAACGAAGCCGTGGAACTGGCAAAAAATTACGGCGGGGATAATGCACCGTCTTTTGTAAACGGTGTGCTTGCAAAGCTTGCAAAATAGAAAAAAGGCAGCGTCTGCGGAAAGGAGAAAAATATGCCGGGCGTGTATACGGTAACACAGATGAATTCTTACATTAAGAATATGTTCCGGCAGGATTTTGTGCTGAGCAGGATTTCTGTGAAAGGTGAGGTTTCAAACTGTAAGTATCACACTTCCGGGCATATTTACTTTTCCTTAAAGGACGGGCAGGGTGTGATGTCTGCAATTATGTTTGCAGGCAGTGCAAAAAGCCTGGATTTCCGGTTGGAGAACGGCATGCAGGTAATTGTAAGCGGCAGAATTGACGTTTACGAGCGGGACGGAAAATACCAGCTGTATGCCAATGCCATTGAGGCAGACGGACAGGGCGATTTATATAACAATTTGAAGCGTTAAAGAAAAGCTATGAAGAAATGGGATATTTCAGCCCGGAATATAAACGTCCTATTCCTTCATTTTCACGAAGAATCGGTATTGTAACGGCGGCAACGGGGGCGCGGTGCATGATATTATGAATATTTCATACCGCAGAAATCCGTATGTGGCGCTGTATCTGTACCCGCACTGGTGCAGGGAGAGCAGGCGGCAGAAAGCATTGCGGAAGGTATTCGTACACTCGATGAAAAGAATCTGGATGTATTGATTGTCGGCAGAGGCGGCGGTTCCGTGGAAGACTTGTGGGCATTTAACGAAGAGCCGGTGATTGAAGCAGTTTTTGCGGCAAAGACACCGGTGATTTCCGCGGTTGGACATGAAACTGATTTTACCATTACCGATTTTGTGGCGGATTTACGCGCACCGACGCCATCTGCGGCAGCAGAGCTGGCAGTCTGTGATATTTCTGCAATAGAAGCGCAGATTGCAGCATATGAAAAGGCATTGTATACGGCGGCAGTGCGTAAGATTTCAGACAGTAAAAATGTACTGGAAAACTACAGGCTCCGGCTGGCTGTTTTTAACCCGGTGAGCAGGATTGAGGATGGACGGCAGTATACCATGCAGGCAGAAGAACGGCTGGAGAAGGCACTGTATCAGGTGCTTGCGGCAAAGCGGCATCAGATGGAACTGCTTGCAGCACGCTTAAACGGTGTTTCCCCGCTTGCAAAGCTGGGACAGGGATATGCGTATGTATCCGCAGAGGACGGAACGAGAATCAGAAGCACCGCGGATGTGGCGGAAAAGTCCCTGATGAAAATTTATTTAAAAGACGGATATGTAAAGGCACAGGCATTGGAGGTTACGCATGGCAAAGGCACAGACGCTTGAACAGTCATTTGAAAAGCTCGAACAGATTATAGGAAATCTTGAAAACGGGGACGTTTCGTTAGAAGATTCTTTCAAATTATATAATGAAGGTATGAAACTGATTCAGAACTGCAATCAGCAGCTGGACAAAGTGGAAAAAAAAGATTGTGGTACTCAATCAAAAAGAGGGTGACGAAGATGAATTTTGATGAAGAATTAAAGCAGCGCGTAGAGCAGATTAATGCCCTGCTTGCGGCAAAGCTCCCGGCAGAAGAAGGGATGCAGCAGCGTGTGGCGGAGGCGATGAATTACAGTGTCAATGCGGGCGGAAAAAGACTGCGCCCGATGCTTCTTTTGGAGGTGTACAGACTGCTTGGCGGGAACGATGAAAAAATTATGGAACCGTTTATGGCGGCGCTGGAATGTATTCATACGTATTCACTGGTGCATGATGATTTACCGGCAATGGACAATGACGATTACCGCCGCGGCAAATTAACAACCCATAAAAAATTCGGGGAAGACTTTGGTGTGCTGGCGGGAGACGGACTGCTTAATTACGCGTATGAACTGCTGTTTAACGGCATTTCAGAAGAGACGGAACCAGACGATTTAATCCGATGTGTAAAGGCGGCAAAGGTGATTGCATACAAGGCAGGCATTTACGGCATGGTCGGCGGCCAGTCACTGGATGTGTGGCTGACGGACAAGCCGATGAATGAAGCACAGCTTGAATTCATCTTTAATCTAAAGACCGGAGCGCTCATTGAAGCAGCATTTATGGCGGGAGCAATTCTTGCCGGGGCAGATGACCGGACGGTTGAAAAAATGGAAAAAGCCGGCAATCTGATCGGAGTGGCATTCCAGATTCAGGATGATATTTTAGATGTCACAAGCACGCAGGAAGTCCTCGGAAAACCGGTATTAAGTGATGAAAAAAATCATAAAACGACATATGTCACATTATACGGAATGGAAAAAGCCGAAAAAGATGTGATAGAGATGTCAAATGAAGCACTGCGTCTGATTGAAGAAACCGGGGAAAATGAATTTTTAGATGAACTTGTGCGCAGACTGATTCACAGAGAAAAATAAGCTGTTTGGTGACAGCGGAGGTTCGTATGATACTTGAAAAGATTAACAAGCCCAATGATATTAAGGCACTTGACCCGATTGAATATAACCAGCTGGCAGATGAAATCCGGCAGTTTCTGATTGAAAATATCAGTAAAACGGGCGGACATCTGGCATCCAATCTGGGTGTTGTTGAATTGACGATGGCACTGCATCTGGTATTTAATCTTCCACAGGATAAATTAATCTGGGACGTGGGACATCAGGCATATACCCATAAAATTTTAACGGCAGAAAAAATCAGTTTGACCAGCTGCGTAAATTCGGCGGCATGAGCGGATTTCCAAAGCGCAATGAAAGTCATTACGATGCATTTGATACGGGACACAGTTCGACTTCAATTTCAGCGGGACTGGGATATGTCAGCGCACGCGATATCAAAAAAGAGCATTACAGCGTGATTTCTGTTATCGGTGACGGCGCTTTGACCGGCGGCATGGCATATGAAGCGTTAAATAACGCATCACAGGTAAAGGGGAACTTTATTATTGTGTTAAATGATAACAATATGTCAATTTCCAAAAATGTCGGCGGGGTATCCAAAATGCTTGGTGAAATCCGTGCTTCCAACTCCTATTATGATTTAAAGGAAGGGGTTACCAACACATTGTATAAGATGCCTATGGGCAGTGTGATTGTGGACAAGATTAAAAAGACAAAAAGCAATATTAAGCAGCTTATTGTTCCCAATCAGATGTTTGAAGGCATGGGCATTACCTATTTAGGTCCGGTAGATGGTCATGATATTGAAAAACTGATAAAAATTTTTAAGGTGGCTAAGCGGATTGACCATGCCGTGCTGGTACATGTGGTGACCCAGAAAGGCCACGGATACAGACCGGCGGAGCGTAATCCGAGCAAATATCACGGTATTGCACCGTTTGATATTAAGACCGGAAATGTGTTAAAAAACGAGAATGGCAAAAGTTATTCGGAAGTTTTTTCAGAGGCGGTCTGTAAGCTGGCAAAGAAGGATGCAAAGATTGCGGCAATTACGGCGGCGATGCCGGACGGAACGGGTCTTGCCAAGTTTTCACGGTGGTATCCGGAACGCTTTTTTGATGTAGCATTGCGGAGCACATGCCGTTACATTTTCGGCAGGACTGGCAGCAGGCGGTTTAAAGCCGGTATTTGCCGTGTATTCATCTTTTCTGCAGCGTGCCTATGACCAGATATTACACGATGTCTGTATCCAGCAGTTACACGTGGTCTTTGCAATTGACCGCGCAGGACTGGTAGGCAGTGATGGAGAAACTCATCAGGGAATATTTGACTTGTCGTATCTGTCAAATATTCCGAATATGACAGTGTTTGCACCGAAAAACGCGTGGGAGCTGGAAGCGGGACTCGAATTCGGACTGGAAGAATATAATGGTCCGTTTGCGCTCAGATATCCGCGTGGAACAGCGGTGACGGCATTTGAAGAATTTAAGCAGCCGATTGTATATGGTGAAGCAGAAGTGATGTATTATGAAAAAGATATTGCCCTGCTTGCGGTCGGCAGCATGGTGGAAACAGCAGACATTGTACGGAAAAATTTAAAAGCACAGGGGTACTCTGTCACGCTGATTAATGCACGTTTTGTAAAGCCGATTGACGAATCGGCGGTATTTAAATGCGGCAGGGAACACAATCTGATTGTAACCATGGAAGAAAATGTGATTTCCGGCGGATTTGGTGAGAGTGTCTGTCAGCTGGTTTCAGATTTACAGTTACCGGTGCGGGTGTTAAACATTTCACTGCCTGATGATTACATTGAGCATGGCAGCGTTGATATTTTACGCTGTGAAGCCGGAATTGATGCGGAAACCGTAACGGAACGCATTATTTCATTTTATGAAAATATCGTACTTTAGAATGGAGCAGATATGGCAAAAGAACGTTTGGATGTACTGCTGGTATCGCGGGGACTGGCAGAGTCAAGAGAAAAAGCAAAAGCAATTATTATGTCAGGAAATGTCTATGTAGACGGTCAGAAAGAAGACAAGGCAGGCTCGAATTTTCCTGCGGAAGCCGTGATAGAGGTCCGAGGCAATACATTAAAATACGTAAGCCGCGGTGGCTTAAAATTAGAAAAAGCAATGGAAAATTTCGATGTGACACTGGCGGGGAAAATCTGCATGGACGTCGGTTCTTCCACGGGCGGATTTACGGACTGTATGTTACAGAACGGTGCAGTCAAAGTCTATGCGGTTGATGTGGGACACGGACAGCTTGCATGGAAACTGCGCAATGATGAACGTGTGGTCTGCATGGAAAAGACAAATATCCGCTATGTGACACCGGAAGACGTTGCAGATAAAATCAATTTTTCAAGCATTGACGTATCCTTTATTTCACTGACTAAGGTTTTAGGACCGGTTAAGGAACTTTTGTCCGATGACGGACAAATTGTCTGTCTGATTAAGCCACAGTTTGAAGCAGGCAGGGAAAAAGTCGGCAAGCATGGTGTGGTACGTGACAGTGCAGTGCATCTGGAAGTGATTGAAAAAGTGATTGATTTTGCAATATCAATTGGATTTGAAGTGCTCAATCTCGAATTTTCACCGGTAAAAGGACCGGAGGGGAATATTGAATATCTGCTGCATTTACAGAAGCATACAGAGGGCAGTTATCCGGACGTTCCGTTTGAAGCGGCACAGGTTGTAGAAAAAGCACATGCGGCACTCGATTAAGAAACACTGGAGGCGCAGATACGCTGATGAAGAAGTTTTATATTATTACAAATAAGGCTAAAGATGCAGATTACAGTTTTACAAAAGAAATTGAACAGTATCTGCAAAAAAACGGTGCGGTCTGTCTAAGCAGCAATCAGGAGCAGACCGGCGGCGATACGGATTACCGCTATACCGATGCAAGGCAGATTCCGACAGATACAGAGTGCATTATTGTACTTGGCGGGGACGGAACGCTGATTCAGGCAGCAAGAGATGTCAATAAAACCAATATTCCGCTGCTTGGCGTGAATATCGGGACACTCGGGTATCTGACCGATGCCGACAGAAGCACCGTATATGAAGCGCTGAACTGCTGCATGCAGGATACCTATGAAATTGATACGCGCATGATGCTTTCAGGAACAATTTACCGCGACGGTGAACCGGTTTTTGAAAATACGGCATTAAACGATATTGTAATCAGCCGGTGCGGGACACTGCGTGTCATAGATTTTGATGTACACGTAAATGGCGAATATTTAAATTCCTACAGTGCGGACGGTGTAATTGTATCCACGGCAACAGGTTCCACGGCATACAGTCTGTCAGCGGGTGGTCCGATTATCCAGCCGAATGCACAGATGATGATGATTACACCGATTTGTCCGCATACATTAAACCAGCGCAGCATTATATTCGGCGCGGAAGATGAAATTGTGATTGAAATGAGTGACAATAAGCGCCTTGCAGAAGAGCGGATTGCTACATTTGACGGGGAAATATCCCGCAAAGTAATAACCGGGGACAGGATTGTGGTACGCAGGTCAGAGAAGGTATCGCAGTTTATCAAGACCAACAAATTAAGTTTTTTACAGCGTATCCGCAATAAAATGTAAAAAATGTATTTTGCGGCGGGAGGATGGAATAAGTATGAAGTCAGAAAGACAAAATAAGATTATTGAATTAATCACCAAAAACAGTATCGGAACACAGGAGGAACTTGCAGAAGCACTGAAACAGGCTGGTTTCAGCGTGACGCAGGCGACAGTTTCCAGGGATATCCGGGAACTGAATCTTACGAAGACGTCCATAGACGGCAAAAATCAGAAGTATGTTGTCTTTCAGGCGGACAGACAGCATATGAACGACAAATTTATCCGGGTCTTAAAGGAAGGGTTTGTCGGTGCTGATATGGCACAGAATATTCTTGTTATCAAAACGGTTGCCGGAATGGCAATGGCAGTCTGTGCGGCACTTGATGCAATGCAGTGGCATGAAATTGTCGGTACGATTGCAGGGGACGACACGATTATGTGTGCGGTGCGTACGGTTGATGATACCGTAAAATTAATGGAAAAATTGAAAAAAATAGTTCACTCCTGATAAAATATTTGTTATACTAAAGAAAGCAAAACAGTAGGATACAATCCGCAGGGAGTGACATATGTTAGCAAATTTACATGTAAAAAATCTGGCTTTGATTGAGGAAGCAGATATTAATTTTAAGGACGGATTAAACATTCTGACCGGTGAAACCGGTGCCGGTAAATCCATTATTTTAGGGTCTGTCAATCTGGCACTGGGCGGAAAAGCGGTGTCGGATCTGATTCGCAGCGGTGCGGACTATGCACTGACGGAGCTGTCTTTTGACATTGAAAGCGAAGCGGTAAAAGAAAAGCTTACGGCATTCGGTGTCGAGGAATTAGAGGAAGGACAGCTCATTATTTCCAGAAAAATTACGCCCACCCGTTCCCAGATAAAGGTCAACGGTCAGACCTATACGCTCGGACAGGTGCGTGAAATGGCATCGTGGCTCATTGATATTCACGGTCAGCATGACAATCAGCTTTTGTTAAATGAAAGTCATCACATTGACATCCTGGATGCCTATGCAAAGGAGAGTCTTGCAGAGGTCAAAGCAGCATTAAAAGAGGTTTATGCGGCGTATGTAAAGCAGAAGCAGGAATTGCAGGCGCTGGATACGGACGAGGAAAGCAGAAACCGCGAGATTTCATTTATTGAATTTGAAGTATCCGAGATTGAGTCGGCGCAGTTATCCGAAGGTGAAGATACACAGCTGGAATCCGATTATCAGAAAATGCTGCACGCACAGAAGATTATGGAAGAAATGGCGGTTGTCGAGCAGAATCTCGTATCGGGACAGGACAATGTCAGTGATAAGCTGGGACAGGTAGTGCGGGCATTAAACAGCGCGGCGGTATATGATGACCGGCTTAGCGGACTGTGTGCGACACTGGCGGACGTGGAAAGTCTTTTATCCGATGCGGCACGCATGACGGCGGACTATGTGGAAGACGCGGCATTTGATGCGGAAACCTTTCAGCAGGTACAGCAAAGATTGGATTTTATCAATTCCTTGAAGATGAAGTACGGTCAGACCACCGCTGAGATTCTTGCCTATGCCGAAAGCAGAAAAGAACGGCTGGAGCAGCTGCAAAGCATGATGAACTGATAACGGCGTTAAAACGGGAACTGGCTGAAAAAGAAAAACGGCTTTCCGGTTTATCGGCACAGCTTTCGGATTTAAGAAAAGCGGCGGCGCAGAAGCTGTGCGCACAAATCCGTGCAGCATTACAGGACTTGAATTTTGCCGATGTGCGGTTTGAAGCGTCTTTGAGCAGACGGGGCATTTTTCGGCAAACGGAATGGACAATATGTATTTTGTGATTGCAGCCAATCCGGGTGAAGCCTTAAAGCCATTGTCAAAAGTGGCTTCCGGTGGTGAACTGTCCCGTATTATGCTGGCAATCCGTACCGTAACAGCCAATCAGGACGATATCGGCACGCTCATTTTTGATGAAATTGATGCCGGAATCAGTGGCAGAACGGCACAGCGGGTTGCAGAAAAGTTATGCACGCTGTCGCAGAAACGACAGGTAATCTGCATTACGCATCTGCCACAGATTGCTGCAATGGCAGATGTGCATTTTATGATTGAAAAAGCGGTGCAGGACAATAAAACAGTTACATCTATTTACCGGCTTTTGGATACGCAGTGCGTGGAAGAGCTGGCAAGGCTGCTTGGCGGCAGTACCATTACGGAAGCGGTACGTGCCAATGCACAGGAATTGTGCCATCAGGCGGCAGCTTATAAAAATAAATAACCATAAAAAACCTATATTAGATTTTCAAATACGGCAGATACTAAGATTAAACAGTTGAGGGCATTTGCTTCAACATCATTAATAATGCCTGTGGAATGGAGCTGCGTATGAAAAAGAAAATTGTATATAGGTTTTTTATATTTGTTCTGTTTTTTATTGTGTCGGCATCGGGAATGGGAATTTACGCCCATATGGTTGCAAAGCAGCTGCCCGGAGAAATATATTTACAGAATAACCGTATCACCACACTACAGCTGGGGCTTCCGGTTACGGCGGAAAATGATACGCAGAAAGTGAATCTTAGCAGACCGGTGGCATTTGCAGCGGAGCAGACCGGCAGTTATCCCATGCAGATTAAACTGTTCGGTGTCTTTGATATCCGGACAGTTGATGTCAATGTTGTTGAACCGGATTATGTATATCCGTGCGGTTTCCAGATAGGGTTATATTTAAAGACAGACGGTGTGCTTGCGGTGAATACGCAGAGTATTACCGATATTTACGGGAATGAAGTCAATCCATGTGAAAATATTATCCGTCAGGGGGATTACATTTTAGCGGTGAATGCAGAAAAGGTATCTTCAAAAGGCACACTGGCTGAAGCGGTCAAAAAATGCGGCGGTACAGAGGTTGTTTTTACGATACTGCGCAATGGACAGCAGTTTGACGTCAGCGTGACACCGGTCATGGACGAGGGCGGAAATTATAAAATCGGTCTTTGGGTAAAAGATGATGCACAGGGAATCGGAACGATGACATACATTGACAGCTCAGGTGGATTCGGTGCCTTAGGACACGGTATCAGTGATGAAACGACAGCAGGACTTTTGACGATTCATGACGGAAGGCTTTATAAAACGAAAATCGTTTCAATTATAAAAGGAACAGAAGGTACGCCGGGCGAATTTATCGGAACGATAGATTATCAGGAAAAGAATTTTCTGGGCAGTATCAGAAAAAATACGGTCAGTGGCATTTTTGGCACATTGGACAAAAATCTGGCAGAGGAGTATGAACTGGAATATATGCAGGTCGGTTACAGCCATGAGGTAGAGAAAGGAAAGGCATATATCCGTATGTATACAGATAATTCCTATCAGGATTATCAAATTGAAATTGACCATATCAGTTATGGCGGTCAGAAAAATCTGACGTTTACCGTCAAATCTCCGGAACTTCTGGCGATGACAAATGGGATTGTACAGGGGATGTCCGGTTCGCCAATCCTGCAAAACGGAAAATTTGTCGGCGCAGTGACCCATGTTTTTATCGACAATCCGACAAAAGGGTACGGAATTTTTGCTGAAACAATGCTAAAAGAGGGAAAATAAAAACTGTTTTGTCGAAAAATGTCGAAAAACGCGAAAATATAGGATTGCCAATTTTTGTCGCAGAAGATATAATCAGTTTTTGTAAGGGGAATGAGAAAAATCTTATGGAGGGGAAATGAATGGAAGCCTTAAAGGTAGCAATTGCAGATGATAATGAGAATATGTTGAAGGTACTTGGACAGGTCATCGGACAGGAACAGGATTTGTCCGTAGTCGGTACGGCAACGAATGGAGAAGATACATTTCACATCATTAAGGAGAAAGAACCGGATGTTGTTCTGCTGGATATTATTATGCCGCAGATTGACGGACTGACGGTGATGGAAAAAGTGCATAAGGATAAGGAGATACGAAAGACACCTGCATTTATTATTATCAGTGCTATCGGACGGGACAGTGTGACAGAAGATGCATTTAATATGGGCGCTTCGTATTATATCATGAAGCCGTTTGATAATGATATGCTGATTAACAGAATCCGGTATATCAGAAATGTCCATGCGGAAAATACGAAAGCAGGAGCAGCACCGGCGCTGGAACATGCGGTGGTCAGTGACCGGAATCTGGAAAGTGATATTACAAACATCATACATGACATTGGTATTCCTGCGCATATTAAAGGGTATCAGTATCTAAGAGATTCTATTATGCTGTCAGTCAAGGATAATGATGTGATTAACAGCATTACCAAAATACTTTATCCAACCATTGCCAAAAGATACCAGACGACATCAAGCCGCGTGGAGCGTGCCATCCGTCATGCAATTGAAGTGGCATGGAACCGTGGAAATACGGAAACACTCAATGGTTTGTTTGGTTATACAATCAGCAATGGCAAAGGAAAACCCACAAATTCAGAATTTATCGCGTTGATAGCCGATAAAATCCGTTTACAGTACAATATTAAATAAAAAAGTTCTTAAAAATTTCACATATAGATTAGATTTATGTCTTGCGTAATAGTTTGTAATATATTATAATATTGAAAGCAAATTTTAAAAAATATGTAACAAATTTGTAATATATTATGAGGTTTAGAAACTTATGCGTAAAAGAATTGCAAAAACTTTTGTGGCAGCAGCTTTAATTACAAGCATTGCCGGCACGTCTGTATGGGCAGATGATGTAACAGATTTAACCAATAAAAAGAATGCGGCAGAGAGCCAGTTAAGCCAGACACAGTCAGAGCTTGCTTATCTGCTTGTGCAGATGGACGAACTTGAAGTCAAGATGCATGATAAGAATGAAGAGATTGATCAGGCAAATGCGGATTTAGCAGTTGCAGAGCAGAATATGCAGAATCAGTATGATGATATGAAACTGCGTATTAAATATATGTACGAAGACCAGTCAACATCGATTGCAGAGGCATTTCTTACAGCAGAAAGCATGAGCGATGCACTGAATAAAGCGGAGTACGTACAGCAGGTTTATGATTATGACCGTGGAAGTTAGATGAGATGGCAGCAACCGCTTCACAGATTCACCATTTAAAGAGTACGCTCGACGCGGATAAGAAGGAGCTGGAAGCACTTGGCAGGAGATGACAGATAAGCAGGCTGTTTTATATGCGGCAATTGCAGATCAGGAAAATACAGTGGCTGATTTGACAACACAGCTTTCAGAAGCACAGGCTGCCGCAGCAGAAGCACAAAGACAGCGTGAAGCGCAGGCCGCCGCTGCAGCAGCTAAGACAACGACAAAGACAAAGAGCAGTACGACGACAACCGTTGCAGCAGCCAATAATTCAGGCAGTGCTTCCGGTGTGGTCAGTGCAGCGTATAGCATGTTAGGTGTGCCTTATGTATGGGGGTGGTACTTCAC
>ENA-OQIO01000808-OQIO01000808.1-human-gut-metagenome-genome-assembly--contig:-NODE-808-length-16180-cov-6.776864_pt1 | contig 16180 bp, 19 predicted proteins | sample MGYA00242573_ERZ504737 | MGnify/ENA primary metagenome ERZ504737 (study PRJEB26092, sample SAMD00036203) | human gut metagenome | host: Homo sapiens | study: EMG produced TPA metagenomics assembly of...
CTTTCCCTTATTTCCCTTACGATTATCTCATAAGGGCAAAAATAAGGGAAAATACATATCGTTTCGCTAATGCACAGGCTGGAAAGCCTGTAAAATAGGGAAAGTTAGAAATATATTTCGGCAAACTTGAAGTTGTTAATTACATCTCAGAACAGCGATCAGTTCTTCGCCGTCCATTTCACCGGTTTCTTCGAAACCGAAAGAGCGATACATCTGACGGGCAACTGCATTATCGGGTTCATATGATAGCCAACAGTATTCCGCTTCTCCACAAGGCATAGATTTTATGAACTCTAATGCAAGGCTGACCGCTTCTTTCCCGTACCCTCTGTTTTGATATGCCTTATCGATCATAAGACGCCACAGATTATAGTTTCCCTTTGCAATTTCAGGTGCATCCGTCCAATAATCATCAACATCAAAACCAATCATCAGAAAGCCTACAGGCTTATCCTCATCATATATACCAAACGGGAATGCATGACCGTTTCCCGTAATTGCAGTATACGCTTCAATGATGCTGATCTCATTGGTGGCAACGAAGTTCTTCTGCGATTCCGATACCGTCAGTTTCAGGATATCCCAGACATTATTACCATTTACTTTTTCTAAATGAAGCATATATCTTTACCTCGCTAAATCTCGATTTAATAGTCTCTTGAACAAGGCTACCATATGGGTTATTCTACCACATATTCATCCTTAATTCATCTAAAATTTTCACGATTCATTTTTGGCGAGTAATATTTTCCAGCTAAATACATTGATAAAATCGTACAAAATGAGTATAATAATAGTACGAAGAAAGGAAGTGGTGATATGTCAATTACAGCAACTGAATTGAAAAATAATCTTGGAAAATATTTATTATTATCTGCAAAAGAAGATGTTTTTATCACAAAGAACGGAAAGGTAGTGGCAAAACTGACAAATCCACATCAGGACAGAGTAGAAGTAGCAAAATCCCTGTTTGGAATCTTACCAAAGGATGCAGACCTGAATGAAGCAAAAGAAGAAAGGCTTGGTGCAAAATAGATGAGGATTCTTGCAGATACAAATGTGATAATAGATGCCCTGACTTCAAGAGAGCCATGGAATAAAAGTGCAGAAGAAATATTTCTTATGGCAGCAAATCATACAATCGAAATGTACATTACTGCAAGTTCAGCAACAGACATCTATTATCTTATAAGGAAACATTTGCATAACATAGAAGCAGCAAAGATGATAATGGGAAAGCTTTATTCATTGACTGGAATATTAGAGGTTACAGCGGATGACTGCATGGATGCACTTGCATCTGCAATCAGTGACTATGAGGATGCAGTTGTTGAAAAGGTGGCATCCAGAAAAGATATGGATTATATTGTCACAAGAAATATAAAAGATTATCAGGCAGGTGGAACAAAGATAATTCTGCCAGATGATTTTGTTAAACTTGTTGAAGAGGAATAATTTTTACCACCAAATCGTCAAATACCGATTTTGTGAAACTCTTTCTATGCTCCATCCTCTGCCTTATTGCAGTCGATTCGTAAAAGCATATTATCATTAGAACGTGAAACAAATTACAGCCTCCTGCCGCATTTTGGGCAGAATTCAAAGTCCTCTGTAGTTGTATATCCACAATTGCTGCATCTTTTTATTGTGTTTCCACTTCCATTTTCAAAGCCATAACCATACTGCGGATTTACACGCTGCAAATGCTGTGGCAATATCTCCACGTCCTCGCCTCTTGCTATCCTGCGTCCTATTTCCGGATCAAGCTCGTAAAGCGCATTACAGCATGTGGTCTGCACATAGTAGTGCCTGTTCCATTTAAAACACGGAATGAAGAACAGTGACAGCACCATGTATGTCATATACACCTGATACCTGCCATACCTGCCACATTCATCGCAGGTAATGACCTGATTGAATTCAAAGTCCTTCCTGCTGTCCGTTATTCCCATCATAAAAAACATATATGATGCCTCCGTTTATCTGTGCCATAGTCCCCAGAATTCTCCAAGCGATTCTCTCGTATGAAATCCCCGCTCATCCTCAACCACCGGTATTGATTTGGCATCCATTTTCTCTATATTTACATAAGTACCCTGACTCACCATTGCAAATACCCTGTCTATCTGCTCCTCTGTGCCCTGTATTTCCATAAATACCGAGCCGTCAGGGTCATTTCTCACCCAGCCTGTTGCACCAACGCTTTCTGCCGCATGCTCTGTTCTGTAGCGGAAACCTACTCCCTGCACAGAGCCGTACACTCTTATCTGCTTTCTGATGATTTTGCTGTCGTAATCACTCATATGCTCTCACTTCCCTGATACACATTATTTTCAGTCTACAATAGTCCTGCAAACAGCCGCATAATTGACTGCCCCAGCCTTCGTCTTGCACTTCTTCCGGTCCTGTACTTCTCCGTCACCTCCGCTGACTCAGTGAAAAGCCTGATAAAATCATCCCTGATTTCATGCACCACTTCACAATCCGCCATAAAACAGCCATTTTCAAAATGGTGATAAAGGCTTCTGTAGTCAAGATTTATGGTACCGCAGGTTGCCATTATATCGTCTGCCACACTCATCTTTGCATGGCAAAAGCCCGGTGTCCACTCAAAAATTCTCACACCATGCTTCACAAGCTGGTTGTAGAAGGAGCGTGTCACGCTGTATATTGGTTTCTTATCAGGTATGCCCGGCGTGATGATGCGCACGTCAACTCCACGCTTGGCGGCAAGTGCCAGCGCATGGCTCATCTCATCGGTAATGATAAGGTAAGGAGTGATAAACCAGCAATAACGCTGTGCCTTGTTTGCCATACTGATATAGACATCCTCCCCACCTGCTCGTTATCGAGAGGGCTGTCTGCATATGGCTGGATAAATCCACTCTGTTTTGCCTCATAATCATAGTGCAGCAGATATTGCGATACATCCACCTCGCGCGGCACCTTGCGCTCTGATGCATTCCACATCTCGAGAAATGCGATGGTAAACGACTTGACAGCATCTCCCTCAAGCCTGATTCCAGTATCCTTCCAGATTCCGTATGGGTGTGTCACGTTGAAGTACTCATTTGCCAGATTATAACCGCCGGTATATGCGATTTTTCCATCAATTACCGTGATTTTTCTATGGTCACGATTGTTTAAAAACATGTTAAAGGCAGGTGCAACCGGGTTGAACACCCTGCATTTGATGCCAAGCTTCTCCATCTTTTCCGAGAAATCCCTGTCTATGAAAAAGATTGAGCCCATATCATCATAAAACACCCTGACCTCGACTCCTGCCTGCACGCGCTCCGTAAGCACCTTCTGGATACGGTGCCACGATTCCTTGTCCTCTATGGCGTGATACTCCATGAAAATAAATTTCCTGGCCTTTGATAAATCGCTAAGCTGCGCTTCTAGTCCCTTTGATGCCTGATCATAATATGTCACATCAGTGTTCTGATATACCGGATATAGTGCATTTTTTGCCAGGTATGTTGAAATTCCCGCTGCCTGTGGCACCTTTTCATACATATCGGATAGTATGTCTGCGTTTTCAGGCAGACATGGAAGAAGCATGGAATCCACCTCTTCAAACCGTGCACGCATCTTATTCGGTGCGCCGTTTAGTCCGACTAACAGGTAAAGTGACACTCCCATTATCGGAAATGCCAGTATCAGTATAATCCACGGTGTAGTCATGGATGCGGTCTGCTCACGATTGTACAGTCCGAGCACAAGTATGATTGCCAGGACGCTTGTGGTCGTGTTTATTGCTGCCGCATATTCATTTAGCCTTGTAAACATATAGACCATGAAAACTGCCTGCAATAATATCGCAAGCGCTGAAAAAAACATTCTCTTTAAACCATTCTGTGTTTTTTTAGTTCCCTCGTAGGTTTTTTCCTTCATCTATTATGCCTCCATTATCTTACTGTCTGTAATACCAAACCTCTCCATACATTTTTAGCCACCTTCTTATTTAAGAAGCCATTCAATTTCCTCTTTATAAGGAGGAATAGTCTTCTTCGCAGAGCCATCCTCACAAAGCCATGGTGTTTCCAGAATCTTTGGTACATTTGCAAAGGTCTCATCATGCACCAGGCGGTGCAGTGTATCATAGCCGATGGTTCCCTTGCCTATATTTGCATGCCTGTCCTTGTGTGCTCCAAGAGGATTTAAGCTATCATTCACATGAAATACCGCTATCTGCTCAAGTCCTATCACCCTGTCAAACTCCGCAAAAACATCATCATAATGGTTCACAATATCGTATCCTGCATCATTTACATGGCACGTATCAAAGCAGACACGCAGCCTTTCCTTCCTGTCCACTCCATCATAGATTGCCTTAAGCTCCTCAAAGGAACGACCTATTTCACTGCCCTTTCCTGCCATCGTCTCAAGTGCGATAAACACATCGTCATCATTCTGATTGAGCACTGTGTTAAGTCCCTTTACAATCTGTGCGATTCCAGCCTGCTCACCGGCATTTACATGACTTCCCGGATGAAGCACCAGTATGCGGCTCTTCATTGCCGCGGTCCTTACTATCTCCTTTTCCAGAAACTCCACTGCCAGCTCGTATGTCTCAGCTTTACGGTGTTTGCCAGATTTATGATGTATGGCGCGTGGACCACTATCTCATTTATCCCATGCTCATGTGCATATTCCCAGCCTGCGTCTATGTTGAGCTCAAAGATTTCCTTTCTTCTCGTGTTCTGTGGTGCCCCGGTGTAGAGCATAAACACATTCGCGCCATATGAAGCTGCTTCCCTGGCTGATGCCAGAAACATATCTTTTCCTGCCATGCCTACGTGACAGCCTAATTTTATATCACTCATATTTTTCCTCTGTTTCATTGAATCTATATATCTATTATTTCTACTATAACACTACATCCCTGATAACTCTATCTAAATATTCTAAATTTTTACTAAACATAGCAAAAGTCATTGACATAGTATCAAAAACTACATATACTATCCTTTGCAACCACATATATTAATGGCATATAATTGCAATGTATGTGATGCATAACTACAGTTAACCAATTATTATGATTAAAGGGGCAGAATACCTTTTGACCATCATATCATTATTATAGAAATACGAGGGTAAATATGTTTGAAATAATTGTTGACTCTGCGGCAAACATTCCTGCAGAGCTATGTAAAAAATATAAAATCAAGGTGCTATCATTTGTAAACCTTGTCAACGGAAAGGAAATGACCTGCTTTGAGCCTGACCTCACACCGGAACAGGAGCGGGCAAAGGGTAAGGAATACTATGATGCGATAAGAGAAGGTGCTGAGGTAAAGACCGGACTTATCAGCAGCGGAATCTTTGAGGATACCTTCAGGGAAATCATTGAGGCAGACAAGGATATCCTGTATTTCTCCCTCAGCAAAAACATAAGCGGCAACTACAACTCAGCCCGTGTCGCAGCCGATGCTGTCCTTGATGATTGCAGTAACGGCAGAAAAATACGCCTGGTGGATTCATTAAATGCATCCCTCGGACAGGGACTTCTCGCAATATACGCCAGCGAAATGCGTGAGAAGGGCATGAGCTTTGATGAGGTGGCTGACACGATAGAGACCTATCCTGCCAGATTAAACGGTGTGTTTACCGTGGGCAATTTAAAGTATATTGCAAGAACCGGCAGATTAAGCGGAACCACTGCTTTGGTTGGCAACATGCTAAGTATCAAGCCTATCCTAAGGGGCAGCAAGGACGGATATATTGTACAGTTCAGAAAATGTCGCGGCCGAAAAGCCGTATTAAATGAGCTTGTCAATCTGTTATGCGACAACATTACAGACCCTGAAAATCAGATTATCGGAGTGGCACATGCTGACGCATATGAAGATTCGCTCTATGTGATTGAACAGATTAAAAAGCGTATAAAGGTGCGCGATGTGATAAATACCACCTATGATTTCTGCACCGGAAGCCATGTTGGTCCGGAATCTTTAGCAGTATTTTTCATGGGAAAGGACAGAGAATTGGGAGCCTGATATCAGCTCCCATTATATTTTACTTCTTTTATTCATCATACCCACATAAACTAAGAAGTCTCAGAACCCGCTTATTATCGGATTCTGAGACTTTTAACTTCTATTAATAATTGCAACTTCTATCTCAAATATTAAGCTGCAGCTTTCTTGCTTTCTGATTTCTCACAGAGCTTCTTCACACCCTGAATTGCAACAAGCACACCAAGGATGAGCAGTAATACTGCAAATATAAGCTGTAATGAATTTCCAAGGTCAAGTCCTACAGAGAATAATGCCTTTGTAAGCTTGTAGATTGTCATGCCAAGTGCAGTAAATGTAACTGCCATCATGAATACCATTGGAATCCAGAGCATGCAGCCCTGACGCTTTGTCTTCTTTAAGAATACTGCGCAGGCAACAAGTGCAAGTACTGATAAGAGCTGGTTAGCTGAACCAAACAGTGGCCATATCTCTGCATAGCCTACCTTTGTAAGCAGGAATGCAAGTACCAGTGTGATGATTGTTGCAAAGTATTTGTTTGTCATCAGCTTGACAAATGGACTCATATTGTCATCATCTGTGTCTGAATCAAGCCAGAACTCCTGGAATGACAGACGTCCGACTCTGGCTACTGAATCAAGTGATGTCAGAGCGAAGGCTGATACAGCAAGGTTAATCAGTGTGAACACAAGTGAGTGTGGTAAACCGAGTACTGACAGGAAGTTTGCGATAGCTCCTGCGAAAATCTGTGGCTGTGTTGTAAGTCCCTGAGCTGCTGCCTCTCCCTTACCGAATGATGCTACTGCGATAAGTGCAAGGATTGCAAGCATACTCTCCATAAGCATGGCACCGAATGAAACAGGAAGCATGTTCTTCTCATTCTTTATCTGCTTAGATGCAGTACCTGATGATACAAGTGAATGGAAACCTGAAACTGCACCACAGGCGATTGTTACGAATAAGATTGGGAACAGATACTGTGGGTTTCCGTTTGCATCAGGGATTGCAAATGCTGTGAAAGCATCAAGGTTACAAGCAGGATTTGCAACAAATACACCGATTACCGCACCTACGATCATGAAGATTAACAGGTAGCTGTTAAGGTAATCACGTGGCTGAAGCAGTGCCCATACAGGTGTAACACTGGCTATAAGTATATATGCAAATATAATTATGTGCCATACGCTAAGGTTTAAATACATTGGGAAATTGAGTCCCAGTGCTATAGCTACTATAAGTAATACGATTGCAACAAGTGTGTTAATCCATTTGTTGAACTTAGAATATTTAAGGAAGAAACCAAGTGCAACTGCCTCTATGATGAAAAGCATTGATGTAGTTGCAACTGCTCCGTTGGCTACAACCTTTGTAACCTCACCTGCTTTATCAGTAGCAAAGCCATTGAAGGTTCCGGCTACGACATCTGCGAAGGCTGCAACAACAAGTATACAGAACAGCCAGCAGAATAACAGGAATAATTTCTTTCCTAATTTACCGATGTACTCCTCGATGATGTAACCGATTGTACGACCCTTGTTCTTAACTGAAGCGTACATAGATGCAAAGTCCTGAACAGCTCCAAAGAATACACCACCAATTAATATCCAAAGCAGAACTGGAAGCCATCCGAAAATAGCTGCCTGAATTGGTCCGTTGATTGGGCCTGCACCTGCTATAGATGCAAACTGATGTCCGAATACTACATTGGTATCGGCCGGTACATAGTCTACTCCGTCCTCCATCTCGTAGGCAGGAGTCTTGGCATTTGGATCAATGCCCCATTTGTTTTGCAGATAACGGCCATATAATAAGTATGCTCCACCGAGCACAACAATGGCTATTACCATCATTAAGATTCCACTCATATTATTACCTCTTTCTTTTGTTTATCTTAATTTTATTTGTATATTATATTTACTCTTTTTTTAGCAAATTTCAATAAATATTTTATACATAATTTATTTTTTATTTCTATAATTTTTGTTTAATTTACCAATCGGTTATAATAGGTATTCATTCTCTTTATGCTGTCTTTGTCTCAGCGGCTTCTTCTGCCTTTTTAGCAGCCATTTTGTCCTTTAATGCAAAGGCTCCGGCAAGCAGTGTGCCTGAGATTGAATGCCATGTACATGACACTGCACAGATGATGGCTGATTCAGGTGTTGAAGCAAACTGTGCTGTAGTGGTAGCAAGGTTTGTGGCAAGACCTGCATTCTGCATACCAACCTCGATAGAGATGGTTCTCTTCTTGGCTGTGTTCATGCCTACCAGCCTTCCTGCACCGTATCCGAGCAGATATCCAAGTCCGTTATGTAACAGAACTGCCGCAAAAATTACTACTCCTGATGTAAAGAACTTTGAGCCCTGTGATGATACAACACCACCTACAACGAATGCAAGACCAAGCACCGCAATACCCGGCATGACCTTCTGAGCCTCGGCAAATGCCTTTTTCTTTCCAAGCAGGTAGTTGAGTAAAAATCCAACCGCTACAGGAAAGATTACAGTCTCAATGATTGACACAAACATCGGAAGCGCTTTGATTGAGACATGTGTTCCGCTTGCAAGCAATGATACCAGAAGCGGTGTCATAAATGGTGAGAGCAATGTGGAAACTGTTGTCATTCCAACTGAGAATGCCACATCACCACCGCAGAGGTATGACATAATGTTTGAAGAAACACCACCAGGACAGCAGCCTACGAGGATAAGTCCAAGTGCGATTCCGTCAGGCAGATTCAATGCCTTTGAGATACCAAATGCGAGAAACGGCATGATAAGATACTGTGCGATTGCACCTACACATATATCAAATGGTCTCTGTGCAAGTATCTTGAAATCCTGTGTCGTAAGTGTAAGTCCCATACTAAACATGATGATTCCGATAATGATTGACTGACATGTGAACTTGTTGGATACCGGATCCACAAACAGCATCTGATTTACCCAGGCCATCAGATTCGGAACCAGAAATGTGACTACGGCGATTGCTATGACAACTATCGATGTGTAGTCTGATAAAAATTTACTTACTTTTTGTAATGCTTTCATTGTAAGCCTCCTTAACATTTTTCTGCTCACTAAAACTCTTTTATGGAATTAAAAAATCCCTTTCCAGATTGACATAATCTGAAAAGGGACGAAATAATCCGCGTTACCACCCTGATTCCACAGTGTATTACTGTGACACTCTGCATACCAGCATATGCTTTCCATATAACGGTGGACACCGGCGAGGTTTACAGACACACTTAATGCTTTCAGCCCGCTTCTTAGAGAGGATATTCCAATCTGACCATTACCTGTTCGCACCGCCCACAGGCTCTCTGAAAATAAATACAAATCGGACCTTGTTCTCATCAACGAATTTTGGTGAACATATTTATTTAAATCTTGTTTTGTATTATAGCCCTCTGACTCTATATGTCAAGAGAATGATACAAATTTGTACTATAACATTTATTTATAGCTTTTATTCATGCGCTTTATTCTTATTATTTATTCGTAATCTTTGTTGTTATACTCATCATTCCATGGCTGCTGTTGTGATGTACCGTAGGAATTTTGATCATCCCCTCCCTGAGCTGCGCCGTCTCCATACATGTTCTGACCGTACTGCTGGTTTGCCCCGTTTCCGTACATGTTCTTGACCGTACTGCTGATTTGCTCCCGTTTCCGTACATGTTCTGACCGTACTGCTGGTTTGCCCCGTTTCCGTACATGTTCTGGCCGTACTGCTGGTTTGCTCCGTTTCCGTACATGTTCTGGCCGTACTGCTGGTTTGTTCCGTTTCCGTACATGTTCTGACCGTACTGCTGACCATATCCGTTTGAACCATATGGATTATAGTAGTTATTATTACTATATCCGTTTCCCACATAAACAATTTTTTTGTTGAAGGCAATAATACAGACAAAAATCACAATTGAGGAATATAAGTCCACAGGCAAATCCGGCTCCCTTGCCAAACGCATGTGACAGTCCGACACAGCAGAGGATACTCATAACCAATGCCACAATCATTGCTGCAATAATCAGGATAACCGCAAATATCAGCATGCCCATGTGAGCTCCGATGCGGCTTCCTGCATATCCATAGGTAGAATCATAATACGATCCCATATAATCGGATGTCATAACAGAAAGTCCTGATGCAATAATCTCATACATCAATATAATACATCCCACTATAATTCCGATAGTAGCCACAAGATATCCCCAGAACAGCTTCTTTTTCCCTGCAATCTTAAATCTGACGTATGAGCTGTAAAACGGTACAATAGCCGCCCAGCCGGGCTCTCCTGCCTTTGCATACATAATCCATGATGCAATAATTGTCAGTACCATAACTGCAAGATTGATAAACGCCTCAAAGCCGTCAATCATACTCATAATAATATAATATATGCTCATTTTTTCTTCCTTTCATAATCAAAGTTTGTTTGTTATTCAAAGTATACATCACCACAGGTCAGAGTGCAATAATTAAAAAGCTTTTCATACTTTTCATACACCGCTTTTTGCACCCTTGACAAACCCCTTCTTAAACAGCTATAATATCGTCAATTGAAGCACAATTACATTTCAACAGGCTTTGATGGGAACAAGTACATTTCTGCAATACTTACAGAGAGCTGCCGGCAGGTGAGAGGCGCAAGGAAACAGATCTGGAATACATCCCGGAGCTTTGCACCGAACGTCATACCGGATGGTTAAATATCGCCGGTTCGATTAATAAGCCGCAACGTATTGGCACACGTTATAGTGCCGGAGTGTTAGCAGAATCGGCTATTTTCACTATATAATATATGTCGAATAATGTGTGACAACTCACGGAGGCATTCCTGTGCGAGCAGGATGCAAATTAAGGTGGTAACGCGAGAAATCCCCCTCGTCCTTAAATGGATGAGGGGGATATTTTATTTTTCAGAATACAGATTCATCTTATCAGGAGGAAAATCATGACAATTTATGACGAATTAGTTGCCCGCGGTCTTATCGCGCAGGTAACAGACGAAAAAGAAATCAAAGAGCTTATAAACAACGGAAAGGCTACCTTCTACATCGGCTTTGATCCTACAGCAGACAGCCTTCACGTTGGACATTTCATGGCTCTTTGCCTTATGAAGAGACTTCAGATGGCAGGAAACAAGCCTATCGTGCTTATCGGTGGAGGTACAGCACAGATCGGTGATCCATCAGGACGTACAGATATGCGCCAGATGATGACAACAGAGACTATCAACCACAACGTAGAGTGCTTCAAGAAACAGATGAGCCGCTTCATTGACTTTGGCGAGGGCAAGGCTATCATGGTAAACAACGCTGACTGGCTGATGGACTTAAACTACGTGGACGTGCTTCGCGAGGTTGGTGCTCATTTCTCAGTAAACCGTATGCTCACAGCTGAGTGCTACAAGCAGCGTATGGAAAAAGGTCTTTCCTTCCTTGAGTTTAACTACATGATCATGCAGAGCTACGATTTCTACACACTTTTCCAGAAATACGGCTGCAACATGGAGTTCGGTGGAGATGACCAGTGGAGCAACATGCTCGGTGGAACAGAGCTTATCAGACGTAAGCTTGGAAAAGATGCATATGCTATGACAATCAATCTGCTCCTAAACTCTGAGGGCAAGAAGATGGGCAAGACACAGTCAGGTGCAGTATGGCTTGATCCTAACAAGACAACACCTTTCGAGTTCTTCCAGTACTGGAGAAACGTTTCTGATGCCGATGTCCTTAAATGTATCAGAATGCTCACCTTCCTTCCTCTCGAGGAAATTGACAAGATGGAAAGCTGGGAGGGCGCACAGCTCAACGAAGCTAAAGAAATCCTGGCATTCGAGCTTACAAAGCTTGTTCACGGTGAGGAGGAAGCTACAAAGGCTAAAGAGGCAAGCCATGCACTTTTCGCAGGCGGAGCCAACAATGCAAATATGCCTACAGTTACCGTTACAGCAGAGGACTTCCCTGACGGAGAGCTTGATATCATCTCTGTTCTCGTAAAAGCAGGACTTTGCGATTCAAGAGGAGACGGCCGCAGAAATATCCAGCAGGGCGGTGTTTCCGTTGCAGATGAGAAGGTAACTGATATCTCTACAAAATACACTCTCGACGATTTCAAGGGCGAGGGTCTCATTATCAGACGTGGTAAAAAGAAATTTGCCAAGGTTGTAGCTGAATAATTATGTAAAAAACTTCGCATTTTAAGATGGTTTCTTTTAATGCGAAGTTTTTTAATAATTTTACTGCGGAAATCCAGTATGAACCATCATTTTTATTCTTTAGCATAATATTCCCCACACTAAATTAACATAATGTACAATAGCCATAGGTTGATAGCAGGCAGGCCTTGGGTAGCTTTACTCCATAAAACTTCTAAAACAGCTCCCCAATCCAGCCCAAAAACAGGAAAAATTCTGGAAAAAAGTAGCTGAAACCGCTGAAATCCCCAAAACAGCTCCCCTAATCACAGCAAAACAGCTGGAAAATTCTCCAAAAAAGTAGCTGAAACCGCTGAAATCCCCAAAACAGCTCCCCAAACCCAGCAAAACAGCCGGAAAATTCTCCAAAAAAGTAGCTGAAACCGCTGAAATCCCTAAAACAGCTCCCCTAATCACAGCGAAACAGATAAAGTCCATAAGCTCCACTTTTTAAGATATTGCTTCTATTTTTGACGCAAAGACTAAATCATCATCACATATAGCTATATTTATCAAAGTGTTTTCTTCCTTTACTGTTTTGTTGATGCTATGTTTATTTTCAATTATAGCCTATTATCCATCATTTATATATATTAAACCCTACTTTTTCCTCATCTTCCCTTGACTTCTCATTAATAAGTTAATATAATTTATCTAATTGATACATCAACGCTTTAAAGCGCTGACAAAAGGAGGAATTATCATGAAAAAGAGATCTAAAATTTTAGCTTCACTTGTTCTTGCAGGAACAATGGTTCTTGGACTTGCCGGATGCGGAGATTCCGGTTCAGCAAACGGTGGCACACAGTCAGGTAAGAACTCAGATGCCAAATATCAGGTAGGTATCTGCCAGCTCGTACAGCACGAGGCTCTCGATGCCGCTACAAAGGGCTTTAAGGACGCATTAAAGGACAAGCTCGGAGACGATGTCTCATTTGACGAGCAGAATGCCGCAGGCGATGCTTCTACATGCTCTACAATCTGCACCAAGTTCGTCACAAACGACTATGACCTTATCCTTGGAAATGCCACAGCAGCTCTTCAGGCCGCTTCAGCAGCCACAGACTCTATTCCGATTCTCGGAACATCTATCACAGACTACGCTACAGCTCTTGATATGTCAGACTGGTCAGGCACTACAGGAAAGAATATTTCAGGTACAACAGACCTCGCTCCACTCGATGAGCAGGCTAAATGCATCAAGGAGCTCTTCCCGGATGCAAAGAACATCGGTATCATCTACTGCTCATCTGAACCAAACAGTATCTACCAGTCAACAACTATTACCAAATACCTTGAGGACGAGGGATACACTGTAAAAGAGTACACATTCTCTGATTCAAATGATGTCGCTGCAGTAACACAGAGTGCATGTGATGCATCTGATGCAATCTACATCCCAACTGACAACACTGCTGCTTCATGTACAGAGGCTATCAACAATGTAGCTTCACAGGCTAAGAAACCTATCTTCGCCGGCGAGGAAGGAATCGCTAAGGGCTGTGGTGTGGCAACACTTTCTATCAGCTACTATGACCTTGGATACACAACAGGTGAGATGGCTTACGATATCCTTGTAAATGGTACAGACATCAAAACTATGGAGGTCAAGAGCGCTCCTAAGTTCACTAAGGAGTACCTTCCGGACCGCGCCAAGGAGCTTGGAATCACAGTTCCGGACGGCTATGAGGAAATCTCAGCTGAATAAACAGCTGCACTATGGAGGTATTTAATAAAATGATTCTAATGAATTATTTTGCAACCTTAAATCCGGTTGCATTCACCAATGCCCTTCCGGGCAATATAGCCCAAGGTCTGATTTGGGGTATCATGGCACTCGGTGTTTACATCACCTTCAGACTGCTGGACTTCGCAGATCTGACGGTTGATGGCTCATTTGCAACAGGTGGTGCCGTAACCGTTATGATGACGATTAACGGCTACAATATCTGGATTTCACTGCTTTGCGCATGTATTGCCGGTCTGCTCGCAGGACTCTGCACTGGTCTCTTACATACAAAGCTCGGCATTCCTCCGATTCTGGCAGGAATCCTTACACAGATAGCGCTCTACTCTATCAACTTAAATATCATGCAGCGCCACGCCAACCAGGCACTTAGCGCAGATAAATATAATCTGGTGCTTTCATCACGTAACCTGACACATGCGATAATTGTCGGTGTGATTTTCTCGGTTGTAATTATCGCGGTGCTTTACTGGTATTTCGGAACAGAGCAGGGCTCTGCTATCCGTGCCACTGGCTGCAACCCTGCAATGAGCAAGGCTCAGGGTATCAACATCGACAACATGAAGCTCATCGGTCTTGCACTTTCAAATGCAATTGTAGCGCTCTCAGGCGGTCTGCTTTCACAGTACTCAGGCTTTTCCGATGTAAACATGGGCCGTGGTGGAATCGTCATCGGTCTTGCCGCAGTTATCATCGGTGAGGTGCTCGGCGATGCAATCCTCGGAAAGCACATGAATTTCATGGGAAAACTTATCTTTGTCATATTTGGTGGAATTGTTTACTACATTGTAATCGGAATTGTTCTGTGGCTGCAGATGCCAAGTGATGACTTAAAGCTCTTCACTGCAATCATCGTGGCAATTTTCCTTGCGGTGCCTTACCTGAAGGGCAAGAGCAAGGCCTCATTCAAAAAGGCCGGCAAACGCTCTGCCGCAGCACTTAACGCAAAGGAGGGCAAATAAATGCTAGAGATTAGAAACGTACATAAAACCTTCAATCCGGGCACAATCAATGAAAAGCATGCCCTTAATGGTGTAAACCTAAAGCTTGAGGAGGGCGATTTCGTCACTGTTATCGGTGGAAACGGTGCCGGAAAATCTACCATGCTCAATGCTGTTGCAGGCACATGGCCTGTGGACGATGGTTCAATTCTCATCGATGGAGTGGATGTCACAGGACTCCCTGAGTTCAAGCGTGCATCATTTCTGGGACGTGTGTTCCAGGATCCAATGACAGGAACTACCGCAACCATGCAGATTGATGAAAACCTCGCACTTGCAGCACGCCGTGGAAAGCGCCGTGGTCTTGGCTGGGGCATCACAAAGGCTGAAAAGGAGCGTTTCCACGAGCTTTTAAAGGAGCTTGACCTGGGACTCGAGGATCGAATGACCTCAAAGGTTGGTCTGCTCTCAGGTGGACAGCGTCAGGCTGTTACACTGCTCATGGCTTCACTCCAGAAGCCGAAGGTGCTGCTTTTGGATGAGCACACCGCAGCTCTCGACCCAAAGACAGCCTCAAAGGTGCTCGCTCTCACAGACAAAATCATCAAGGAGAACAGCCTGACAGCCATGATGGTCACACACAACATGCGTGATGCCATCGCTCACGGCAACAGACTCATCATGATGAATAACGGACAGGTTGTCCTTAATATCTCAGGCGAGGAAAAGAAAAACCTCACTGTGGAGGATCTGCTCATGAAGTTTGAGGAGGTTTCCGGCGAGGAATTTGCTTCTGATAAAGCACTTTTAGGATAATAAAAAACGTGCAGCCCAAAAGGGTTGCACGTTTTTTATTTATATCCGCAGCCGCTTCGCCCCGGCATATCCTCTCCGTGTACATACCTGGCGTTGAACTCCATATTTATCTCACGAAGCTCCTTCTTTCCGTCAATATAGTCCTGATACATCTCGGCAAGCCCCGACATGCAGCCATCGCAGGTAGCCTCGATATTGCCAAGCGACTCAGCCACAATTGCCTCGCGTTCCTCTTTTGTTGTCTCACTAATTAAATATCCCATTTCGTATATTTCCTTTTCGTATGTTTCTTGTCCATATGTTTCCTGTCCGTGTATTTCCTGACCGTATGTTTCGTTTCTGTATAATGCATAAAAATGAGATAGTGTCAAATGACCTATGAAAAAACTGAGCAAAAGAAAAAGGCTCAGATGAACCTTGAAAACTGTAGATCTTTTAGGTTGTGGTAGCCCACCGCCACTCTTGACGGTACGAAAAAGAACTGCT
>ENA-OQIO01000809-OQIO01000809.1-human-gut-metagenome-genome-assembly--contig:-NODE-809-length-16175-cov-5.602443_pt1 | contig 16175 bp, 20 predicted proteins | sample MGYA00242573_ERZ504737 | MGnify/ENA primary metagenome ERZ504737 (study PRJEB26092, sample SAMD00036203) | human gut metagenome | host: Homo sapiens | study: EMG produced TPA metagenomics assembly of...
CGCTGGGCGACCGGGTGGGGCCCATCAGCCTGCTGGATACCCCGGGCATCCGCAAGGCGGACCGCCATGCGGAGACGGCCCCCGCCGACAGCCTTGCCGCCCAGGTCACCAGCGAGAATCCGCTGGCCGCCCAGTATGCGGACACCATCCTGCGCCGCATCGTCTGCTGCGACACCCCCGACACGCTGGAACATTTCCCCGACAGCGCCACCCGGGACCTGCTGCGCCACCATCCCTTCCGGCTGGAACGCCTGCGCAGGCCCCAGCGCTATATCGGCCTGGATGCCCGCAGGGAGCGTGCCGATGCGCTGGAGGCACAGCTTGCCGCCCAGGCCGACCGCTGCCGCGAAGCCGCCCAGACCGAAAAAACGCTGAAATCTGCTTACGACCAGTACCAGAACGTCCTGCGGGGCCATGCGCTGGAACAGCTGGCCGAACTCTGGGCCAGCCGGGCCGCGCTGGATGCCGCCCGTGCCGACTACGCCGCGCAGGAGCAGAAGCTGGCGGACTGCCGTGAGAACCCCATGCTGCAGCAGCTCTACCGCGAGGAAGAAGCCCGGGAAGCTGCATGGGAGAATGCCCGCAAGGCCGTGGAGCAGGTGGGCGGCGATATCCGCGTCTGCGAAAAGCAGATCGCATCCTGTGAGGCGGAGCAGGGCAAGGCGGTGGAGACCGCCGCACAGAGCCGGGAGGCGGCAGAGGCATTCTTTGCACAGCACCCGCTGCTGGAGCCTCTGGCACAGGAACGCAAAAAGGGCCTGATGACGGGCGGGCGCACGGCCCATGCCGCCGCACAGACTGCTGAAAAGGCACAGACCAGGCTGGACGATGCCCTGCGATCTTATCTCACTTCCACGCTGGAACCCGCCCAGAGGGATTACAACGAGCACTATGTCTGCGATTATCCGCTGGGTCTGGCCGGGGTGGAGCAGTACCGCGCCCAGCACGACAGCCTTGTGCGCATCGACTTGGAGCGCTACGCCGCCCGTCTGGAACAGGCACAGCGGGACTGCAAGGACCGCTTCCGCAAGGACATTTTGTTCCGCATGAAGGATGATATCTTCAACGCCCGCCGCCAGTTCCGGGAGCTGAACAAGGTGATGGAGCAGCTGACCTACGGCGAGGAAGTCTACCGCTTTGAGCTGGAACCCAGCCGTGCCCCCCAGCTGGCCGCCTTCTATCAGGTCATTGTGGACAAGGGCAACCAGCAGATGACCGACGGCGACTCGCTGGACAACCTTGCCGCCACCGCCGACCCCGTCTACGAGCGGCAGGTGGACGCGCTGATGGAAAAGATCATGGCCGATGTGGACGAGAACACCCGGGCCCGGCAGGAGGGCCGCACCACCTCCGGTGCCACCCTCTCGGATTATGTGGACTACCGCACCTATCTGGACTATGACATCAAGGTGACCAACACCGTCTCGGGCCAGCAGGCCTATCTTTCCCGCGTCAGCCGCGATTCCTCCGGCGGTGAGAACCAAGCTCCCTTCTATGTGGCTATCTGCGCCAGCCTGCTGCAGATCTACCAGAAGAGCGAGAACAGCATCCGCCTTGTCCTGCTGGACGAGGCCTTCAGCAAGATGACCAGTGACCGCATCCGCCCCATGATGGAGCTGTTCCGCCGCCTGCAGCTGCAGGTTCTGCTCATCTCCACCGTGGAAAAGAGCACGGCCATCCAGCCCTACTGCGACATTACCTATTCCATCGTGCGCCACGGCGATGCCAACGCCATTGCGCCGTTCTACCGGGCCGGCACCCTTGCCGATGCCCCGGAAAAGGAGACTGAATATGAATAACACCCTTGCAAACATCTGGCTCTTTGCCACCCACTGGACCAAGCTGGATGCCTTTGATACCGAGGAAGAGCTCAACGATGAGCTGGAGCTGCTCCAGCGCCAGAGCCTGCCCACCAAAGTCCGTCAGGTCACGGACAAGGAAGGCAGGGAACAGTTCCTCCTTTACGTCAAACAGGCCGACCGCGATTATGCCCGCTACTGCACCGGCTGGCGGCCCGGCGGAATGATGTGAGCCACCCCTGCAAAAAGGAGAATCCATGTCAAAACAGAAAATTCAACTTTCGGATCACTTTGATTATTCCCGGCTGATCCGGTTTGTATTGCCCTGCATCGGCACCATGCTGTTCACCTCCATCTATGGCATCGTGGACGGCCTGTGTGTCTCGAACTTTGTAGGCAAAACGGCCTTTGCGGCAGTCAACCTCATCATGCCGGTGCCCATGCTGGTGGGCACCGTGGGCTTTATGCTGGGCACCGGCGGCAGCGCCATCGTAGGCATCACGCTGGGCGAGGGCGACAATGCAAAAGCTGACCGCTACTTCAGCCTGTTCATGTCAACGGCGCTGATCGCTGGCATCCTGCTGTCCGTGCTGGGGATGCTGTTGCTCCGGCCGGTGGCCATGATGCTGGGTGCCGAAGGCGAGATGCTGGACTACGCCCTGCGTTATGGCCGGGTGCTGATGCTCAGCCTGCCCACCTTTATCCTGCAGAATATGTTCCAGAGCTTTTTTGTCACCGCCGAAAAGCCGCATCTGGGCTTTTACTTCACGGTGGGCGCGGGCTGCACCAACATGGTGCTGGATGTGCTGCTGGTGGGCATCCTGCACTGGAGCGTGGAGGGTGCCGCCATTGCCACCATGCTCAGCCAGGTGGTGGGCGGCCTGCTGCCGGTGTTCTACTTCCTCAACCGGAACAACACCAGCCGCATCCACCTGTGCCGTCCCCGCTTTGAGGGCAAAGTTCTGCTGAATGCCTGCATCAACGGCTCCTCCGAGCTGATGACCAACCTTTCCATGTCGCTGGTGAATATCCTGTACAACTACCAGCTGCTCCGCTTTGCGGGCGAGGATGGCGTGGCCGCCTATGGTGTGATCATGTACGCATCCTTCCTGTTCGTGGCAGTGTTTGTGGGCTACGCCGTGGGCAGTGCGCCCATCGTCAGCTACCACTATGGTGCCAATAACCGCAAAGAGGTCAACAACCTCTACCGCAAGAGCCTGAAGCTCATCGGCGTGGTTGCCGTGGGAATGACCATCGGCTCCATGTTCATCATCCCCCATGTGGCCCGCTTCTTTGTGGGCTATGATGAAAACCTGCTCATTCTGACCACCCGGGCCTTCCGGCTCTATGGCCTGAGCTTCCTCATCATGGGCTTCAACGTCTATGCGTCCTCCTTCTTCACGGCCCTGGGCGATGGCGTGACCAGTGCGCTCATCTCGTTCCTGCGCACCCTGCTGTTCCAGGTGGCGGCGGTTCTGCTGCTGCCGCTCCTGCTGGGCATTGACGGCATCTGGTTGGCCGTGACTGCCGCCGAGCTGGCCGCTCTGCTGGTCAGCATCGGCCTGTTCATCACCAGAGACCAGCAGTTCCATTACCGCAAGGCAGAATAAGGATAGTGAAGAACAAAGCGGCTTTCCGCACAGATACGGGAGGCCGCTTTGTTTTTGTCGAAACATGTGTTATACTGTTTGCGCTGCCCCTTTCCATTCTGGCAACAGATGGGAGGTGACATTATGTATAATCTCGTAACCGATTTGGTTGTAGCCGTCGCAGCAGGTGTAATTGTCCGCTACATCTGCAAGTGGCTTGACGACTGGATCTAAGGGTCAGCAAGCACAAAAGAACCCCTTCAGAGTGTCCACCTCTGAAGGGGTTCGCTTTTGGTGACATTATGAATCTCGTAACCAATCCATTGTCCACTTTCAGTATATGCGAATTTGAAAAAAAGTCAATAGCTGCATAAAAAATTTACTATTTTCTGAGCGTTGAGATGAAAGTGCTTTATTTATTAAAAGTAAACTCCACGAACTCGCAGTTTTTGATGCCTGCCGCCGCGTACTCCTCGTTGGTCATATCGTAAAAATAGGACTGCACCACCCGGGCAATGCCGTTGTGGGCCACCAGCAGGTAGGTCTTATCGGTGTCGGCCCGGAGCTCGTCCAGCAGGTTGTAGATGCGCTGGGCCAGCTGCATCATGCTCTCGCCGCCGGAGTAGCGGTCGGCAAAGTGGGTCTTGGAGATGCGGAACTCCTCGCCGTCCCGGGGCGTGCCCTCGTAGCGGCCAAAGCACTGCTCCCGGAGCCGGGGTTCACACCGGGCAGGAATGCCGGTGGCCTCCGCAATGGCCCGGGCGGTGTCGGCGGCGCGGGACAGGGAGAGTACAGGATCTCATCGATGCGGAGACCGCTGGTCCGGAGCTTTTCGCCCAGCTCCCGGGCCTGGGCGCGGCCTTTTTCGGTCAGGGGGCTGTCGGTCATGCCGCAGATCTTGTTTTCCACGTTCCACACGGTCTCGCCGTGGCGGGTGAAATAGACCTTGTGCGCCGCCTTGGCCAGCCTGTGATCCCGCAGGGTGACGGTGCTGCCCTCGTTGATGTCCAGCCGGGTCAGCTCGCATCCGGTAGGAGAACCCGCTGCGTGCCGTCGGCAGCCTCCAGCAGGACATCACAGAGCACGGGCTGGCCCTCGGGCAGCTCCTCGCAGCCATAAAGCTGCTCCTCAATGCGCAGAACGCGGTAGTTTTTTTCTTCCATCCTCTTCGACCTCTTTCGGGCAGATTGTTTCTTACATTATAAAACGGCAGCGGGCCCCGTCAACGCTTGACAGCCCCGTGTGCCGCCTGATAAACTAGGCGCAAGGGATAAAAACGCCAAAAGGAGAGAAAAAGTTGAACATTACAGAACTGCGGTATCTTGTCGCCATCATGGAATGCGGATCTGTGAGTGCGGCGGCAAAGCGGCTGTATGCCGCTCAGCCAATGTGAGCAAGGCGCTGAAAAATCTGGAAGAAGAATACAATCTCCGCATTTTTGAGCGGTCATCCACCGGCATGATCCCCACGGAGCAGGGACGGCATTTCATCGAGCAGGCCGAGCGGGTGCTGCGGGAGGTGGATCGGCTGGACCGGAGCGTGCAGGAGGCGCAGGAGCGCTGCGCCGAGCTGCGGGTAATGATCCCCCACGCCACCTATGCCTCCTATGCGGCGGTGGATTATCTGGAGAAGGCGGCCTCCATAGAACGGCTCCACATCCATATCCGGGAGGGCGGCTCCATGGAGGCACTGGATCATGTCCTGCGGCAGGGGTATCATCTGGCTCTGCTGCGGTACGCCGTGGAGGATGACGAACACTATACCCATTACTGCGCCCGGCGGGGCCTGAAAATGGAACCCATTATGGATTTTGAATACAGTCTGCTGACCAACCGGGACGGCCCGCTGGCCCGGAAGGAGATCCGCGACCTGTCTGAGCTGGACAAGTATATGGAGATCCTCCACGATGATTTCCAGCTGCCCGGCGAGGAGGGCGGCGACGGTGTGCGCTGGCATGTCAACCCGGAACGCCGTATCCACGTGTATGAGCGGTGCAGCCAGTTCTCGATCCTGCAGCGGCTGCCCACGGCCTACATGTGGGCATCGCCCATGCCCCGCAGGGCACTGGAGCAGTACCATCTGGTGCTGAAGAAGTGCCCGGCCCAGCGCCAGCAGATGCGGGATGTGCTGGTCTACCCGGACAAGGGCCGCCTGCGCCCCGAGGAGCAGGCCTTTGTGGATCTGCTCCACAAGGAAGCGGCTTCCACCGTAAAATAAAGGGGCTTCCCGGCTAAGGCACGGCAAAGGTTGCTCCCTTCGGAATTGACAGAAAAACCAATAAATGGATGCAAAACCGGGCGAAAATAAGCGCCCGGTTTTATTTTTGCTGATAAATGGTCAAAAAATAAACGGAGAAGTGGCAAAAAATCTTTGCAGCTATATCGGAAACGATATGACCCCATGCCGGAAAGATATTTCTCCGCTGGAAAAAAGTGTGCTACCATGAGGCCAGAAAAGAGCCCCGGGTATGCGGCAGAATGGGGCCGCGGCCGGCAGGGGCAAAAAGGAGGTTTCTGGTATGATTAGTTTCCTGCTCTGTCTTGCGATCCTGGTGGGCGGATACTTCGTCTATGGCAAGATCGTGGACAATACCTTCGGCCCGGACGACCGTGAAACGCCTGCTGTGCGCATCAACGACGGCGTGGACTATGTCGTGATGCCCCAGTGGAAGCTGTTCCTCGTCCAGCTGCTGAACATTGCGGGCCTTGGCCCCATCTTTGGTGCCATGCAGGGCGCTCTGTGGGGCCCGTGGTGTTCCTGTGGATCACCTTCGGCACCATCTTTGCCGGCGGCGTGCATGACTACTTCTCCGGCATGATGAGTGAGCGCAACGACGGTGCTTCCATCGCGGAGATCACCGGCAAGTACTTAGGCCCCGTGATGCAGAACGTGATGCGTGTGTTCTCTGTTGTGCTGCTGATCATGGTGGGCACCGTGTTCGCCGTCGGCCCCGCCGGTCTGATCGTTGAGCTGTGCAGCCAGAGCGGCGCATCCGGCGTGATGACCTCGCTGCTGTTCTGGCTGGTCATCATTCTGACCTACTACTTCATCGCGACCTTTATCTCTATTGATGCGGTCATCGGCAAGATCTACCCCGTGTTCGGCATCTGCCTCATCATCATGGCCATCGGTGTCATCTTTGGCATCTTCACCAACCCCGCCTATACCATCCCCGAGATCTGGGATCACTTTGGCAGCATGCACCCGTCGGGTACGCCCATCTGGAGCTTTATGTTCATCACGGTTGCCTGCGGCGCGATCTCCGGCTTCCACTCCACCCAGTCGCCTCTGATGGCCCGCTGCATGAAGAGTGAGAAGCAGGGCCACTTTGTGTTCTACGGTGCCATGGTCTGCGAGGGTGTCATTGCCCTGATCTGGGCCGCTGCAGGCTGCTCTCTGTACGAGGTCACCGATGGCCTGAACACCGGTCTGGCACAGGCACTGGCAATGGGTCAGTCCAAGGCCATCTATGATGTCTGCTCCAAGACCATGGGCGGCGTGGGCATTGCGCTGGCCATGATCGGCGTGGTCGTCTGCCCCATCACCTCCGGCGATACCGCCTTCCGTTCCGCCCGCCTGACCCTGGCGACTGGTTCAAGATCGATCAGGACAGCTACGGCAACCGCCTGAAGCTCTGCATCCCCGTGCTGGGCGTGGGCGCTTTCCTGGGCATCGGCAATGCACTGGGCTTCATCAACTACACCGTGATCTGGCGTTACTTCAGCTGGACCAACCAGACACTGGCCATGATCGTTCTGTGGGCCGCTTCCATGTACCTGTTCAAGGAGAAGAAGAACTACTGGATCACCGCAGTGCCCGCCACCTTTATGAGCGCCGTGTCCGCTACTTACTTCGTGCTGGCTCCCGAGTGCCTGGGCGGCCTGCTGAACCATAAGACTGCTGAGGGCGCTGCCGTCTATAACACCGCAGTTGCTTACCCGGTGGGCATCCTCTTTGCGATCGCCATGCTGGCGCTGTTCATCTATGCGACCAAAAAGCAGACAGTGAAAAAGACTGCATAATTGACATTTCCCCCTCTTCATCCATTCCGATACCCATTCACAACCGCAAAAGCCGCCTGCCGGGCCGTCCGGCAGGCGGCTTTTGCTTGTGCAGAGAAACAACGAATTGCGGCAAAAAGAACGGGAATGCAGACAAGGTGCACAAAAATATGCCAAAAAGTTTGGCGGGGTGCACTGAAAACGGAAAATCACCCGCTGAAACGATTTCGGTAAAGAAGTTTTGCCGATAATACGTTAAAAAATCTTTGCCGGGATTCCCGGGAACAACTGACTTATATAGTTTTTGATATAAGGGCTATTCTGGAAGGATATTACCAGATTTATGAAGATTGTGTTAACATAGGGCCAAGGAATGGCCGTGACGGGGCAGAATGGGGCTCCGGGCACGGACAATAAAAGGAGGTTTCTGGTATGATTAGTTTCTTACTCTGTCTGGCGCTCCTGATCATCGGCTACTTTGTCTATGGCAAGATCGTTGACAATACGTTCGGACCGGACGACCGTGAAACGCCTGCTGTGCGCATCAACGACGGCGTTGACTACGTTGTGATGCCCCAGTGGAAGCTGTTCCTCGTCCAGCTGCTGAACATTGCAGGTCTGGGACCATTTTTGGTGCACTGCAGGGTGCTCTGTGGGGCCCGTGGTGTTCCTGTGGATCACCTTCGGCACCATCTTTGCCGGCGGCGTGCATGACTACTTCTCCGGCATGATGAGCGAGCGCAACGACGGCGCTTCCATCGCAGAGGTCACCGGCAAGTACCTTGGCCCCGTGATGCAGAACATCATGCGTGTGTTCTCTGTTGTGCTGCTGATCATGGTCGGTACCGTGTTCGCAGTGGGCCCCGCAGGCCTGATCGTGACCCTGTGCAAGAACAGCGGCATGAGCGGTGTGCTCACCACCACCCTGTTCTGGCTGATCATCATTCTGGTCTACTACTTCATCGCAACCTTTATCTCCATTGATGCCATCATCGGTAAGATCTACCCCGTGTTCGGCATCTGCCTGATCATCATGGCAGTGGGCGTTATCTTTGGTATCTTCACCAACCCCGCCTACACCATCCCCGAGATCTGGGCAAACTTCAGCAATATGCACCCCTCCAACACTCCCATCTGGAGCTTCATGTTCATCACCGTTGCCTGTGGTGCAATCTCCGGCTTCCACTCCACTCAGTCGCCTCTGATGGCCCGCTGCATGAAGAGTGAGAAGCAGGGCCACTTCGTGTTCTACGGTGCCATGGTCTGCGAGGGCGTTATCGCTCTGATCTGGGCCGCTGCAGGCTGCGCACTGTACACCATCACCGACGGCAAGATGGCCGGTCTGGCCGAGGCTCTGAGCGCCGGTCAGTCTGCCGCTATCTATGATGTCTGCTCCAAGACCATGGGCGGCGTTGGCATCGCACTGGCTATGATCGGTGTCGTCATCTGCCCCATCACCTCTGGTGATACTGCGTTCCGTTCCGCTCGTCTGACCCTGGCCGACTGGCTCAAGCTGGATCAGGACAGCTACGGCAACCGCCTGAAGCTCTGCGTTCCCGTTCTGGGTGTGGGCGCATTCCTGGGCATCGGCAACGCACTGGGCTTCATCAACTACACTGTGATCTGGCGTTACTTCAGCTGGACCAACCAGACGCTGGCCATGATCGTTCTGTGGGCTGCTTCCATGTACCTGTTCAAGGAGAAGAAGAACTACTGGATCACTGCAGTGCCCGCTACCTTTATGAGCGCTGTGTCCTGCACCTACTTCGTGCTGGCTCCTGAGTGCCTGGGCAAGATGATCAACACCTATGCAGACGGCAAGCTGGTGGCTTACAACACCGCAGTTGCATATCCCATCGGTATCGTCTTTGCAATTGCCATGCTGGCACTGTTCATCTATGCAACCAAGAAGAACACCGAGAAGAAAGCCGCATAACCCATTCATAGCGGCAATTTCTCAGTAAAACAAACCGGCCGCTGTCAGCTCAGCGGCCGGTTTCCTGTTTTTTGGCTAAGAGTGCGGGCTGGGCCTTGCATTTTCATTGCCGGAGTGGGAAAATGGGTACAAACAAAAACGCAAAAGAGGGATGAACGTTATGCTCTTCAAACCTGCACAATTGGGCCTTGCCAGGCTCGACTCTGCCGAGCTGGAGGCCGACCGGAAGGCCTGCAAAAAGATCGCCCCTGCGGCGTGGGCAAAAAAGCCTGTATCTGAATAGCTTTTACATCGACCGCCGCTACTACCTGCCCTACACCAGCATCACCCGCGTGTTCAAGCGGGTGGCCATGAGTGCGGGCGGCTTTACCGGCAAGGGAATGTTTGCTCCATGGCCTACCTTGTGGTGGAGTACGACGGCGGCAAACAGAAGCAGTGCAACTTCAAGGACGAGCGGGACGTGGATGCCCTGCTGGAGCTGCTGGCAAAGCAGCAGCCCCAGATCCGGCTCCTGAGTGCCGCCGGGGAGCAGGCATTGCAGAAAAAGGCCGAGGAAAAGGCAGCCCGCAAGCTGCCGGAACTGTCTGACGATGCCAAACACACCGTGACGGTCCTGCGCAGGGCAAAGGAGTATCTGGACGCAAAGCCCGAGCTCTCCAATGAGCTCAGTGCTGCCCAGCGCCGCAAGCGCGCCCAGCTCAAGAGCAAGCCGGTCTACCGCTATGTGGCCCTTGCCATCTTCCTGTTCGGCACGGCCGCCGCGGCCTACGGCCTGTACGCGGTGTTCACCCACACCGGCAGCTACGGCGTGTACTTTGCACTGTTCGGCTTTGCAGCCATCTTCCTCTTTTCCAGCTACAACATGCTGCCCACGGCGCACAATAACAACAGCGCCATTATGAAGCGGGCCGATCAGGCCGATGCCGCCATGGCGGAGTATGTGAAGCACTACCCCAACGGCAGCTTCCCGGTGCCCAGCTGTTATGCTCACCCGATCGTCCTCAAGCGGATGATCGATGCCGTGGAGGAAGGTCAGGCCGTGACCACCGCCGAGGCACTGGATGCCGTCAAGGCCCGCCTGCAGGCCGTCAATGCGGATGTGCAGGTGGAGCAGGAGGAGTACGATGAGATCGTCGCCATCAAAGCGCTGTTCCTGAACCACGATTATCAGTAAAACTGACCCTCTCTGTCATCGCTGTGCACTGCCACGCTTTGATGGAGAGGGTTTTTCTTGCGTTGTGGGGCGCTTCGCCTTATAATGAGCACAGAGAGTATTTTTGAAAAAGCAGGAGGTTCCCTATGGATATGGTCACATTGGGGCGCACCGGCATCACCGTGAACAAAAACGGCTTTGGTGCCCTGCCCATCCAGCGCATTTCCCAGGAGGACGCGGTCTTTCTGGCCCGCAAGGCTTACAAGGCGGGCATCCGCTTCTTTGATACCGCCCGCGCTTACACCGACAGCGAGGTGAAGCTGGGCGAAGCCTTTGACGGCATCCGCTCCGAGGTCTACATCGCCACCAAGACCGCTGCCCAGAACGCGGAGGAGTTCTGGAAGGACCTGGACACCTCCCTGAACAATCTGCGCACCGACTATGTGGACATCTACCAGTTCCACAACCCGTCCTTCTGCCCCAAGCCCGGTGACGGCTCCGGCCTGTACGAAGCAGCGCTGGAGGCCAAGGGAAAGGGATGATCCGACACATCGGTATTACCAACCACCGCCTGTCCGTGGCCAAGGAAGCCATTGAGAGCGGCCTGTACGAGACCCTGCAGTTTCCGTTCAGCTATATTTCCGGTGAGCAGGAGCTGGAGCTGGTGCAGCTGTGCAAGGAGCACGAGATGGGCTTTATCGCCATGAAGGGTCTGTCCGGCGGTCTCATTACCAACAGCGCCGCCGCCTATGCTTTTGAAGCGCAGTTCGAGGGCGTTCTGCCCATCTGGGGCGTTCAGCGGGAAAAGGAGCTGGACGAGTTCCTCTCCTACATTGATACCCCGCCCCGGATGGACGCAGAGCTGTCTGCGGTCATCGTCCACGACCGGGAGGAGCTGTGCGGTGAGTTCTGCCGTGGCTGTGGTTACTGTATGCCCTGCCCGGCTGGCATCGAGATCAACAACTGCGCCCGCATGAGCCTGCTGCTCCGGCGCTCGCCCTCGGCAGAGCATCTGAGCCTCGCCGGTCAGGCCAAGATGAAGAAGATCGAGGGCTGCCTGCACTGCAACCAGTGCAAGGCCAAGTGCCCCTATGGGCTGGATACGCCCGCCCTGCTGGCCCGCAACTATGAGGACTACAAGCGGGTCCTGGCCGGGGAAGTCAAGGTGTAATAGAGAAAACAAAAAAGATGGATGCCCCATGACATCCATCTTTTTGTTTTACAGCGAAGAGGGGATCGGCTCCCGGAAGATCTTCATGGCCTGCTTGTAGCAGCGGATGAAATAGAGGATCTCCGCAATGGCGGTCAGAGCCAGGAGCAGGGGTAGAGCAGGTAGAGCGAGGGGATGGTGTGGAAGCGGGCGAAGATGGTGTATACCCAGATCACCCGGAACACGCAGGAACCATGATGACGATGACAGTGGGCACCACGGTCTTGCCCAGACCGCGGGAAGCAGCAATGGTGCAGTCCATAAAGGCCGAAATGCAGTAGGCCAGCGCCATGACACCCACACGCTTCATACCGGCATCAATAACGGCACTCTCGGTGGTGAAGAGTGCGAGGAACTGCCGCCCGAACAGGAACAGGCCGCCGCCCAGCGCTAGGCCCACACCGAAGGAGTAGGCAGCGAGATGAAGTAGCTTTTCTTGACACGGTCGGGCTTGCCTGCGCCGTAGTTCTGGCTCATAAAGCTGGCACAGGCCATGTAGAAGGCGGCCATGCAGTCGTAGATGAGCGGGTCAGCGTTTGCGGCGGCGCTGTTGCCCTTGACCATGAGGGAATCAAAGGAGTTGACACCGGCCTGGATGAACAGGTTGGCGATGGCGAAAATGGCGTTCTGGAACCCGGCGGGCAGGCCCAGCGCCAGAATGCTTTTGGTCATGGCGGGATCGAGCTTTGCCTCCCTGAAATGGAGGGCGTAGCAGTCCTGCACCCTGGTCAGGGCGTGGAGGATGAGCCGGCGGAAACACACTGGGAAATGGCACTGGCCAGCGCCACGCCTGCCACGTCCAGGTTGCAGACGATGACAAAGAACAGATTCAGAAGGATATTCAGCACACCGGCAAAGCTCAGGATGTACAGCGGTTTTTTGGTCTCCCCGATGGCACTAAACACGGCGTTGCCGAAATTGTACAGAGCCAGTGCCGGCATACCCAGGAAATACACCCGCAGGTAGAGGATTGCACCCGGCAGCAGGTCCTCCTTGGTGTTCAGCAGCCGCAGCATGGCAGGGGAGCCCAGCAGGCCCACAACCAGCAGGATCACGCCTGCAATCAGGCTGACGATCAGGCCGAGTGGACGGTGTCGTGGACATCGTTCGGGTGTCTGGCTCCGTAGAAGCGGGCCACCAGCACGTTGATGCCGTTGCCCAGGCCGATGAGAAAGCCGGTGAACAGCGTGACAAAGATGCTGGTGGAGCCCACCGCGCCCAGCGCTGTGGAGCCCGCAAACCGCCCCACAACGGCCACGTCCGACATGTTGAATAAGACCTGCAGCAGGTTGGATAATGCCAGCGGCAGGCTGACCAGAAGGATCTGCTTTGCCAGAGGGCCTTCTGTCAGAGATCTTGTGCTAGATTTCATGTTCTCTTTTTTCCTTTTCCAGTCCTAAACCGTGCCCGCGCACACCGGGGCACAACACCTATTATAAGAGATGCGCACACTTTTGCAAGATGAATCCTTCAAAAAGGAAGAACAGAATGCGTCAGTGTCTTGCTGGCGCTGGGATCGGCCACGGAATCCGGATGCAGAGCTGCCAGACGGCTTGATTTTTGCCTCCGGCTGTGCTATACTACATTACACTGGTTTGCCAGTAATGTGCGATCGTAGCTCAGCTGGATAGAGCGTTCGGCTCCGACCCGGAAGGCCAGAGGTTCGAATCCTCCCGGTCGCATGTGTTAATAAAATCCCCGGTACACAAAAGTGTGCCGGGGATTTTTCTTTGTGGCCGGGCGGGCCAGAGTTTTACTTTAGATTCTCCATAAGTTTTGCCGCCAGCGTTTCGGCTTCTTTGGCCGGAACCCAGATATCCGGGAAGAATCCCCGAAGTTCTTCAAAATAATCGGAACCATCCGGGGTCAGATAGACCGTGGAGAAAGTCATATCCACCGAACACTTGCTGTTGGGCAATTCGATATGGCCGCTGTTACTGATCATACTTCCATTTGTGTTCTCTCCAACGATCAAGCTGTTCTCTACGTTATAGGAAAGGTCCAGCGTGATCTCCGCACAAGATGCAGAGCACTTTCCGCTTAGAAGGATCAGAATGTTGTCATTGCTTGCGCGGGGCGTTTTTGAGGTGGAAGGTGAAGCGACAAGAGAAGCTGGAAGAACGGAATAACGAACTCCAGTGCCAAATATCCGTTGGTGGCTGTATCGGTTGAACCACTGATGCGCAACTTCCTCGTAGCCCCCGACATTGGAGCGCAGGTCCAGCATGGAGATCTCCGCATTGCTCATCTGCGCTGCTGCGGCATTGGTCTCCTCCAGGAAGGACGGGTCAAAATGGTTAAACTGGAACACCGGAATCCCGTCGGTCTGGCGCAAGTCGGTATTCTGCCCTTTGGGAGATCTTTGTAATACTGGCTCCAAGTGTCTGCCGTCAATACATCCGTACTGCCATCGGCATAGTGCACGGTCAATTGCTCGTCGCACACATGCTTATCCCACTCGGTTCCATCAAATTTTGCTTCTTTCAGTAGCACAGGATAGTATACAAGATATCCTTCTTTAGAAATAGAGCGTTTGAACAGTGCATCCAAGTCTGGATAGCCGTCTACTGATACGACCGTCTTACCTTTGGAATCCTGATATCCGCTGTCAGTTTTAACGAACATCACCTGCCGGAAAAAGAAGGGGATATCCTTTTCCGCAGGGAAATTCTGATTGATATTGAAATGGCCGTCCTTGATAAAGGTGAGGTGTTTCACCAAAATCTCCTGTAAGTCTTTGCAGGTCAGGCTGTCTTTTGCTTGAAGCTCTTGTAAAATCTCTGCTTTTGCCTGATCGAATACAGTGTGCCCGCCAAAATAGTCATAGAAAGCAAAATCATAATAGAAGGCATCGAAGAGATAGTTCACATCTTCTTCGGCTTCTTCCAGACTTAATTCTTTGGCGGCATCGTATTCGCTGTAGGTGTCGGTGAGATAATCGGTTGATTTCTGGGCATCGGCGGGGTCATCGTAATGCCGCAGATAGGGAGTTGGGTCAGAGGAACCACCCTCCCAGCGGCGGTGTTCTTCGTTGATTTCTGCGAGTGAGGTCTGCTTTGGTTGGTTGACTGTCTTTTTACAAGCTGTGTGACCTTTGGTACAGCCGGAAAAGCTTACGAGTATGATTAGACAGCAGAACAGAGATACGAGTTTGGAATTCATGGTGTAGGACTCCTTTTGATTTTGATATTACCCTTTCCGATTTTTCTGCCAGATGCGGTACAGGCCGTCCGTGATCAGATACTCGCGGTATTCGATCGGCGTGCGACAGGCCTCCCGGATGGTGCGGGGCAGGTTGCCGGTGGCATAAAAGCGGATATCCGGGCCAAGCTCTGCCTGAAAATGCTCGGCCAGCCCATCCAGCAGCCCGGCGGTGCCCAGCACAAAACCGTTCTGTAAGCAGGCAGAGGTGTTCTTGCCCAAGATCGAGGAGGAAGCTGGAGCGGAGAGGTCGATCTGGGGCAGCTGGGCGGTTTTTTGCACCAGTGCGGAAAGGGAGAGCTGCGGCCCGGGCAGAATGACACCGCCCACCAGTTCCTGTTTGCCGTTGACTGCCATGATGGAGATGGCGGTATCTGCCGAGATGACCGCCAGCGGTCCGGGCCCCTCTTCCAGTGCGGCCACAGCACCGCACAGCAGCTCTGCGCCCAGCTGGGCAGGGTTGTCCAACCGCAGCTTGATGCCGCTTTTCAGGCCGGGGCCAACGGTCAGGAAGCGGGCAGAGCAGAGCATCCGCAGCGCACCCAATACCCGGCCTGTCAGTGCGGGCACCACACTGCCCAGAATGCCGCCCTCGATCCGCTCGGGGGCAACCTGATATAAGGAGAGCAGATTCAGCAGGTTCATGGCGTATTCGTCCACCGTTGCGGCCGGGCTGGAATGCAGCCGCCCGCTGAACTGCAGGGTGTCGTGTTCGTAGCCGGCAATCGTGATGTGTGTGTTGCCGATGTTGACCGTAAGGATCATGGTTGGGGTCTCCTCCGCTCTATAATGTAATTATATAATATAACACCGCCCCGGAAACTGCAAGGGCTCTCCCCTTGGCAAAGGGGAGACGAAATGGCCGTGGCCATTTCGGAGGGGTTCAAAACCTGCCCGGAAGCACTCATTTTGCGAAATATAGAAAAAACTCAAAAAAGATGCAAAAAAGTGTTGACAGAAGGCTGGGGATGTGGTATTATACTTGAGCGCCAAGGGCCGCCGGAAAGAATGACTTCTGAAAGCGGCAGAAGCAAAGCGAAAGAACCAATATGGATACGTTGAAAAACGAACCACAAGTTCGAAAAGATCGAAAAGCTTCTGAAAAAAGTGCTTGACAAAAAATCACTTCTGTGGTAAAATAATCAAGTCGTCAGCCGCTAAGGCTGAAGCGCACAGGACCTTGAAAATTGAACAATATCGAAAAACTTGTAACGGAACCTATTTTCGTGTTGGAAAAACACGTTAAACAATTCCAAACAAAGTAATTCACACAGGACGCAAGCGAT
>ENA-OQIO01000810-OQIO01000810.1-human-gut-metagenome-genome-assembly--contig:-NODE-810-length-16171-cov-2.148716_pt1 | contig 16171 bp, 22 predicted proteins | sample MGYA00242573_ERZ504737 | MGnify/ENA primary metagenome ERZ504737 (study PRJEB26092, sample SAMD00036203) | human gut metagenome | host: Homo sapiens | study: EMG produced TPA metagenomics assembly of...
CGCGCCGGACGTCTCGGAAACGTCGCCGCCGCATGCGATTGGACGAAGGCGGCTACGTGGACGTTCGAGCCGCTCGACAACGAGGCGTTCCCCGCGGTGAACCTGGCCCGGCACTGCTCGAATCGTCCGAAAAGCATACGGCCGTGCTCAACGCGGCCAACGAGCAGGCCGTCCACGCGTTCCTCGAACACTGTCTGCCATACCTCGGCATCGTCGACACCGTGCGCGAAGTGCTTGAGAGATGGACGCCGAACTGCGCGGCAACCCGCTGTTCGCTTCCGTGGAGGAAATGAGCCGACTCGAGCAGGAGGCTCGCGCCCGCGCCGACAAGCTGATAAACAAGTAAAGAGCACAAGCCGTAAGAACCATCGCGGGACGCATAGCGCGCCTCGCACATGCAAGGATCACGTATGCCAGAAATCGAAAAACCGTTCCGCAAAACCGGTGACGCGGCCATCAGCGAAAGCCCGCTGCATCCGCGCCGCAAGTCCCACCGCATCATGGTCGGCCCGGTGCCGGTCGCGGGGGAGCGCCGATTTCAGTGCAATCCATGACCAATACGCTGACGGCTGACGTGCCGGCCACCCTGCAGCAGATCGCGGAACTGACCGCGGCCGGCTGCGATATCGTGCGTGTGGCCGTGCCAAGCCAGGATGATGCCGACGCATTGCCGGAAATCGTCAAAAAATCGCCGATTCCGGTGATTGCGGACATCCACTTCCAAAGCAAGTACGTGTTCCAGGCCATCGACGCCGGCTGCGCGGCCGTGCGCGTGAACCCCGGCAACATTCGCAAATTCGACGAGGTCGGCCCTTCGATCTGCAAGGCCGCCACGGATGCGGGCATTTCCCTGCGCATCGGCGTGAACGCCGGTTCGCTCGATAAGGAGCTGTACGCCAAATACGGCGGCCCGACACCGGAGGCGCTGGTGGCGTCCGCGATGAAGGAAGCGCGCATGTTCGAAGACGTCGGCTTCCACGATTTCAAGATTTCCGTCAAGCACCATGATGTGGTCACCATGGTGCAGACGTACCGTCTGTTGGCTTCCAAGGGCGATTGGCCGCTGCATTTGGGCGTCACCGAAGCGGCCCGACCTGGCAGGGCACAATCAAAAGCTGCCTGGCATTCGGCGCGCTGCTGGCCGAAGGCATCGGCGATACGATCCGCGTTTCACTGTCCGCGCCTCCCGTGGAGGAAGTGAAGGTGGGCTGCAAGCTGCTGGAATACATGGGATTGCGTCCGCGTAAGTTCGACATCATCTCCTGCCCGTCCTGCGGCCGTTCCCAGGTGGATGTGATTCAGCTGGCCAACGCGGTGACCGAAGGGTTGAAGGACGTGACCGCGCCGATTCGCGTGGCCGTCATGGGCTGCATCGTCAACGGTCCGGGCGAGGCTCGCGAAGCCGATTTGGGCGTGCCTCCGGCAACGGCAAGGGGCAGATTTTCATCAAGGGCAAGGTCATTCAGACCGTGCCGGAAGACCAGATCGTGGAAACCCTGCTCGCCAAGGCGCAGGAGATCGCCGCGCAGATGGAGGCCGACGGCCAGTTGCCTGCCACCGCCACCGGTCCGGTGGTCGTGCCGGTGACGCAAAACGGCAACTGCTGAAAGCCATGTTCCAGCGTGCCGTCGGTAGCATGCAATCGCAGGCTTCTCAGCAAAGGCCGGTAGAATGAGCGGCGTGTCAGAGCAGGAACGTCAATCATCAGCCGCCAGCCAGTCATTACGGCAAGAATCGGCTTCATCGCCCGCGCGTCCGCAACCGCAACATCAACCGTGGACGCGCGGGCGGCGACTCATGGTCAACCTGCCTATTTTCATCATGCTGCTGGGCATTCTGGTGTCCGTGGCCAATTTGACGGCATCCACATGGAACTACGAGCCGACCGAGCAGACCATCGAAACGCTTGACGCCAACACCGCCGTGACCTTCGCCAATCCATCCGGCGAAAAACTGGCGAAAAAAGGCGATTACGAGGTGGCGAAACGGTACGTCACCATCAAAGCGAAACGGCCTTCCACCGGTGAGATACAGAACATCAAAGTGCTGATCCGCAAACCGAAAGGGGCTGGGAACGGACGTCCCGGTGTGGTTTTCATGCACGGCGCCGGCTATGGCACCTGCGACAATTCCTTCGGCGACATGGCCTCCGACCTGTCTTCGGCGGGATTCGTGACGGCGGTGCTTGACAAGCCGGTCTGGTCCACCAACGACGCCAATCGCGACTACCCGGGTTCCGCCGCCATCTACGACCAGGTCATCAACCTCCTGCGGAAAATGGATACGGTGGACGCCTCCAAAGTGGGCATCTACGCCACTTCCGAAAGCACATGGATCTCATCGTATCTGCTGCAGCGCGATCCGGACGTCGCTTTTCAGGTGCTGCTCAGTCCGATGGTCTACGAGCCGCGGTATTCGCTGGGCTTCCTCGCCGCACAGGACTTCGCGCTCGTCGGCGCGCATGACGCTACCAGTCGATCGTCCGCCGCGTATTCAATATCGACGCGTCCCTGTTCGGACTCACCAACCTCGACATCGACACGTTGACGCCGAAAGCGTATGCCATTCCGACATTGGTGGCATATGGCACGAAAGACGTCATGACCGCGCAGGTGGAAGGCACGGAGAAAATCGTCGATCTGGCTCACCAGGCCGGCAACTGGGACGTCACCATACGCACGTACCCCATCGCCAACCATGTGCTGAGGCTCGGCGACGAAGCCAATTCCGGAACCCCGTTCGCCGACGCGTACGTGGACGATGTGGTCGACTGGGCCGTCGGCACCACGCACGGACTCAAACAGACCAGCGAACGCGTGGCCGGCACCAGAATGTACCAGTCAATCGCAGTGCCATTGGACCTCAAAGCCAATCGCGGCCTGACCATCTACCTGGTCGCGTTGCATGCCAGCATGCTGGTGCTGCTGCTTGCCGCAGGCGTGCTGTGCTCGCCGTGCTGATGCGTAAGATCTGGGCGCGTGCCCACGGACGACGGTATCGGCTGGGGCTTGCGCAAGGGTTCAAAAACTCGCTGGTCACGTTGACTATCGCCACTATGGCCACGTTCGTGCTGTTCTGCGCCGGCCTTGGCGATGTGATCATGGGTGTGGTCAAACTGGCATGGGGCAGTGCCCCAGTGGAGAATCCGGGCGTGATGTATTGGAGCTGGCCGGTGATCCAGATCGTGTGCGTCGCCGTGGTGTGGGCATGGTCCCGCGTGTTCATGCGGCTGATCGAAGAGGCAACCCATCGAGGCATCGCGCAGTGGCCGCCACGTAAGGTGCTATCGGCGAAATCGTCAGCGGACGGCAGCCGGTGCTGGCTTCCACGCGGTTCGGACGCGTGATGTTCTGGCTGACCGTGGCCGCCATGTTCTGCGTATTGCTGGTGTTCGCGTTCTGGGGGCTGTTCATCTACTGACGGGGCGAATGTATCTCGGAACGCGCACGTGCGGCGAGCGTATGCATAACAGGATGCGATGAACGGCAAGAAAAGGAGGTGCGATGCCGCTGTATCAAGACGAAGGCGTGGTGCTGCGCACCGCCAAACTCGGCGAAGCGACCGCATACTCACCTTGCTCACACGTGACCATGGCAAAGTACGCGCCGTCGCGAAAGGCGTGCGCCGTACCAAATCGCGTTTCGGAGGCCGACTCGAACCGTTCATGCGCGTGGCGCTGCTCATTGCGGAAGGTCGTTCACTCGACGTCGTGTCCCAAGCCGAATCGATCGCCGCGTATGCAGGGCCGATTTGCGCCGATTTTCAAGCGTATACGGCGGCGAACGTGATCTGCGAAACCGCCGACAATCTGGTCGCCACGGAAAAGGAGCCTGCGGTCGCACAATACCGGCTTGTATTGGGCGCGTTGAACGCGCTTGCCAAACATGCGCACGAGCCATCCACGATTGGCGATTCGTACGTGCTGCGCGCACTGGCGATCGCTGGTTGGACACCCCGTCTGCGCGTCTGCGTGGTGTGCGGCGAGCCGATTTCGTCCACGCTGTCCTGGTATTTTTCGATTCCCGCCGGCGGCCTGATGTGCGCCGCCGACCATACCCCCGAATCGGAAGCGGTGTCGTGGGATGCGATTTGCCGGCTTTCGGCGCTTGTCGATGGCGATTGGGGGGAGCTGGACGGTGTTCCGGCGGCCGCGTCGATTCAACGGGAAACCCACCAAATAGTGGAAGAATGGGGCGAATACTATCTGGAGCGGCCGATTCGTTCCATGCGCTTGCTAGATTAGCGGGTATGGCTTTTGAGAACGTGGATTACAAATCCCTTGACATTCCGGCGGCACCATTTTCCGATCCGTCGATCATTCCCGATTTTCCCAAGAACAAGGTTCCGCGACATGTGGGCGTGATCATGGACGGCAACGGCCGTTGGGCACAGCAGCGCGGACTCATCCGCACCGACGGCCATCAGGCGGCCGAACCGGTGGTGTTCGATACCATCGCAGGTGCCATCGAAGCGGGCGTACGGTACCTGTCCCTATACACGTTCTCTACGGAGAATTGGAAGCGTTCACCGCAGGAGGTGCGTTTCCTTATGGGCTTCTCGCGTGACATCATCCACCGTCGCGTCGATCAGATGAACGAGTGGGGCGTGCGCGTGCGCTGGTCGGGCCGCCGGCCGAAGCTGTGGGAAGTCCGTGATCGACGAGCTGGAAGTGGCACAGGAGAAGACGAAGAACAACAAGACCATCGATGTGGTGTTCTGCCTGAACTATGGTGGTCGCGCCGAAATCGCGGACGCGTGCGCAGCGATTGCACGCGAGGTTCGTGACGGCAAGATCTCTGGCGATCGCGTGACGGAGAAGATGATTGCTGAGCACCTGTACAACCCGGATATTCCCGACTGCGATCTGGTGATCCGCACGTCCGGCGAGCAGCGTACCTCCAACTTCCTGCCGTGGGAAGCCGCCTACGCGGAACTTGATTTCGTGCCGGAACTGTTCCCGGATTGCGGCCGTGAGGTGCTGTGGCGTTCTATCGACCACTACATCCACCGCGATCGTCGTTTCGGTGGCGTGAAGCGATAAGGAACAGCCCGGTGGGCTGTTCCAGCTTCGCCCGAGCGGCTATGCCGCGAGGGTAATGTTGAGCCGGCCGTAGGCGTCAATAATTGCAGGACGTGAAGAAATAAGAAAAAGACCCCCGCGGGGGTCTTTTTCTATTCTGCTCCTAAAACGGCTTTTAATCGCCTGCCAGTTGCGCGATTCGCCACGTGAAATCAGTTATGAAACGATCATGATCACGGTGAGCGCCACGTGCACGCGTGGCGCCGACGGGTCAATCAGTCCGGCCGGATCGCCGATGGTGCGGCCGCGCGTGCCATGAAAATCGCCTGTCTCCGTTTCGACCTTCATCGGCAGATCGAAACATTCCACCAAACTCGGATCCGCCGCTACGGCTGCGGCGAGCGGATCGTGCAATGGCATGCCCGTTGAGAAAAGGCGTGCGTCCGCCTGAATATTTGCGGCAATCGAAAAGTCGACGATATCGGCAAGAAACGTCCGCGCATCGGTACGCGGATCATGCGATTGCGATGCTGCCTGGCGCCACCGCATAGTCGCGTCGGAACCCAGCAGGCACTGGTGCGTCACGTCCAAGCCGACCATGGTCACGTCCGCGCCGGAATGGAATACACGGTCGGCAGCCTCCGGATCCTGGATGATATTCGTTTCGGCGGTCGTGTCCCAGCAATTGCCTTCCTGCGTGAGCGTTCCGCCCATCATCACCAATCGCAGTTTGCTTGCGATTTCCGGCGCCGCAGTAAGTGCCGCATCGACGTCAGTCAGTGGGCCGGTCGCCACTACCGTGACGTCGCTGCCGTATTTACGGACCATATCGACGATGAATCGCACACCTTCCGGTAACGCAGGGGAGTGGGCAGCGCATCGCAGGTCGTGAACGAAAGTGAGAACGAATCGGCGGCAGGATTCGCGTGCGGGTCGTGTACGTCGTATCCGCCGACGGAAATCAGCCGCGCCTCACTCGAGTGTCCGATTCTCCTGAATCGGACACATAAGTAGTGCTGAGGGTACCGGGAATGTCCGATTCACCCGAATCGGACGCATAGACGGTGTTCGTGGTGCTCTGAATGTCCGATTCTGCAGAATCGGACACATAGGGTGCCGAATCGGACTTCCAGATGTCCGTTTCACCAGAATCGGACACGCAAGCAACGGCAGGAGAGCCAACAGCCGGACCGAATCCGCCCAGCCCATCCGTACCATGGAACTGCGCGCAACCTGCGTCGGGAATGAACGAGGCCGCCCAGGAGGGACGTGTCGAACCACGTAATACCGGAACGTTCCGGAACCCCAACCGTTCCAGTACGTAAGCCGTGTTGTATACGGCAGTGTCGGCTGCAACGTTGCCGTAGGTGCCGATGACGCCCAGTATCTCGATGTTGTTGAACGAGGCGAGATATGCCAGTGCAAGCGCGTCGTCAATGCCGGTATCGACATCGAGAATTAGCTTGCGATTGCCGTTCGTGGTTTTCATAGGCACAGCCATAGTCACAACCTCCAACTGCGATTTTCCAGCACAAAAATGTACGGTACCATATGTGCCAACAGCGTCAGCACCTCAATAACCAATAGTGCCAAACATGCGCTTCGACCCGTGATTTCGGGCGCGTTTCACATGTTTGCACTATGAAAGCTGAAGATGGAGCAGGCGACTGCTTACTTCAAGAACTCGTCGGTCGAGATGTCCTTGGCCACAGGCGCGGTGTGAATCACCTTATCGTGCGAGTCGGTGTAGGCGTTCTCTTCGGCGAGGAAGTCAAAGTACTTCTGCGCGCCGGCTGTGTCGTTGGTGCCGAACGTGAACGAGCCGTCCTTGATCTTGGCCGGATCGCCCCAATACTGGTCGTCCACGATAGTCTTCATACTCTTCTTGACGAAGTCGAGCTTCAGATTCGCGTCCGGAGCCTCCTTGACGAGAATCGCAGCGGCGTCATCAGGGTGCGAGTAGGCGTATTCGTAGCCCTTCTTGGTGGCCTGTACGAACTTCTTCACAAGTCCTGGGTTGGAGGAGATGGTCTTGTCGCTGGTGATCACGCCGATGGTGTCCGCATTGCCAGGCACGCCGTAATCCGGCTCGGTGAAGCAGTTGAGCTTTGGACCGTACATGTCGCTTGTACGCCTTCCCATGTGGCGTAAAATCCGCCGAAATCGGCCTTCTTGCTGGACAGCGTCTGGAACGTGGACGTGCCGACGGTCACCTTGTCGAACGTGCCCTTGCCGCCGTCGGTCTGGATCATGCGGCGGATCACTGCGTCGGATTCGTTGGAGCCGAACGTGGCGAAGGTCTTGCCGTCGAAATCCTTCGGGGACTTGATGTCCTTGTTCGACGCGAGCGAACACCAGATGGCGCTCGGCTTCTGCTGCACCTGCATGACCTGTTTGATTTTCGCGCCCTTAAGCGTGTAAATGCCCACGTTGGTGAGGTTGGACAGCGCGAAATCCGCCATGCCGTTGTTCACGGCCTGCTCCGCGCCGGCCTGCGCCACCGCCACGATGTCCACGTCAAGACCGGCCTGCTTGAAATAGCCTTTGTTCTTCGCCACATACACGCCGATATGGTTGGTGTCGGGCGCCCACGAAAGCATGAACGTCACCTTGGTGAGGTCGTTGCCGTCCGTCGCGGTTTTCGTGGAGTCGTTGCTTTGCCCGCATGCGGCCACGCCGACGAGCATGGCGATCGAGCCGAGGATTGCGATTGCTTTGCTGAAGATGGTCTTCTTCATACCTTGCGATTTCCCTTGAATCTTGCTTCTCTACCGTTTTCTAGGGATGACGCTGCGGGCGGGGTTCGGGCAGAAAACGATACGAAGGGCTAAGGCCCCCGCTCGTCCAATGCCCCCGACGTTCCTTATGGTGCCTGCCGCCACACGGTTGACCGTTTGACGCCGAAGCTGTGGAACATTGCCGGTTTGCCACACATTGGCTAAACAGCGAGTCCCATTATACGGGTGTGCATGACGATGATGAGGGCCGCAATGGTGATTGTTGCGTTTCACTGGTCCGCGTCCGGATCGGCGTCCGCGTCGGCTGGGCCGAGCAGCAGGCGTTCGCTGAGATTCACGAGGCACATGAGTATGCCGGTGATGACGATGATGACCAGCGTGGCCGAGAAGATCAGCGGCGTGCGGAACGAATTGTAGGCTGCCTGCAGCCAGATGCCGAGACCCTTGCGCGCACCCAGATACTCGGCAGTGGTGGCGGTGGCGAAGATGTATGCGGCGGATACGCGGATGCGCCGTAAATCTGCCGTGCGGCGACGCGAAGCTTCACATGCCACAGCGTCCATGCGCGGGTCGCGCCGCATGTCAACGCCACATCGGAATAGAACTGCGGCACCGCCTCAAGCCCGCGAACCGTCTGCACGGCGATCGGAAACAAGCCGAACACGGCCACGATCACGATTTTGCCGGAAATCTCGAAACCGAACCAGATCAGAAACAGTGGCGCGATTGAAATCAACGGCATCGTCTGCGCGGCCGACAGCAGCGGGAACAACGCGGCATCGGCAATACGGGAGCAGTACAGCAGAATGCCGATCAGAATGCCGCATGTCACGGCGAACAGGAAGCCGACGGTGCTTCCAACAGCGTGACTTCGGTCGCGGGCCACAGGGTCGGCCATGTTTCGACGGTCGCCTGCGCGATTTCGCTGGGGGCGGCGATCATCGTGGATGGCACGTGCCCCAATCGCACCCATGCCTCCCATACGACAAGCAGTGTGATGACGGCGATCAGCGTTGGAATACGACGTTTCATCATGTCAAGCAGTTTGCGTTGAACGTGCGATTCCGCCATCGTTCACCTTGCTTTCTGCGTCAAAGTGGACGCGCACGTGACCGACTGCGGGAAATCAGTAAGGTGAGGAGCCTGCCCGCCAATCGGCCAGAAAAGATTGTTACCGGCTCGCCAGTATAGACGGTGGGGCGGAACGTAGGCAAACCCGCACAGCAAGTACGGCAGTAACGAGAGATAACGTGCGTTGGATACCATTCCAGATATCACTTTAGATATAGAGAGACAGATATAGAAAGGCCTCCGCACCCTTCCGATGCGGAGGCCTTCCCATATACCCCTTGCTACTGTCTTATGGTTGTTTGCCTGTCAACCATGACAGACGTCTATCATTCCAGTCCGATGGACTTCATGTGGTGAAGCACCAGGGACTTGACCTTGAGCGTGCCGGATTCGGCCACGAGCTTGATGGCGCGCGGACCTTCGGACGCGTAGCTGTACGAGCTGAGCACCTGACGGCCGTCGTTGACGTACACCTCCACGCAGCCACGGTCCACGTACACGCGCAGCTTGAGTTCGCCGGCGGCAAGTTCGGCTTCGGACAGCGGTGCCGTACGGTAGCCGCGATCGCCTGAGCGTTGGCCTGCCGGTCGACCACCACGCGGCCGATCTGATCGTCATACGCAACGGACGTGTAGGCGCCATCCTCGGTGGCGTGGACACGCAGGCCGGCACGCTCGGCGGTGGAGTTGGCCAGGTCGATGGTCATTTCGATTTCCACGGCTTCGGCATCGTCCACAATGTCTTCTCGCCGCTGACGTCCAGATCGATCGCACCGAAATCGACGGTATCCTCGCGCAGGCCTTCCATTTCGGCCACCGGCGCGGTGTGCAGGTCGCCGTCGGCGCCCAGCGTGATCTCACGCGGCAGGGTGAGGTTGCCGCACCAGCGTCGTCCTGCATCGGAATCGGCTCGACGAACGGGCTCATCCAACCGTAGACGATCTGACGCTTGCCGTCGTTGAACGACTGCGGCGCGTAGTAATTGTGGCCGCAATCCCACAGACGGAACTCGGTTTCCGGCTTGAACTGCTCACCCGGAGTCCAAGTGCCGATCATGTAGCCGGCGTTGCTGACGTTGCGTTCATGAAGCCGGACGGCTGACGCCCATGGCGGAGAAGCCGATAACCCACTTCTCGTTGCCTTCGACGTCCTTGATCGGGAAGAAGTCCGGGCACTCAAGCATAAACACGTCCGGATCCGGATGCTCGAACAGCACCTGCTCATAGGTCCACTTGACCATGTCATCGGAGGAGAACAGCCACATCTGGCCGCGCTTCTCGGCAGAGGAGACACCGAAGGTCATGTACCACTTGTCGCCGGTCTTCCAGACTTCGGGTCGCGGTAGTGGTGGTTCACCTTGTCGGTCGGGCAATCAATGACCATACCGCGCTTAGTGGCGCTGGTCAGCTCATCGTTGTCTGGTTCGGCGAGCATCTGCACCTGCCAGTCGCCGCCGGTGTTGTCCTTGCCGTTGGCCCAACGGTGGCCGGTGTAGTAGAACCTGAGCTTGCCATCGTCGCCGATCACTGCGGAGCCAGAGAAGACGCCGTCCTTTTCCTCTTCCAGAGACGGGGCGAACATAATCGGCTCACGCTTCCAATTGACCATGTCGGTGGAGGAGACGTGACCCCAATGCATCGGACCCCACTGGGTGCCATACGGGTGCAGCTGGTAGAAGACGTGCCAACGGCCCTTGTAGAAGCACAGGCCGTTCGGATCGTTGATCCAACCGCCATTGGATGCGATGTGGAACTTCGGATACCAGCGGTTGTTACGCTTGGCTGCGAAGGCCGCGACGCCGGCCTCTGCTTGGTGAGTTCCTCGCCGTGGTTCTTGATTTCGTGAAGGACAGGTGCGTCCGGAGTAAAGCCAGTCATCGTTGAATGCCTTTCTGAATCTGGGTTATGAATTGTTGGGTAAAAAGCTTTTTGAAGATGGTGCCCAAAGCGGAAAAAGGGAAACGCTTCGGACCCCACGATTGTTGTTATGACGCGTACGGTACCGATGATGATCGCGGGAGAAGGGATGTAGGTTGCGACCACCATCGACGCCGTACGCCGACTTAGTACGGGCTGAGACTCAGGCCTTCACTTCCGCACCAGCGGCCTTCATGGCCTTGAGCTGCTTGTCAGTGTAGAACGGATCGCCGCCGACTTCCTGATCATCCTTCTTGATGACGAAGAAGCCGTAGACCAGAGCCGCAAACACGATGGCAGAGATGGTGAAGAAGGTCGGACGGTCGCCCATGGCATCATGCAGAGCACCCATCGGGGTGGAGAAAATCACCTGGCCGACCTGGGAAGCGATCTGGAAACCAACCATGTACAGGGTGGCAGACAGCTTCGTGTCGAAGTGCAGGGTGAAGTAACGGAACGCCGGCAGGCAGAACAGCGGAACCTCGATGGAGTGGAACAGCTTGACGATGGAGACGGAGACCGGGTCATGGAACACGCCGCACAGACCGATACGGGCGAACATCACGGTGGCGCCGAGCAGCAGGGAGTTACGCACGCCGATCTTCTTCATGATGATCGGGACGACGCCCATCATGGCGGACTCAAGGAACACCTGGAAGGAGTTCAGGGTGCCGTAGGTGGCGTTGCCGATTTCGGTGGTCGGGAAAAGGGAGGCGTAGTAGTTCGGGAACATCTGCTGATCGAACACGGTGTAGAAGGTGTTGGTGAACAGCATGAAGACGATGAGCACCCACAGGGTCGGCATCTTCAGGACGGAGACCATTTCCTTGAAGGACGGGTTGGTCGGAGCCGCGTTCGGATCGGCCTCCTTCTTGAGTTCTTCCTTTTGCTCGGCCGGAACCCAGAAGGCGTAGACGCACAGCATGCCGAGGCCGCAGATGGAACCAACCCAGAAGTTCAGCAGCGGGTTGATGTTGAACAGGAAGCCTGCGCACAGTGCCACGACAGCGTAGCCGAAGGAGCCCCAAGCGCGGGACTGACCGTATTCGAAGCCGAACTTACGGGAGTAACGTTCGGTGACGGCTTCGAACAGGGAGCAGCCGGCCATGAAACCTGCGGACAGCACGATGGAGCCGAGAAGCACGCCGATGAATCGGGTGGTGCCGCCGGCGGTCAGCATCGGCTGGTACACGAACTGGACGAACGGGCCAACGCATGCAGCGACCGCAGAGATGAAGATCACGAGCTTACGCTTGATGCCCAGCTGGTCCTGAATGGTGCCGTAAACGAACATGATGACCAGGGTGGCCAAGGAGTTGATGGAGTAGATCTGGCCCTGTTCCGCGGAGCTCATGCCCAGACCGTGGGTCGGGTCAGTGAGCCAGCGGGAGAAGAAGGACCACCAGATGCCCCAGGAGCAGAAGAACATGAAAATGCCGAAGGAGCTCTGCAGATAGGAAGGATTCTTCCATACAGAACGTGTTTTACTTGCCATTTTGATTCTCTTTTTCTCTTCACGGTGCCGCTGCCGCGCGGCAGCGATTGCTTCCGATGTTGTTTTGGCTTGCGTCTGCTCGGATTTCAGCTGCCGTGCCGAAAAGCGAACATGGCTTCAAGATAGCATGTTGCAACTGCTACGTCAAACGTGACGTCAATCATTGACGTCAAACGTTTGTAAGGATTTGCGGATAGTTTGAAATTAAGCCTGAATCAACTGCTGGCGGACTGTTGGCACGATTGCTTTATTCGGCGTGTCGTGAACAAACGCACAATTTTCATGTATAGAAAATGGCTGTGCGAACAATCGTAAGCATTTGAATCGTTGTAAAAACAGAAAAATCAGGATATGACGGAATCTTTTTCCAACAATGCGCAATGGATCTTCGCCGGAATCGGCGCATCAAGCGGCGGCAGGGAAGCTCTGGCGGATGGACATGAACTGGTATCCACATCCTTGCCTTCAATCATGGAAATCAGCTTGCAGGCTGACCAATAGCCCATTTCGTAATGTGGCAGTTCGACGGTGGTCAGCTGCGGTTCAAGTGTCTCTGCGAACACGCGGTGGTTGTCCACGCCGACCACGGAAATATCCTTGCCTACCGTAAGCCCTCTTCTTGCCGCGCATTCGTACACATACCAGCGCGCGCATCATTGAAGCAGAAGAAGCCGTCCGGATGCTCGTCGTCGAACAACTTGTTCACGGCGCGTAAAGCTGGACCGTTGTGCACTACGTTGCATACCAGCGATGGGTTGAACGCACGTCCGGCCTCCTGCAACGCGGTGCGGTAGCCGGCAAGACGACCGTCCTGCGCGATCATGTTTTCCGCGCAACCCACGTATGCGATGCGTTTGCATCCGGCCTGGATCAGCCGATTCGTGGCGTCGTAGCCGATCATGAACTCGTCCGGCTCGATGCTGGGCACTTTGTTCTCGTGGTCGGTGGCGTCCACCATCACCACGGGGTATTCGTTCAACGATTCGGGAACATGTGCGATGCGGTTCGACATCTTCGAATAGAAGAATCCGTCCACGCCGTACCTTTTCAGTGTGGCGATCTCGTTTTCCTCGCTCGCCTTGCCGTCGGTGCTGACGGTGAACAGCATGTAGCCGTAGGCGCTGGCCGCGTCCTGCGCGCCAGAATGATGCCGCCCGCGTACGGTGTGGTGGCGACTTCCTCGCTGATGAAGCCGAGGATTCGGGTTTTGTTGGTGCGTAGGCTTCGCGCCAACGGGTTGATCTTGTACCCGAGTTCGGTCGCTTTGTTGCGTACGAGTTTGGCGAGCGCGGGATTTACCCTGCCTTCGTCGCGTCCGTTGAGCACCAGGGATACAGTGGAGATGGATACCCCCGTTTGTTCGGCGATTTCCTTCATTGTCGTCATAATCGCAACACTATACCCAAATGAACACGAAAAGCGCGCCTTTTTCGAGAAAAAGCGTGCTTTTTTACATGGAATGGTTTCGTTTCACCACTGTAAAGGGGGTTATTTCGACAGAATCTCGTTTACCAGTTCCTGCTTGGCGTGGATCTGTCCTTCGAAACCGGGGCGGATGTCGAGACGGATCACCACGTCGGTGCGGTATCCCTGGCCGGCGAGCTTCATGGTAGCGTCGCGGATCACCTTGAGCACATCGTCGATGTCTCCTTCGATGTTGGTGAACATGGCGTTCGTCTCGTTCGGCAGACCGGATTCGCGGATCACATCCACGGGCCTGCGCCACGTACGTGGACTTCTCCGGGCTGGCTCCGGCGGGGGAGATGGCCACCGCCGCAAGCGTGTTGATATACGGTTTGCCGGTTTCCGGATTGACGGGCACTTCCTGCTTTTCTGCGTTGCGATCGAGCGTCATGATTACCTTTCTCAGCGTTGTCTCGTGTGTTTTCGTGCGATTACTTGTTGTACTGTTCCAACGGCTGCCGTGGTTCGCGTGGTTTGCGTGGCTTGGTTCAACGCCACTTCCACGCGTGGTCCATCGGACCGGAACCATGTCCAAGATCGAGCTGCGCTTCCAAAGCGCCGGTCAGGTACAGCTTGGCATGGTCGACGGCCGTCGGCAGCGCCTCGCCAAGAGCCAAATGGCTGGCGATGGCGGAAGACAGCGTGCAGCCGGTGCCGTGCGTGTTCGGGTTGTTGATGCGACGGGAACGGAACCAGGTGATCTTGCCATCCGGCTCGACAAGCACGTCACTCGCGTCATGCGTGCCGTGGCCGCCCTTGACGAGCACCGCGCAGCCGAAATGGCCGGCGAGCAGATGACCTGCGGTCACCATGTCGTTCTCGGTGGAGATGGATTCGCCGTTCTCATAGTCGATTGCGCCCGCACCTTGCTCTACGGCCAAGTCGCACAGTACCTGGGTCTCCGGCATGTTCGGCGTGATCACGGTGGCCAGCGGGAACAGTTTGGACGTCAGCGCCGCGATGGCATCATCCTCGATGAGCTTCGCGCCGGACGTGGCCACCATCACCGGGTCGAGCACCACGTTCTTCGCGTTGTGCTCGGTCAGACGGTCGGCGATCACGGTGATGAGCTCGGCGCTGGACACCATGCCGATCTTCACCGCCACCGGCGGAATGTCTTCGAACACCGCGTCGATCTGCGCCGCAAGCATTTCCGGGGGAGTGTTGGTGACCATCGTCACGCCGGTGGTGTTCTGCGCGGTCAGCGCCGCGATCGCGGTCATGCCGAACACGCCGTTGGCGAGCATGGTCTTCAAATCCGCCTGAATGCCGGCACCGCCGGACGAATCCGATCCTGCGATGCTCAATACCGGTGGCAATGTGCTAGTCATGGTAACTCTCCTTATTAGGCTCACTGATTCATTGATTATCTTCACTGAGCTCACTGATACAGTGTAGAACCACCCTTGCGGAACTTCTCGCTCATCTCAGCGGCTTGTCGATTTCCTGTACGACGGACTACTTCACACGCGGCGCATAGCCGTGCTTCGCGTCGCCGCGCACCGCCTCCAGCGCGTCACCATTCGCGGGTGCCGCTTCCGGATCGTCGCACCGGCGATCGCGGACACCACGAACCAGCCGGCCGCCTTCGAACGGGCCAGCATCTCCATATCGTCGGCATGTACGCCGCCGCCGACCACTACCGGGAACTCGCTCGCCGCGCAAATCGCGTTGATCTGTTCCTCGTCAAGCGTATGCCCGGAACCGTCGTTGCCGCCCACGGAAGCCTCCGGCTTGGTGGTGGACACATGTAGCGGGCCGCGCCGATGTAGTCGATGCAGCCGCTCGGCAGCTCGTTGATAAGCTTCACCAGACTTTCGGTCTCGGCGGACAGGCCCACGATGGCGTCCTCGCCGAGCAGCGCGCGAGCCTCCTGCGGTTCCATATCGGTCTGGCCGATATGCACGCCATCCACCTTGATGCCCTTGTCGCGCGCCTGCCATACCACATCCACGCGGTCGTCGATCACAAACGCCACGGAATCGGACTTGCCGCTGTTCTTGATGGCCTGCGCGATATCGCGGGCCATTTCGGTGATATCCTTCGCATCCGCGTTCTTGGCGCGCAATTGGATGAACGTCGCGCCCCCACGCAACGCGTCATCCACCACATCCGTCACCGGCCGGCCCTTGCAATCCTGCGGACCGACCACGAAATACGCGCTCATATCAAAGCAGTCGCGCATCGAGGCGAATGGATAATTATTCATTGGTTTCCCCTTTGTTGTTCTTTGGGTAAGTGCTCCAGAAGAAGTCTTGTTATTTTCCGTTTATTTTCCGTCGCACCGCACTGAACGTATATATTCCGTATATACGATTGCGATGGTGCGAAACCATCAACGGAACGTTGCGGTCAGTTGGTTTCGATGATGTCGGACGCGGCCACCTGATCGGCGGTGACGTTCCACAGCGCGTCGAGCAGCGCCACCTGGAACGAACCGGGGCCATCGGATTTGACTTCGGCGATTT
>ENA-OQIO01000811-OQIO01000811.1-human-gut-metagenome-genome-assembly--contig:-NODE-811-length-16170-cov-4.330549_pt1 | contig 16170 bp, 28 predicted proteins | sample MGYA00242573_ERZ504737 | MGnify/ENA primary metagenome ERZ504737 (study PRJEB26092, sample SAMD00036203) | human gut metagenome | host: Homo sapiens | study: EMG produced TPA metagenomics assembly of...
CGCAACTGCGAGAACTACATCGCTATGCCGAGCTGGCCGGTGCAGACCCCGAGAAGTATCTGGCAACCATCTGCCATGTGGACGTGGTGCCCGTGGGCAACGGCTGGAGCCAGGATCCTTCAAGATGCAGATCCGGGACGGCTGGATGATCGGCCGTGGTGTGGCCGATGACAAAGGCCCCATGGTGGCTACTCTGTACGCCCTGAAGTTCCTCAAGGAGGAGGGCGTTTCCCTGCGGTATCCCATCCGCGCAATGGTTGGCGACAACGAAGAGACCCACATGAACGATGTGGAATATTACCTCAAGAACTACCCGGCCCCGGTGTTCTGCTTCACCCCGGATGCAGAGTTCCCGGTGTGCAACGGCGAGAAGGGCCATTTCGGTGCGGAGCTGGTCAGCCCGGTGTGCAACGGTGAGATCAAGGAGTTCGAAGGCGGCGTTGCCAACAATGCAGTCCCCGACCGCGCCAGCGCACTGGTGGAGACTGACATCACCAAGCTGAAGAATGCCCCCAACATCACGCTGGAGCCGGAAGGCAATGGGGTGCGTATCCGGGGCTGGGGCAAGAGCGGCCATGCCGCCATGCCCGAGGCACGGTCAACGCCATCGGTCTGGTGGTGAACTACCTGCTGGACAACGATCTGTGCAACGATGCGGAGCGCGCATATCTGGAAGCCCTGAAAAAGCTGCACGCTTCCACTGCAGGCACCGGCCTGGGCATCGACTGCGCCGACGGCCCCTTCGGCCCCCTGACCATCATCGGCGGCCGCATCTTCATGCGGGAGGGCCGGATCGTCCAGACCATGGACAGCCGTTACCCCACCTGCACCAACGCCGAGAAGATGAAGGAGCAGATCAAAGCTGCCATTGGCACGGGTGCTTCTCTGGAGAAGGCCGAGGGTGCCGAGCCCTTCTATATCGCAGCCGATACCCCCGCCATCAAGGCCTGCATCGAGACCTACAACGAGGTCACCGGCGAGAATGCCACGCCCTTTACCATGGGCGGCGGCACCTATGCCCGCCACTTCCCCTATGCGGTGAGCTTTGGCCCCGAGCACGAGGACATGGTGCTGCCTGAGTTCGGCGGCCCGATGCACGGTGCCAACGAGGCAGCTCCCATCGATAAGCTGCTGGAGGCTTGAAGATCTACATCATCGCCCTGCTGCGGCTGGAGGAGATCGACTTCTGATGAACGTTCTGGTCATTGACGGCCAGGGCGGCGGTCTGGGCCGCCAGCTGGTGGCGGCCATCTCTGCCGCCTGCCCGGAAGCCCGGCTGACCGCCGTGGGCACCAACAGCCTTGCGACTTCGGCCATGCTCAAGGCGGGGACGGCCCGCGCCGCCACCGGCGAGAACGCCGTGGTCGTGAACTGCCGCACCGCGGATGTTATTGTGGGGCCCATCGGCATTGTGATCGCTGACGCGCTGCTGGGCGAGATCACCCCTGCCATGGCAGCGGCAGTCTGCCAGAGCCCTGCCCGGCGGGTGCTGGTGCCCATCAACCACTGTGAGAACATCGTGGTGGGCGTGCCCGACCAGCCCATCGGCCAGCTGGTGGCAGCAGCGGCACAAAAGGTCAAAGAACTGGTGGCAACTCCTTGTAAATAACAGAAAAGCAGCTGCGTTCCGTGTGTGCGGAGCGCAGCTGCTTTCGTTTTGCAGAAGCTTTGTTCAGTTTTTGCGGATAGTACCGCCATGCCAGCGGCTCCCCTATGAGGAAAGCCGACAAGCAAAGTGGGACCGAGAGGTTCAGCGCTGCTGTTTCTGGATGACCTCGTGGATGCTGGGGGGCACATCCCCCTGTGCGTCCTTTTCCAGCCTGCTGATGCGGCGGTCCAGCTCGGTGAGGCGCTGGGCCATGACATCCGGCAGATCCTGCTGGTCCAGGTCGTCGGCGGGGTTGACGGCCTTGTTGTTGATGCGCACCACCTCGGCGGGCACGCCCACAGCGGTGCAGTTGGCGGGCAGGTTGCGCAGCACAACGCTGCCTGCGCCGATGCGGGCGTATCGCCGATATACACCGGGCCCAGCACCTTGGTGCCCGCGCCGATCAGCACATTGTTGCCCAGGGTGGGGTGGCGCTTTCCGGTGTCCTTGCCGGTGCCGCCCAGCGTCACGCCGTGGTAGATGGTGCAGTTGTCGCCGATCACGGTGGTCTCGCCGAACACGATGCCCATGCCGTGGTCGATGAACAGGCACCTGCCGATCCGGGCACCGGGGTGGATCTCGATGCCGGTCTTGTGGCGGCCGTGCTGGCTGACCCAGCGGGCAAGGAAAAAGTGCCCGTGCTCATACAGCCAGTGGGCAATGCGGTGGTAAACCAGGATATGGAAGCCGGGGTACAGCAGGATGACCTCCAGCACACTGCGTGCGGCGGGGTCTTTGCGCTGGATGTTCCGTGCGTCTTCCAATAAGCTCATGTGGGAAACCCTCCCTTTTGTTCAGCCGCCTCGGTGCGGCTCTCTCTTTTTGACAGATACTATAATAACACATGCAAACTTCAATGTACAGTGCTTTGGTAGGAATTGACGGAGAAAAATCCCCCTCCGCGCATGGATTATGGGACGGGAAACGGGTTTTCGGTAGAGTAGCCAAAATTCCGGGAGATACAGCCAAAACCTTTTCACACAGGAATCTTACAGAAAGCATTGACACATTTTGCGTTTCTATGATAAAATATAACGAAAACAAATGCGAAGGAAAAGGAGAAGCGGACGAATGCTGTCAAAAATGAACGCTGAACTGAAAAAGCAGTTTGCAGCCGTTTTTGCGGTGGGTTCCGTGTTTCCTTTTTTCGCTTTTTGAATTTTCCGTTTGTGGAAAAGTTCTTTTTTTTGCCTGTCCCGCGGGCTGCAATGCCCGCATCCGCCCATCCGAAATACGAACAGGGAGGTAAAAGAATATGCTGCTCATCAACGCTGTAAACGCTGCGGGCCGCCCGGTGGAGCTTTTCGTGAAAGACGGAAAGATCGCCGCCGTGGGTCAGGATCTTTCCGCACTGGCCGGGGAGGGGGAGACTGTCCTCGATGCAGGCGGTCTGACCGTGCTGCCCGCCTTTGTGGACCTGCACTGCCACTGGCGCACCCCGGCTTTGAATATAAGGAGGACATCGCCACCGGAAGCATGGCTGCGGCCGCAGGCGGCTACACCTTTGTCAACCTGATGCCCAACACAAAGCCCGTCTGCTCCTCTGCCGCACAGGCAGCTATGGTGGAGCAGAAGGCTGCCGAGGTGGGACTGTGCGATGTGAACCAGACTGTTTCCATCACCGAGAACTTTGACGGCAAGACCATCGACCACCTCAAGACCCTGCCCGCCAGCGTGAAGTTCATCACCGAGGATGGCCACGGTGTGCAGGATAACGCCACTATGGCCCGGGCCTTTGCCATCTGCACCCAGCGGGATATCACCGTGATGAGCCACGCCGAGGATATGGAGATCAGCCCCTGGGATTACCGGCTGGCCGAGGATCTGGAGACCGTGCGCAACTGCTGGCTGAGCGAGTACTACCAGACCAGGCTGCACATGTGCCACGTTTCCACCCGGGGCGCGCTGGAGGCCATCCAGATGGCCAAGCTGCGCGGCGCACCTGTGACCTGTGAGGTGACCCCGCATCACCTGTGGTTCAACAATGAGACCTGCGATTACCGGGTCAACCCGCCCATCCGCACCGCGGATGATGTGCAGGCGCTCATCGATGGCATCCGTTCCGGTGTGGTGGATGCCATTGCCACCGATCACGCTCCCCACTCTGAGGAGGACAAGCTGAAGGGTATGGCCGGTATGGTGGGCAGCGAGACCGCCTTTGGGGTCTGCTACACCAAGCTCTGCAGGGAAGAGGGCCTGCCGCTGGAACTGCTGGTGCACCTGATGAGCACCCGCCCGGCAGAGATCCTGGGCCTTGCCAAGGGCCAGCTGGAGCCCGGCTACGATGCAGACTTCGTGCTGGTGGATCTCGACACCCCCTACACCGTGGACAAAGAAAAGTTGCACTCCAAGAGCCATAACTGCCCCTTTGATGGTGCACAGCTCTACGGCAGGGTCTATGCCACCATCAAGGGCGGCAAGCTGACCTATCAGGCTGAGGAGTAAAAGTCAGAACGTATCACTTCACCTCTTTGCCAAGGGCTCCCCTACTAGGGGAGCTGGCAGCGCGTCAGCGCTGACTGAGAGGTTTAATTCGTAATAAGAGAGTATGGAGGAACCCGACAATGACAAACATGGACAAGCTTTACGAAGCAGTTGCAGCCCGCGGCCCGGTGTGTGTGGGTCTGGACACTGATTTCAGCTACCTGCCCGCTGACTTTGTGGACACCACCCTGACCAAGGGAGAGAACATCGTCCGCTTCAACAAGAAGCTCATCGATGCCACCAAGGCTGTGGCTGGCTGCTACAAGGTGCAGATCGCATACTACGAGTCCCTGGGTCTGGAGGCATGAAGCCTACGCCGAGACCCTGGCCGCTGTCCGCGAGGCTGGTATCCCTGTCATCGCCGATATCAAGCGCGGCGATATCGCCAAGACCGCCGAGATGTACGCCATGGGCCACTTCACCGGCGACTTCGAGTCTGATTTCGTCACTCTGGCCCCCTACATGGGTCTGGATTCCATCAGCCCCTACCTGCCCTATGCCGAAAAGCAGGGCAAGGGCATGTTCGTCCTCTGCCGCACCTCCAACGGCGGTGCCAAGGACTTTGAGTATGAGAAGCTGGCAGACGGCCGCCACGTCTACGATCTGGTGGGCGACAAGCTGAACGCTCTGGGCAAGGACTACATGGGCGAGCACGGCTACTCCTCCATCGGTCTGGTCATCGGCGGCACCCACATCGAGGAGGCCACCGAGATCCGCGCCAAGTATCAGGACAGCTTCTTCCTCATCCCCGGCTACGGCGCACAGGGCGGCAAGGCGGAGGATATTGCCCAGTACCTGACCAAGGGCAACGGCGGCGTGGTCAACTCCAGCCGCGGCATCCTGCTGGCCTACAAGAAGCAGCCCGGCGTGGCCTTTGATGAGGCCGCTTACAACGAGTGTGTGAACATGAAGGAGGCCATTGCTCATGCGTGCAGCCTGCTGTGAAGCCACCGTTCTGAGCCATGAGAGCATCCTGCCGGACATCCGGCTCCTGCGTGCCCTCTGGCCTGACCGGGAGCATGCCCCCCACGCCGGGCAGTTTTTTACCCTGCGTGCCTGGGGTGCCGATGAGGCCCCCTTCCTGTCCCGCCCCATCAGCGTGCACAAGTGGGAGCCGGAGACCCAGACCATTGAGTTCCTGTATCAGGTCATCGGCGAGGGCACTCACAAAATTGCCCAGCTGAAGACCGGCGATACCTTCCAGCTGACCGGCCCCATGGGCAACGGCTTTGATATTCCGGCCCTGACCGAACAATACCATAAGATCGCCGTGGTGGGCGGCGGCATTGGCACCGCCCCCATGTATCAGGTCACCCGGGAACTGGCAGCTGCCGGTGTTAAGCCGGACGTGTTCTTCGGCTTCCGGGATACCCCTTACTGCATGGAAGAGTACCGCACCATCGCAAATGTGGTAAAGGTATCCACCGATACCGGTGCAGTGGGCTTCCACGGCTTTGTGACCCAGCTGTATGACCCGGCAGATTACGATGCCGTGCTGATCTGCGGCCCCACCGTGATGATGAAAAACGCCGCCCGGATCTGTGCCGAAAAGGGCACCCCCTGCTTCGTGAGCCTGGAAAAGAAGATGGCCTGCGGCATTGGTGCCTGCCTTGGCTGCACCTGCGAGACCAAGGGCGGCGAGGGTAAGAGCGTGTGCAAGAATGGCCCGGTCTTTGATGCAACGGAGGTGTTCTTCTGATGGCTGACCTGAAAACAAACCTGCTGGGCTTTGTGATGAACAGCCCGGTCATCGGCGCTTCCGGCACTGTGGGCTACGGTGTGGAGTACGAGGAACTGGCCGATTTTTCCAAGATCGGCGGCATCTCCGGCAAGGGCCTGACCCTGCACGGCCAGTACGGCAACAAGGGCGAGCGCCTGTGGGAGACCCCCTCCGGCCTCATCAACAGCATCGGCCTGCAGAACCCCGGCGTCAGCACTTCATTGATGTGGAGCTGAACGAGATGCTGGAGCTCAAGCAGAAATACGGCACAGTGGCCATTGCCAACTTGGGTGGACACAGTGAGGAAGAGTATGTTGAGGGCGCGGCTCTGCTGAGCGAAAGCGCAGTGGACATCGTGGAGCTGAACATCTCCTGCCCCAACGTCAAGGTGGGCGGCATGGCCTACGGTGTGAAGGCTGAGGCGGCCGGTGAGGTGGTGCGGATGGTCCGCGCGGCCTGCAAAAAGCCCCTGATGGTCAAGCTGAGCCCCCAGGCCGAGAACATCCCGGAGATGTGCAGGGCTGTGGAGGCCGCCGGTGCGGACGCCATCAGCTTGACCAACACCTTCCAGCCTGCGCCATTGATCTGGAAAAGCGCCGCCCGGTGTTCAACAACATCTTTGCGGGCCTGTCCGGCCCGGCGGTGCGGCCCATTGCCCTGCGCATGGTCTGGCAGGCTGTGGGTGCGTGAACATCCCGGTGGTGGGTCTGGGCGGCATTGCCACCGGCCGTGACGCACTGGAATTCATCATGGCAGGTGCCACGGCGGTACAGGTGGGCGCGGCAAACTTTGCCAACCCCCGCGCCATGGAGACCATTGCCGACGAGATGGCACAGTGGATGGATGCCCACGGCGTGAAAACGCTGGAGGAGATTCGCGGTTGCGCCCGAAATGCTGAATAATCAAGCTGATATACCAGAATAACCACGGATTATGCGTATAAAGTGAAAATTTACGCATAAATTTGCAATTGCTGCAAAAGCGTGGTACAATACCGTTCAAAAGATATTTTTCATAAAAAAGAGAGGGAGAACTACAATGAGTGAAGCACTTGAAATTCTGAAGAGCTGTGACGCATTCCTGGAGGGCCATTTCCTGCTCTCCTCCGGCCGCCATTCCAGCGCATACTGCCAGATGGCCTACCTGCAGCAGTACCCTGACCGCTGCGCCGAGGTAATGAAGGCTGTGGCCGATCAGATCAAGAAGCTGGATGTGGATGTCATCGTGGGACCTGCCATGGGCGGCATCGTCTATGCTTACGAGCTGGCCCGCCAGACCGGCAAGCGCGCCATCTTCACCGAGCGCGTGGACAATGTGATGACCCTGAAGCGCTTTGCCATCCAGCCGGGTGAGAAGTGCATCATTGCTGAGGACGTTGTCACCACCGGCATCTCCTCCCTGGAGACCAAGCGCGTGATCGAAGAGGCCGGCGGCATCTGCCTGGGCATCACCTGCGTGGTGGACCGCACCAAGCCCGAGGCTCCGTCTCCCATTCCCATCCTGGCCAGCGCCTGAAGCTGGACCTGCCCAACTACGCACCCGAGGAGTGCCCCATCTGCAAGGAAGGCAAGCTGCCCCTGGTTCACCTGGGCAGCCGCAAGATGAAGCAGGAAGCCAAGCAGACCCTGTAACTTGACAACAACCGTGTTGAAACAAGGAGTACCTATGAACGCTTATCTTCTTTTGGCAAACGGCATGGTCTTTGCAGGCCAGTCAGTGGGCGCTGAGGGCGTTACCGTGGGCGAAGTCGTCTTTGCCACCGGTATGGTGGGCTTTGAAGAGACCCTGACCGACCCCAGCTACTACGGCCAGATCATCACCCAGACCTATCCCCTCATCGGCAACTACGGCATGAACAAGGACGATATGGAGTCGGACCGCATCTGGGCCAAGGGCTACATTGTGCGCGAGGCCTGCACCACCCCCTCCAACTGGCGCTGTGAGGAGACGCTGGACAGCTTTTTGAAGAAAAACAATACCATCGGCATCGAGGGCATCGACACCCGCCACCTGACCCGCATCATCCGGGAGAGCGGCGTGATGAACGGTGCCATCCTGACCACCTTTGACCCCGCTGACCCTGCCAACAAGGCCGAGACGGAGAAGCTGCTGGAGACCATCCGCGCCTATGCCGTGACGGACGCTGTCAAGAGCGTGACCTGCGAGAAGCCTGAGGTCTTTAACGAGAAGGGCGAGACCCACATTGTGCTGATGCACTACGGCTGCAAGCGCAATATCGTGCGCTGCCTGGTCAAGCGCGGCTGCAAGGTAACGGTGATGCCCGCCTTTGCCACCGCTGAGGAAGTAGCTGCCCTGAACCCGGACGGCATCATGCTGTCCAACGGCCCCGGCGACCCCGCCGAGCCGGTGGAGATCATTGAGAACCTGAAGCAGATCTTTGCGCTGGGCATCCCCACCTTCGGCATCTGCCTGGGCCACCAGCTCAGCGCTCTGGCCGCCGGTGCCAAGACCATGAAGCTGAAGTATGGCCACCGCGGTGCCAACCAGCCTGTCACTGATTTTGAGTCCGGCCGCACCTTCATCACCAGCCAGAACCACGGCTATGCGGTCGTGGGCGAGGAGCTGCCCGCCGAGATGGGCGAGGTGGCACAGGTGAACGCCAACGACGGCACCTGCGAGGGCATCAAGTACAAGAAGTGGAACTGCTTCACGGTCCAGTTCCACCCGGAAGCCAACGGCGGCCCCAAGGATACGGAGTTCCTGTTTGACCGCTTCCTGAACAACGTCAAAGCAGCCAAAAAGGAGGTGCGCTGAAATGCCCAAGGACCCCAGAATCAAAAAGGTGCTGGTCATCGGCTCCGGCCCCATCATCATCGGCCAGGCCGCTGAGTTCGACTACTCCGGCACCCAGGCGTGCCGCGCCCTGAAAGCAGAGGGCATTGAGACCGTTCTGCTCAACTCCAACCCCGCTACCATTATGACCGACCCCGATGTGGCCGATCATGTCTATATCGAGCCCATGACCCTTGAGGTGGTGGAGCGCATCCTGAGATCGAGAAGCCCGACTCCGTTCTGCCCAACCTGGGCGGCCAGATGGGCCTGAACCTCTCCATGGAGCTGGCCCGTTCCGGCTATCTGGACCGCACCGGCATCCGCCTGCTGGCCTGCAAGCCTGAGACCATCGACCGCGCCGAGGACCGCGAGCTGTTCAAGGAGACGATGGAAAAGCTGCACCAGCCCATCATCCCCTCTGAGGTCGTGGAGACCCTGCAGGATGCACTGGCCTGTGCGGACCGCATCGGCTATCCCGTCATCGTCCGCCCTGCCTTTACCATGGGCGGTACCGGCGGCGGCATCTGCGAAAACAAGGAAAAGCTCATCGAGATCGGCACCAACGGCCTGCGTCTTTCCCCCATCCATCAGATCCTGGTGGAAAAGTGCATCGCCGGTTGGAAAGAGATCGAGTACGAGGTCATGCGCGACCACAAGGGCAACGTGATCACCGTCTGCAACATGGAGAACCTGGACCCCGTCGGTATCCACACCGGCGATTCCGTGGTCGTGGCTCCCTCCCAGACCCTGACCGATCACGAGTACCAGATGCTGCGTACCGCCGCACTGGATATCATCACCGAGCTGGGCATTGAGGGTGGCTGCAACTGCCAGTTTGCCCTGAAGCCCGACAGTTACGATTACGCGGTCATCGAGGTCAACCCCCGTGTGTCCCGCTCCTCCGCTCTGGCCTCCAAGGCCACCGGCTACCCCATTGCCAAGGTGGCCACCAAGATCGCCATCGGCTATACGCTGGACGAGATTACCAATGATGTCACCGGCAAGACCTGCGCCTGCTTTGAGCCTGCGCTGGACTACATCGTGGTCAAGTACCCGAAGTGGCCCTTTGATAAGTTCGTCTACGCCGACAAGTCTCTGGGCACCCAGATGATGGCCACCGGCGAGGTGATGAGCATTGGCAACAGCTTCGAGGCGGCCATGATGAAGGCGGTCTCCTCCATCGAGCTGGGTATGGACACCCTGACCCACAAGCCCTTTGAGGAGCTGACCGATGACGAGATCGTGGCCCACCTGCATGTGCAGGATGCGGAGCGCGTGTTCTGCGTCTACGAGGCCCTCAAGCGCGGCATCGACCACGAGACCATCTGGAAGATCACCAAGATCGACTGGTGGTTCCTGGATAAGATGCAGCACCTGGCTGACCTGGAAAAGGGTCTGGCAAAGTGCAACGGCGTTCTGAGCTGGAGCAGTATCAGACCGCCAAGAAGTATGGCTTCCAGGATAAGACCATCAAGCGTCTGGCACAGGTGGATGCTCTGCCTGTGGAGAACTACCGCGCCGGTTTCAAGATGGTCGATACCTGTGCTGCTGAGTTCTCGGCCAACACCCCGTATTTCTACTCCACCTACGACGCGACAACGAGGCCGCCGAGTTTATTGCTGCCAGAGAGGCAGAGGCTGCCGCAAACGGCCAGCCCAAGAAGAAAAAGGTGCTGGTCTTTGGTTCCGGCCCCATCCGCATCGGTCAGGGCATTGAGTTCGATTACTGCTCTGTTCACTGTGTCTGGACCCTGAAAAACCACGGCTGCGAGGCCATCCTCGTCAACAACAACCCCGAGACCGTCTCCACCGACTTTGACACCGGCGATCGCCTGTACTTTGATCCCCTGAACCCGGAGAGTGTGGACAATATCATCGCCACCGAAAAGCCCGATGCCTGCGTGGTCCAGTTCGGCGGCCAGACTGCCATCAAGCTGGCAAAGCACATGGATGAGATCGGCCTGCCCATCCTGGGCACCCCGCGGATGCCATTGACGAAGCAGAGGACCGTGAGCGCTTTGACGAACTGCTGGAGCGCTGCAACATCCCCCGCGCGCCCGGCCGCACCGTGTTCAATCTGGAGGAGGCTCTGGCTGCCGCCGATGAGATCGGCCTGCCTGTCCTGATGCGTCCCTCCTACGTTCTGGGCGGTCAGAACATGATCGTGGCCTACACCAAGGCCGATGTCATCGAGTACATGGGCGTTATCACCGAGCACGTGGACATGGACCACCCTGTCCTGCTGGATAAGTATATCATGGGTACCGAGTGCGAGGTCGATGCCATCTGTGATGGCGAGAACTTCCTCATCCCCGGTGTCATGGAGCAGGTGGAGCGTACCGGTGTCCACTCCGGCGACTCGATCTGTGTCTACCCGGCACAGCATCTGACCCAGGCCGAGATCGACACCATGGTGGATTATACCGGCCGCTTTGCCCGCGAGCTCCACGTCACCGGTCTGGTCAATGTCCAGTACGCGGTCTCCAACGGCAAGGTCTATGTCATCGAGGTCAACCCCCGTTCCTCCCGTACCGTGCCTTACATCTCCAAGGTCACCGGTGTGCCATGGTGGATCTGGCCGTGCGCTGCTGCCTGGGCGAGAAGCTGGCAGATATGGGCTACGGCACCGGCCTGCACCCCAACGCCCCCTATGTGGCCGTTAAGGTGCCTGTGTTCAGCTTTGAAAAGCTGCATGGCGTGGATACAGTTTGGCCCTGAGATGAAGTCTACCGGCGAGGTGCTGGGCATTGCCCCCAACTACCACGATGCCCTGCTCAAGGCCTGATCGGCGCGGGCTATACCTTTAAGACCCCCGGCCCCGCTTCCTGCTGCATCTTTACCGTGAAGGACAGCGACAAGCCCGAGTTCGTGGATATCGCCTGGAAGCTCAAGAGCATGGGCTACAAGCTGTACGGCACCTCCGGCACTTGTGCATGGCTCAACAAGCACATGGTCCCCTGCAATGAGGTGCGCAACATGTCCGGCGAATCCCCCAACATCGTGGACCTGCTCCAGAGCGGTCTGGTGGACTATGTGTTCTCCACCAGTGCCAAGGGCCGTGACCCCAAGCGCGATTCTGTCCGTCTGCGCCGCAAGGCCGTGGAGCTGAGCATCCCCTGCATCACTGCTGTGGATACCGCCAACGCACTGGTCGATTGCCTGCGCAGCGAACATGACCTGAAGAATATCCCGCTGGTGGATATTGCAACGCTGTATCATAAAAAATAACGCGCAAAATGTAACTCGTGCGCAATATTGTGCGTTTCGTGCGCAATCTCTCGTAATGAGGGGCTGCATTTGTTATACTCAACAACGCAAAATTTGCCAAAAGACGTTACTTTTGGACGTTCCAGGAGGATATCGATACAATGACTCGTTCCCAGATGATCGAAACCGTGGCACGCAAGACCGGCTTTACCGAAGCACAGGTCGAGACCACGATGGACGCTTTGTTTGACCAGATCGCTGACTGCCTGCGTGCAGACGAGAAGGTGACCATTGCCGGCTTTGGCCGTTTTGAGATGCGTCCCCGCAAGCCCAAGGCTTACACCAACCCCAAGACCAAGGTCTCCAGCCGTCTGGAGTCCACCTCCATTCCTGGCTTCAAGGCCAGCGGCCGTTTCAAGCAGAAGCTGGAAGCAGGCCGTGCCGCCGCTCAGAGCGTGGAAGAGACCGCCTGAGTGCCAGAACAGTTCTTCTGACCGCAGAGCCGTGCCCCAAAAGGGTGCGGCTCTTTTTGCGTGCTGACAAGCGCCGCGTTTCATGGTATACTGAACAAAACAAGGGTAGAAGGATAAGGAGTATCAAACATGCTTTACAGTGAGTTGCAGTGCAGTGAAGCCATCCACAAGGCCGTGGAGCGGATGGGGTTTGCAGAGATGACGGAAGTTCAGGAAAAGACCATCCTGTGATGCTGGCAGGCCGGGATGTGATTGCCAAGGCCCCCACCGGCACCGGCAAGACCTGTGCCTTCGGCATCCCGGTGGCGGAGCATATCAATCCGGAAAAAAAGTACCCGCAGGCTGTGATCATGGCCCCCACCGGGAGCTTGCCCAGCAGATCGCCGAGGAGCTGACCGAGCTGACCTACTTTATGCCTGAGGTGCAGGTGGCCTGCGTGTACGGCGGTGCCAACATGGAAAAGCAGGCCAGGCGTTTGGCAGAGGCTGCCAGATCGTGGTGGCCACCCCGGGCCGCCTGATGGACCACTATAAGCACCACAGCATCGATCTGGCCCATGTGACCCAGGTGGTGCTGGACGAGGCCGATGAGATGCTGAACATGGGCTTTTATAAGGACGTGCGGCATATCATTGAGCTGATGAAGGCCCGCAAAAGCCTGTCCATGTTCTCCGCTACCATCAGCCGCGAGGTCATGGACATCGGCTGGCTGTATCAGAACACGCCGAGGAGATCACCGTTCAGCCAGGGAGGAGAGCCAGCCCAAGATCACCCAGTACATGCTGGAGACCTCCGGCCGCAACAAGCTATCCGACCTGGCTCAGATCATCATCGGCGAGGGTTACAAGCGGGTCATGGTGTTCTGTGATACCAAGTTCAACACCGCCACCCTGGCCAACCAGTTGGCCCGTCTGGGCTTCTCGGTGGACTGCCTCCACGGCGACCTCTCCCAGAAGGAGCGCAACCAGATCATGCAGAACTTCCGGGACGGCAGGCTGGCGATCCTTGTGGCCACCGATGTGGCCGCCCGCGGCATCGATGTCTCGGATGTGGATGCGGTCATCAACTACGATGTCCCCGGCGACAACGAACATTACACCCACCGGATCGGCCGCACCGGCCGCGCCAAAAAGGAGGGCGTGAGCTATCTGTTCTATGTGCCCGAGGAGAAAAAGCGGGTGCAGGAGCTTCTCCGCCTGACCCGCAACACCGACCTGTGTACCCCGGTCCACTTTGATTTCAACCATGAGCGCATCGTGGTGGAGAAAAAGCAGGACAATGCCGACCGGTTCCAGATCAAGTGCTATTTCTAAAGGAAGAAACTCCCCCAGTCTGCTCCGCAGACAGCCCCCTCAAGGAGGGAGCCTGTCCGTACGGTAAGCCTCCCTCTCTGAGGGAGGTGTCGAGCGAATGCGAGACGAAGGGAGTTCTTTTTTCAAAAAACCATTGACCTTCCCCTTTCTGGAAGGTGTAAGATGGTGCCTGTAAGGAGCTACGGAGCCAATGAAGATCAACGAGGTGGAAGCCGCCGTGGGCGTGACCAAAAAGAATATCCGCTTTTATGAGGAAGAGGGACTCATCAGCCCCCGGCGGGAGCCCGGCAATGGCTACCGCAGTTACTCGGAGGCGGATGTCGAGCGTCTGCGGCGCATCAAGCTGCTGCGCAAACTGGATGTGCCGCTGGCCGAGATCCGGCAGATGCTGGAGGGAGAGTGCACGCTGGCTGAGGGAATGACCCGGCAGCTGGAGCGCCTGCACACCCGCCGCACCGATCTGGACGAGGCAGTGAACTTCTGCACTCTGCTTCAAAAGGAACCTGTCAGCCTCAATGAACTGGATGTGGAACAGACGCTGGCGCGCCTGACCGCAAAGGAAGAACAGGGAGTGAGTTTTGTGAACATTGAGCAGACAGACCGGAAAGCAGAACGGGTCCGGGGTGCACTGGTGGGGGCAGGGCTGTTTACGGCCCTGATGCTGTTCATCATGGGCATCATGGTATGGGCGCCTGCGTGGACCCGGAGGAGACTCCGCCGCTGCCGCTGCTGGTGGTACTATTCGGCATCCCGGCGGGCTGCATCATCGGCACGCTGAAGGTGCTGGTGGATCGTCTCAAAGAGATCGGAAAGGGAGAAGAAGATGCTTATCGTAACTATTAACGAAGTCCCCGGTAAAAAGATCGAGGCTTTGGGGGTGGTGCGGGGCAGCACCGTGCAGAGCCGCAACCTTGGCCACGACATCATGGCCGGGTTCCGTACCTTGTGGGCGGCGAAGTCACCGACTACGCTGAGATGCTCACCGAGGCCCGGCAGATCGCCACAGGCCGCATGGCAAAGAATGCGGAGGAACTGGGAGCCGATGCTGTGGTTGGGATGCGTTACGCCTCCGCCAGCGTCATGCAGGGTGCGGCAGAGGTCATTGCTTACGGAACGGCGGTGAAATTTGTATGAGTAAAAAAGAAAAACAGGGCTTTTCCCTTTATTTCCTGATTGCCTTTGGTCTGGCGTGGCTGTGCCAGGTGGGCGGCTGTATGGCTCTGCTCCAGCAGAAGAATGCCGTGCTGTATCAGCTGGCGTTGATCGGCACCATGTTTTGCCCGCTGCTGGCTGTGCTGCTGGTGCAAAAAGTGTTTCTGCGTCAGCCTGTCGGTATCGGCTGGAAGGTGCAGGGCAAACGGCGGTTCTGGCTGGCCGCGTGGTTCGGCCCGGCAGTGTTCACCCTGCTGGGCGCAGTGCTGTATTTTGCCGTATTCCCCTCCCGGCTGGACTTTTCCGGCAGCTGGCTGGTGGCCGCCTACGGCGGCGAGATGGACGCGCAGACCCTGCGCAGCGAGCTGGGGGTCTCCACCCTCAGTTATCTGCTGCAAAACGGGCTGTTTGCGGTGATCCTTGCCCCCGCCATCAATATGTTCCCCGCACTGGGCGAGGAGGCCGGCTGGCGCGGCTACATGATGCCCCGCCTGAAGGCGCGGTTCGGTCTGCTGAATGGCCGTCTGCTGGGCGGCGTTGTGTGGGGTGTCTGGCATTGGCCCTGATGCTGCTGGTGGGGTACGAGTACGGCACAAACTATCTGGGCGCACCGGTGCTGGGGCTTGTAGTGTGGTGTGTGGTCTGCTTTGCCCTGAACACCCTGCTGGATCTCTCTACGAGAAAACAGGCTGTATCTGGGTGCCTGCCATTGCACATGGTGCTTTCAATGCCATTGCGGCGCTGCCGCAGGTACTGATCACCCCGGCAGATGCATATTATAATGTGCTTGGTCCCATGCCCATCGGTTTGATCTCTGTGCTGCCCATGCTTGCTGTGGCAGTAGGATTGACCCTGCATCAGATGAAACAGGAACAGTAAGAAGAAAACGCAGTCCCCGGCGGTCAGATCGACTGCCGGGGATTTTCTGCGCTTATAATATAAATAAGGAAAGCAGCGTTCAAGCGATGGCGCAGACCCTGCCCGGAAGCACTCCTTTTGCGAAATATAGAAAAAACTCAAAAAAGATGCAAAAAAGTGTTGACAGAAGGGCGGGGATGTGGTATTATACTTGAGCGCCAAGGGCCGCCGGAAAGAATGACTTCTGAAAGCGGCAGAAGCAAAGCGAAAGAACCAATGAGGGAACGCTGAAAAGCGGAACTTATGTTCGAAAGAATCGAAAAGCCTCCGAAAAAAGTGCTTGACAAAAAATCACATCTGTGGTAAAATAATCAAGTCGTCAGCCGCTAAGGCTGAGGCGCACAGGACCTTGAAAATTGAACAATATCGAAAAACTTGTAACGGAACCTATTTTCGTGTTGGAAAAACACGTTAAACAATTCCAAACAAAGTAATTCACACAGGACGCAAGCGATTGCGTGCTG
>ENA-OQIO01000812-OQIO01000812.1-human-gut-metagenome-genome-assembly--contig:-NODE-812-length-16163-cov-5.537603_pt1 | contig 16163 bp, 22 predicted proteins | sample MGYA00242573_ERZ504737 | MGnify/ENA primary metagenome ERZ504737 (study PRJEB26092, sample SAMD00036203) | human gut metagenome | host: Homo sapiens | study: EMG produced TPA metagenomics assembly of...
GGGGCGATAGGGCCCTCACGATTAACCCGACCGATCTTGAGCGCATCGACCTTGCGGATTCAAACCCGGCAAGGGGTCGATAGCTTTGCAATTTCAAAAAGATGATTGAGGCAGAATGTCAATTCTGTCTAACAGAGCCTTACTTTATTTCGCTCAAGTAAATAACCATTAACTTGAATACAAGCGTAGTACATCTAAAATGAGAGCGCGTAAAAATCTCTGAGGCGTACGCATGTAATACACTCACCTTTATAGCTTCTAGAGAATAATTCCAACCTGCCAAAACCCCTGCAATACACCCGTAATGCAGGGCCTATGCTCAAGTTTGCCAGCTGCAACTGCGTATATTTAGCCTGTATATCGTTGGAGGAACTCTATCGAAGTGCCTGTTTCGCCGCATGCGCTCGATACGTCGATGCCAGGCACGGGCGGCTTGGGACAACGTCGACAGGGTCTCTCCGGCATGGGATTCAGGAGGGAGTGAACAACATGGGCAATAAACGAGTCGTGGCTGATTCTTCACGCTGCATTGGATGCCAAACCTGTATGGCGGCGTGCATTGAGGCACACGATATTCCCGGCAACATCGCCGCACCTCGCTTGCGCGTAACGCGCACCTACGAGATTTCCGCGCCGGTGGCATGTCACCACTGCGAGGATGCCCCGTGCGCCAAGGCCTGCCCCACGGGCGCCTTGTTCTTTGATCCAAAGAACCATCGCATCGGCGTCAACGAGGACAACTGCATCGGCTGCAAGAGCTGCGTCATGGCCTGCCCCTTTGGCGCCGTGAGCGTAGCGACCACGCAGGTCCCCGTCTTGATGGGCGACGTGCGCGTGGGTTCGCAGACTAAGAGCTTCGTGCTCAAGTGCGACCTGTGCGTGGACCGTCCCGGCGGTCCGGCGTGTGCCGAGGCGTGTCCGACCAAGGGCCTCACCCTGGTAGACGATGAGCGTCTGGCAGAACTGACTGCCGAGCGTGCCCGCGCCACCATCGAAAACGAGGCGTAAGCGTCGGGCGACAGGCCCAATGATTGTCAAATAAGTACCGAGTATTCGGTAGCAGAGAAAGGAAGGAGGGTGTCATGGAGAAGCATAAAGTGATCTGCCCGTACTGCGGCGCCGGTTGCCAGTTTAACCTCTTGGTCCAAAACGGCCAGGTTGTGGGTACCGAACCGCTCAACGGCATCACCAACCAGAGCGAGCTGTGCCTTAAGGGCATGAGCGGCTACGACTTCATCAACGACACCAAGATCTTGACTCCTCGCGTACTGCACCCGATGATCCGTCGCACCAAGGGCGCGGATCTTGAGCGCGTAAGCTGGGACGAGGCACTGGATTTCACCGCATCTAAGATGCAGGCCATAATTGACGAATATGGTCCTAACGCTGTCATGACCACTGGCTCTTCGCGAGGCGGCGGCAATGAGGCGAACTACGTCATGCAGAAGTTTACGCGTGCGTGCATCGGCACCCACAGCGTGGACAACTGCGCCCGTACTTGACACGGCCCTACTGTCCTCGGTCTGATGGACACGGTTGGTTCAGGTTGCATGTCATGCTCCATCCCCGGTATGGAGGATGCGGGCTGCATTTTCCTCTTCGGCTATAACCCTGCCGATTCGCACCCCATCGTCGCAAGGCGTATCGTGCGAGCCAAAGAAAAGGGTTGCAAGATCATTGTCGCCGACCCGCGCCATATCGAAACCGCGCGTATCGCCGATATCTACCTTCCGATCAAGAACGGTTGCAACGTCGCGTTCCTCAACGCCTTTGCCAACTGCTTGGTCAACGATGGCCTCTACGACAAGGAATTCGTCGCCGAGCATACGAACGGCTTTGACGAGTGGTGGGAGACCATCAAGAACTACACTCCCGAATCCGTACAGGACATCACGGGTGTCGAGCCCGCGCTGATCCACCAAGCTGCCGAGATGTACGCCACGGCGAAGCCCTCTGCCATCATTGGCTGGGGCATGGGCGTATGCCAGCAGAAGCAGAACCTGAAGACGGTGCACACCATCGCCTCCATCGCCTGCGTTGCCGGCCAGATCGGCAAACCCAATTCCGGCCTCGCGCCCGTGCGTGGCCAGAATAACGTCCAGGGCTCCTGCGATATGGGCATGCTGCCCAACCTGTACCCTGGCTACCAGAAGGTCACCGACCCGGCAGTGCGTGCCAAGTTTGCCAAGGCTTGGGGCGTGCCCGAGGAAAAGCTCCCGCTCGAGGAGGGCTACAAGCTTACCGACCTGGGCCACCTGGTCGACGAGGGCAAGGTGCACTGCTTCTACAACTACGGCGAGGACCCGGTGCAGACCGAGCCCGATTCGGCCGGTATGCGCAAGACGCTCTCCGAGCTGGATCTGTTCATTTGCCAGGACATCTTTATGACGCAGACGACCATGCTCGCCGACGTCATCCTGCCTGCCACCTCCTGGGGCGAGCACGAGGGTGTCTTTACCGCATCCGACCGTAGCTTCCAGCACTTTGACGCGGCCGTTCCGCCCAAGGGCGAGTGCCGTCACGACTGGGAGATCTTCGCGGATCTGTCTACGCGCATGGGTTACCCCATGCACTACGACAACACCGAGCAGATCTGGAACGAGTGCATTAGCCTGTGCCCCAACTTTGTGGGCGCGACCTACGAGAAGATGGCTCCCGAGGGCGGTTACGCCCAGTGCCGGTCAAGAGCACCGATGTGAACGACCACGGTACGCCCGACATGTTCGCTGGTGGCAAGTTCACCACGAAGGACGGCCGCGCCAACCTGATGGCGCACGACTGGGAGGCGCCCTCTGAGCTTCCCGACGATGAGTACCCGCTCATCCTGTGCACCGTCCGCGAGGTCGGCCACTACAGCTGCCGCTCGATGACCGGCAACTGCAAGACGCTGGCACTGCTTGCCGACGAGCCCGGCTTTGTCCGCATGAATCCCGCGGACGCCCAGGCGCGCGGCATCAAGAATGGCGACATCGTCTCGATTCACAGCCGCCGTGGCCAGGTATACAGCCGTGCCGACGTGAGCGATCGCATCAACAAGGGCACGGTCTATATGACCTATCAGTGGTGGATCGGCAAGTGCAACGAGCTGACCATGCACAAGGTCGACCCGGTCTCGCATACGCCCGAGGACAAGTTCTCCGCCTGCCAGGTCGACGCTATCGCCGACCAGGTCTGGGCCGAGGGCGAGGTCGAGCGTCAGTACACCGAGCTCAAGCAGGCTCTGGTGGACGCCGCCGCTCCCCAGGACGTTGAGCCCGGCGCCGCCAAGTTCGACGACGAGACGCACGTGAACCAAATCGTGTAGTCCCGTTCTCGTTGGCTTTTTGGGCCGGGCGTCCCGTACGTTCGGGAGCCCGGCCCGTTATTTTGAAAGGAAGTGGGGATGAACCGCTTCATCGATATCAACCCGGAGAGGTGCATCGGCTGCGGAACATGCCAGTCCGCCTGTGCCGACGCCCACCGGATGCAGGGTCTTCAGGATACGCCGCGCCTGGCGCTCGTGAAGACCGGCGGTATTTCGGCCGCCCTTGCCTGCCACCATTGCGAGGGTGCCCCCTGCGCCGAGGTTTGCCCGGTGAATGCCATCGAGCACGATGGCGATCGCATCCACGTCAAGGAGCAGGAGTGCATCGGGTGCAGGCTGTGCGCCATCGCGTGCCCCTTCGGAGCCATCCATCCCGATGGCACGTCTATCGCCGGTGTCGCAGGCATGTGCGACCCGACGCCTTCGTATCCTAAGTCCCTGAGCAGCTGCTTACGTGGGCTCCTGGCCAGTACACCTGCGCCGTCAAGTGCGACCTGTGTGCCTTCGATCCGGACGGCCCGCATTGTGTGGCGGCCTGCCCCACCAAGGCGCTGACCGTCATGGGTGGCGCGGCCGATCGCGAGCTCGACGAGGCCAAGCGCCTGCGCTCGATCGAAAACGGTCCGTCCGTCGACGTTACCGCTGTGGCCCAGGTCTGTCCGAGAAAGCAGAAGGAGCGTAAACAATGGATAGCATGACGCTGTTTATCGCATCGCTTGCCGTCTCGTGCATCGGTGCGCTCGCCTCGGTTCTGCTGATCAAGGCCGATAACGCCGCCAAGACCGCCGGCTGCCTTATCGGCGCCGTCGCCGCGGTGCTTTCGTTTGTGGCCGGTATCCAGGCCGTGCTGGGCGATGTCACGTCGGTCGACACCATCGTGTTCTTCCCGTTTGCCCATTTCCAGCTGCTGCTCAATCAGCTGTCCGGCCTGTTCGTGGCGCTCATCTCGGTGCTCGCGTTTGCCGGTTCGATCTACGGTCTCAACTACTTTGATGAGTACCCGGGCAAAAAGGGCCGCGCCGGCTTCTTCTTTAACACCTTCGTGGCGTCCATGATGCTCGTCATCACCGCCGACAACGTGTTTTGGTTCCTGGTCGCCTTTGAGCTCATGTCGCTGACCTCGTACTTCCTGGTCGTGATCGAGGAGAACGAGAACTCCATCCATGGCGGTTGGCTCTACTTTGTGATCGCGCACGTGGGCTTCGTGCTCATCATGGCGAGCTTCCTCACCATGACCAACTTCGCCGGTGGCTCGTTTGCCTTTGCGGATTTCCGCGCCACGCAGTTCAGCCCCGCGGTCGCATCCGTGTGCTTCGTGCTTGCCTTCTTTGGCTTTGGCGCCAAGGCCGGTATCATCCCGCTGCACGGCTGGCTGCCCAAGGCTCATCCTGAGGCGCCGTCCAACGTGAGTGCCCTTATGTCCGGTGGCATGATCAAGATCGGTATCTTCGGCATCCTCAAGGTTGGTCTCGACCTGCTCTCCGCCTCGGGCGTTCAGGTCTGGTGGGGCCTTACGGTCATGGTCTTCGGTGCGATCTCGTCGGTCCTCGGCGTGGCTTTCGCCCTGCAGGAGCATGACATCAAGCGCCTGCTGGCCTATCACTCCGTCGAGAACATCGGCATCATTCTGCTCGGCGTCGGCGCTCCATGGCCGCCATGGCGCTCAATTCGGTCGGCATCGCGTCCTGGCTCTGATGGCCGCCCTCTACCACACGTTTAACCACGCGATGTTTAAGGGTGAGCTGTTCTTGGGCGCCGGTGCGCTGCTGTACTCCACGGGTACGCGCAATATGGAGAAGATGGGCGGTCTGTTCCGTCGTATGCCGGCAACGGCCATCTGCTTCCTCGTTGGCGCGCTTGCCATCTCGGCCATCCCGCCTTTCAACGGCTTTGTGTCCGAGTGGTTTACCTATCAGTCGCTGTTTAATGCCGCCATGCAGGGTGACAAGGCCGTCATGATCGTGGCCGTGTTCGCTGCCGTTGCGCTTGCCATTACCGGCGCGCTGGCTGTCACGTGCTTCGTCAAGGCTATGGCGTCTCCTTTGCCTCCGCGCCCCGCTCCGAGGCCGCGGCCAATGCCAAGGAGGTTCCCGCCCCCATGGTGTTTGCACAGGGCCTGCTCGCGGCCATCTGCGTCGTGCTGGGCATCGGCGCTCCCGTGATCGCGCCCGTGCTGGTCGATGTCGCCGCGTCCGTGCTGCATCCGTACGGTGGCGTGTTTGCCGCCGAGGGCATGGAGCTCATGAACCAGTACTCCGGCGCTGCCACCTCCACGCCCGCGATCGCCATTGCGCTCGTGGTGCTCGTCGGCCTTGCCTGCGGCTATCGCAAGCTCAAGACCGTCGGCAAGGTGCAGAAGTCCCAGCCGTGGGCATGCGGCTATGCTCCCAACGAGCATATGCCCGTCGTGGCCACGACCTTTGCCTCCGAGGTGTCCTGGTTTATGCAGCCGCTCTACACGCTGCGCGACCGCTGCACGGCCGTCTGCTGGTCCATCGCACACTTCTTCGAGAAGCTCACCGGTGTGGCCGAGGCTGTGGAGCCCGTACCCGACAAGGTTCTCGTCGATGCCCCGCATAAGGGTGTCGAGAAGCTCGCCGACCTCGCGACTAAGCTCGAGGGCGGCAACTACAGCATCTATATCTGCTACATCGTCGCGGCACTCGTGGTGTTCCTCGTGCTCGCCGTGCAAATGGGTTAAGGAGGGGAGAGCATGAACAACATCGTACTTGCCGTTCTGCAGGGCGTGGTCGTCATGGCCGTCGCACCGTTCTTCTCCGGTCTCGGCCGCGTGATCCGCGCAAGATGCACAACCGTCGCGGCCCCAGCATCATGCAGGACTACCGCGACCTGGCCAAGCTCTTTGCGCGTCCCGAGTCCCAGAGCGAGGATGCGAGCTTTGCGCTGCGCATCATGCCGCCGCTGTTCTTCGCCGTCGCCTTTATGCTCGCGATGGGCCTGCCGCTCTTTACGGCGCAAAGCCCCATCCCGGTCTTTGGTGACGCCATCACTATCATGTACAGCCTGGCGCTCGCCCGCTTCTTCTTCGCCCTTTGCGGTGTGGATTCGTCCAACGCCTACGCCGGTATCGGCGGCGTCCGCGAGCTGCTCATGAGCGTGCTCATCGAGCCGTCCATGCTGCTGGCACTGTTTGCCGCCGCCCTGGTGTGCGGCTCCACCGACATCGCCACCATGGGTCAGCACATCATGACGGGCGCCGTCGACGCGCCGGTCGCCGTGATCCTCGCCGGCATCGCCTTTGCGATCGCCTGCTACATGGAACTCGGCAAGCTGCCGTTTGATCAGGCCGAGGCCGAGCAAGAGCTCCAGGAAGGTCCGCTCGCCGAGCTTTCCGGCCCGTCGCTTGCGATGGCCAAGCTCGCCATGTCCATGAAGCAGGTCCTGGTCGTCGCCTGGTTCTGCGCGATCTTCGTCCCCTGGGGCGAGCCCGCGACCGTGGGCGCCGCGGCCGTTCTGGGCGCGGTCATCTTCCTGGTGAAGTGCCTGATCGACTTTGTCGTATGCGGCGTGATCGAGAACTCCTGCTCGCGCTCGCGTTTTAAAGTGCTCGGCAATCAGACCTGGGCCGTCGTGGGCATCGCCGTTCTGGCGTTTGTCTTCGTGGTCGTCGGCGTGTAGGAGAAGGGAGAAACAATGTCATTTGCAGTCAGTCTGTCCCTTCTCGGCTTGGTCGCTATCGCGGCCCCGATGGTGGCCTCGGTGCTCGTCGCCCTGTTCCCCCGTCCGTACGCCAAGTGGTTCAGCGTTTTGGGTGCCGCCGTCTCGACGGCCTGCACCATCGCCCTCGCCGCGAATTTCGCTGGCGCCGGCATGCCCGACACGCAGGTCTCCCTGATCTCGTTTGGGCAGACCCTCGTCATGGGATTCACCTTCGATCGCATGAGCACGCTGCTCGCGCCCGCCTTTGTGGGTATCGGCCTGCTTGTCGTGATCTATTCGATTCCCTATATGAGCGAGAATAACCGTGAGCATCCCGACGCGCCGCGTCGTCGTTTCTACGCGTACCTCGCGACCTTCATCGGCGCCATGGCCGGCCTCGTGTACAGCTCGACCCTTTTGGGCCAGCTCGTGTTCTTTGAGATCACGGGTGCGTGCTCTTGGGGCCTCATTAGCTACTACATGACGCCTACGGCCAAGAAGGCCGGCATGAAGGCTCTGATCATCACGCATATCGGTGCGCTCGGCCTGTATCTGGGCGCCGCCATTGTGTTTGCCCACACCGGCACCTTCGCCATCACCGCGATTGCCGGCCTCGACGCCAAGCTCAAGGCCATCGTCCTTTTGCTCGTGCTGTTTGCGGCCTGGGCCAAGTCCGCACAGGTTCCCATGTACATGTGGCTGCCTTCGGCCATGGAGGCGCCGACGCCTGTTTCGGCCTACCTGCATGGCGCCTCGATGGTTAAGGTCGGCGTGTGCGTGTTCGCGCGTGCGCTCGTCTCTGCCGGCGAGATTCCCGAGATCGTGGGCTGGGTCGCCATTATCGACGCCATGGTCACCATGCTCTTTGGTTTCCTTATGTACCTGCCGCAAAAGGACATGAAGCGCCTGCTGGCCTTCTCCACGATCGCCCAGCTCTCCTATGTGTTCTTTGGTCTGGGCCTTTCGGTCTTTGGCAGCCAGCTGGCCTTTGATGGCGCCGTGTGCCACATCTTTAACCACGCCTTCGCCAAGACCCTGTTCTTCCTGATCGCCGGTTCGTTCTCCTTTACGCTCGGCACGCGTATGCTGCCCAAGCTTCGCGGCATCGTAAAGAAGTACCCGATCTCGGGCGTGGGCTTTGGTGTCGCGGCACTCGCCGTTGCCGGCGTGCCGCCCATGAACACGTTCTTCTCGAAGTTCCAGATCATCGCCGGCGGCTTTTCCGTGGGTGCCGGCAACGTCGCGATCCTGGTGCTCGTGTGCATCATGGTCGCCGAAACCGTCGCCACCTTCGCCTGGTTCCTTAAGTGGATGGGCTATTGCCTGCCCGGCGAGCCGAGCGAAGAGGTCGCTGCGGGAGCCCCGCTTCCCCGCGCGATGGCGTTCGTGTTCATCGTGCTCATCATCATGGTCATCGTCAGCGGCCCGCTTTCGGCCAGCTGGATTGGTTAGGAGGTAGAACGACATGGGTTATTCGATCGTCAACATCCTTGGCGGCCTTCTGATCGTTACGTCCACCATGGTGGTCGTCTCCAAGAACATCAAACATGCCATCCGCTGGTATGCGGTGCAGTCGCTGGTGCTCGTTGGACTGCTCGCCACGCTCGGTGTCACCACCGGTGCGCAGGAGCTGCTTATGTGGCTGGATCTGCCTTTATCACTAAGGTTGTCCTGGTCCCTTATATCCTCAACCGCGCATACAAGAAGATGGGCGAGCCGAGCGACGCATCGCTCAAGGCCGGCCTTAAGCCGCGTGGGCCATTTGCATCATCGCCGTGGAGGTCGCGATCTGCTTTGCCGTCGTGACGCAGATCAGCCTGCCCACGGCCGAGGTCGCAACGCCTGCGCTCGCCATTAGCTTCGCTCACTTCTTTGTGGGCCTCACCTGCATCATCTCGCAGCGCAACATCATGAAGCAGATCTTTGGATACTGCCTTATGGAAAACGGCAGTCATGTGACGCTCGCGCTTTTGGCCCCCACCGCTCCTGAGATCATCGAGATCGGTATCGCCACCGACGCCATCTTTGCCGTCATCATCATGTCCATCGTCGTGCGTCGCATTTGGGACGACTCCCACTCGCTCGATGCGCGCGACTTGTCCGAGCTGAGGGGGTAGTCCATGGAAACGTTGATTCTCGCCCTGCTCGCGACCCCATTGGTGTTCTCGCTGGTCATGGCGTTTTTGCCCAAGAACACGTCCTATAACGTGTTTGCCGGTCTCAACCTGGTCTCCGTCGCAGCCGTCCTGGTGCTGTCGATTATGACGGCCGGTGACGTCCTTATGAGCGGCGACACCGCGAGCGCTCTTGGCCTGTGGTTCCACCTTGATTCGCTGGGCGCCATCTTTGTGCTGCTCATCGGCTTTATCGGTTTTCTTACGGGGCTGTTCTCGCTGCCCTATGTAAAGGCCGATATCGAGGAGGGCTCCATGCCCGCCGACGCGCCAAGCAGTATTTTGCGCTGTTTAGCCTGTTTGTGTTCACCATGCTGCTCGCGTGCCTGTCCAACAACATGATCCTCACGTGGGCCGCCGTGGAGGCAACCACGCTTTCCACCGTGTTCCTCGTGGGTATCTACAAGAACAAGACGGCCCTTGAGGCTTCTTGGAAGTATGCGATGGTCTGCACCGCCGGCGTGGCCTTTGGCCTGTTCGGTACGCTGCTGATCTACGCCAACGCCGCCGACGTGATTCCCAACGCCCACGAGGCCGCATTCCTGTCGTGCGTGCTGCCGTATGCCGACCAGTTCGACCCGACGCTCATGCGTCTCGCCTTTGCGTTTGTCGTGATCGGCTTTGGAACCAAGGCCGGCCTGTTCCCCATGCACACTTGGCTGCCCGATGCGCACTCCCAGGCCCCGAGCCCTGTCTCGGCCCTGCTCTCGGGCGTGCTGCTTAAGTGCGCCATGCTTGTGATCATGCGCTTCTACGGCTTTACTATCCAGGCCGTGGGCGCCGAGTATCCGCAACTTTTGCTGCTGATCGTCGGCACGCTGTCCATTTTGGTGGCGGCACTTTCGATGTTTCGCCAGGACGACCTCAAGCGCCGCTTTGCGTACTCGTCTGTGGAGAACGTGGGCGTTATCGCCCTGTGCCTGGGTATCGGTGGCCCGCTGGGTATCGCCGCGGCCCTGCTGCACTGCGTGTTCCACGGCTTTACCAAGACGCTTGCCTTCTGCGTGTCCGGCAACATCCAGCATGCCTTTGGCACGCGTAGCCTGGCCAAGATTCAAGGCGTCGTTGAGGTTGCACCCGCAACCGCCGCGCTCGCCATCCTGGCGCTGCTCGGTCTTGCCGCCTTCCCGCCCTTTGGCATGTTTATCTCCGAGTTCCTGACTTTTGTCGCCGGTGTTACCGCCGGTCCCATGTGGCTGGTCGTCGTGGTCGCCCTCGGTCTTACCGTGGCCATCTCCGCGCTCACCCGCATCGCACTCAAGTCGGTATTCGGCCATGCGCCCCAGGGCATGGGCAAGCATGAGGCCCCGGCGCTCATGCTTATCCCCGAAATCATCCTGCTGTCATGATCTTGTGGTTTGGCATCGCCACCCCGCTGCCTCTCGTGCACGGTGTGGAGACCGCGACCGGCATCGTGCTCGAGCAGAGCACCGAGGAACTTCACGCGACGCCGATGTACCGCGCTGTGTTCGGTACCGAGACCGCTCAGAGCGAGGTGGAGTAACGAATGATTGAAACTGAGAACAAGGTGTATGCCCGTCGCTGCGAGAGCCATGTCGAGGCCCTGCGCCGCGCCGTTCCGGGCTGCATCGAGAAGGTCGAGTGGCAGTGCGAGGACCAGCTGACGATTACCGTCAAGCAGGACAAGCTGCCCGAGGCCGTCCACTACCTGTATTACGAGCGCTACGGTTGGATTCCCGTGATCATCGGCAACGATGAGCGCAGTCTGTGCGGCCGTTACGCCGTGTACTACGTCATCTCCATGGAGGGGGAGGACCCCGGCTGGGTGACCGTGCGCACCGAGGTCGATCCCGCCAAGATGACGTTCCCGTCCGTGACGCCGTTCGTCCCCGCCTGCGTGTGGGGCGAGCGCGAGCTTCGCGACATGTTCGGCCTGATCCCGAGGGTCTGCCCGATCGTCGTCGCCTGGTGCTGCCCGACGATTGGCCCAGCGGCCTGTACCCGCTGCGTAAGGACTCCATGGACTACCGCTTCCGTCCCGCTCCCGCGAGCGATATGGAAAACTACGAGTTCTTGGCCGATACCAAGGGCAAGGAGACGACGCTCGTCCCCATGGGCCCGTTGCACATTACCTCCGACGAGCCCGGCCACTTCCGTCTGTTCGTTGAGGGCGAGACGATCGTGGACGCCGACTACCGTCTGTTCTACGTGCACCGCGGCATGGAGAAGGTTGCCGAGACGCGTCTGAACTATGACGCCGTGACGTTCCTCGCCGACCGCATCTGCGGCATCTGCGGCTGTGCCCACTCGGTGGCCTACGCCGAGGCCGTCGAGCGCGCCCAGGGCATTCATGTCCCGCCGCGCGCCCAGTACATCCGCGCCATCATGCTCGAGGTCGAGCGCCTGCACTCGCATCTGCTCAACATTGGCCTGGCGTCGCACTACACCGGCTTCGATTCGGGCTTCCAGCAGTTCTTCCGCGTCCGCGAGAAGTCCATGGACCTGGCCGAGAAGCTCTCCGGTCACCGTAAGACCTACGGTCTCAACGTGATCGGCGGCGTGCGTCGCGACATTTTGGCCGAGCAGAAGCTTTCCACGCTCACGACCATCCACCAGCTGCGCTCCGAGGTTCAGGAACTCGTCGACGTCTTGCTCTCCACGCCCAACTTTATTGAGCGTACGAGTGGCATTGGCATCTTGGACCGCAAGATCGCACGCGACTTCTCGCCGGTCGGCCCGCTTATGCGTGGCTCGGGCTATGCCCGCGACGTGCGTTTTGACCATCCCTTCGACGGCTACGCCGATCCGGACGTCCAAAAGATGCACGCCGCCACGGCCGACACCTGCGATGCCTTCGGCCGTACCGCCGTTCGCATCCAGGAGGTCTATGATTCGATCGACATGATCGAGACCATGCTCGAGAACTGCCCGTCGGGCCCATCCTCACCTCGGATTGGGAGTACACCCCGCACAAGTACGCCATCGGCGCCACCGAGGCGCCGCGCGGCGAGGACGTGCACTGGGCGATGCTCGGCAACAACCAGAAGTGCTACCGCTGGCGCGCCAAGGCCGCCACGTACAGCAACTGGCCGGTCCTGCGCTACATGTTCCGCGGCAACACCGTGGGCGACGCGGCGCTGATCGTCGGTTCGCTCGACCCGTGCTACTCCTGCACCGACCGCGTGACGGTGACCGATGTCGCCGCCAAGCGCGACCACGTGCTCGACAAGGAGCAGTTCGAGAACGTCTGGCGCGACAAGTCGCCGCTTGCGGGCGAGGGCACCATGGCCGCTCCGCTCGATGAGGAGGCGCTCTAATATGCTGAAGCTTTGGAAGGTCAACGCCAAGGCCGGTGACGCGACGGTCAAGTACCCGTTTGCGCCGTTCCCCACCAACAAGGACATGCGCGGCAAGCCCGAGCACAACGCGGAGCTCTGCATCGCCTGCGGTGCCTGCGGCGTGGCGTGCCCGGCCGATGCCATTCGCATGGACACCGACCTTGCGGCCGATACCATCACCTGGTCGATCGACTACGGTCGCTGCATCTTCTGCGGCCGCTGTGAGGAAGCCTGCCCCATGGAGGCTATCAAGCTCACCGAGGAGTTTGAGCTGGCCGTCATGAGCAAGGACGACCTCACCAGCAAGAGCGTCTACACGCTCGAGCACTGCTCGCGTTGCGGCAAGCCGTTTGCCCCGCACAAGGAGATCGACTACGCCAAGCGCCTGCTGCAAAAAGGCCGGCGGCATGGAGGCCGAGCAGGCCGCCCGTACCGTCGGTATGTGCCAGGAGTGCAAGCGCGAGCTCGATGCCCTGCGCGCCGCTTCGGCCGTAAAGACCGGCAACGCGCGCGGCATGGCTGCCAACGAGACGCTTGCGTCCGGTGAGCCCCAGGGCCCCGGCATGGAGTATCTGGGCGGCCACGGCGTGAACCCGGAGTATGTCGACCGCGAGCTCAACCCCGATGCGCCCGAGATCCCCGCTGGACCTGCACCGGTCGAGGGCATCATCATGGATTTTGATACGAAGGAGGAGTAACCATGGCCGAACCCACGCTTTTGCCCGAGCGGCTTCAGTACCGCCCGACCAAGATCGAGCTCGACGAGAGCATCGAGAAGGCCAAGGCGACCCTTCTTAAGAAGATCAAGCGCTCGGTGTACGTCTACCGTGTCGACTGCGGCGGCTGCAACGGCTGCGAGATCGAGATCTTCGGTTCCATCACGCCCGTCTTCGACGTCGAGCGCTTTGGCATCAAGGTCGTGCCCTCGCCCCGTCACGCCGATGTGCTGCTGTACACCGGCGCCGTGACGCGTGCCATGCGCATGCCGGCCCTGCGCGCCTTTGAGGCCGCACCCGATCCCAAGATCGTGGTGTCCTATGGCGCGTGCGGCTGCACCGGCGGCATCTTCTACGACAACTACTGCGTCTGGGGCGGCACGGACAAGATTCTGCCGGTCGATGTCTACATCCCCGGCTGCCGCCCAGCCCCGCGCAGACCATCTACGGCTTTGCATGGCGCTCGGTCTGCTGGACCAAAAGCTCCATGCCGAGACCACGGTGGAGGCCGCCGGCGAGCAGGCCGATATCCTGCACCCCGGCGTGCCGTACAAGCTGCGCGTCGCCATCGAGCGCGAGGCTCGCGCCATGAGCGGCTACCGTTACGGCCGCGACCTGGCCAATGAGTTTATGGATACGCTCGAGGGCGCGCCCAAGGGCGATATCCGCGGTGCCATGGCGCTGCTCATCGACAAGCAGGACGATCCGCGCCGCGTCGAGGTGTACTCGGCGCTGCAGGATCTGGTGCTGGCCGGAGGTCGCTAGATGGAGCTCACGGACCGCTCTGGTTACTTTGCGGGCCCCGGTATGCTCGGCGGCTCCTTTGGCGATGCCTCGCGCGCAAGCGACGAGCCGCCGAGGGCGTCGCGACCCCTGCCTGGCCCACGCGCCCGACCAGGTGGTCTTCTACGAGCTCACGCGTAAGTTTGTGGAGACCGAGGAAGACGTTCCCCAGGAGGTCTGCGACGTGCTGTACTACACGCTCGCCGTGGGCCATCACACCGGCGTGCTCGATTGCTTTGAGCCGCGCCTGTCGGTGCCGGTGGATGTGTTCTATTCGCTCGTCGACGCTTTGCCGGAGGGGGAGGCCAAGACCAAGTTCGAGGCCATCCGCTCCTTTGGCGAGTGCCAGCTCGACAAGGCGGCGGTGCCGTCGCTGCTCGAGGCCTGCGACACGCTGCTCGACGAGCGCGGTTTTCGCGGTTCTGCCAAGGCCGGCATCTCGGTGTTCGATGACGACTTTGGCCTGCATGCCAGCAGGTCGCGTTCTTAATGAAGTTTCGCGATCTGGTGGAGCGCGTGCGCGATGTGTCGGGCGTGTATCTGACGGGGAGGTTACAGTAATGGGTCGCGTTGTGGATGGCCGCGTGAACGGTGCTCCCTTTGCCGGTATTGTTCTCACGGCGGGAAGCGTGCTGCGCGCCGACGATGCCGCCGGCCCCGTGCTCTCCAAAAAGATGGAGGACGCACCCATCGCCGGTTGGTACACCATCGACGGCGGTCAGACGCCCGAGGATGACATCATCGAGGTCAAGCGCGAGCGTCCGCCGCGTTTGGTTTTGGTTGATGCCGCCGACATGGCGCTGCCTGTCGGCGCCATCCGCTTGCTCGACAAACGTGATGTGGCCCGCAAGTCGATGTTCACCACGCATTCGCTCCCTTTGTCGATTCTGATCGAGGAAATCGAGCAATCGTGCGATGATATCGTCTTCATAGGGATTCAGCCGGGCGACACGGAGTTTTACAACCCTATGTCCCCGGAGGTCTTTGACGCCGTCGACGCCGTGTACGACGCCGTGGCCGCCAACGACTTTTCCCACTTTGTCCGCTTGGGGCAAGAGCAATAGGCGCGCTTGTCCCTGCTGATTAGGAAAGAAGTGATTGACATGGCAGATTCCAAGGTGGAGTACCCCGCTCCCGATTGCCTGGCGCCCGCCGCGATCGAGGCCAAGACCGAGACCGCTGGCGTGACCAAGGCCAACCTGCCGGTCGCAAAGGCCTTTCTGTTGGCAATGTTCGCCGGCGCGTTCATCGCCTTCGGCGGTCTGTTCTTTACCGTGTTCTTGAGCGATAGCACGCTGGGCTGGGGCGCCCAGCGCGTCGTGGGCGGCCTGTGCTTTTGCCTGGGCCTGGTGCTCGTGCTGGTGTGCGGCGCCGAGCTGTTCACCGGCAACTCGCTTATGGTCTGCGCGCTCAAGAGCAAAAAGATCACCCTGGCTCAGATGCTCAAGGCATGGCTCGTCGTGTGGCTTGGTAACTTTGCCGGTGCCCTGTTCATCGTCTTTTTGGTGTACATGGCCGGCATTTACAAGCTCAACGGCGAGGCGGTCGCCAATTCCATGGTGAGCGTCGCCGCCGGCAAGGTGACGATCGACTGGGTGACGATCTTCTTCCGCGGTATCCTGTGCAACATCTTTGTGTGCCTGGCCGTGTGGATCGGTACCGCCGGCAAGACCGTGGTCGATAAGGTTGTGGGCATTTTGCTGCCCATGCTGCCTTTGTGGCCTGCGGTTTTGAACACTGTGTCGCCAACATGTACTTTTTGCCCATGGGTGCCGTGATGCACGCGTGCGGCTATGGTGCCGACGTCGCCGGCGCCGATGCGCTCAACGCTGCGGGCATTGCGTTTAACCTGTCCGCTGCCACGCTGGGCAACATCGTGGGCGGCGCGGTTCTGGTCGCGCTCGGCTACTGGTTTATCTACGCCAAGAAGTCCGAGGCGTAAGGTACCGTCTGTTTGACGTTGGGCCTCCCGCGGGGCGTTGCCGTGCGGGAGGCTTTTTGGGTCTGGGGCCGTTGTCGGGCTTTTGGCCTGTTGTGTTTGGCTGGTGAAAGGGGTAATCGAGATGGCATCTGCTGTGAAGCGTGACGGTCGCGCCGTGGTGACCACATGCGGGGGATGCTATGCCGATTGCGCCTTTGCGGCACGCGTTGAGGACGGTCGCGTGGTGGCCGAGTTGCCGGTGCCGGGGCATCCGTGCGCGGCGCGTGCCCTGTGCGCCCGCGGACG
>ENA-OQIO01000813-OQIO01000813.1-human-gut-metagenome-genome-assembly--contig:-NODE-813-length-16155-cov-3.020215_pt1 | contig 16155 bp, 15 predicted proteins | sample MGYA00242573_ERZ504737 | MGnify/ENA primary metagenome ERZ504737 (study PRJEB26092, sample SAMD00036203) | human gut metagenome | host: Homo sapiens | study: EMG produced TPA metagenomics assembly of...
TGTACAGGACAGGATTCCATGACACTCCCGTAAAATTCCAAGCATGTCGCTCCTATCATCCCATGATGAATACCAGCGGCAGATTATCTCTCACCGGCAACGTAATAATCAGTACACTGACAGCTCCCGAACCATACAGTGGGAGCATTGGACCGTGCATAAATCCACGGTTTACCCATCGGTGTTCCCTTAGCGATACATAACAGCTCTCCCAGATCCATCCAAAAAAACTGTATAAAAAGAAAAATAAAAGCCATTGAGAGAGTGTGTATACATTCATACCCACACCTTACTCATTCCGGTTTTCAATATCCATCAGCATATCCACTCTTCTCTGATGACGGCCACCCTCAAACTCTGTATCAAGCCATGTCTCCACAATCATCTTAGCCAGTTCTGCACCGACAACCCTCGCACCAAAGGCAAGAATATTGCAGTTATTATGAGCTCTGGACATCTTGGCTGTAAACGGCTCACTGCATACGGCCGCACGAACCCCTTTTACTTTGTTCGCAGCCAGTGAAATACCAAGACCCGTTCCACAGATCAGGATTCCTCTTTCAACTTCTCCTGATGCAACTGCACGTCCCACTTTCTCTCCATAAACGGGATAATCACAGCTCTCCGGTGAATTTGTCCCATAATCTACTACTTCATGTCCCCTCTCTTTCAGAAGTTCAATAATCTCTGCTTTCAGTTCCAGTGCTGAATGGTCATTTCCAATTCCGATTTTCATTCCTCTATTCCTTTCTTTTTAAAAAATTATGCCGGGCAAAAGATTCGTCCAGCTATCATGCTTAACGCTCTTATCATAGCAAATTTACTCCCAAAAGTAAATGCCGCACACCTCTGATTTACTCAGCAGGTATGCGGCATTTCTATTACCCGGATTATCTCCGATTTATACTTTCCGATCCGCTTTTATATCTTTTGGATATTTCAGCTCTCGAAATTCACATTAAATTCAAATCCTCAATTACTGGATCTCGTACCAGATGATTCCGTTCGGCTCCATCTCAAGATCGAACTGCTTCCATCTCCACGATAGATTGTTGTACTCTGCGGATCATCTGTATTATTTACTACGCAGTATTTGTTATTCTTCGGATATGCGTGTACATCCACATTGTAGTTTGTGCTGAACCATTTCTTCAGCTCATCCTCGCTGTGAGTACTCCACATGATCGCACGATGAAGAACACGGTTGTTCTCAAAGCTATACGGAAGTCCGCTGATATATACAGCACGTCCTTTCCCATATTCATTAACAGCCATCTGAACTTCTTTGTCCTTCTGAACAAGGATTGTAGATCCTGCAAGTGCATAGATATTCTTCTTGCCCTCACCGAAATCAACACTCTCTGTCTCTTCCAGAATGAAATGCTCATGCTCATCCCAGTTATATTTATCATAACCAAGAGTAAATCCATGCTCTTCTTCAACTCCAAATACATCTGCAAGCTGGAAGAAACGTCCCTGGAACTGATGTCCTGTCGGCTCACCTACACCAATGATACCACCGCCGTTGTAAACAAACTTTCTGACAGCCTCAACGATGTGTGGATTTACCCACCAGTCTCCACCTGTATGTGCTGTATCAGCATCCCCCACATTGATAAGAACATCAATGTCATCTAAGATGGAGCTGTCATCCAGAATATCCTGGAAACTGATGAACTTCACATCAAACGGTGCTCCTGACAGAGACTCGATGATTCCTGCATAAGAATAGTTCTGCTTCTGATACAGTGCATGATGTACCATGTGGCATCCCCATGCTCTCATCTTACCCCAGCAGTTAAGAACTGCTACCTTCTTAGCACAGAAAGGTGTTGTGCCTTTTACATTATCATACAGTGTACGGAACTCATCACATACCTGTGATACATAATCAATAAAATCCGGGAAGTCAAGTGCAAGCTTTAAGTATCCGCCGTATCCGATTCTGTCGATTGGCTTTCTTAAGATAGCTCTTCTTGCTGTTACCCAGTTATAACGTGCCTCTTTTACAGGATCTCCACCCTCATGGAATACATCCGGGAAGAAATACGGAAGAAGACGTCCTTCTGTATATTTTACTCCGTCAATATCGCTGATCAGTCTTAATGTAGAACCATTTCCCACACTACCTACAACTGCGTCAAGTCCAAGTGTCTTGAACTCTTCCATGAACGGCTCTGTTCCGATCCAGTGATCTCCCAGGAACATCATGGCTTTCTTTCCACACTCATGAGTAATGTCTACCATCTCTTTTACGATCTTGGCAACTTCTCTTCTCTGGAATGCCTGGAAATCCTGATACTCTTTGCTCGGAATACGGTACTGGTTGTTGTAGTATCCCTGATCAATAATATACTCAGCACGGAACTTGTATCCGACTTCTTTCTCAAACTGCTCTAAGATATATGGGCTTACAGAAGCTGAATATCCATACCAGTCTACATATTTCTCTCTTGCAAGCTCATCAAAGATCAGTGTGACTGATGGAAGAATGTGGTAAAACGAAGTACGTTTACATACGGATGATCCTCAATAAACTTTCTAAGACGCTTCATTGTATATTCATGCGTCTTTGGCTGACGTACATCAAATGTGATCTGATGCTCAACATCTTTCCAGTCATTTGTAACTGCATTGTACATATGCACCGGATCCCACATAATATAAGCAAGGAAACTTACTGTATACTCATGGAACGGAACAGCAGCAAGTGTAACCTTTCCTGTCTCTTCACTGTAGTCCCATTTATCTGTCGGAACAACTTCTCCTGTTGTTCTGTCGATTACTTCCCACCAACGTTTGATATCATCTCTTGTATTCGGTTTCAGCATATCCGGGTAAAGTCCCTTCATTACTTCCACTTCAAGAGTTTCAGACTCTGCTGTATAGAAAGGTGTCATAACATACATCTGCTGAATTTCTTCCGGATTGGCTTCAGCCCATGCATTATCTTTACGAGTTGTATAATATGTTGAATAAATTTCTGCATCTGCATCTTTCAGCTCTGTAGGGAAATCTGTTCCATCGCAATCACGGATTGCATCAGCACCCCAAAGCTTCATTAATTCCAGTGTCTGTGGCACTACGTCCAGGTCAGTAGGAATTGTAACGAGTCCTTTTGATTTCTCCATTGAATTATCCTCTTCTATTCTTTAAATACTCTGATTTTTAGTTTATATAAGATCTGCCATCGGCAGATTTCCTTATGCTTTCTTATCACAGGTATCCTTCCTGCAATGTAGACAATTATTTATATTTGCTGTTGTAAAATGCCAGCAGTCCGACCAAACCTGCAAGACCTACGATCTCAGTAAGAAGACCCTTTGGTCCGATATTTCTCTGTCCGACAATGATAAGGCCGATACAAACAACGAAAATCACGATAACAACAATCGCAGTGATAATCTTTTTAGTTCTTTCATTCATTGTAAATACCTCCTTAACCTTTCAATCCACCCAGAGTCATTCCCTGAGTAAGTGTCTTCTGTACACACATATACAGAATCAGAACAGGAAGCATAACGATAACCAGTCCTGCGTACATCTGACCATACTGAACTGCTGATTTCTGAGCAGCCATCAGTTCATAAGACCTACCGGCAGAGTCTTCAACTTGGCATCTGTCAGCAATGTCATGGAAATTACATACTCATTCCAGAATGACAGGAAGTTGAAAAGAATGATCGTTACGATACTTGGTTTTGCCATCGGGAAGATGATCTTAACCATTGTCGTAAAGTATCCTGCACCATCCACATAAGCTGCTTCCTCGAAGTCTTTTGCAAGACCACTGAAGTATCCTGACAGCAGGTAGATTGTGAACGGAAGTGCCGTTGCCATATATACAACCGCCAATATGAACAAGTTATTTAGGAAGAAGCCTCTTCCGATCATCTGTCTGAGTGACTTGTCCCAGTTGTTCAACATAAGGAAGATCGGTACTACGATGTAACTTACGTTGATGAAAAGTCCTGCCATGAAGAGCAGATTCCAGAACTTACATGTACGGAACTTAAATCTTGACAGTACATAAGCTGCCGGAAGTGCAACTGCGATCAGCATTGCAATCGCAAGTGCTGTAACAATCACAGAGTTCAGGATGTAAGATCCATGTCTGCTTTCGTCCAGGCATCTACAAAGTTCTGAAAATAAAGTTTCTCAGGAAGTGTCCACGGATTTCCGTAGAATTCCTTATTCTGCTTTACCGATGCAAGGAAGACCCATGCTACCGGCACGATGATTGTAATTGCAAGAAGAATCAGGCAAATATACACAATCAGTTTACTAAAGCCAAACGGTTTTTTTGACGTATTCTTTTCCATTCCGATTCCCCTTTCCTTAAATTTCTACTTCCTGACGTTTTGTTGCAACGTTCAGCAGTCCGGCAAGTGCAAAGGAGAACAGGAATACTGATACACCGATTGCCATACCATATCCATATGAAGAGTTTGTATAAGCCTCCTGGTACATATAGCTCAGGAATACGCTGGAAGCTCCGTCCGGTCCACCACTCGTCATTGCTGTAACGAGAAGGAAACTCATGTTGATCGTACTGATTACGAAGAATGTAAGTGTTGTTCTGATGTTTGTCCAGATCAACGGAATCGTAATTGTAAAGAACTGATAAATCTTACCTGCTCCTTCAAGGCTGGCAGATTCGTACAGACTCTCTGATACGTTCGCCATACTTGCCATATACATTACCATGTAATATCCAATGGCCTGCCATACCATGGCGATCACAATACTGTAAATAACTACCTTCTGATCACCAAGCCAGAGGATCTGATCATCACTGTGCTTGAAGATTCCGATGATGGAATTCAGAAGTCCTGTATTTGGTTTGTAGATAGCAGAGAAGATAGCACTGATAACTACGATTGAAAGGATATTCGGGATATAGAAGATTACTCTGAAGAATCCCTGTCCTTTGATTTTTTCTCTTGAAAGTATGTATGCAAACACTAACGCAAATGCAAATGTAATGATCGTAACTAATACAATCAGAAGAATCTGGTTCTGGAACGCCTGATAGAACTTCTGATTCTGTAACAATGATTTAAAGTTGCTCAGTCCTACAAATGTCTTGTTATCTGTATATCCGCCCCATTTATATAAGGAAATACGGAAGATTTCGATCGTAGGAACAATCATAAATAAGATAAATAATATTGCTGCCGGGGCCAGGCAACAGAATACAAACAGCCCCTTGCCTTTTCTTTCTTTCATTGGTTCATCTCCAATTCTATAAATCCGTTTCATTGAATAACCGCCGCCATCCAACGGCTATTCATACCGTCTTAGCAGATATCGGCATTAAAACAGGCGGTGAAGAGATTTCACCGCCTGCCTCACCTGTGAGATTCCTTCCAAATCTTCTTATAGTTGTAAGGAAATTCCCGGTAACTTATTCAGATTATTTTAAAGCAGCACGAAGTTTGTCGCTGTCTGTCTTAATCTGATTTACCCAGTCATCTTCTGTCTTGTCACCAGTTACAAGAGAGTTAACCGGATCAAAGAATGTTGTACGAACTGTTACACCTTCTACTGGATCTGTTGTAGCGAATGCATCCATAACAGCTACAGCACCTGTATCATAGATTGAGTAGTACAGTTTGTTGTCTCCGTCAAGCTTGTCAGACATTCCTTCGATTGGCTGGATCGCTCCAGATTTAGCGAAGATATCTGCTGCTGCATCAGAGTACATATAAGCGATAAATTCTTTTCCAAGATCTTTGTGTTCAGCACTTGATGGCATCCAGATCTGCTCGAAGAATGTATAGGAAGCTCTCTCTCCGTCTTTCTCTACTGCCGGAAGAGCTGTGAATCCCCACTCGAATCCGTCTGCTCTCGGAGCATCTGCCATCTCACCGATTACCCAGTTACCATTTGGCATGAACAGAGCTTTGTCATCAAGAACAAGCTGCTGGTTGTTACGGAAGTCGTTGTCGTTAGCATTTGCTGTTGTTGTAGGCTCAACAGTAGTAGCAAGCTTTGTAACGATATCGAATGCCTTCTTAGCTCCGTCTGTATCCCAGATTCCTTCAGCATAGTTCAGAGCCTTTGTAAAGTCCTCTGATCCCATTGTCTCATGCAGTAATGCATAGAAGAATGCATCAAAGTATCCTGTTGTAGGATATGTGAAGAGTGAGATTCCGTCAGCTTTTGCCTTGTCAGCAAGTGCCCACATGTCATCCCATGTCTCCGGTACATCCCATCCTTTTGTCTTGAACAGATTTGCATCGTAGAACAGTCCACATGGTGAGTAGAACATTGGCATCAGGTATGTCTTTCCGTCTCCGTAAGGATTAACGATGGAGTTCTCTGTGAATCCTGGAAGGATCTTATCTCCAACCTTAGCATCCTCACCCGGTACAGTCATATCAAGAACGTCTGTAAGTTCCTCTACGTTGTTGTCCTTGATGAATGTCTCTGTGATAGCTGACTCAGAACCAACAGCTCTCATGATCACGTCCGGATACTCTCCAGATTTCATCTGTGGCTGAATGACATCCTCGATGTTCTTGTCGATTGTAAGTTCAACCTTAACACCTGTCTCTTTCTCGAATGCAGCCGCAACATCGTTCCACATATCTGCACCGTATGCTGTCTCAACTACTGCAACCTTTACTACCTTATCACTGTCTGAATTTCCTTCAGATTTCTTGTCTCCATCATTGGATCCACATGCTGCAAGTCCGAAAACCATAGTACCTGCCAGCACAAGGCTGATAAGTTTTTTCTTTTTCATTAAATAGTTCCTCCTTATAACTTTTTCCAGTTTTACTTGGTATGTCTATCATATACTATTTCTCCCTCTTTTTCAACCTTTCTTTTTGCCTTTTTTTTTATAAATCTTGCTTTTTGGGATATTTTCCAATACCACCATATCATATGACTTAAAAAATGTTTTTTCATATTCTTTTGTTATTTTTTCACACACGGAGATAAAAAAAAGTTCTCTTTTTTTGCCAAACTCTCCCGAATCCTGTTGAATCGGCTTCTAAAATTCTTTATAATATTTGCATAATTGGTTGTATAACCACTTGAAATCGTTTTCAAGACAATATTTCTAAATTTTGTGGAGGACACTTATGGGTAATATACGACATACTTTTACTTCCCCCTTAAGGCATGACCACACCTGTCATCTTCTGTATTCTACCTATTCAAAATACGAAGAGGACTGGAGCAGTTATCCGCACACACATTATTTCACAGAACTTTTTTTCGTGCTGTCAGGAAGCGGCAGTTTTCTTGTTGAAGACGAAACCTTTCCGATCGCAAAACACGATCTGATCGTGATCAATCCGAATATCACCCACACCGAAAAATCCAGCCTCGAAGATCCGCTGGAATATATCGTACTGGGTGTAGATGGTCTGAATTTTGTCATTGACGATGCAAATGAATATCTTCTGTTCCACTCCGATGAAATGAAAGATCAACTTGATTTCTATTTCCGTACGATCCTGGAAGAGACAGAGAACTCGCAGAAGGATTACGAAAAGGTCTGCCAGAATCTGCTGAACATTCTGGTCGTCCATCTTTCCCGCTACGCTTCCTCTTCTGTGGAGATCTTTCCATTCCATAAAATGGAATCCCGGGAATGCAGCCGGGCAAAGCGTTATATTGATTCTTCTTTCCGGGAAAATATTACGTTGGATAAGCTCTCAGAGATCGCACAGATCAACAAGTACTATTTTTCTCATACCTTCACAGAAACTTATGGAATCTCGCCGATGAATTATCTGACTCAGAAGCGGATCTTTACCAGTCAGGAACTGCTGACTTCCACAGATATGAGTCTTGCACAGATCGCACAGCAATGTGGATTTTCTTCCTCCAGTTACTTTACGCAGTGTTTCCGTAAATCCTGTGGCATGACACCGACTGCCTACCGCAAGCAGTTTCTGCGGAACCAGTGATCCGAAAAATCTTAGACAAAAAAGGAGTACCGCACATCGCGATACTCCTTTTCTTTTACAGAAAATTCTTAAATTTTCTTTTCTTTCATCTTACCTTGCGGAAAGAATCTTTATCTTCTTTTACGTCTGCGTGTTACAACTGTAACGGCTGCACCTGCTGCCAGCATTGCCGCAGCTCCCCACAGGATCAGTGGAGCAGCATCTCCGGTCTTTGCAGCTTTGTTGGATGAAGTTGTTCCGGCATTTGATCCTGATGTAGAACCTGCGGTATTATTTCCTGTATTGTTGCCAGTATTTGTACCGCTGTTGCCATCATTCTTATTGCCGTTATTTTTGTTGTCATCCTTGTTGCTGTCGTCCTTCTTGTCATCGTCACCTTTGACTTTCGTTACTTTGACATCAACAGTAACTTCCAGACCACCCGGATTTTCAAACTCATCACCAAGAACAAGTTTTCCTGTCAATGTATAAGTTCCCGGAACATCTGACTTGTAAGCACTCAGATCCCAGTCAACATTAACGGTTGCTGTTGTTCCGTCTTTAAGTTCTACTTCAACCTGTCCCGGAAGTCCGAGATCTGCTGCAAGAGTTCCTTCTTTTACAGAAATATCATCCAGTTTTGCATTTACAATGGATTTAATTTCTTTCTTCGGTTCCGGCTTCGGCTCTTCTGCCTTCTTCGCAACTTTTACTTTTACAGAAGCTGTCAGGTTCTTCGGATTTGTAATATTATCTGCAAAGGAAAGGATTCCTTCCAGAGTATAATCACCTGCCGTATTTCCATCGTAACTGTCTGTATTCCATGTAACGCCTGCTGTTCCGGTTGTGCTGTCTGTATAGGTTACTTCTATCTCTGTCGGAAGCTTCAGTTCTGATACAGCCGTTCCGTACGCAACTTCTTTCTTATCCAGTTTTGCAACGGACTTGATCTCATACTGCTTCTTTGTAACTGTTACCTGGATAGAAGCTTTCACGCCATCCGGGTTCTCCATGCTCTCACCCATTGTCAGAGTTCCCTCCAATGTGTAAGTTCCCGGTGTTGTCTGATAATCACCTTTCGCCCATGTTACGGCTGCTTCTTCATTGAGATTTCCTGTCACTGTGACAGTTACTTTCTCCGGTAATTCAAGATCCTTAAATGCAGTTCCTTCTTCTACAGAAATTCCTGCCGGATTGGTTACGCTGAGTACATTCTTTGTTGTCTCACCACCACCGTTATTCTCAATCGTAAATGAGAACTGTTTCGGAAGCACTGACTGTCCTGTTGCTGTCTTTGCAACGATCTTAACAACATAGGTACCGTCATTCAGGTCACTGAGTGTGTACTCTGGCTTTGTGGTATTGCCTTTCAGCTCACCGTTTACATAAACGTCATAGCTTGCGAAGGAAGAACCTTCTTTTAATGTCCATGTGAGTTTTACAGAATTATCACTGACTGCTGTTTTTGTAATGGACTCGATCTCACCTGCTACTGTTCCGTCAGCAATTGTTGTTACATTGCCGATCTCGATGGCCTTCGCTGATGCCTCACCTGCATTGCTCAGGGCGTATACCTTGAAGTTGTAGGTTGTTCCCGGTGTCAGGTTTTCCAGTGTTGCGGTTGTGCCGCTTACTGTCATCTCGATTCCGTTCTCTGTATCAGATACTCGATACTGTGCTGCTCCTGAAACCTTGTCCCATTTCAGCACAACCTTTGTGCTTTCAACAAGAACTGCAGAACCTGTCTGGTCTTCTACTACAGGAACTGCCGGTGTGCCAAGTGCTGTGATCGCCTCATCCAGTGCTGCTTTCTTTGCATCCACATCAGTCTGTTCTGCACCCGCATCATTCATAGTCTCAACCGCTGCATCATAAGCCGTTTTAAATGCATTCCATTTCGTCTCCTCATAGGCTGACTTAGTAAGTGCTGAACCTGTCTCAATCGATGTCTGGAGTGCTGACTTATCAACGTTACACCTTCACCCGGTGAAAGGATCTTCAGGTAATCCAGGTTGACCTGATATTTTCCATCACGTGCAACTGCTACACACTTAATCGTATGCTCACCATTTGTAAGATCTGTCTTTGAGAAGATCAACTGCTGGTTATCTCCGCTGCTTGAACCATTCAGCGAATAATTATCGATTTTTGCATTATCAACATAGATATCAAAGCTTGCAAAGTTAGCATGCTTCTGAGAATAAACCTCTACACCTGTTCCATTGAACGTGTATTCAAAATAGCTTCCCGCCGCACTTGAATCATTTCCGGTTTCTGTCTTTGTTCCGCCATGATGTTTTGTCTGTTCTCCTGCCCAGTTAGACCACGTTCCACTCCATTTGATCTCACTGTTCTTTGTTCCATAGTTTCCTGACGCCGGTACGGTACCGTCTTCTACGATCGTCTCGACATCTGCCACATCCTGTTTAATTGCAACCTTCAGTTCCATCGTTCCGCTCTTTGCAGCATCTGCATTGGAGGTTGCTGTGATCGTAACCGTTCCGTTCTTGCTTAAGAATGTTACCAGTCCGTCTGCATCTACTGTTGCGATACTGTCATCGGATGTACTCCATGTAACTGTCTTGTCTGTTGCATCCTCCGGCTCTACTGTTGCTTTCAGCTGTAACGTACTGTCCGCTTTTGATACTGTAGTCACTCCGGACTTAGAGCTTACTGTCACACCTGTCGGTGCTACCAGTGTTGAATCCAGGATTTCAAATGCATCCAGCTCGATCTTTGTATTGGAGCTTGCTGTCTGCTTCTCATTGAGTACTTTCAGCTGGATCGTATGGATTCCTGCTGTAAGGTCTTCTTTGCTGAAGTACTCTTTCTGCCGCACTGTGCTTGCACTGTATGTATCAACAACTCCCTGTGACACACCGTCAATAAATACTTCGATCTTACCTCTGTCCTTATTGGTACAACCGATCACTTTGATTCCTGTTCCCTTAAATGTAAGAGTCGCAGTCTCGCCGCCATTCGGATTCTGCAGATACGCGATCGTATCCATATAGTTTACATTCTTGTCCTGCGTCCAGTTGCCCCAGTCACCTACATATGCAATTCTTTCGTCTGCATTGTCGATCTTGCCTGCTCCAACCGGCTCTGCCTCAGTCACTGCTGCACTCTTTTCAGATTCATTTCCTTCTATAACTGCAGATACCTGGTACTTCATCGTTCCAAGTGTCTTGTCTGCTGTTGTATCTGTATAAGTTGTCGTTGTCAAGCCTGTCTCAATGCAGATCACATCACCATTTGCTACCTGACGGTATACATTGTATGTTACGTTGCTTCCCTCTTCTGCGGTTACGGCATCCCAGGAAAGTTCTACATTCTCAGCGTCTGCACGGAGTGCTGTCAGTCCTGTTGGAACTGCTATCTCAGCGGATGCCGGGATATCTTTTAATGTATAGCTCTTTCCGGCTTCTGTTTCGAAAGAGATCCGGTTTTCTTTTACAGGTGTCACATCGACTACCTTTCCGTCGCTGTCTACCACGGTTGCAAGAGATGCATTCTTTGTCTGTACTACTGCTTCTCCGCCATTCTTGGAAAGGATCGTAGCGGTTGTTACATTTCCGTCTGCCCAGTCCATGGATACTTCAAAGCTGCCCTGTGCAACCAGTCCGTTTACACTTCCGTTAGCCCAGTCATCCGGAACTGCCGGAAGAAGGTTGATGTATCCTGCATTGCTCTGCAGAAGCATCTCAGCCACACCGGATGTATAACCGAAGTTACCATCGATCTGGAAATATCTCGGCTGATGATAGTCGAACAGGTTTGCATAGATCCCACCGTTGAACAGGTTCTTGATGATCTGATAAGCTTTATTTCCATCACCCAGTCTTGCCCAGCTGTTGATTCTCTGTGCCATTCCCCATCCGGTACTTGCATCTGTACGGTTCTGCATCGATACCTTTGCTGCTGCAAACCATTCTGCATTATCCTCTGTAATGAGGTCTCCCGGGAAAAGTCCGAGAAGGTGGACATATGACGGTGGTTATATCCTTCACCGAGTGTTGCTCCACTTGCATTATGGTTAAAGGTTGTCTCTGTATACCATTCTTTAATCTGTCCGCTGTCGCCGACCTCGATCGGTCCTTTCAGATCTGCCTGGTTTGCTTTCCATGTAGCTACCAGTTCTTCATCTGTTCCGAGGATCTCCGCTGCTTTGATCGTATCCTCGTATAACTGCCAGATCAGCGTCTGCTCATAAGTATTGCCACTTGTGACCGGTCCATGCTCCGGTGAATATGCCGGTGAAGATACCAGCTTTCCATCACTGTCACGGACAAGCATCTGATCATACAACCTGGCCTCTTCCTTCATCATCGGATAAATATTGTCTCTCAGGTAAGAAACATCTCCCGTATACTCATAGTAAGACCAGCAGTTCTGTAAGATCCACGGTACTGCTGCCGGTGACCATCCCCAGCTGAAACTCCATCCAGGGCAGGTCCATCCGAACGGGTTGTTCTGCGTATGTGCCATGAATCCATTTTCCTGACCATCGGCACTGGAAACTCCTGCATAGATCGCTGCGGTCACACGCCCCGGTTCTCTGAGGCATCCACATAATCAACCAGTGGTTCAGCACACTCTGCCATGTTCGTTGAGTATGTCGGCCAGTAGTTCATCTGTAAGTTTACATTCATATGGTAATCTGAATGCCATGGAGAGTTGTTCGCTCCGACCCACAGTCCCTGAAGGTTGGAAGGAAGTGTCTCTCTGACATAACCGTTTCTATCTGTCCTTGTCTCTCTTGAAGACTCGATGGTCATAAATCTTCCATACTGGAACAGCATGACTTCCAGCTGACGTCTTTCAGCTTCTGATGCAGTTCCTGCCTTATATGCAGAAAGAAGTGCATCTGTCGTCTTTTTTGAAATGGTCTGTCCCAGATCCAGGTCGACACGGTTGAAGATATTCTGATAATCATTTACATGATTTGCTTTCAGTTCTTCATAAGTCTTAACCTTTGCCTGATCCACATACCATTTTACACGGTTTGTCAGCTCATCTGCCGTCTCACCTGTTCTGTAGCTCGGATATTCATCCTTGTAATCTGTTCCCATGGAAGTGATGATCGTAACCTCACTTGCACCGGAAACACTTACCTTTCCATCCCCATCTGTCACTGTACCGCCATTGTCGGTAATAACCTGGGTCTGGGATGAAAATTTCATCTGGTTGTCTGTGAGCTGTCCGTTGACGGAGATCCGTCCACCTGACACGGTTGTATTCCATGTTCTCTTATAGCCGTTCTCTCCGATGGAATTGGAAGCTCCTCCGCTTGTATTATCCGGTTCTACACTCACATCCAGGCTGATCTTTTCAGATCCGTCTGCTGTGATATGAGTCACGATGACATTATCCGGATAACTTGTGAAGTTCTCTCTTGAATAATGAGTACTTCCCTTGTCATAGTTTACACCTGCGATGGCTGTATTCAGATCCAGGTCGCGGCTGTAATTGCTTACATCACTGTTGGATGATACATTTTTGAAATCGATATACATATTTCCCCAGCTAAGGTAATATCCATATCCGTTTGTTCCTGCATCATCACTTAAACCAACAAGGTTGCTGTTGGCAAGTTCGATCGCGGAGCTGTCCTTTCCGTTTGCGAAATAATTGTGGATCTGAGTCATGGTAGATCCGTTATTCCCCTTATTCGCCAGGTTACCTCCATTGTAGTTCGGTCTGTTGGTGCTTGGTCCTCCTGACCAAAGCGATTTGTCATTGAGCTGGATACGTTCTCTGGTGATTCCGCCGAATACTGTTCCACCGATCCCGCCATTACCGATCGGAAGCGACTTTTCCTGCCAGCCTTCGTAATACTTGGTAATGTCTGCCGGACTTGTATACCACAGCTTCAGATCATTGTCACCAGTCTGCTGCGTTGCAGCGACCGGTTCCGCATTGACCTGCGTTGCCATATACGGCAGAGACGTCACAGCCATTGCTGCTGCACAGGCACTTGCAAGTACCCGCCATTTCATTTTTCTTCTCATAATACCCCTTTCTGATACGTTCTTGATGTATCTTATTTATTGTCACGAAATTCCTCTGCCTTCGTATTTCTTCAGGCAGACTCCTCCCAGTGTCCAATTATCTACATTATAAAGCTTTTCTTTTGATCATGCTTGTTCAATTTAATCTTTATAATCGCTTATTTTGTCAAATTCAGAACCTCGGATTCACATTTTATTTATATTTTTTAAAAAATCATTCACACTTTTTGTATTTTTCGGTACATTTTTTCTTTATTTCTGTTATAATACACATTAATGATTATTATTTGTGCTTATATATGGAGGATTTTTTTACACATGAAGAAAAAAACTACCGTTCAGTCAATAAATAAACATTCCACTCCTCCTTCTGAGGAAACTAAGATTCAGAAACACGAAGTACCTGGATTAATGACATTGTCCGATTCCATTCTGTCCGGTGCTGTTGTTGAATATCGTAAAGCCGGTTATAGTTTTGCCCGGCACTTACATACAAATATTGAGATTTATCGGATTCTTTCCGGTGAATGTTATATGGATATCCAGTCGGAAACCATCCACTGTACAGAGGGTGAGTTTATCATGCTGCTCCCGGATGTGATCCATTCTTTCTATCTGAATGATACATCGGACTGTGAATTTCAGCATATTCACTTTAATCCTGAGATGTTTTCCACGATTGTTCTTGAAGATGAGGGAGTTTTTCCTATCACTCTGATGCACGCGATCCTCTTTTCTGCCCAATTCTATTACCGAATGGAATCGGATCCGGTCATCAATGAACATCTTCAGAAGCTCATTACGCTCTATGCTTCATCCAACAGTCTCTTCTCTGCTGCAAATATTAATGTTGCACTGATGAACCTGATGTTGTATATCCTTGACCATGCAGAAACAGAGCGTGAATTTTCCGAACCACAGCTTCAGAACAGTTACGTGGCTTATACTCTGAATTACGTTCAGGAACATTTTACCCAAAAGATCCGTCAGGAGGATATCGCCTTACAGCTGCATATCTCTGTCCGCTATCTGAGTAAGATCTTCAAGAATTATATGGGGGTAACCCTTTCTAATTACATTAACATTTACCGGATCAACCGTTCCATTGAATTAATGCAGAATACAAGTCTGACACTGACAGAGATTGCCCTTCAGGTCGGCTTCAAAGATTCCCAGCATTATTCCAAAGTCTTTATGAACGTGGTAAATGCAACACCGTCACATTACAGAAAAGCGATTTTGAAATAAAACCACAAAAAAATTCCTTCCAGGAAACCCCCGGAAGGAATTTTTATTCTTTTATTGCATTGAAAATTCGGAACTCACTTCAGATTAGTTTGTTCTTTTTCTCCTTGCCATTACTGCAACAAGTCCTGCTGCCAGGCAAAGCATTGCCATTCCAGCTACATTTGCTGTATCACCGGTCTTGGCTGCTTTCACTGCATTTGATGTGCCGTTTCCGCCATTTGCAGTACCGTTGTTGGAAGAACCATTATTCTTTGATCCTGCATTTGTATTGCCGTTGTTATTTCCGCCATTATTATTGGATCCGTTATTATCGTCCTTCTTGTCATCACCCTTATTGCTGTCATCTTTCTTATTATCATCTTTTGCTTTCAGGGCTTCTTTCGCTTCTTTTATAGACTGTACTGCTGCATCAATCTCGTCCTGAGTTGCATCTGGATCCTGAAGAACTGCATTGGCTGCATCAATTGCTGACTGAAGGGCTGCAAGTGATGCGGCTGTATACTTGTCTGTTGCTCCGACAACTTCTGTTGCGTCTGCAACCGCCTTTTCAAGCTCCTCTATTACAACTGGTGCTTTCTTCTCAACAAGGGCTGCTTTTGCTGCATTTACAGCTTCAACCTGTGCATCTACATCCGCCTGAGTTGCGTTGTCATCAGCCAGAACTGCATTTGCTTCATTGATGGCTGTCTGAAGAGCTGCGATAGATTCTTCTGTATACTTGTCTGTCAGAGCTGCTTCACCCTCTGCTGCTGTCACTGCAAGTCTCAGTGCAGATTTGTCTGCCTTCTCTTTCAGTGCTGCAATCTTAGCTTCTACATTTGCTTTCGCATTGTCAACTTCTGTCTGAGTTGCATCTGCTTTGTTGTAAACTGTCTGAGCTTCATCTACAGCATTCTGAAGTGCTTCCAGAGAAGCCGGTGTATAAGCGTCTGTCTGTGCAAGTTTTCCGTTTGCTGTATTGATGACTGCAAGCAGATTTTCTTTTGCAA
>ENA-OQIO01000814-OQIO01000814.1-human-gut-metagenome-genome-assembly--contig:-NODE-814-length-16138-cov-5.022110_pt1 | contig 16138 bp, 13 predicted proteins | sample MGYA00242573_ERZ504737 | MGnify/ENA primary metagenome ERZ504737 (study PRJEB26092, sample SAMD00036203) | human gut metagenome | host: Homo sapiens | study: EMG produced TPA metagenomics assembly of...
CCCCGGCGCACGCTTTGCGCCCAACGGTACGGCACCCGTAAGCCGAAGAATGATCAACAGAAAGAGAATACAGTGTGGAAAACTTCAAAAAAGAAAGTAAGCCTCTGGCGGCGCATTGCCGCGCTGGCCCTTGCGGCGGCGCTGGCCCTTGGCCTTGCCGCCTGTGATGCCTCGGCGGTGGTGCCGGGCAGCAGCACCCCTACGGTCAGCACTGCCCAGCCTGCCGGAGACGACCAGACCGCCAACTTCGAGATGCACTTCCTGGATGTGGGGCAGGCCCTGAGCGTGCTGGTGGAATGTGACGGCCAATATATGCTCTACGACGGCGGCAACGTGGACGATGGCAGCTATGTCGTCTCCTACCTGCAGAATCTCGGTGTGGAGGAGCTGCAGTATGTGTTCTGCTCCCACGCCCATGAGGATCATGTGGGCGGCCTGGCCGCTGCGCTGGCCTATTTCCCGGCAGACCATGTGTACAGCCCCGTGACGGAAGCCTCCACCAAGTGCTTTCAGGATTTCGTCAAGTACACCCAGCAGCAGGGCCTGCAGGTGGAAGTGCCCGCTGCGGCACAGTCTGGCCGCTGGGCAGTGCCACTGTGACCATGCTGGGCCCTGTGGCGCAGTATGACAACACCAACGATACCTCCATCGTCCTGCGGGTGGACTACGGCTCCACCAGCTTTCTGCTCACCGGCGATATGGAATCGGATGCAGAGCGCGACCTCGTGAACAGCGGGGCCAACCTGAAGGCAGATGTTCTGCAGGTGGGCCACCACGGCTCCAGCACCAGCACGAGCTACATCTTCCTGAACGCCGTCCTGCCCGAGATGGGCATCATCTCCTGTGGTGTGAACAACAAGTACGGCCACCCCCACGAGGAGACCCTGAGCATCCTGCGGGATGCGGGGGTGGATGTTTACCGCACGGACCTGCTGGGGGCCATCGTGATCGGTTCCGATGGACAGAACTATACCATCCGCACCGAGAAAACGGCCACCGATGCTGAGCTCAACCCCACCGACCGGCGGCAGCGTCCACCGCGCAGCAGGGGTATATCGGCAACGTGAACAGCAAAAAGTTCCACCTGCAGCTGTGCCAATCTCCCTGCGGAGAAGAACCAGATCCTCTTCTCCAGCTACGAGGAGGCCATTGCGGCAGGGTACAGCCCGTGCTCGAGCTGCATCAAGTAAAAGCATATCAAACAAGCAGCGCCCTGCCGGGGCAAACCGGCAGGGCGCTGCTGTTTTCTGGATTCATTTTTTCCGCTTTTTGAAATCGACCGGCAGCGTTGTCCACCGCTTCCGGAAGAGGTACGCCGCATCCTTGGGCTGGCGCTGGCGGGTAAAGATGCCTTTTTTGTTGCCGTCCACCCGCAGGATGCCCTCGGTGGTCTGGAAATCGGCAAAATTCCACACCAGCTCACCCTGTACGAAATCGTAGTGGTCGAACACGGCGTGGGTCATCTCCAGATATTCATTCTGGTACTCGGCACTCCACATCACGCTGGGGAGCTTGTGCGCACCGCTCAGGTTGTCGGTGCCGTACTCAGTGAAGATGAGCGGGCGGCCATGCAGGACTTTTGCCCAGCCGTCCATCTCATGGTGGAAGGCGGCTTCGGCATCTGCCAGCCCGGCCCCGCCCAGTACATACCAGCCGTAGTAGCGGTTCAGGCTGACAAAATCGGCAAAGCGCTGGCCCTTGCTGGTGTCGGGCAGGCTGGTCATCAGGACCGTATAAGTACGGGGGCGCTTCTGGGGGTCGAGGCGGCGGGCCAGCTCGAACAGGGGCTTGAAGTATTCCTCAGTGCCCGCGCTGGTGCACTGAGGCTCGTTGAGCAGGCTCCATGCGATGACCGAGGGATGGTTTTTGTCCCGGTCGATCATATCGGTCAGGGCTGCCTTGTGGTTCTTGAGCAGCGCAGGCGTGGTCTCCTTCTCAAAAAAGCCCTGCTGCCTGCCGTTGCCCTGATTGGCGGCCAGGAAGTTGGCCGTGCTCTGCATAAAGCCCACGGCGGGGACTTCGTCGATGATGAGGAAGCCCTCCTCATCGGCCATCTGGTAGATCTCCTCAGCGTAGGGGTAGTGGCTGGTGCGGAAGCAGTTTGCGCCGATCCACTTCATCAGCTCAAAATCCCGCTTGACGGTGGGCAGGTCGAGCCCGCGGCCCCGGATGTCGGCATCCTCGTGTCGGCCGAAGCCCCGCAGATAGACCGGGCTGCCGTTGAGCAGGAAACGCCCGTGCCGGATCTCAAAGGTGCGGATGCCGATCCGGTCCAGATACTCGTCCACCACCGCGCTGCCCTCGTGGATGCGGATGACCAGATCGTAGAGATAGGCGGCGTGGACGTTCCACAGTTTGGCGTTTTTGACCACCAACGTGCCGGTGGTGCCGGAGCTTTCGGCCACCCGGGTGGTGCCGTCGTAAAGCTCCACAGTCACGGGGTGGGGGCCGTTGGTGGACACGGTATAGTCGATCTCGGCCCCGGTCTCGGTCAGGCGGTATCGTGTGGAATAGTCCAGCACCCGCTCCTTGGGCAGGGCCATCAGCCAGACGGGCCGGTGGATGCCGGCGTAGTTGTAAAAATCAAAGTAGGGGGCGGCAATCTTTCTGCCATCCGCAAGGGTGCGTGTGGTGCCTGCGGGCAGCATCGTCTCGCTGAGCTCGTTGTTCGCCAGAACACTGAGCTTGTTGAACTGGTTGTAGCGCACGATGTTGGTCACGGTGGCATCAAAGGGCAGGAAGCCGCCCTCGTGCTGGGCCACCTCTACGCCATTGACGAAGACCCGGGCCCGGTGGGTGACCGAGCCAAACCGGAGAACGATGTCCCAGCCGCTCCATTCCGCAGGGACAAAAAAGCTGGTCTCGTACCAGAAATCACCGCAGTATTCGCGGGAGGCCTTGTCGGTGAACAGGTCGCAGAAGGAGGCAGGCACCGGCATGGAAAGAGAGGCGGGCAGGTCCAGCGCCCATCCGGCCTCCACACCCTTGCTCTCGGGGTCGAAGCTGAAACGCCACATCCCGTCCAGGCCGATGAGACGGCGGGTGGTGGTAGCGCGGGGATACAGCAGGGAGCGGTTCATCAGGATGACCTCACATTCATCAGCCCGGCGGCATTTTGCGTGCCACAGGGGCGTTTATTGTCTTTATACCCAGTATGACAGAAATTTTATAAAAGGGATAGAAAGATTTTTGAATAAATCCAGACTTTTTTCAGGAAAACAGGCGCTGCTCTGGGCAGAATACCTATTATCTCCGTCCGGATTTAAAAACTTCCGTAAAGAGTGCCACAAAAAGTGAATGCTGGGAAAAAGAGGAAAAAACAGAGTGTGAACGAACTGTGAAAATGTACAAAAACAATACCTTAAAATTGTACGAATTCACCTAAAAAATATTCTAACATTTTTTGATAAAAGTTTGTCATAATATTGGAGTACAAACTTGGATACAGCAGAAGGGACACTGTACCGTTTGAATTGACCACCGAAGGAGAATACAATGGCAAATGAAATGCAAAAGACCACCCCGTTTGGGATGCGGGACAAGGTCGGCTATATGTTCGGCGATTTCGCCAACGATTTTACTTTTATCCTGTCGTCCAGCTTCCTGATGAAGTTCTATACCGACGTGATGGGCGTGAGCGCCGGTGTTGTGGGCATGATCATGATGATCGCCCGCTTTGTGGATGCCTTTACCGATGTGACCATGGGCCAGATCGTGGACCGCTCCAAGCCCACCAAGGACGGCAAGTTCCGCCCCTGGCTCAAGCGGATGTGCGGCCCTGTGGCCATCGCATCCTTCCTCATCTTCCAGTCCGGTCTGGCCGGGATGTCCTACGGCTTCAAGGTGGCATGGCTCTTTGTGACCTATATCCTGTGGGGCTCCATCTTCTACACCTCCGTCAACATCCCTTACGGTTCCATGGCCTCCGCCATCTCTGCTGACCCCAAGGACCGCGCAGAGCTGTCCACCTGGCGTACCATCGGCAGCACCCTGGCCGGCCTTGTGATCGGCGTTGGCACCCCCATGGTGGCTTACGTCACCGTCAATGGGCAGACGGTCCTCTCCGGCAGCCGCATGACCATCATTGCAGGCGTTTTCTCTGTCTGCGCCATCCTCTGCTACCTGCTCTGCTTTAACCTGGTGCGTGAGCGTGTGGATGTGCCCGCAAACAACAGCAAGATGGACATTGGCAAGATGCTCAAGAGCGTGTTCACCAACCGTGCCCTGCTGGGCATCATTGCTGCCGCCCTCTTCCTGCTGCTGGCCATGTTGACCATGCAGGGCATGGCAGGCTATGTGTTCCCCAACTTCTACGGCAGCGCCGCCGCCCAGTCTACCGCTTCTCTGCTGAGCAGCGTGCTGATCCTGCTCGTCTGTGCACCCTTTGCCTCCAAGCTGGCCAGCCGGTTCGGTAAAAAAGAGCTGGCCACCGTATCCTGCATCGTGGCCACGGTGCTGGAGGTCATCTGCTTTGTTCTCAAGCCCGCCAATGTCTGGGTCTATGTCGCTTCTACTGTGCCGCCTTCATCTGCCTGGCTTCTTCAACACCATCATCTGGGCAATGATCACCGATGTCATCGATGATTCCGAGGTCCGCAACGGCATCCGTGAGGACGGCACCATCTATGCGGTCTACTCCTTTGCCCGCAAGCTGGGTCAGGCGTTCTCTTCCGGCCTGACCGGCGGCCTGCTGACCATGATCGGTTACAACGCTGCCACTGCCTTTGACCCGGAGGTCACCATGGGCATCTTCAACATCTCCTGTATTGCCCCCGCCATCGGCTTCGTGGCCGTGGCCCTGAGCCTGTTCTTCATCTACCCCCTGACCAAACAGAAGGTGGAAGAGAACGTGGCCGCACTGGCACAGCGCCATAATAAGTAAGGAAACGGATCAAGCCGCCCACGGGAAATTCCTGTGGGCGGCTTGTTTCTGCTTCAAAATTGATGTATACTAATATATCAAGAATAACACAATGGCGCGAGCGGAACAACAGGAAAAAGGAGCGGTGTACGATGCGGGTGGATCCCTTGCAGATCCTTACAAAGCTGGCAGCGGTGCAGAATATCCCGACCCGGCGGGTCACCCCGCCCTTTGAGGGGTTGGAAGAGTTTGACTACGGCCTGCGGCGATCGCTGGACCCCCAGTTCGACTGGCAGGAGTTCGGCCAGCTGCTGCTGGACAGCACCCCTGAGAATACCCTGCTGCTGGTGGAGGGTACCTTTGAGCTGCACTTTGCCCTGTTCCGCATCCCCGATGAAAAAAACACGGTCTTTCTTATTGGACCCTGGACGGTGGGCCCCCGCACCCCGAGCGCTCGCAAATGGGTCAGGCGCTATCTGGGGGAAGCCGGAGAGGCCGCTGTGCAGGAGTACTACAACGGCGTGAAGATCCTGGAGGCCAGTGATTTCTATGGAGCCTTGCGGGTTGTGGTGGATACGATGTTCGGCTGCACTGTCCCGGTGCAGGAGCTGAAGGAATTCCTGCCCTTCCAGTTCCACCCGGATACCCGCTATTTCCACGAGCCGGAGTTCCAGAAGGAGATCCCGGTCACCATGCTGGAGCAGCGGTACGAATCAGAGAACCGCATTCTGGACGCGGTGGCCCGGGGCGATGAGGAAGCCGCCATCGAGGCCATGCACCAGCACTCCCGCTTTACCTATGGCGGCCGGTTCGAGGGGACGCTCTACCAGCAGAAGAACAAGATGATCGTGCTGAACACCCTGCTGCGCAAGGCCATTGAGCCCAGCAAGGTGCATCCCTATTATATCGATGCCATTTCCAGCAAGTACAGCCGCATCATTGAGGAAGCCAACGAGGTGCCCAACGAGATGATGTGGCAGATGACGCGGGATTACTGTGCCTATGTCCGCCGCTACTCGCTGAAGGAGTATTCGCCCGCGGTGCAGAAGGTGATGAACTACGTCAACCTGAACGTGGCCGAGCCGCTGACGCTGAAAAGTCTGGCTGCCATGTGCTTCATCAGCATCGTACCTGTCGGCATTGTTCAAGCAGGAGACCGGCAGCACTCTGATCGATTATATCAACACCCAGCGCGTCAACCGCGCGGCCCAGCTGCTGGTGCAGAACAACCACACCATTGCCGCCGTGGCCGAGGAAGTGGGCATTCTGGACGTGAATTATTTTACAAAGATCTTCAAAAAGACGCTGGGAGTCACCCCCACCCGCTACCGCCGCGAACACAAAGAAAAGTGAAAAATGAAAAAAATGCCCGGTTTTTCCCGGAAATGCACGTTTTGTGCAAAATTCCCGGGAAAACGGGCATTTTCTGTACGGAGAAATTTGTTGCATGAACAGAACGATGTTGTAACCATTTTGAAAGGATTTATGGATTTTTGGCATGGAATTTGGATGTATGTTGCATTTTTGACCGATTTTGTGCTTGATATCAAAAAGAATGTTGTACACAACAATATCAACTGTGAAGAATGCACAAAGAAACGGCCGGAATCTTGTGAACTTGTCCCATTGCGAACTTTTTTTTCAGATGGCTATAATACAAACAGAAACCATGGAACGTACATGTAAGTATATTCCATGAAATGCTGTGATATGCGAATGAAGGAGAACAAGATTATGAAAATGATTTCCCGTCGTGACTTTATGAAGGCTTCTGCTGTTGTGGGTGCTGCTGGCGTTCTGACCGCCTGCGGCGGCTCCTCCAGCTCCACTGCTGCTTCCTCTGTCGCTGCTTCCTCTGCAGCTGCTTCTGAGGCTGCAACCGGCAGCGCAAACGTCGGTGTCTGCATCTATCAGTTTGCTGATAACTTCATGACCCTGTACCGCACCGACCTGGAAGAGTACCTGAAGGATAAGGGCTACGCCGTGACCATCGTTGACGGCAAGAACGACCAGAACACCCAGACCGAGCAGATCAACACCTTCCTGCAGCAGGGCGTTGACGTTCTGATCATCAACCCTGTTCAGACCACCTCTGCACAGACCATCGTGGATACCATTTCTCCCTCCGGCACTCCCATCGTCTTCATCAACCGTGAGCCCGAGAAGGCTGTTCTGGACTCCTACGCAGGCAAGTGCTGCTACGTTGGCGCTGACGCACGTCAGTCCGGTACTTACCAGGCGAGCTGATCCTGGAGACCGAGACCCAGGGCGATATCAACGGCGACGGCAAGATCACCTACATCATGTGCAAGGGCGATCCCGAGAACATCGATGCTCAGTACCGCACCGAATACTCCATCAAGGCTCTGACCGATGCCGACAAGGAAGTGGAGTGCCTGTACGAGTACCTGGACAACTGGGATCAGACCACCGCACAGCAGGACGTTGCAAACGCTCTGGCACAGTACGGCGAGAAGATCGAAGTTGTGTTCTGCAACAACGATGCAATGGCTCTGGGCGCTCTGCAGTCCATCGAGCAGGCTGGCCGTACCGTTGGCAAGGACATCTACCTGGTCGGTGTTGACGCACTGAAAGAGGCTGTCCAGAATGTTGTTGACGGCAAGATGACCGGTACCGTTCTGAACGACGACGTGGGCCAGGCTACCAAGGCTGCCGAGCTACTCAGCTGTTTGTTGAGGGCAAGGATGTTGAGGAGTACTACTGGGTCACTACGTCAAGGTCACTGCCGAGAACGCAGCACAGTACCTCTAATTCCTGTAGCACAAAACTCACGTTTGCAAGGTACGCAGTGAGTCCTATGGCTTGGTAAAAGCTTAAAAGCGCGTGCGTGCGAGATTTCTCTCGGGCGCACGCGCCTTCTTTTAGAAAGGACGCACCGCGCGGCCTGCAAATTGCAAGATAAGGAGGCTCTGCGGAATGTCAGAATACCGTCTGGTAATGAAAGGCGTGGTCAAGACCTTCCCCGGCGTAAAAGCGCTGGACCACGCGCAGTTGGAGCTCCGCCCCGGTAAAGTTATGGCCCTGATGGGCGAAAACGGTGCCGGTAAGTCCACCCTGATGAAGTGCATGTTCGGCATTTACAAGATGGACGAGGGCGAGATCGAATACGAGGGAGAAAAGGTCGTTGTTGCGAACCCGTTGGATGCACTGGACCGCGGCATTGCCATGGTGCATCAGGAGCTGCAGCCCATCCCGGCCCGTACCGTGGCTGAGAATATCTGGCTGGGCCGCTACCCCACCAAGAAGTATGGCCCGGTGACCACAGTGGACCATGCTAAAATGTACAAGGATACCGATGCACTGCTGAAGAAGCTGAAGCTGCAGATCAATTCCCACGCAAAGCTGGGCAGCCTGAGCATTGCCCAGATGCAGATGGTGGAAATTGCAAAGGCTGTTTCCGCAAACTGCAAGGTGCTGATCCTGGACGAGCCCACCTCGTCCCTGACCGCCAACGAAGTGGAATCGCTGTTCCGCATCATGCGTGAGCTGAAGGAGCAGGGCGTTGCACTGGTCTACATCAGCCACAAGATGGACGAGATCAAGGTCATTGCTGACGAAGTGACCATCATGCGTGACGGCCATTACATCGGCAAGTGGAATGTGGCTGAGATGACCAAGGAGCAGATCATCGCCAAGATGGTCGGCCGCGAACTGTCCAACCTGTTCCCCCCGCTGGAGAACCACCCCTCCGAGGAAGTGATGATGAAGGTGGAGGATTTCACCTCCATCCATCCGCGCTCCTTCCGCCATTGCAGCTTTGAGCTGAAAAAGGGCGAGATCCTGGGCGTGGCCGGTCTGGTGGGCGCACAGCGCACCGAGCTGATGGAAGGCATCTTCGGCCTGCGTGCACACACCTCCGGTAGGGTGTGGATCAAGGGTGAAGAGGTCAACATCAAGCAGCCCCGGGATGCCATTCGGAAGAGCGTGGCTCTGCTGACCGAGGACCGCCGCGCAACCGGCATCATGGGTGTGCTGAGCGTGGCCGACAACATCTCCATTGCATCGCTGGACGCTCTGCGCAAGGGCCCCATCATGCTGGATGACAAGAAGATTTTGGATCTGGTGGCGACCAATAAGGAAAAGATGGCCATCAAGGTGCCCAGCCCCAAGACCCAGATCAAGAGCCTGTCCGGCGGCAACCAGCAGAAGGTGCTGATCGCCCGCTGGCTGGCAAATAACCCCGATGTCCTGATCCTGGACGAGCCCACCCGCGGCATCGACGTTGGTGCAAAGTACGAGATCTACTGCATCATTGCCGATCTGGCCAAGCAGGGCAAGAGCATCATTATGATCTCCTCTGAAATGAGCGAGATCATTGGCATGTCCAACCGCGTCATGGTCATGTGCGATGGCCGCATCACCGGCTTCATCGACGGCAAGGACGCGACCCAGGAGAACATCATGGAGCTGGCTACCCAGTTTGAGACCGCGCCCGAAACGGCAGCGGCCAATCAGTAAACAAGGAGGCTGTCTATTGTGGAAGCTACCAAGAAATTAACGGGTAAATCCGTAAAGAAATGGCTGGGCAACAACGCCATTATCGTTCTGATGCTGCTCGTCTCTCTGTTCGTCGGCATCATCCATCCGAACTTTTTGCACCTGCAAACCTGATCAACCTGTTCAAGAACGTGTCCATCCGCTACATCATCGCGCTGGGCATCTCCGGCTGTCTGATCACCACCGGCAACGACCTGTCCGCAGGCCGTCTGGCTGGTTTTGCCGCCTGCCTGGCCTGCATCTTTGCGCAGACCGAGGGCGCTGCCGGTAAGTTCTACCCCAACATGCCCACTCTGCCCACCCCTGTGGTGTTCATTCTGGTCATTGCCATCTGCGCCATCGTGGGTCTGTGCAACGGTCTGGTCGTTTCTTACCTGAAGGTCCAGCCCTTTATCGCTACCCTGGGTATGCAGCAGGTGGTCTACGGTATCTGCCTGGTCTACACCGGCGGTACCCCCATCGGCTCCCTGAACAAGGACTTTACCTCTCTGGCCTCCAACACCATCCTGAAGGTCCCCGTGCTGATCTGGATCGCCCTGGTCGTGGCTGTGTGCTTCTGGTTCCTGTACAACAAGACCCGTCACGGCAAGTACATGTACGCCATCGGCGGCAACGAAGCTGCTGCTGAGGTGGCCGGTGTCAACGTTTACGCCACCAAGATCCGCATCTACATCCTGGCTTCCTGCATGTTTGGTCTGGCAGGCTGCCTGCTGGCTGCAAAGTCCGGCGGCGCATCCGTCAACACTGCACAGGGCTATGAGCTGGATGCCATTGCAGCTTCCACCATCGGCGGCGTTTCCACCACCGGCGGTGTCGGCACCGTGCCCGGCATTCTGGTCGGCGTTCTGGTCTTTGAGCTGATGAAGGTCGCTCTGCAGTTTATGAACGTCAACTCCTCTTACACCTATATCGTCCAGGGCCTTGTCATTATCGTGGCTGTGGCCATCGATATCCGTAAGTACCTGGCAAAGAAGTAACTCCCCATTCGCATACAGAGAAGCCCCCCGCCGGGAGAACCGGCGGGGGGCTTCTGCTGTTATTTCCCCAGCTGCCGCTGCTGCAGGCGGTACTGGCGGGGTGTCAGCCCCTCCTGCCCTCCGCGTTTTCTCGCCCACTCTCCGAAAAAAGTTGGAGAACTTTTTCTTTTTCGTTAGATTGCACAACGATTCACCTCATTGTATGGACGTTGTGCCGAATTTAAAAACATTCTTTGAATTTTGATATTTTCCTTCGATTTATTATAACACAGCTCCCGGGGAAGTGGTATACTACAAGCCAGAAACAGTGCTGTTATGTTCGGAAAACAAAGATCGTTGAATGAGGTGTGTCTTATGAGCGTTTACGAAAAGATTTCCGGTTTTGCGGATGAGATCAGCCAGGACTTTGACCAGCAGCTCAAAACTGTGACGGATCTGGGGATGAAGTATATCTGCATCCGCAGCGCCGAGCACAAGGGCATTGCCGATTACACTCCTGAGGAAGTGCGTACCGTTCTTCTGCCGAAGCTGCGGGCCGCAGGCGTGGGCGTTTCCAGCCTGGGTACGGCCATCGGCAAGGTGGAGGTGGACGATGAAGAGGCTTTGCCAAGCAGCTGGAGCAGCTGGAAACACTCTGCGAAACGGCCAAGCTGCTGGATTGCTCCTTCATCCGGATGTTCAGCTTCCTCATCCCCAAGGATGCCGATGCAGACAGCTATACCGATGTGGTGCTGGATAAGCTGCGTCAGTTTATCCGGATCGCGGAAAAGCATGACGTTGTCCTGCTCCATGAAAATGAGAAGGGCATCTACGGAGACACCGGTGCCCGCTGCAAATTGCTGTTCGACCGGCTGGCCTGCCCCCACTTCAAGGCAGCGTTCGATTTTGCCAACTTTGTTCAGTGTGAGCAGGACACCGCGGAGTGCTGGGAATTGCTCCATGACCAGATCGCTTATATCCACATCAAGGATGCTCTGCCCGGCTGCCTGTTGAATGTGCCCGCAGGCACCGGCCTTGGCAAGATCCCTGAGCTGCTTCGCCGGGCTTTCTGCGAGGAGGGCTACCACGGCTTCCTGACACTGGAGCCCCATCTGGCGATGTTTGATTTCTTTGCACCAGGAGCAAAAGGCGGTGAGAGCCAGAAGCTCCAGTTTGAGAATAACCCGATCGTCGAGAAGATGAAGTCCGAGATGGCCGAGCCGGGCCGCCCCAAGGACGGCGCAGAAGCTTACGCCACCCAGTATCATGCACTGGTCGAGATCCTGAATCCCCTTCTCAATTGATATCCACTCTCCGTTTACCCATAAGCTGCCACAGCAGAAGCCCCCTGCCGGTTCTCCCGGCGGGGGGCTTCTGCTGTTTGCGGCAAAAAAGCCGGGCCAGATGCTGTCAGCAGCTTTTTATTTGGAATAGGACAATATTTTTGCGGCTTGTCAGTCACTGGCAGGCCGCTTTTTTCTTTGTCAAAGGCAGTTTCGTGGAAATGACCGAAAGAGGATACCTGATTTGTGAATATCGACAAAAGTTTTCAAAGTACTTGATTTTAATTTAGGGGGGGGGGGTATAATGAAATGACAAGAAATTCCTTTGAGAACAAAGCACTCAGCAGCCTGGCTGAGACCTGCAATGCGGAAAATGGAACCTACAGGGAGGTGACAGTGCGGTAGGAATCTGGAGGGTTCCTTGCGGGGAATCCGTTGCAAAAATGCAAATAGCGATGAAAGGAATGAAGAAAGTTGAAACAGAAAAGTCAGAACCGGTTTTTGGCGGCCCTGCTGGCAGTGGCGATGATGCTTCAGATGCTTCCCATGCTGGCTTTTGCGGATGGCACAATCGGCACCGGAGAAGTACGGAACAAAAGAACGAGTAAGATATATACGTCTTTGGTAACTGCTGTGGCAGAGGCATCGAGCGGTGATACCATCGAGCTTGGCGAGGGCAGTTATACACTGTACAAAAAAATCAGCGACGATCAAAAGCCCAAGGGAAAAGACCTGACCTTTGTGGGGCAGGGGCCTGACAAAACGACCTGGCAGATCGGTCCTGAGGTGCCGGACCCGAAGCTTTATGGCACAGAGTATAACAGCGATTACAGCTTTCAAGATGCCGGAACAGTCACCTTCAAAAATATGAAGCTTTGCACCGGCGATAAAGATTATCTGGGCTTTACCTATATTGACAAAACAGTGGTGGATCACTGCGAAATCTACGGCAGGACAGCCTATTGGGGCTATACCAGTGCAGTGTTCACTGATACGACCTTCTATGCTCCACCCTTCAGTTATGCGATCTGGACGTATTGCTCCCCGACCATGATATTTGATAACTGCACCTTTAATACAACGGGAAAAGCAGTCAATGTTTACACGGATTACAGTGCAGGAAAACATGACATTAGGGTTTACTTTAACAACTGCACTGTGAATTCTTCCTTCAGTTTGGGTAAGCAGGCGCTGACTATCAACGACAGCAACATGCGTCCCTATAAGTACATCATCAACATCAACAATTCTACTGCAAATCTGGATAAAAAAGACCTGGATAAAACGACCTGCTCGCGGATGTTCGGCTTTGGCCGTAAAGCAAACACTAACAACACTGGCTATACGGACGTGTATCTGGACGGCGATCTGGTCTGGACAAACGGCAAGATGAAGACGCACTCCTATACCGAGGGTGAGAAGGAAGATGCCTATGAAATTACCGGCCGTTCGGATTGGACACCGAGCGTTGAGCGTGTTGATGAGTGTGAAGTGACAAAAACCTGCAAGTACTGCGGCTGGACGAAAAAAGAATTGGAACATGCCAGCGTGTACCGCCTCCAGTACAACCTGAATGAAGGCGTTGGCGACGAAACTGCCAATTACAGCGATGCTTTTTCCCATGAAAATGAGAGCGTGACGCTTGAAGCGGCTCCCACTCGAGAAGGCTACCAGTTTGCTGGATGGCTGAGCCAGAACGGTAAGCTCTATAAAGCCGGGAAGGATCTTGTCCTGACGGGTGATGAGGTGTTTACGGCATACTGGAAGAAGGATGAGCCTGTCGTCAATCATACCCTGACCGTGACCGGCGGCACCTTTGCTGTGAAAAACGGCGACATTGATGTGACCGACACACTGGAAACCAGCACCGACGAGGCCAGCGGCAAGCAGACCTGCCTTGTGCCGGATGGTGCAGAAGTCACCGTGACGCTGGACCAGACGAAGGTTCCCGAGGGTATGGTGTTTGATCTCTGGTCTACCGGCAAGTTTGACCTGCCGCAGGATCAGGATTACAAGGCTGAGGCCATTACCTTTACCATGAATGATGATGTGGATGTGGCTGCACAGTACCGCAGCGCTGACATTGAGGATGGTTCTGATGTTGTTGGCCCCATCATTGTCGGTACGGCTGTTGTGGCTGGCGGCGCACTGGTCGGCTACACGCTGGGCACCGATCTTGTGGGCAAGATGTGGGGTCTGCCTTACTTCCCCAGCAACCGCAGTGCTCTTGCAATGATGCTGTGGGAGGATGCAGGCAAGCCTATGCCGGAATCTGAGATCCTCTACCCCGATGTTGGCCAGGAAGAACAGGATATGGATCTGCAGCATGCTGCCCGCTGGGCCATGGAGCACGAACTCCTGCCCGACCTGAACGATCAGGATACAGAGCTGCCCCCTGAACAGGTGAAGTTCTATCCGGACAACATGGTTACCAAGATTAGCGTGTTGCGTGCTTGGAAGAAGGCACAGGACCTCAAGCAGAATGCGCAGTAAAATTTGACATCCCCTAATATATCCCAAACACAGCAGGAGCGCCCCACCGGGTCATACCGGCAGAGCGCTCCTGCTGTGTTTCTGTTAAGCTTCAGGAAAGGGGAACACACCCCACTCAGCGGCCCACGATGAGGTCGCGGCGGCAGCGCAGGCCGACCGTCAGGAAAGCGCTGTCGCCCAGCTGCCGCAGCACCACCCGCTGGGTGTCGGTCTGGCCCTCGCACAGCAGGGAAAGGTTCAGGGTGGTGGAACCCTTCTCCGTGGTGAGCACCAGCGTGGACACGCCCTGATTCATCAGGGTCTTCATGTCCTGAATGGTGGTGCGGAAGGTGGCGGCACAGTCCGGCACGTCCAGCGTCAGGACCCGGCCCTCCTGCCGGGCGGTGTAAAGGACCTGACGGCCCAGCAGGCCCTTGACGGTGTACCGGGCTTCGGTGGTCTTTGCCTCGTCAGCGGAGATCAGCATGATGTCGCCCTGGATGGGGTCACCCTCCGGTGCGCCGTAGCCGCCGTAGGCGGGGTCGGTCTCGCCCACGGCTGCATCGCCGCTGTGCAGCGCGATCTCACCCTGAAGCATCACGCTTTCGTCCTGCGGGGGCAGATAGCCTGCAACAACGGTGTCATCGGCGGCAGCGGCAGCGGCAGGCTCCTCGGCAAATGCGCCGACACTCATGGGGATGGCAAGGGACAGCACCAGGGCTGCGGCAATGGCCTGACGGCCCAGCATTGTATTCAGAATCTTCATAAGAAATATACCTCCTGTACTATGGACGAAAAACCGCCCGTTCTGTAATGAATACGGAACGGGCGGCTTGTTTATTGCAGGGGGGTAAAAATTATTCCTCCCGGTTCAGGATCTCCATGAATTCGTCGCCGGTGATGGTCTCTTTCTGGTACAGATACTGGGCCAGCTCATCCAGCTTTGCGCGGTTGTCGGTCAGGATCTGCACAGCCTTGGCGTGCTGGGCCTTGACCAGCTCCACCACCTTCTGGTCGATCTCACACTGGGTCTGGGCAGAGCAGGCAAGGGAAGTGTCGCCGCCCAGATACTGGTTGTTGACGGTCTCCAGTGCCACCATGTCAAATTCATCGCTCATGCCGTAGCGGGTCAGCATGGCGCGGGCCAGCTTGGTGGCCTGTTCGATATCATTGGAAGCGCCGGTGGTGATGGAGTGGAACACCACTTCTTCGGCGGCACGTCCGCCGGTGAGGGTGGCGATCTTGTTTTCCAGCTCCTCCTTGTTCATCAGGTAGTGGTTGCCCTCGTCCACCTGCATGGTATAACCCAGAGCACCCGAGGTGCGGGGGATGATGGTGATCTTCTGCACGGGGGCGGAGTGGGTCTGTTTGGCGGCGACCAGAGCGTGGCCGATCTCATGGTAGGCTACGATGCACTTTTCGTGATCGGTCAGGATGGAGTTCTTTTTCTGGTAGCTGCAATGACCACCTCGATGCTCTCCTCCAGGTCAGACTGGGTCACGCTCTTGCGGCCCGCGCGGACGGCCCGCAGCGCAGCCTCGTTGACGATGTTGGCCAGCTCGGCACCGGAGGCACCGGAGGCCATGCGGGCCACAGTGTTAAAGTCCACCCCCGGGGCGATCTTTACCTTTTTGGCGTGGACCTTCAGGATCTCCTCCCGGCCCTTCAGGTCCGGCAGCTCCACCGGCACCCGGCGGTCAAAGCGGCCGGGACGGGTCAGAGCCGGGTCCAGGGAATCCGGGCGGTTGGTGGCTGCCAGGATGATGACCCCCGTGTTGCCCTCAAAGCCGTCCATCTCCGTCAGCAGCTGGTTCAGGGTCTGCTCCCGCTCATCGTTGCCCCCCAGATTGCCGCTGTTGCGCTTCTGGCCAATGGCGTCGATCTCGTCGATAAACACAATGCAGGGGGCCTTTTCCTTGGCCTGCTTGAACAGGTCCCGGACCTTGGAGGCACCCATGCCCACAAACATCTCCACAAACTCGGAGCCGGAGATGGAAAAGAAGGGCACGTTGGACTCACCTGCCACGGCTTGGCGAGCATGGTCTTGC